>Ga0209802_1000249_pt1 | contig 41190 bp, 41 predicted proteins | sample GraSoiAngelo_129_FD_185886 | JGI IMG/M metagenome (GOLD analysis project Ga0209802, IMG submission 185886) | Grasslands soil microbial communities from the Angelo Coastal Reserve, California, USA - 14_0927_12_40cm (SPAdes) (version 2) | ecosystem: Environmental > Terrestrial > Soil > Grasslands ...
CTGTTCGTTCCGCGCTTCTACTTCGGGTGCGAGGCCGACGATCCGATCAACGCGTGGGCGTTCAACCGGCAGGCGAACCCGATGGGCGCGCGGCTCAATGCGCTCTTCAGCTCCGACATCGGCCACTTCGACGTGCCCGACATGGCCGAGGTGGTCCCCGAGGCCTATGAGCTGGTGGAGCACGGACTGCTCACCGACGACGATTTCCGAGACTTCATGTTCGCGAACGCCGTGCGCTTCTGGGGCGAGGTCAACCCGGATTTCTTCAGGGGCACCGTGGTCGAGAAGGCGGCGGCGGACGTGCTCGGGAACGGCCGGTGATGGCCGGCACGATCGGGCGCCGGGACTTCGTCGGCGGCGTCATGAGCGCGATCGTGGCCGGCGGCTGCACGACGCTGTCGGCGCCGAGCGCCGCTCCCAAGGGCGAGGGAGGCGCGATGTTCGTCTACGTCGGGTGCTACACCACGAAGCAACGCAACGCCCGCGGCGAGGGCATCAACGTCTACTCGATGGACCGGACCTCGGGGATCTGGACGCACGTGCAGCTCGTCAAGGATCTCGTCAATCCGTCGTGGCTGGCCCTCGACCAGCAGCAGCGCGTCCTCTATTCGGCGCACGGCGACGGCGAGGTGGTCACCGCGTTGTCGATCGACAGGTCCACCGGCCAGTTGAAGATGCTGGGCCAGCAGGCGACCGGGGGCAAGAACGGCGTGCGCATCGCCGTGGACTCGACGAACAAGTTCCTGGTCTGCGCGAACTACAGCTCGGGCACGGTGGCCGTCCTTCCCATCGCTCCTGACGGATCCCTGGGACCGCTCACCGATCTGGTCTCGTTGACGGGCACTCCCGGGCCGCACCGGACCGAGCAGTCGAGCCCGCACCCGCACGACGTGCCCTTCGACCGCTCCGGCCGCTTCGTCGTCGTCCCCGACAAGGGCCTCGACAAGGTCTTCGTCTTCAAGCTCGACACGACGCGGGGCAAGCTCGTGCCGAGCGACGCGCCGTTCGCGACGTCGCGGCCGGGCGCCGGTCCGCGCCACGTGGACTTCCATCCGAGCAAGCCCAACGCCTACGCCATCAACGAGCTGGACTCGACGATCACGACGTATCGCTTCGACGGGGCGTCGGGCGAGCTGAAGGCGCTCCAGGTCATCACGACGCTGCCGCCGAGCTTCACCGGGAACAACACGACGTCGGAGATCGCCGTCGCGCCGTCCGGCCGCTTCGTCTACGGGTCGAACCGCGGCCACGACAGCATCGCCGTCTTTGCCGTCGACGCCGGGACCGGCGTGCTCACGCCGGTGGACTGGGAGCCGACCCAGGGCAAGACGCCGCGCTTCTTCACCCTCGATCCCTCCGGGCGCTACCTCTACGCCGCCAACCAGGACAGCGACACGATCGTCTGCTTCCGCGTGGATCCGGGCAGCGGAAAGCTGAGCTCGACCGGCAACGTCGTGAAGACGGGCAGCCCGTCGAGCATCGTGTTCGTCTAGGCTCGCCAGTGCCCACGCCGCCCGGCCCGCGCTTCGGTCTCGGCAGCATCGTCAAGCATCGCGACTTCGGCCGCGGCCGCGTCGTCGCCTACGACGACGATCGCTACGTGATCGTCTTCCCGGGCGGCAACGCCCGGAGCGTGGCCTTCAGCTTCGAGGGCATGCAGAGCGACGGCGATCCCGGCGATCCCGACCTCGATCGCATCACGCAGGCGGTGCGCCACGTCCTCGGCGACCACGGCTGGCTCGACGTCGACCTCGAGCTCGGCAAGCGCTGGGTCGGAGGAACGCTCCGGCTCGTTCCCGGGCGCGACGACGCCCCGCCCAAGGACATCCCCATCGAGGTCTTCCTGAAGAAGCTCATCGGGGTTCGCGACAAGCTCCGCGTGCTCGAGCAGAAGCTCAACGGCCATGCCTCGCTGACCGCCGAGGAGAAGCTCGAGCTGCAGGGCTACATCACGCGCTGCTACGGCAGCCTGACCACCTTCAACGTCCTCTTCGGCAACCGCGCGAGCTGGTTCGTCGGCCAGGGCGAGAAGGAGGGCTAGGCCTCCTTCCCTCGCCGGCGGGCGCTCGTGGCCGGCGCCGGGAACTCGTTGGGGTCGATCGGGATCTCGATGACGGCCGGCGCGCCTGCGCCGAGCGCGGATCGCACGACGTCGCCGATCTGGTCGGGGTGCTCGACGTAATATCCGCGCGCGCCGAACAGCTCGGCGAGCCGGTCGAAGCGCGGGTTGCCGAGGTCGGCGCCGACGTAGCGCTCGTTGTAGAAGTGCTTCTGGTAGGCCTTCTCCGAACCCCACGCGTTGTTGTTCATGACCAGCGTGACGGCGTTGATGCCGTGCCGCACCGCCGTCTCGAGCTCCTGCACGTTCATCAGGAAGCCGCCGTCGCCGTGGATGGCGAGCACGGGCGCTTCCGGGCGCGCGAGCTTGGCGCCGAGCGCGGCGGGAAGCGCGAAGCCGAGCGTGCCGAGGTCGAGCGGCGTCAGGAACGTGCGCGGCCGCGAGAAGTGCAGGCGGTCGTAGCCGTAGGCGGGAGCGGCGCCGGCATCGAGGGCGACGATCGTCTCGGGCGACAGCGCGCCGCGCAGCTCGGCGTACACGCGCTGGGGCTTCAGCGGTGACGAGGCGAGATTGCGCTCGGCGACGAGGCGCGCGTGGCGTTTGGTGCGGAGATCGCCGATCTCGTGGCGCCACTCGTCGCTGGTCCGCGCCATCCCGGCCCGGCCGAGCGCGGCGCGTAGCGCGGCGAGCGTTCCCCCGGCGTCGGCCTGGATCGCGACGGCGACGGGGTACGTGCGGCCGAGGTCGCGGCTGTCGATGTCGATCTGGACGATACGCGTCGCCGGCTGGATGTAGCGGTCGTCGTAGAACGTCGTGAAGTTGCCGAGCCGCGAGCCGACGACGAGCAGGACGTCGGCGCGGCGGCACGCCGCGGCAGCCTCGGGCGAGCCGGCGCGACCGAGCGGGCCCACGTAGAGCGGGTCGTCGTTGGGCACGGCGTCGTTGCGGCCGTAGGCGGTGATGGTCGGCCAGCCGAAATCGGCGCTCAGCTGTCGCACCAGGTCGTTGGCGCCGGCCCACGTCACGCCACCGCCGACCAGCATCAACGGCCGGCGCGAGGTGCGCAGCACGCTGACGGCGTCGGCAATCGCCTCGGGGCTCGGCGGCGAGGCGTGCAGCGGACGATAGCTGGACGGCTCGCCAAGCTCCACGGTCACGGTCTGGTCGTTGAGGACGTCGCGCGGGATTTCGATGAACACCGGGCCCTTGCGCCCGGTCATCGCGGTACGCAGCGCGAGGCGGAAGAGCTCGGGGATGCGCTGGGGTGAGTCGATCCGGATCGAGAGCTTCGTCACCGGTGCCAGCATGGCGACGAGATCGAGCTCCTGGAACGCATCCTTATTATAGTGTCCGAGCGGCGGCCCCCCGGCGATGGCGACCACCGGCGAGTGGCCGACGTAGGCGGCGGCGATCCCGGTGATGAGATTCGTCGCGCCGGGTCCGGCCGTCACCAGGCACGCCGCGGGCAGCCCGGACACGCGCGCCAGGCCGTCGGCCATGAAGGCCGCGCCCTGCTCGTGGCGCACGTTGATGTACTCGACGCTCTTGTCGTCGTAGAGCACGTCGAGGACATCGAGGAACGTCGAGCCCACGATCCCGAACACGTGGCGCACCTGCTCGATTTTCAGCAGCTCGATGATGGCCTGGCCCGCGCGCATGTCGCTCACGATTCGCCCTCCTGGTCCGGCGGCGCCCTTAGTATAGGGTCCCGGATGAGCCCGCGTCCGTCGACCGAGGGTTGGCAGCGCAACGTCTGGGCGCTGACGCTCTGTGTGTTCATCGCGTTCGTGGGCTTCCAGTTCTTCAACCCGTTCCTGCCGCTGTACATCCGCGAGCTCGGCGTGACCGATCCGGCGCGGATCGCGCTGTGGTCCGGGCTGATCGCGGCGGTCACGCCGGCCATCTCCGGACTGCTGGCCCCGGTGTTCGGCCGCCTGGCCGATCGCTTCGGGCGGAAGCTGATGCTCATCCGATCGCTCGCCGGGTTCACCGTGATCATCGCGATCATGGGCCTGGTGACCTCGGTCGAGCAGCTCCTCGTCACGCGCATCCTGCAGGGACTCTTCGCCGGCTTCTCGCCGATGGCCATGGCCGTGGCCAGCGTGTCGGCCCCGCGCGAGAAGGTGTCGCTGGCGATCGCCCGCGTCCAGGGCGCTCAGCTCATCAGCGTGGCCGTCGGGCCGGCGATCGGCGGCCTCGTCGCCTCCCATCTCGGGACGCGTGTGGCCTTCTTCATCACCGCCGCCATGTGCGCGCTGGCCCTGGTCGCCCTGATCGTGCTGTTCCAGGAGAAGCGGCCGGGACCCTCGGGCGAGGCGCGCGCCCCGGATCGGCCGGTGCCCTTGCGCGAGTTCCTCCGCTACCGTCACTTCGTGCCGGTCATGGTGCTGCTGGTGATCGCGCAGTTCATCGACCGCGGCCTTTCGCTGACAATCCCGCTCCACGTCGCGCACCTGCCCGGGATCGACGGGAGCGCGGCGATGTCCGGCATCATCATCTCCGTCGCCGCGGCCGGTGCCGCGCTCTCGTCCACCGTCGTCGCCCGGCTGTCGATGGCCCTGCCGATCGGCCGGCTCCTGTTCGTGCAGTTCCTGATCGGCGGAGCGCTGTGTAGCGCCCTGGCCCTCGCCACCAGTGCGAGCACGCTTCTCGTCCTGCGCACGCTGGTGGCGCTCTGCCTGGGCGGGGCGTTGACGCTGGCCTACACGCTGGGCGGGATGATCGTGCCCAGCGAGACGCGCGGCGCCGCCTTCGGCTGGCTTGCCATGGGCGTGCAGATCGGGACGGCGGCGAGCCCGCTGCTCAGCGGGGCCCTGGCCGCGGTCAGCCTGGGGAACGCCTATTTAATGGATGCGGGACTGGCGGCGGTCGCCACGCTGGTCCTCGCGTTCGGCGCGCCCGAGCTCTTGCGGCGGCGCGAGCCGAGGCAGCAGTGAACCTGCCCGTCCAGGTCAACGACACGTCGCCTTTCACACGGCTGGCCACGCCGATGGCGGCCTGCCGCCTGGCGATCGTCACCACGGTCGGCGCTTTGCCGCCGGAAAGACGCCGACCTCGACGCGCGTCCCACCGACGTGCCCCGGCCGAACTTCATCCGCTATTGCGCGGACGATCTGAAGGCGCTCTACTTCGAGGCCTACATGATCAAGACGCCGGCGGCGGGTGGTGACGAGATCACGCGGTGGTTCTGGGCTGAGACAGCCGTCGGACAACTCCTGCGCCGCGTCCGCGACCGGCTGGATGCGTCCGACGATCCGGCCGCCAAGGCCGCGGCCTTCGGAGTCGCGCGATGACGATCACGGTCAGTCGCCTCGCTCCGAGCTTCGCCGCCCGGATCGACGGCGCCGACATCACGCGGCCGCTTTCCGATGCGGCGTGGGCGGAGATCCGCGCCGCCTTCGAGGAGCATTCCGTGCTGCTCTTCCGGGGCCAGCCGCTGGACGACGAGCAGCAGATCGCCTTCAGCCGGCGCTTCGGAAACCTCGAGGTCACCCGCAGCATCAACCCGGCGGCGGGCACGCCCTTCGCGCGCCAGTCGAACCTCGACATCACGACGGGCGAGGTCATTCCGCCCGACGATCGTCGGATGATCTACCAGCTCGCCAACATGTTCTGGCACAGCGACAGCTCGTTCAAAGAGGTCCCGTCGCTCTGTTCGCTGCTCTCGGCGCGCATCGTGCCACCGGAGGGCGGCGCCACCGAGTTTGCCAGCGGGCGGGCGGCGTACCCGTCGCTGCCCGAGGACGTGAAGCGTCGGGTCGAGACGGCCGTCGCGGTCCACGACTTCTCCTGGTCGCGCGACCAGATCAAACCCGGCTTCTTTACCGAGAAGGAACGCGCCGAGTACCCGCCGGTCCGCCATCCGCTGGTCCGGACGAACCCGGTGAACGGCAAGCGAGCGCTCTTCCTCGGCGCTCACGCGTCCCACGTCGTCGGCATGCCGGTCGAGGACGGCCGGACGCTGTTGAAGCAGCTCCTCGATCACATGACGCAACCCCAGTTCTGCTACCGCCACGAGTGGAGGGAAGGCGACCTGGTGATCTGGGACAACCGGTGCGTCCTGCACCGGGCGACGCCGTTCGACACCACGCGCTACAAGCGGCTCATGCAACGCACGACCATCTCCGGCGATCCGGCCGAGCTCGAGCACGTCAGAGGATCGGTCCGATGAAGATCACCAGCGTCCAGGCCACCTGGGTCCACGTGCCGATCCCCTTCGAGCGGCAGCACGTCAGCGACTTCGGCCGCATCGCGTCGTTCGACTCCGTCGTCGTCAAGATCACGGCGGACGGCGGGCTCTACGGCTGGGGGGAAGCCAAGGCCGGCGTCGGCAGCGCGGCCTCGGCCCATGGGCTCGCGGCGATCATCAATCAGGACTATGCGCCGCTGCTCGTCGGTCAGGACCCGCGCGACATCAGCCGGCTGTGGGACGTGATGTACAACACGCCGCGCGAGGGCTATGCGGTCGACCGCGGTCACGTGCTGCCCCAGCTGGGCCGGCGCGGGCTCTCGATCTCGGCGATCGCCGGCGTGGACATCGCGCTCTGGGACCTGCTCGGCAAATCGCTCGGCGCTCCGGTCTGGCGACTCCTCGGTGGGCGCCGCGCCGAGCGCATGCCGGCGTACGCCTCGGGAGGATGGGCCGACGAGGCGCGCATCGGCGAGCAGCTCCTCGGCTACGTCGAGAAGGGTGGCTTTCGCGCCGTGAAGATGCGCGTCGGTGTCATGGACGGCGAGCCTCACAAGTCGGCGGCGCGCGTGCGGGCCGCGCGCAAGGCTCTCGGGCCCGACGTCAAGCTGATGGCCGACGCCCACGGGACGTGGACGGTCGCGGAGGCGAAGGCGTTCTGCAGAATGGTCGAGGACTGCGATCTCTACTGGCTGGAAGAGCCGGTGACGGCGGACGACAAGACCGGCCTCGCCGAAGTGCGTCGCGCCTCGGCGGTGCCGATCTCGACCGGTGAGAGCGAGTTCACGCGCCACGACTTCCGCGAGATCGCCGAGCTGCGCGCCGCCGACATCCTCCAGCCCGATCTGGCCATCGCGGGTGGGATCACCGAGGGCGTGCGCATCGGCGCCGTCGCCTCCGCGTACAACTTACGGCTCGCGCCTCACCTCTGGTCGGGAGCGCCCGCGTTCGCGGCTGGCGTCGCGCTGGCCGCCAGCCAGAGCGCGGGGTTCATCCTCGAGTACTCGCTGGGCGCCAACCCGATGCTGCACGAGCTGGTGCACGAGACGTTCACGGTGGTCGACGGACAGATCGAGATCCCCGACCGGCCCGGGCTCGGGATCACGGTCGACGAGGACTTCGTGCGCCGTCACGCGCGGCGCTGACCGGATCCGAAGCCTGACCTACTCGCTGAGCCAGACCGTATCGAGCTGCTGGTTCAGGTAATGACTCGGCGTCACCGTCCAGCCGTGCACCCGGGACGAATGCGGGATGATCCGGTGCCACTGGAACGCCAGGATGTAGTCCACTTCTTCGTCGTAGAGCCGTTTCTCGAACGCCCGGAGATATTTCTTGCGCTCCTCGGGGTCGACCGCGCGCGACTGCTTCTGGTACAGCTCGTCGAGCATCGTGTCCTTGTGACGGCCGATGTTCCACGGCGAGGTGGTCAGGAACCAGTGGAGGTCCATGTCGGGCTCGACGATGGAGTTACAGGTGGCGGTGACGGACACCTCGAACTCGCTGTTCTTCTGCGCCTGGAGCCACGCCGCCGACTCGAGGACCGTCTGCTTGACGGTGACCCCGATCTGCCGCCACTGGTCGATGAGCCAGACGCCCACCGGCTCGTAGGGCATGGGCACCGCGCGGTTCAGCAACGTGAACGACAATCCCTCGGCCCCGGCCTCCTTCAGCAAGCGCCGGGCTTCGGCGCGCGCGGCATTGATGTCGTGGCCGTAGCCGGCCAGCCTGGTCAGCTCCTCGGGCGGCGTCGCCCACGGCGTCCCCGGCACCTGGATCCCTGCCACGTCCTTCACGAGGGCGATCCGTGACAGCGCCTTCGAGCCGTTCCAGCGATCGAGCGCCAGGGTGAGCGCGCGGCGCACACGCTTGTCGTCGAACGGCTTCTTCTGCTGATTGGGCGTCACGCCGATCGAGCAGTTCCACGGGCTCTCCTGCACGGTGATCTTGTTGCCGAGCGCCGCCACGAGCTGATCCCGCTCCGACGGGGTGAACCCACGGAACTGGATCATCGCCCGCTCGCCGCGGACCGCCGCCACCTGGGCGGACGGATCCTTGATGAAGATCGCGCGGTAGCCGTCGAGGTACGGCTTGCCCTTGTCCCAGTAGTCCGGGTTCTTCTTCCCGACCCAGTGCGAGCCGCGCTGGTACTCCACGAACTTGAAGGGCCCTGTTCCATTCACGTTCTTCTCGTACCAGCGGGGGTCCTTGGCCAGGATCTCAGCCCGGTAGATCCAGTTCCAGGGCGAGGAGAGATTGGCGATGAACGACGCCTCGTACCACTTCAGCCGGAAGACCACGGTGTCGGGCGAGGGCGCTTCCACCGCTTCCACGAGATGGTAGGCGGCCTGGCGACTCGAGGCGACCGTCGGCGGCGGGAAGATGATGTGATCGTAGGACGACTTCACGTCGGCCGACGTCATGAGACTTCCGTCGTGGAACTTCACGCCTCGGCGCAGCTTGAAGGTGAAGGTGCGCTTGTCGCTGGAGACGGTCCACGACTCGGCGAGGTCGCCGATGAACTTGGTGCCCGTCTTGTCGAAGGGATCGACCCTCAGCAGCGTGTTGTAGTGGGGCGCCGCCGGATGCAGCATGCCGAAGGTCTCTTCACGGTGCGCGTCGAAGCTCGGCGGCTCGGCTGGGACGACGAAGATCAGCTCGCCGCCCGACCGCGGCTTCTCCTGCGCCGAGGTCAGCGCGACGGCCCCGAGCGTGACGGCGGCCACCAAGCAGGTGAGGGCCCACGGCCAGCGCCCGGTCCGATACGTCATCAGCGGCCTCCTGAGCGAGAAGTGACGCATTCTATCGCGATATCATCCCTGCCCATGAGCAGAGCCCTGACCGGAATCCGCGTGGTCGATCTCACCAACAACCAGGCCGGCCCGTCGTGCGGCCAGATGCTGGCGTGGCTGGGGGCGGACGTGATCAAGGTCGAGGAGCCCGGCAAGGGCGATGCGGCCCGCGACACCCTGAAGGACCGGCCGGACGCCGACAGCCTCTTCTTCTTGTCCTTCAACGGCAACAAGCGGAGCCTGACCCTCAACCTCAAGAGCCCGAAGGGCAAGGACGTCTTTCGCGCGCTGCTCAAGACCGGCGACGTCCTGCTCGAAAACTTCGGCCCGGGCGTGCTCGACCGGCTGGGCTTCGACTACCCCACGGTGCGCCAGCTCAATCCGCGTCTCGTGTACGCGAGCATCAAGGGGTTCGGATCGTACGGGCCCTATCACGAGTACAAGAGCTACGAGCCGATCGCCCAGGCCATGGGCGGCGCGATGAGCGTCACGGGCTTTCCCGACGGGCCGCCGACGTACATGTGGCCGTCCATCGGCGACTCGGGCACCGGCATGCACTGCGTCATCGGAATCCTCGCCGCGCTCATGCAGCGTCAGGCCACCGGCGAGGGCCAGCAGGTCGAGATCTCCATGCAGGACGCCGTCGTCAACCTGATCCGGGTCAGCCTGCGCGATCACCAGCGCTTCGGAAAGCCGATGGAGCGGACGGGCAACCAGCTCGGCGCCGGCGTGCCGGGCACGACGTACCGCTGTCACGGGGGCGGGCCCAACGACTACGTGTTCATCTTCGTCCAGCAGCAGATGTGGCACCCGCTGCTGCGCGCGATCGGCCGCGCCGACCTCATCGGTGACGTGCGCTACGAGACGGGCGACGCCCGCTGGCGCCACAAGACCGAGGTCGATGCCCTGGTCTCCTCCTGGACGGGAGAGCGCTCGAAACACGAGGTGATGAAGATCCTGGCCGGCGCCGGCGTGCCGTGCGGCGCGTGCCTGGACACCGGCGAGGTCCTGACCGACCCGCACCTTCAGGCCCGCGACATGATCGTCGGCGTCGAGCACCCCGTGCGCGGTCGCTACGTCACGGTCGGCAACCCCATCAAGCTCTCGGCGTCACCGACGACGATCACGCCGGCGCCGCTCCTCGGCCAGCATCGTCACGAGGTCTTGAAGGAGCTCGGGTACAGCGACACCGAGATCCGCGCGCTCGAGGCCGAGCGCACGATCTGATCCTTGGGAGGCTTTCGATGAGCAACGAGATCAGCATCCAGTTCACGCGCTTCTCCGCCTTCTACTCGCCGCTGATCGCCACCATCGCGGGCGGCTTCTTGAAAGACGAGGGCCTGCAGCCGAAGCACTCGATCGCGCCCGCCGGCAAGTCGGCGATCGAGGGCGTCGTCGACGGGACCGTGCACGTCTGCCAGTCGGCGCCCTCGCAGGGCTTCGGGCCGCTCGAGAAAGGGCAGAAGCCGCCGGCCGTGCACTTCGCCCAGATCAACGAGAAGGACGGCTTCTTCCTCACCGGCCGAGCCGCCGATCCGTCGTTCACCTGGGACAAGCTCAAGGGCCGGCGCGTGCTCGTCGATCACGGCGGCCAGCCGCTGGCGATGTTCAAGTACGCCTGTCATCGCCGCGGCCTCGACTACGGGGCCATCAACGCGATGGACGTTCCCAGCGGACAGATGGATCAGGCCTTCCGCAAGGGCGACGGCGACTACATCCACCAGCAGGGACCGGCGCCCCAGCAGCTCGAGCACGACCGCGTCGGCCACGTCGTGGCGTCGGTCGGTGAGGCGATCGGCCCCTGCGCGTTCTCCAGCCTGGCCGCTACGCGCCAGTGGCTCGAGACGGACGTGGCGCGGCGGTTCATGCGCGCGTACCGGAAGGCGCGCGCCTGGCTCCTCGCCACGCCGGCGGCCAGGATCGCCGAGGCTGAAGCCTCGTTCTTCCCGGACATCGACCGGGCCGTGTTGACGTCGACGATCGCGTACTACCAGAAGCTCGGCTGCTGGACGCCTCACGTTGAGATCACGCGCCCCGCCTTCGAGGTCACGCTCGACGTCTTTCTCCACTCGAAGCTGATCACTCGACGCCACCGGTACGAAGACGTCGTCGCCGCCCCGCCCGGAGCGGCTTGATCGAGGGCGCCGGCGATGATAAAGGGAACCGTTTGATGGCGACGGCGACGATCGACGGCCTCGAGGTCAGCTACGTCGTGAAGGGTTCGGGCCCGGCGCTGCTCATGCTGGCGCCCGGCGGCTTCGACGCCACGATGGAGAAGTGGACGACGGCGGGCGTGTGGAAGGGCATGCGGCCCCTCGACACGCTCACCAGTGACTTCACGCTGATCGCCTACGACCGGCGCGAGTCCGGGGCTTCGGGTGGACGCGTCGAGAAGCTCTCGTGGTCGCTCTTCGCCGATCAGGCCAAGGGGTTGCTCGATCACCTGAAGATCAACGAGGCGTACGTCCTCGGCGGATGCATGGGCTGCTCGGTGGCGCTGGCGTTCGCCGCCCGCTATCCGCACGCGACGAAGGCGCTGGTCCTGCACTGGCCGGTGGGCGGGTACCGCTGGAAGCTGAACGGCAGCGACCGCTTCGCGCGGCACGCGCGCTTCGCCAAGGAGCACGGGCTGGCGGGAGTGGTGAAGCGCGCCCACGAGGGCAAATCGTTCTGGCAAGATCCGGAGGCGGGGCCGTGGGCGTCCGTGCTCGTGCGCGACACGCGCTTCGCCGAAGGCTTCCAGGCGCAGGACGCGGAGCGATACCACGGGCTCGTGGCGGCGAGCGGCCGGACGCTCTTCGATCGCGACATGCCGCCGGGCGCCGAGCCCGAGGAGATCATGGCCATGAAGGTGCCCGCGCTGATCCTGCCCGGCGACGATCCGGCCCACGCCGCATCCGGCGCGTTCTACCTGCGCGAGCTGCTGCCGCAGCCGGAGTTCTGGCCGGTGATGCCGCCCGAGCAGACACCGGATCGCGTGCGCGAGAGGATCGTGGAGTTCGGACGCGCGCACAAGTAATGCGGCAAACGTTTCCACCCGCCCACCCGTTTCTTGCGGGGGCAAAGAGAGGACGAACGATGGCTGACGTGTTGACGGTGGTCGCGAAGGTCAGAGCCACGAAGGGGAAGGGCGATGCGCTGGCGGCGCTCCTCAGGGAGCAGGTGGCGGCGGTGCGCAAGGCCGAGCCGGGCTGCCTCGTCTACCGGCCGCACCGGTCGACCAAGGATCCCGACCTGTTCATCTTCTACGAGCAGTATAAGGATGACGCCGCGTTCGATGTTCACCGCAAAGCTCCGCACCTCGCGGCCTATCGCGAGCGCCGTGAGAAGGAAGGGCTCGTCGCAGGCCCGCCCGAAGTCGAGATCTACCGCTCGCTCACCGACTGAGATCACCCGGAGGCCCGGCGTTCACGCGAGTGAGCCGGGCCTTCGCGACAATTTTTCGCGCCAAAAATTCCTGACTCGCGCCAGTCTGTCATGACACCGCGAAGGACGTGCCTCGGAGAACGCTGTGACGTCGTACGTTTGGCTTAGACGGCGCCGCCACAGGTCTGGCAAGGGGGTTGCTCGTCGAGTGACTCTCGAGTCAGCGGCTGCACGGAGGCCACTGAGACATGATTCGCGGAGATAAAGGCTTCACGCTGGCCGAAGTGCTGGTGGCGACCGCATTCATCGCGATCACCGCCGGAGCGATCGGCGTCGGATTCATGCAGGGGACCGGCTCGGTCGAGACCGGTCGACAGCAGACGACGGCCGTCTATCTCGCCGAACAGCGGCTCGAGCAGCTCAAGGCGTGGTCGCTGAACTCGACCGGCGGGCAAGGCTGGGCGTCGCTCGCGACAGGCGCGGCGTGCTGCACCAACGACGCCTACAACGCGATCGCGAACTACGGCAACTACCGCCGCACCGTGACCGTCACGGCGAACGGCGCCAACAACAAGGTCATCCAGGTATCGGTCTTCTACCGCCCGGTCAATCCGGTCGGTGGCAACGCGGGAAACGAAAAGCGCGTGGATGCATCCACGATGGTGACGAACCGGCCATGAAAACTCCTGAACGCAATCTCGTGCGGCGCCGTCTCGGCCGCGGTGGTTTCACGCTCACCGAGCTGCTCGTGGCTATGGCGTGCGTCGGATTGGTGCTGGCCGGACTCACCGGACTGTTCGTGAGCGGCCAGCAGAGCTTCCTCGTCGGCGCCAACCAGGTCGAAGCGCAGGAGAACGTCCGCATCGCGCTCCAGCGGATGGCCGACGAGATCCGCGGCGCCGGCAATGGCCCGTCGGGCGCGGCGTTCACGGCGATCGCCGCGGGTCAGACCGCAACCTCGCTGGTCCTTCAGAACGACTGGAATGGCAACGGCATCATCGAGCCCGGCGTCACCACGAACGTCAATGGCACGCTGCGCGGCGAGCAGGTGACCTACTCGTTCGTCGGCACCCAGCTGATGCGCCAGGAATCGGGCGTGGACGCCGCGGCGGTGCCGCTGATCGGGGGAGTCCAGGGCCTCACCTTCACGTACCTCGGTGCCGACGGCGCCACGACGGCGGTGACGGCCAACATCCGTTCGGTGACGGTGGCGGTTCGGGGCGGGCCGCAGACGCGCACGCCGAGTAATCCGTGCGCGCCCTATACCTACGCCGAGGGCAACGTCGGCGTGGCGATGATCGATACCGCTCGCATCAGGAACCGCTGATGCGAGCCTTCCTGGGGGTAGGAGCCATGACGCAGAACACGCGAACGAACGCACTGAACGAGCGAGGAATCGCGGCCGTGATGGCGCTCATCGTGGTCCTCGCCCTCAGCCTGCTCGTCAGCGCATTCCTGGCGGTCAGCGCCTTCGAGCCCCAGATTTCACAGAACCTGGCGGATTCCATCCAGGCGCGCTACGCCGCGGATGCCGGGATCGAGTGGGCGTTCGATCAGCTCGTCGCCACGACCTCGTGGAACACGCTGTTGACCGGCTCGACCGGCTGTGCGAACCCCGTGACCCCGGTCGGCTGGACCAACGTGGCGGTGCCCAACGTGTCGGGGACCTTCACCGTGAGCCTCCGCAACGACTGTCAGGCCGGCGACAACCTGATCACCGGCGTCGCCGTCGACAACGTGACCGGTACGGCGACCAACGACGGCAACGGGATCATCATCGTCACCGCCACCGGCAGCTACCAGGGGGCGCAGAAGCGGATCCAGGTGGTGATCCGTCGTGACCTGGCCACGAACACCCCGGACTTCCCGGCGGCCGTCAACGAGCCGGGAACTCAGTCGGATACGTTCGTCGCGTGCGCCGGCGGCGGTGGCGCCTGCGCCAACTTCGGCATCGATGGACGCGACTATTCCTGCAGTTCCTGCACCACGGACGCGGCCTGGTACAACACCGGCAACTGGTCGGCGTCGACGAACCCGCCGACGAAGCTGGGCATCGCCACCCAGACCGGCGTGCAGGCCAACAAGTCGCCGACGACCTATGAGCAGAACGTGGAGGGCGCGTTCACCTCGGGGACGTCGAGCCAGGTGACGGCGAAGGAAGGCAACGTCGCCGGCAAGGACCAGGGCTCGACGGCGCTGACCACGGGCCTCAACGCGATCGCTGCGTCGAATGCCCTCACCCCGACGACGATGCAGACCTTCCTGGATGCGCTGGCGGCCAACCCCAAGACGCAGATCTTGCAGTCGACGATGTCCTGCCCCATGCAGATCAACGGTGGCGGTGGGTCGCCGACCTCGACGCCGACTCTGACCAACGGCTGCGGGACGAATCAGACGCTCAATCTGGGAACGCCCAGCAATCCTCAGCTCATCTACTTCCGGGGTGATCTCGATCCGACCTCGGCTTTCACCGGCCTGACCGTCAACGGCAAGATCCAGGGCGCCGGCATCCTCGTGATCGAGGACGGCGACCTGAAGAATGTCGGGACGCTGAACTGGCAGGGCATCGTCGTCGTCACCGGCCGGTACGTCGGCGCCGGGTTCATGGACGGGAGCACGACGAACATCAACGGCGCGTTCGTCAGCAACGAGACCGTCTGGAACGAAACGAACGGTTACTACGAGGTCTACATCGGGACGCAAACCGGGTCGGCCAACTTCCACTACAGCAAGCAGGCGCTCGACATGATGAAGACGATCCGGGCCTTCCACACGGTCTACGGCTGGCGGAACTTCTAGATGCGAACCCTGGTCATCGTCGCCGTCGTCGCCGCGCTCCTCCTGGGGTGCCAGCAGTCACGGCCGGCCAACCCGTTGGCGCCGCCCATGGGGCCGGCCGTCCGCACGCTCAAGGAGGAAGGCGATCAGCTGGCGCGGAGCCACGACTGGGCCGGCGCGGCGACCAAGTACCAGACCGCGCTCAACCGGGAATCGAGCAACCTCGAGCTGAGGCTCGCGCTCGGCATCACGCTGTCGCATCTCGATCGCCGGGAGGAGACCATCGAGCAGTTCCGGTGGGTCGTGAACCACAGCCAGCCGGGGACGCCCGAGTTCGTGATGGCTCGCACCTGGCTCGTCGAGGCCGGTGAGGTCGACGGCGGGCTGCGCACGGCCAGCGCGTCGCCCGTGACGGACGCCGCGTCGGCCAGCAAGGAGACCACGCCGAAGGGCGGGGTGCGAGGCATGACGAGCTGGCCCGGCGTCGCCCCGCGGGAGCGGCTCGTGCCGTTGCGCATCACCTTGTCGGGCGAAGACACCGAGAACCGCGACGTCCAGCTGGGCCGGCGCTTCCGACTCGGCGAGCCGTACCGCTTGGCCGACGCGCGCCCCGGCAAGTATCGCCTGCGGGCCGTCGCCATCGATCAGAACGTCGAGCTGTGGGACAAGCAGGTCGTCGTCGAAGCCGGAAAAGAGACGACGCTGGATTTGTCCGCGTCCGACAGTTCCGTCTCGCCCAGAGAATTTTCGCCCGCGAACTGACGCTCCGTCCACGCGCGCGTTCGATCGTCGGAACGCGCGCGCCGTCGTCCGTCGAATCGCTGCTGACCGCCGGCAAACATCTGACGCCGGCAAGAATCTCGGCGCTGAGCACGCACGGCATCGAGATGCCGCAATGTCAGCCCGAGCATTCCTAACTCATTGATTGTGCTCGCGCCGGACCCGGCATGCGGCTTGCGATAAATGTTCCCTCGTGGCGCGGGCGGCAGAAGCATGGACGCCGACAACGCCCCCGGGCTCAAGAGGAGGATTCAGCATGCGTATGCGCGCGAGAGTCGTCATCATCTCGATCGCGACGTTGCTGTTCGTGATCTTGGCCGGTGCAACGGCCGTCCCGGACGCACTCGCGGAGAATCGAAGCGATGCACGTCGTGACGCTCACGATGGCCACGGTGGGTACGACGGGCGGTTGCACGAGGGCAAGCTCCAGCTCCAGATCGATGCGCTGAGAGCTCAGCTCGCCGCGGCCAAGGCGTCGGGCGCCTGGGCCGACGCAGCGCTCCAGAAGCAGATCGATGCGCTCAAGGCCCAGCTCGCCGCCATGGGCACGCCGTCCTCGGGCGGGTCGTTACTCAACGTCTTCGACGGCGGCCAGAAGAGCGTCGGCCCGGTGGTCGGGCTCGATTCCGAGAACATCCCGTGGGTGCTCATGACGGCTCGGGACACCGGTGCTCAGAGCTATACGTTCGCGCTCAAGGTCTTCCGTGGCCAGCTCGCGGGCGCCAACGTCCTGTTCTCGGGGCCCAACTGCACGGGCACGGCGTTCCTCGAGCCGCTCGCCGTGACCCAGGGCGTGTACTTCGGCCCGAACGCGATCTCGCTCGGCGGCATCGATTACGTCCACGTCGGTACGGTCTACGCCGCGCCGGCGGGCGCCGCCGTCATCCAGGTCGATCTCGGCTCCAAGGCCATGGACGACGGGTCGTGCTTCAGTGGTCTGATCGGGTTCCCGGGGAGCCACGTGGTCGCGGCCACGGCGGTGACCTTCACGACGGCGTTCACGCCGCCGTACTCGGTGCGGTAGCGCGTCGACGCCGTCAGGTCGTCCGCAGTTTCGCGAGCAGTCGGGGGTCCGGGTCGATGCCGAGGCCCGGACCCTGAGGAATGTTGATGCGGCCGAGCTTCGGGTGGATCGCGTCGCCGAGCGGGTTGTCGGCGAAGTCGCAGTAGAAGCGCTCGACGAGTGACTCGGTCCCCATCGCGGCGATGCAGTGGATGGACGCGAGCAGCCCCGGCCCGAAGTACGCCGAGTGCGGGACGACCTGCACGCCGAACGTCTCGGCCAGCGCCATGACCCGGCGCATCTCGGTGACTCCGCCGATCTTGGTCACGCTCGGCTGCGCATAGGTGATGGCGCCCGCCTCGAAGGCGCGCCGAAATTCCCACGCGGTGCCGTAGTTCTCGCCGGCGGCGGTGTCGAGGCCGCCGCGCGTCCGAACCTCGGCGAGGCCGCCAAGGTTCTCGGGCGGCCACACCGGCTCTTCCAGCCAGTGGATGTCGAGCGGCGCCAGGCGGCGCGCCATCGCGATCGCCTCGGCCACCGTCCACGGACAGTTCGTGTCGACCATCAACGGCACGCCCGGGCCTGCGGCTTCGCGCGCCGCCGTGATCTCGGGCAGGGTGATCTCGTGGATCTTCACGTGGCGATAGCCGCGCCCCAGCGCCTGCGCGGTGTAGTGGGCCACGGCGTCGGCGGCACCGTAGCGCAGGAGACTCGCGTAGGCGGGCAGGTCAGCGCGCGGGCTGCCGCCGAGCAGGCGATAGAGCGGAACGCCGGCTGCCTTGCCCGCGATGTCCCAGAGCGCGATGTCGATCCCCGAGAGCGCGTACATCGTGGCGCCGTTCCGGCCCACGCCGTGCAGCACGCGCTGGACCTCATCGTGGGACGCGAGGATCTGGCTCGGGTCGCGGCCGACGAACATCGGACCGACGAGCGTGTCGATGGCCGCCCGGGTCGCGTGGAAGATGCGGTGGCCGAAGGCTTCGCCCCATCCCGTGAGGCCGGCGTCGGTCTCGACGCGGACCAGCAGCATGTCGATGCTGGTGCGGGCCCGGCCACCGAGCATCGGCGTCGCTCGCTCGATCTGCATCGGCAGGTTGAGCACGATCGTCTCGATGCGAGTGATCTTCATGGGTGGCGGATGATACTACGCGATGCCAGTTGACCTGAACACCCGGTGGGTCTACAACAGGACAGCGGTACACGCCCGATCCGTGGAGGATGCCATGGCCAAGATCAAGCACATTGCGATGTCTACGCAGGACCCCGACAAGACCGCGAAGTTCTACATCGACGTGTTCGGCATGAAGGAGATCGGGCGGATCGACAACCCGAACACCAGCGGGTACTACCTGAGCGACGGCGATCTCAACCTGGCCATCCTCAAATTCAAGAACGACGCCGTGGCCGGGGCCGAGCGGGGCAAGGGCTTCTCCGGCATCCATCACATCGGGTTCCAGGTGGACAACCTCGAGGCGATCGCCGAGCGGCTCGCCACCGCCGGGTCCAAGCCGCGTGACGACGTCAACGAAGCGCTCGGCGTGGGCAAGGGCGAGCACAAGTACAACGTCGAGGTGAAGTACAGCGGCCCGGACAACGTGATGCTCGACGTCTCCGAGACCGGCTGGGTGGGCTCCTCCGGCTTCCGTCCCTAGCACCTCGTCCCGGCCGATGCTGGATCTCGTGATCCGCCGTGGCCTCGTGGTCACGGCGCAGGACGCCGCGCCCGGCGACGTCGGTATCCTGGACGGCAAGATCGTGGCGGTGGCGTCGCCGGGCTCGCTACCAGGCGACGCCGCGCGAGTCATCGACGCCGAGGGCAAGATCGTCCTGCCCGGCGGCATCGAGCCGCACGCCCACATCGCCATCCCCGTGCCGCAGTACTGGGGGGGCCGCCCCGAGCTCCTGTCGCAACCACCCGAAGCGGCCACGCGAGCGGCCGCGTTCGGTGGCGTGACGACGGTCGTCGACTTCGCGGGAGACTTGATCCTCGAGCCCGGCACCAGGCCGCCCGACTGGTCCATCCTGGAATCGCTCGACTCGCGGCGCGCCGTCTTTCGCGATCACGCGTACACCGATTTCGCCTTCCACTACATCCTGGCCGGCAAGGTGGCTCCGACGAGGATCGGTCAGCTCGCCGAGGCGATCCAGGAAGGCGTCGCCAGCTTCAAGATCTTCACGACGTTCAACGAGCTGCGCGTGCCCTACGGGCACCTGTGGGCGGTGTTCGCCGAGGTGGCCAAGCACGGCGGCATCATGGCCGTGCACGCCGAGGACGACGACATCGTCAACTACATGACGGACACGCTGATCCGGGAGGGCCGCGACCAGGGCGAAAACCTCCACCTCGTGCACAACAACCTCTCCGAGGACCTCGCGTTCCGCCAGATCATCCGTCTGGCCCGGCACACCGAAGTCGCCATCTACTTCGTCCACACGACGGCCCGGGAGGGTGTCGCGGCGATCGCCGAGGCCCGTCAGCGCAGCCAGCCCGTCTACGGCGAGGCGCTGCACAACTACCTGCAGTTCACGTGCGAGGACTACAAGAAGCCGGGCGGGACCGCCGTCCACACGTATCCCGCCCTCAAGTTCGCCGAGGACCGCGACGCGTTGATCGCGGGACTGCTGGGCGGCGATCTCTGCACGACCGCCACCGACGACTTCACGGTGCACAAGGACGTCAAGCTCTGGGGCAACACGATCCAGACGGTGTGCGGCGGGCACAACGGCATCGAGACCCGCCTGCCCGTCGCGTTCACCAAGTTCGTCGTGGAGCGCCACATGCCGCTGCCGCGGTTCGCCGCCATCACCTCGACCAACGCCGCGCGCATCCTGGGCCTGTATCCGCAGAAGGGCGTGATCGCGCCCGGCAGCGACGCGGATCTCGTCCTCATCGACCCGCGGGTGACGAAGACGCTGGCCCTCGCCGACCTGCACTCGGCGGCCGACTACAGCATCTGGGAGGGGTTCACCTGCTGCGGTTACCCGGTCATGACGATCCTCCGCGGCAAGGTGATCGTCGAGAGCGGCAAGCTGGCCGGGAGCCCGTCGGATGGCCGCTGGGTGAAACGCAAGGTCGGCGCGGACGTTCTCGCCCGGCCCGCGGTGTAGCGTCAGCCCGCCGAGATCGTTCCGCGCTCGATGACGTAGACGCGATCGAGCGCGCGCGTCAGCCCCTTCGTATCGGACTCGGCGACGAGGGCCGACACCCCCAGCCGCTTCAACCCGCCGATGACGTCGCAGATCCGTTCGGCCAGCGCCGGGGCCACGCCTTCGAGCGGCTCGTCGAGCAGCAAGAGCCGCGTGCCGCCGGTGATCGCGCGCGCGAGCGCGACGATCTTCTGCTGGCCTCCGCTGAGCTGGGTCGTGCGGCGCTTGGCCAGTGGGCGAAGCTCCGGGATGACGTCGTAGGTGGCCTGCAAGCGGGCGGTCGCGTCCTGGGGCCGGGTCGTCCACACCGGGAGCAGGATGTTGTCCTCCACGGTCAGATCGGGGACGAGGCGACGATCCTCGGGCATGTAGCCGATCCCCATCTGGGCGCGACGATACGGCGCGATCGGCCGCAGCGCCACGCCGCCCAGCGTGATCGTCCCCGCGCGGGCCGGCAGTGCCCCGACGATCGCTCGCACCAGCGTCGTCTTGCCGGCGCCGTTCCGGCCGATGACGCCGCAGAGGTCTCCCGTGGGGACCTGGAGCGACACCGCCCGGAGGATCGGCGTCGCGCCGATGCTGACGTCGAGGCGATCGACGTCAAGCACGCCGGCGCCCCGTCACGTGCTCGCGCACGCGCGCGTCGCCGAGGACGTCGGCGGCCGGGCCGTCGGCCAGGATGCCGCCCTCGTGGAACGCGAGCACCCGCCGGCCGTAACGCTCGACGATGTCGATGTCGTGCTCGATGAAGACGACGGTGGCCTTCCGCTCGGCGAGCGCGGCCATGACGATGTCCATCACGGCGAACTTCTCCTCGGTGGCGATGCCGCTGGTCGGCTCGTCGAGGAAGAGCAGCGTGGCCTCGCGCGCCGTGGCCATCGCGATGTCGAGCAGCTTCCGCACGCCCTGCGGGACGAGGGCCGCCGGCCGGTCGCGATAGGCCTCGATGCGATAGACGCTCAGGAGCTCCGCGCAGGCCTCCACGCGGTCACGACTGGCCAGGGCCGACAGCCCGGCGCCGCGCCCGCGGTCGGACAGGCCGTGCGCGATCATCAAGTTTTCGAGGACCGACATCGTCGAGAAGACCTGGGGCACCTGGAACGAGCGGCACACACCGAGCCGGGTGATCTCGCGCGGCGGGAGGCCGACGAGCTCCTGGCCGCGAAAACGGATCGAGCCTCCGCTCGGGTGCGTGTAACCGGTGACGAGGTTGACGAACGTCGTCTTGCCCGCGCCGTTGGCGCCGATGATGGAGACGACCTCCTCGGTCGCGATGGTGACGTCGATGTCGCGGGCGGCCACGACCTGATCGAACAGCTTCGTGAGTCGGCGCACCTCCAGCACCGGCGAGCCCGTCATGCCCGGGCGCGGTTCCGCTCGAGCGCGGACCAGAGCCCGCCCGGCAGGCGCAGGATGATCGCGAGCAGCGCGACGCCGAGGATCATCTGCCAGACCGAGGGCGCGTACTGGAGCGCGTACGTCTGGAGCAGCCCGAAGACCAGCGAGCCCAGAAACGGCGCCAGGACGCTGCCGGTGCCGCTCAGGATCGTGACGAACACGAGCTCGCCCGAGGTCGTCCAGTAGGCCATCGACGGGTCGATGTGCCCGACCGCCATGGCCGTCAGCGCGCCGGCGCCTCCGGCCAGCGCCGCGCCGAGGACGTACTGGACGTGGATGACCCGGCCCGGCGCGTAGCCGAGATACTCCACGCGGACCTCGTTGTCGCGCAGCGCGGTGTCGAGACGACCGAGGATCGTGCCGAGATACCAGTGGATGCCGAGCGCCGCGCCCGCGGCGGCCGCCACCGTGAGGTCGTAGAGGAGCGTGCGTGTCGCCAGCGCGGACAGCCGTGCCCCGAAGATCGTCGGGGTGGGCACGTTGAACCCGTCGGTGCTGCCGAGCGTCTCCGTCTTCACGAGCAGGCCGTAGAAGAGCATCGAGAACCCGAGGCTCAGCATGGCGAAGAAGATCTCGCGATAGCGGCGCATGAGGAAACCGAGCCCGGCGCCGAGGAGTGTCGCCGCCGCCACGCCGATCACCGTGAGCACGATCATGTCGGTCAGGCGGAGCTTCAGCCCGGCCAGGCCGACGGCGTAGCCGCCGATCGCGAAGAAGAGCGCCTGACCGAACGACACCAGGCCCGACCGGAACTGTACGACGAGGCCGAGCGCGACGATGCCGCGCGCGAGCGACAGGATCACGAGCGAGACGGCCCACGACGGCAGGAAGAAGCCGGCCGCCACGAAGACCACGAACGCCCCGGCGAGCGCGGCCCCGGTTCGATCGCGTGCCGGCATCGTCAGACCTTGCGGAGGCGCTCGTGTCCGAGCAGGCCGTACGGCCGGACGATCAGCACCAGCGTCATGATGAGGTAGATCGCGAAGACCTCGGCCTGGGGCAGCAGATGGACGGCGGCGGCCCGGCTCAGCCCGATGACCGCCGCGCCCAGCAGCGCGCCCGGAATGCTCCCCAGGCCCCCGATCACCACCACCGCGAACGCGAGGACGATCACGTCGACGCCGAGGCCACGCGACACCGAGATCATCGGCGCCGTGGAGGCGCCGCCCAGCGCGCCGAGCACCGAGCCGATCAAGAACGTGACGAGGAAGACGCGGCGCACGTTGATGCCGCACGCCTCGGCCATCTCGCGGTCGAAGATCACCGCCAGCAGCAGCTTGCCGGCGATCGTCCGCGTGAGGGCCCACCAGCCGACGCCGCCCACCAGCAGCGCCAGCGCGATCAGGGCGAGGTCGTAGTTGTTGAGCAGCAGCGGCCCCACGGACGTGGTCCCCAGCAGCGAGTACGGTTGGGGCGCCGGCCGCGCTTCGACGCCCCAGATGAGCTGGATGACGTCCTCGAGGATCAGGAACGTCGCGTAGGTCGCGAGCACGACGACGACCTCGTCGCGCCCGTGGAGGAACTGCAGCAGACCGAGCTCGAGGATCAGCCCCATGACGACGCCGACGAGGAGCGCCGCGACGAGGAGGAGCGCGAACGAGCCGAGCGGGGCATAGCCGCGCTGGAACCAGACGCCGACCATCGTCGCCGCCGTGTACGCGCCGAGCGCGTACAGGCTGCCGTGAGCGACGTTCAAGATGCGCATGACGCCGTACACCAGCGTCATGCCGACCGCGACGATGAACAGCCACGACGCGTAGATGACGCCGTCGGCGACGATGAACGCGAGCGTCGCCATGGATCACCGCGCGCCGGTCATGCGCGCGCGATCAGTCGCACCGAGCGCCCTTGAAGCCGCCCTTGATCCAGGCCTCTCCCTTCATGCCGTCCGGAGGATTGACGCAGTCGGCCGGGTAATAGGTGACGTCGACCACGGTGGGCGCGCCCTTGGACTTGTCGAACTTGTAGACGCCGATGGCGGACTCCGTCACCGCCTGATGCCCCCTGGAGCGCGACATGTGTACGGTCGTCCCGAAGGCATCGAACTTGAGCTGCTCGAGCGCCCGGCCAACCTCCTCGGGCGCCGGCTTCCCCCCGCCGCTGCGAGCCACCTTGTCGCCGGCGATCTTGAGCGCGAGCAACGCCTGGCCCATGTGGTACGCCGTGTACGGCGGCGTGATCCCGTAGCGCTGCTCGTACGTGGTGCGGAACCAGGTGCCGAGCGGGGTCGGCCGTGCGAACACGCTGTACGGTCCGCGATCCTCGATGATCACGCCATCCGGCAGCTTGTCGAGGAGACGGTACATGCTCCCGGCGCCGGCGGTCATCACCATCTGCACGTTCTGGTGCAGCCCGCGCGCCGTCATCTGGACCACGAACGCCTCGAAGTCGCCGCCGGCGAACGCGGTGTGGAGCACGGTGGGCCGCCTGGCCAGGAGCGCCGAGATCTCGGAGCCGTACTGGCCGCCCCCGAAGGTGGTGAACTGCTCGTTGACCGCTTCGACGTCGGGCTTCAGCGCCTGCACGGACAACTTGAAATCGCGCCAGGCGTCCTGGCCGTAAGCCATGTTCCAGTTCAGGCCCGCGATGGTCTTCACGCTCGGCATGCGTTTGAGCAGGTAGCGCGCCGCCGTCACGCCGTCGGGCGTGAGGTGCGCCGACGTGCGATAGACGTACTTGAAGTCGTTCTCCTCGAAGATCCGCGGCGTGCTGCACGTCGAGAGCAGCGTGAGCATCTTCAGCTCGTCGGCCACCGGCGCGACGGCGAGGCAGCTGCCGGCCACCAGGTAGCCGACGACGGCCTCGACCTCGCGGCGCTCGGCGAGCCCGCGGAACTCGGTCACCTGCTTGGCCGTCCCCGTGCTCTCGTCCACCAGGACGAGGTCGAGCGAGCGCCCGCCGACGCCTTTGGTCGCGTACGGCGCGGGCAGTGTGCCGTTGTTGATGGCCTCGGCCACCATCTCGGCGCCGTTCTTCGCGGGCACGCCGATGGAGGCGGCGAACGGACCGGCCAGGAGCGTCACGACGCCGACGCGGTACTTCTCCGCCTGCGATGCCACCGGAGCGGGCAGGCCGATGAGGAAGAGCGCCGCCACACCGATCGCCATCGCCAGCAGTCCCACCGTGCTCGTCGCTGTTCGCATGACCCGTCCTCCCGTCGCGATTTGCAGCGCAATCACTACGTAGGCGGGCACCTCCTGTCAAGCGGGGTGCTGGGGCGCGCGCGGACTAGAGTCTCGTCTCGTCGACCGGGAGGCCGAGCCAGTGTCGTCCGACCAGCTCGTAGTGCGACAGGCGGCCCTGCAGGTGCTGCGTGATCACGTGGACGTCCTGGAAGTGGCGCTGGAGGGGATGGTCCTCGTAGATCGCCGTCGCGCCGGCCGCGTTGTACGCGGTGTCGACGATCTGGGCGGCAAGCCTGATCGAATGGGTCGCGGCCAGACGCATCGCCGCGCGATGGTCGAGGCTGACCGCGCCGGCGGTCGCGGCGGCCCAGATCTCGCGGACCGCCTCGAACAGGAACGCGCGCGCCGACCGTAGATTCGCCTCCGCGTGGCCGACGGCGCTCTGCACGATCGATTGATCGCGGAGCATCGCCTGCATCGCGCGCGGTGTCTTGGCGCCGGCCAGCTCGGCGAACGTGGCCAGGCACGTGCGGGCCAGCCCGAGCGAGACCGCGGCATCACCCGACGCGAAGAGTAATGTTCTCGGAATCCGGTAGAGCGGGCCGGGTTCCACCAGCGGAGCGCTGGCGGGATGGACGGAGCGCTCGGCGGGCACGAAGACGTCGTTGACCGCGAAGTGATGCGTACCGGTCCCGCGCATGCCGCGCACGCGCCAGGTGTCGAGCAGCTCGGCCTGGGCGACCGGGACGAACAGGTAGAGCGACAGCGGCTGGCCGTTCTCGAGCCGGGGCTGGCCGTTCTCGATGATCTGCGCGTGCGAGGCCACCCAGGAGGCGTGGCGGCAGCCGGTGCTGAAGCCCTGACGGCCGGTGACGCGATAGCCGCCCGGCACGACGATCGCCTTGGCCGTCGGCGCCGGCGTGTTGGCGACGACGGCGCGCGGCGTGTCGACCCAGATCGCCCGGGCGACGTCGCGCGGCATCCGCGCCGCGTAGGTGGCGAAGATCGAGTTCTGGTTGACGATCCACCCCGTGCTCGCGTCGGCCTTCCCGATCTCCTCGATCACCTCGACGTAGGTCGGCAGGTCGAGCTCCGCGCCGCCCAGCGAGCGCGGGAACGCGAGATGGAACATCCCGGCGTCGGCCAGAGCCTCGAAGAGCGACCGCGGGAGCTCGCGCGCCGCATCGATCTGATCCGCGCACGAGCGGATCAGGGGAACGAGCTTGCCGGCGGCGTCGACTGGGGAATCGGCCATCTAATCCTCGCGATTGGCGACCCGCGGACCGCCACTCACGTACACGGTCTCGCCGGTCATGAAGTTCGCCTCGTCGGACGCGACGAAGATGACCGCCCACGCGATCTCTTCGGGGCGGCCGAGGCGCTGGAGCGGCACGTCGCGCGCGGCCTGGGCGATCATCGCCGGAGTCTTCCACACCGCGAGCACGCCCTCGGTCTGCACCGGGCCGGGCGCGACGGCGTTGACGGTGATCCCGTACTTGGCCCATTCGGCGCCGAGGCTTTGCGTCAGCACCGCGACCGCGGCCTTGGTGGCGGCGTAGGCGGCCATGCCTCGCGAGCCGGTGCGTCCGGCCACCGACGTCACGTTGACGATCTTGCCGGCGCGCTGGCGGATCATCACGCGGCCGACCGCCTGCGAGAGGAGGAACACGCCGGTCAGATTCGTCTGCACCATCGCGTCCCATTCCTGCCGGGGCAGGTCCTCGAACGGCGAGCGGATGCGATAGCCGGCGTTGTTGACGAGCAGATCGATGCGGCCGAACTCGTTCAGCGTCCGGCTGACCGCATCGTCGACCTGACGGCCGTCGCCGACGTCGCACGCGACGGCCAGGCCACGACGGCCCTCGGCGCGCACCGCCCCGGCGACGTCCTCGAGCGACGCGCGGCGGCGGCCGCACGCCACGACGTGAGCTCCGACCTTCGCCAGCTCGACGGCGATCGCGCGGCCGATGCCCTGGCCGGCGCCCGTCACGATGGCGACGCGGTCGCGAAGCGTGTCAGGCGAGAAGCCCACGATGCCCCGACGGGTCGATCGGTCGCGTTCGCAAAACGTGCAAGGCGTATCACGACCGGCAACTGGCGCGCAAGGAGCCGTGTCGTCATCGAGCGGCGCGAAGCGCCAGGAGCACGAGCGCCTGCGCGCAGCCCTGAACGGCCAGCGCGGCGGCGAAGCCGAGCAACCACCCGAACGGCACCAGCGCGATCGTCAGCACGAAGCAGAAGAGCACGAAGCTCCACATCGCGGGCAGGAAGGTCCTCAGAAACGCGATGGCGGCCGTCGCGCCCTGCTGGGCGTGGGTGAAGCCGAGCAGGATCGCCGACGCGATTGGAATCGGGGTGAGCGTCCCCGAGAGCCGTGGGCCGAGCCTCTCGGCCAGCTCGGTGACGGTGACCACCAGCACGACCGCGGCTGCCATGCGCAGCGGCAGGTCCCAGGCTGGCGGCGGCGCCTGGCGGAACGCGCCGTGGAGTCGCGGCAGAGCCACGCGAGCGAGACCGAACGCCGCCGCGCTCGCGACCAGCGCGGACCACGGCTGCCAGGGCACAGCGTGCAGGACGAAGGTGACGACCGCGAACGCCGCCCAGCCGGTGGCGAGCGCGATCCACCACGGCCGCCGAAGCGCCGCCCAGCCATAGGCGAGGGAGAACGTGGCCACACCGATGAGCCCGGCGAGCGTGTTGAGCGCTGCGCGCGAAGCGAAGGCAGCGCCCTGCTCGATCGCCAGGAACAGCAACGCCGGGCCAGCCACCATCGGGACCGCGTTGAGCCAGCCGCCGATCCGGGGGCCCCAGCGGCGACTGCCGAGCGTCACGCCGGCGATGAACACCGGCACGAGTGTGAGCTTGAGCGCGAAGAGCATCCGCTAGTCGTACTCTCCGAGCGGCCGCGGCGGCGGCGCGAACTTGCCGGCCTTGCTCTGTCGCAGGCCGAGCCGCGCGAGTGACTCGGCCAGGGCGACGGCGCACGCGAGCGGCTCGATGACGACGAGCGGCGTGCATCCCCGGAGGGCCGCGGCGTAGGGCGAGAGTCGCGAGCCGCCGAGGATCGCCAGGTCCGCGCCCGCGCTGGCGTGAGCGGCGGCGACTTCGGCAGCGAGGCTCCTGACGACCTCGGGGGCCGGTGGCTCGTCTTTCCCGACTGGCGGCAAGTCGACGGCGCGAACGGCGGCACAGCGTGCCGCGAACCCGAGCGCGTGCACGAGGTCCTGCGTGTACGGAATCATCCGCGGCGACGTCGTGACGATCACGAAACGGTGACAGAGGGGCGCGGCGAACGCCATCGCCGCCTCGGGCAGACCGATCACGGGAATGTCGAGCGCTTCCTTGACGGCGCCGGTCCCGTAGCTGCCGAACCCTGCGAGCACGACGGCGTCGACACGCTGAGCGATGGTCACGAGGCTCCTGGCGAGAGACCGTCCAGCCATGGAGTCACTGTACAGGCTGTCGATCACTGGCGGCCCGTCGCGGTTCGTCCACGGGACGATCTCGGTGCCCGGGGATGCTGCAGCGCGGGCGAGCGTCGCGCAGGCGTCGGTGATTGCCTCCGTTCGATTGGGGTTGGCGATCAGCAGTCTCACGCGACGGATCCGAAGAGCGCGATCCAGTGGTGCGCGATCGCGTCGCGCCGCGTGAACCACACGTTCCCCTTGTCCTGCATGTGGGCGATGGCGCGCTCGAGACCGCCGATGCGTCCGGGGCGTCCGATCATCCGGAGATGGAGTCCCACCGAGAGCATCTTCGGCGCCGAGGCGCCCTCGCGCCAGAGTGTGTCGAAGGCGTCGATGACGTACCCGGCGAAGTCGCCACCGGTGACGAACCGCTGGCTTCCCTGGTGGAAGTGCATGTCGTTGGTGTCGAAGCTGTAGGGAATGACGAGGTGTGACTTCGCGCCGACCAGGACGAAGAACGGCAGGTCGTCGCTGTATGCGTCGGAGTCGTAGAGGAAGCCGCTCTCCACCAGGAGGCGGCGCGTGTTCGGCGACGCCGCCGAGCGCGTGTGCCACCCGAGGGGGCGCGCCCCGGCCGCGGCCGCGATCGCCTTGACCGCGCGGGCAATGACCGCGCGCTCGTCCGCTTCCGTCATGCCAGCGTGGGTTTCCCAGCGATAGCCGTGGGCGGCGACCTCGTGGCCGCGGCGGACGCCGTCGGCCGCGAGCCACGGCGAGATCTCGAGCGCGCGGCCGCAGGCGCTCAGCGTCGCCGGGACCCTGAAGCGGTCGAGGACGCCCATGATGCGCCAGTACCCCGCGCGGGTTCCGTACTCGAAGTGCGTCTCCATGCACGGGTCGGGCACGCCGCGGACTTCGTCCATCACCTCGTACACGGCCTCGTTGCGCTCGTCGCCGGCCGACAGCGCCAGCTCCGCACCCTCCTCCACGTTGACGACGAACGACACGGCGACCCGTGCACCGCCAGGCCAGCGCGGGTCGGGCGGCCGATCGCCGTAGCCGCGGAAATCGCGGGTCACGGCGGCCTAGAAATCGGCCAGGCGTCGAAGCCCGACGAGGCGGTCGGCAATGAGGAGCACGACGATGGTCATGAGGACGAGCCCCGAGGAGATCGCCGCGATCGTCGGGTCGGGATTCTCCTCGAGGTACTGCAGCATGAGGATCGGCAGCGTCTTGTGGCGCGCGTCCACCAGGAAGATCGAGATCGGGTAGTTGTCCATCGAGGCGAGGAAGGCGAACAGCCCCGAGGTCAGGAAGGCCGGCGCCAGGACCGGCACCATCACCTTGACCAGCGCGCGCGGATGAGAGCACCCGAGGGTGCGCGCGGCCTCGACGAGCGTGAAATCGAAGAGCGAGAGGCTGGCCAGCACCGTGCGCGTCACGTACGGCAGCGTGATGACGACGTGGCCGATGAGGAGGCTCAGGTACGCGTCGCGCAGCCCGATCTCGCGCAGGAACTGGAGGAGAGCCACGCCCACCACCAACCCGGGCATCATCAGCGGCGAGACCATGAAGGTCACGAGCGCGGTCTTGCCCGGGAACGTTCCGCGCGTCACGGCGATGGCGCAGAGGGTGCCGAGTCCCAGCGAGATGACGGTGGACACCGCCGCGATCCCCACCGAGAGACGGACCGCCGGCCAGAGCTCGCGCAGGCGGAGCATCCGCTCGTACCAGCGCGACGACAGCGCCGGCGGCGGGAGGTTGAAGACCGACGACGCGCTGACGGAGACGGCGAGCGTCACCGCGAGGGGCGCGAGAAGGGTGAGGACGACCGCTGCCGTCACCGTCCACATCGCCACGACGGCCGCCCGCTCGAGCATCATGGGTTCAGCGGCTCGGCTGCCAGCGTCGCGTGAGCAGCGCGCTCGCGACCACCACCGCGACCGCGATCAGGAGCAGCATCACGGACGCCGTCGAGCCCACGGACCGGTCTCGCATGAACAGGAATGACCGCGCGATCAGGACCGACAGTGTCTTGAAGCGGTCCCCCATCAGGAGCGTCGGGATGACGTACATCGACACCGACATCGAGAAGACGAAGGCCACGCCGGCGATCACGCCCGGCATGGTGAGCGGGAGCGTCACGCGGAAGAACCGGTGGAGCGGGCTCGAGCCGAGCGTGGCCGCCGCGTCGAGCAGCCGCGGGTCGATCAGCTTCACGACCGAGAAGATCGGCAGCACCATGAAGGGCAGGAAGACGTTGACGGCGCCGAGCACGAGGCCCGACTCGGTGAAGAGCAGCCGGACGGGCGCGTCGACGGCGCCGAGTCCGACGAGCGCGCGGTTCACCACGCCGTCGCTGCGCAAGAGGATCGTCCAGGCGAACGCCTTCACGACGACGCCGACGGACAGCGGCAGGACGAGGGCGGCGAGCAGCGCGGCCTGGAGCAGCCCTGCCGCGCGCGCCAGCGCGAACGCCGCCGGATAGCCGGCGACGAGGCAGATCAGCGTGATCAGCCCCGCCGAGCGAATCGTGTTCGCCATCACCGTCCAGCTGAAGGAATCGGCGAGGAATGTCCGGTAGCCGGCGAGCGTGGGGCGGCCCTCGCTGATCACGCTGGCCATGAGCAGCAGCGCCAGTGGCGCCGCGAACGCGAGCGCGAGATAACCGGCGCCCGGAAGGGCAAGGAGCGCGACCGGCTGCAGGCGACGCCGTGGCGGCGCCAGGACGAGGTCGGCGCGGGCGGAGAGCGAGGCGGGCGCCGTGCTCACGGAGCGGGATAGACCAGCGTCGCGCCCACGTCGAAGCTCGCGGTCACCTGGTCGCCCGGGGCCCGGCGCTCGCCGGAGGCGGGGAGCTCGGCGACCGCCTGATCGCCGTCGGGCGCGTGGAAGTGCAGGAACGTCTTGGAGCCGAGGAACACCAGATCGCGCACCTTCAGCTCGAGGGCGTTCTCGCCGTTTCGCGGGGCGCCCAGGCGAACGTTCTCGGGGCGCACGGCGACCAGCACCGCGGCGCCCGGCGCCGCGCGGCCCGGTGCACGCACGCGGCCCGCCGCGGTGTCGACGACGACCTCGTTGCCGTCCACGCCGGCGACGGTACCACGCAGGCGTGTCGACATTCCGACGAAGTCGAGCACGAACGGCGTCGCCGGTCGGGTGTAGACCGTCGCCGGGGTGTCGAACTGCTCGATGCGCCCCGCGTTCATCACCGCGACCCGGTCGGACATCACCAGGGCCTCGTCCTGGTCGTGGGTGACGAAGATGGCCGTGATGCCGAGATCGCGCAGCAGGTGCTGGAGCTCCATGCGCATCGTCTCGCGCAGCTTGCGGTCGAGCGCGGAGAGCGGCTCGTCGAGGAGCAACAGCTTGGGGCGGACGGCGAGCGCGCGGGCGACCGCGATCCGCTGCTGCTGCCCGCCCGACAGCGCGAAGACCGATCGCGCGCCGTGATCGGCGAGGCGGACGAGGGCGAGGACGCGGGCGACCGTCGCGTCGATCTCGGCCCGTGGCGTCCCGCGCGCCTTGAGGCCGAACGCGACGTTGTCGGCCACGGTCAGGTGGGGAAACAGCGCATAGCTCTGGAACACGACGCCGACGTTGCGCTTGTGGGCGGGCACGCGGGTGAGGTCGGCGCCGTCGAGCCTCACCCGGCCGCGGTCGGCGGCCAGGAGCCCGGCGACGATGCGGAGCAGCGTCGTCTTGCCACAGCCGGACGGCCCGAGCAGCGAGACGAACTCACCGGCGCGGACCTGGAGGTCCAGGCCCTCGATGACCGGGGTCTCGCGGAACCACTTCGCGACGTCGATGACGTCGAGGTAAGCGGCTCCGCCCGGCATCAGACGCTCATTTCCTTGTCCCAGCGCTCGACCCACGCCTTCCGCTGATCGGAGACGTGGGCCCAGTCCGGCACGAACACGTCTTTGGGCAGGCCGGCCGGGACGGGCGCGGCCGTGTTCGTCGGCAGCGCGGCGGCGACCTCGCTGAGGATCTTCTGATACTCGACGCCCAGCATCTCGTTGATGAAGGCCAGGGCCAGCTCGGGCTGCGGGCCGTTCTTCACCCGCGCGATGCCCGATGGCATCGCCATCACGCCTTCCCTGGGCGCGCCCATGTCGACGGCGGCGCCTTGCCGCTTGCGTTCGGCGGCATAGGAGGAGAGCGCGCCGCCGATCATCCACGCCTCGCCCTGTTCGAGCAGGTTGAAGGCCTGCGGCATCTGCGTGTACACGGTCAGCAGATTGGGCTTGAGCGCGCGTAGCTTCGTGAACGCCGCCTCGGTCTGGTACTGCGCCTCCTTCATGGGCTTGCCCGTCTCGAGATGCGCGGCCACGAAGAACATCGACAGCCCCTCGGTGTTCTGCAGCGACGGCACGATCAGCTTGCCCTTGTACTTCGGATCCCACAGCTCGGTCCACGAGGCCGGCGCCGTCTTGAGCTTCGCGGTGGCGTAGGCGATGGTGGCAAACGGCTGCTGGTAGTTCGTCCACATGCCGTCCATGTGGATGGCGGCCGCCTTGAGCTTCGCCATGTTCGCCACCTTCGCCGGCGTGATCTTCTCGATCACGTCTTCCTTCGCGGCGAGCAGCAGGACCGGATCGTCCATCATCACGACCGAGAGGTACGGCTTGGTCTTGTTCGAGACCATCTTCTCGAGGTTCACCAGCGACTTGGTACCCTCGAAGATGATCTTGCAGCCGTACTTCTTCTCGAACATCGGGATGACGGTCGGCTCCATGAACGCCTTGTGGCTCGCCGCGCCACCGATGACGAGCTCCTTCGGCTGGCTGCGGACGATGGCCGGCACGCCGAGCGTCGACACGGTGGCCGCAGCGCCCACGGTGCGGGTGAGGAACTGTCGACGGGTCACTCGAAGCTCGGTCATCGCGGCCTCCTCACGGTCGGAATCCCAAGCGCCTCGCGGGCGCGTGGCCCAGGACGAGCAACGAGGATGCCACGGCCGAATCACGCGTTCCACCCACACTTCGGGGGCAACCGAACCGCGGCACAGGGAGCAGTGTGCCCGCTGTCCGGGCACACGGCGCCCCGATGTCCGGAGAACGGGCAGCTTCGTTACGACAGGCGGTAGAAGCCCTTGGCGCCTCCGGCCAGGATCTGGCGCTTCGTCTCCGGCGACAGCTCGCGGCGGTCGGCGATCAGCTTCGGCGCGCCAGGGAAGAAGCCGTCGGGATGCGGATAGTCGGTCGCCCACAAGATCTTGTGCGGCCCGATGTAGTCGGCGAGGACGCTCAGGCTGCCTTCGACGGGCTCGAACGAGATCCAGCAGTTGCGCTTGAACAGGTCGCTCGGCCGCATCGACAGCCCGGAGTCGTTGAAGCCCTGGTCGTCGAAGTGACGGTCCATGCGGTCGAGCCACGGCGCGATCCATCCGCCGCCCGATTCCAGGAACGCGATCCGCACGCGCGGATGGCGATCGCAGACGCCTTCCCAGATCACGCTCATGGCGGCGAGCATCATTTCCATCGTGTGCGAGATGATGTGCTTGGCCCCGCGATTGGTGAAGCGATCAACGCCGACCTGGGGCATGCCGCCGCTGGCGCCCTCGTGCAGCCCGATCGCGAAGTCGAGCTCCTCGACTTCGCGCCAGAAGGGCTCGTAGTCCGGGTGGTGCAGCATGCGGCCGTTGTACGGATTGGGCCGCAGGAACCCGGCGCGCATGCCGAGCTCCTTCCGCGCGAAGCGCATCTCTTCGATGGCCAGCGGGATCGACTGCATCGGCAGCATCGCGACGCCGAAGAGACGGTCCGGGTAGGGCTGGCAGTAATCGGCCAGCCAGCGGTTGTACGCCCGGCACATCGCTGCGGCGAGGCCCGGCTCGGTCACCGCGCCCGCGAAGAGGCCCACGCTCGGATAGAGGAAGGCTGCATCGATGCCGTCGAGGTCCATGTCGGGGATGCGGGCGTGGGGATCGAAGCCGCCGCGCCGGCCATCGACGTATTTCATCTCGCCTTGTTCCACTGTGCCCTGGCGGGCCCCGATCGCGCCGATGACGCCGAAGCCCTTCGGGCTGCCGAGGACCTTGCCCTCTACGAGCAGGCGTTCCTTGCCGTCGGTGTCGATGATGATCCGGGGCGCGCGATCGCGGAAGCCCGGGTCGATGTACTTGTCCCACAGGTCCACGGGCTCGAGGACGTGACCGTCGGCGTCGATGATCTCGTAGGAACGCGCCATGGCTGGCCTCCTTCGGGAGCCTGGATGATAGCGTACAATCCCGGGCCGCGATGACCTATCCCCGCGATCTGGTCGGTTATGGCCGGACCCCGCCCGATCCGAAGTGGCCGAATCGCGCGCGGCTCGCGCTGCAGATCGTCATGAACTACGAGGAGGGCGGCGAGCGGTCGATCCTCCACGGCGACGCCGAGGCAGAGTCGTTCCTGCAGGAAGTCGTCGGCGGCGAGGCGCTCCGCGGGGTTCGGAACCTCCAGGTCGAGTCGATCTACGAGTACGGCAGCCGCGTGGGGTTCTGGCGCCTCCTGAAATTGTTCGCGGAACGCCGGATCAACATCAGCGTGTTCGCGGTGGCGATGGCCCTCGAGCGCCATCCCGAGGCCGCCCGCGCGATCGTCGAAGCCGGCCACGAGGTGGTGAGCCACGGCTGGCGCTGGATCGATTACCAGTTCGTGAGCGAGGCCATCGAGCGCGAGCACATCCGGCTGGCCGTCGACAGCCTCACCAAAGTGACGGGCGAGCGTCCGCTCGGTTGGTACACGGGACGGCTCAGCCCGAACACGCGGCGGCTCGTGGTGGAAGCGGGCGGCTTCCTCTACGACGCGGACGCCTACAACGACGACCTGCCCTACTGGGTCGAAGTGAACGGCGCGCCGCATCTGGTCGTCCCCTACACGCTCGACAACAACGACATGAAGTTCGGGACGCCCCAGGGCTTCAATTCCGGCGACGATTTCTTCGCGTACCTGCGGGACGCCTTCGACGTGCTCTACGCCGAGGGCGCCGAGCATCCGAAGATGATGTCGGTCGGCCTGCACATGCGCCTGGCCGGCCGGCCCGGCCGCCTCGCCGCGCTCGCGCGCTTCCTTGATCACGTGGCCAAGCACGACCGCGTCTGGATCTGCCGCCGCGTCGACATCGCCCGGCACTGGGTGGCCCATCACCCGTTCCGGAAGTAACTCTCAGTGGGCCTTGATCTGATCTTTGCCCCAGCGACGGCGCAGCGCCAGGCACTCCGCCTCGAGCACGCCCGTCGTCAGCGCGAGGTCGTAGCCCGTGAGCCGGCAGAACGTCTCGATCGAGTACTCGCCCAGATCGGTGCGGCGGAGCGTGGCGTGGCGCAGCCCGAGCACGAGCCGCGCGATCCCGGCGACCTTCATGGCGCCCGCGCACATCGGGCAGGGCTCCATCGTCGAGTACACGGTCGATCCCGCCACGCGCTCGGCACCGTGCTTCCGCGCCGCCGTCCGCATGGCGTCGAACTCGGCGTGCCAGGTGACGTCGGCCTCCGTGTTCTGGCGGTTCTGGCCGATCCCGAGCACGGTGTCGTCGCGAACGAGCAGGGCCGCCACCGGCCAGTCGCCGCGCGCGAAGGCCTCTTCCGCGTGACGCAGGGCGAGAGTCATGAAGTCGGCGTCGGTCACGTCGGCCGATTGTCGCGGCCCGGATCCGGGAACGCAAGGACGAGGAGGCCAGGATGACGCGCACGGTCTTGCGGGGCGCTTATGCGCTGCTGGGTTCCGGGTTCGACTTCGAGCGCCGGCCGCTCGACGTCCTCGTCGACGGCGAACGGATCAGCGCCATCGAGCCGGCCAACAGCATCCACGACGCCGGAGCGGTGATCGACCTCACGCGCCACCTGCTCGTGCCGGGGTTCATCAACGGCCACATGCACTCGCACGAGCACTTCCATCGCGGCCGTACCGAGAATCTGCCGCTCGAGCTGTGGCAGCACTACGTGCGCTCGCCGGTGCCGGTGGTGCTGACGCCGCGACAGATCTACCTGCGCACCGCGATCGGGGCGCTCGAATCGCTGCGCACGGGCGCGACGTGCGTGGTCGACGACCTCGCCGTCGGAGGCGCGATCAATCGCGTGCTCGTCGACGCCGTGCTCCAGGCCTACGAGGACGTCGGCGTACGCGCGCTGGTCGGCTTCGCCATGATGGACCGGCCGCTGGTCGACACGTTTCCGTTTGCCGACACACTCCCCCACGATCTGTGCGAGCGCCTGCGGGCCTTGCCCCGCCCGACGGCGATTGAGTACCTCGGTCTCGTCAACGAGGTGGCGGCCACGCGCCACCCCAAAACGAGGCGGGTCGGCGTGCTCGTGGCGCCGTCGGCGCCCCAGCGCTGCAGCCAGGAATTCCTGGTGGCCTGCGCGGGCCTGGCCGACGAGCTGGACCTGCCGATCATCACGCACGTACAGGAAACGCGGCTGCAGGTGGTCACCGGACTCGAGTTCTACGGCTCGCCGATCGTCGAGTACCTCGCGCGCATCAAGTTCCTGGGGCCGCGCACGACGCTGATCCACGCGGTCTGGCTGAACCCTCGCGAGATCCGCGCGCTCGCCGAGACCGGCGCCACCGCCCAGTACAACCCCTGGAGCAACCAGACGCTCGGCTCGGGCGTCCAGCCCGTGCGCGCGCTGCTCGACGCCGGCGTGAACGTGAGCCTCGGCTCGGACGGCGCCAGCTCGACCGTGTCGCTGAACATGCTGCAGGTGGTGGGCTCGGCGGCCGCGCTCTCCAAAGTTCGGGGCGACGACTACTCGCGGTGGCTCTCTGCCCGTGAAGCGCTCACCGCCGCCACCCGGGGCGGCGCGCAGGCGCTGGGGTTCGGCACGAGCCTGGGCGTCATCGAGCGCGGAGCGATCGCGGACCTGGTCGCCTACCGGCTCGACACGCTGCCGTTCACGCCGCTGAACGATCCGGTCCGCCAGCTCGTGTACGCCGAGCGCGGCGCCGGGCTCGACTTCGCGATGGTGGCCGGCGAGGTGATGCTGCGCGACGGCCGTTTCACGCGCGTGGACGAAGCGCGCCTGCTCGCCGAGATCGAGACGGAGGTCGCCGGCCTCGCGGCCCAGTTCGCGGCGGCCGACGCCTCGGTGGCGCCGGTGCGCGCGGCGATCGAGACGGTTTACCGGCGTTCGCTCGCCGCGAGCGTTCCCCCCGACACGTATCCAGCTCGGCTACCCTGACGACGATCCGGCTCGGTACGCCGATCGACGCTCGATGAGGAGGACGGTATGGAGATGCAGGCTGCAGTCTTCCGCAAGGTGAACGAGCCGCTCACGATCGAATCCGTGGAGATCGACAAGCCGTGGGGCCGCGAGGTCCTGGTCCGCACCGCCGCTACCGGCGTCTGTCACAGCGACCTCCACGTCGTCGACGGCCTCGGAAGATTTCCTCTCGATCGACCGTACGTGCTGGGCCACGAGGGCTCGGGCGTTGTCGAAGCGGTCGGCCCCGACGTCACCACGCTGCGGCCCGGCGATCACGTGGTCGCGTGCCTGTCCGGCTTCTGTGGGAGCTGCGCCCAGTGCCTGGCGGGCCATCCGAACCTCTGCGTCGGCGGCATCGTCACGCGCCCGGAGTCGGGGCAGCCGCGGCTCTCGCAGCGAGGCCAGCCGTTCCGCCAGTTCATCGGCATCAGCAGCTACGCCGAGCGCATGCTGCTGCACGAGCACTCGGTGGTGAAGATCGATCCCACGCTGCCGCTCGACCGGGCCGCGCTCGTGGGCTGCGGCGTCCTCACCGGCGTCGGAGCCGCGCTGCGCACGTCGGGGCTCGAGGCCGGGCAGACCGTCGCGGTGTTCGGATGCGGCGGCGTCGGGCTGTCGATCGTCCAGGGCGCCCGGATCGGCGGCGCCCGGCAGATCATCGGCGTCGACGTGTTCGACTCGAAGCTCGAGATGGCCAAGAGGGTCGGGGCCACACACGTGGTCAACAGCGCCCAGGACGATCCGGTCAAGGCGGTGCGCGCGCTCACCGGCGGCGCGGGCGTCGATCACGCGTTCGAGGCCGTCGGCAACGCGAAGCTCGTGCGTCAGGCCATCGAGAGCCTGGCCATCCGCGGCACGGCCACCATCGTCGGTGTGCTGCCGCCCGACGCCATGATCGAATTTCCCTGGATGGCGATCCGGCCGGAGTGTCGCGTGCAGACGTCGCGGATGGGCTCCAACCGGTTCCGTCTCGACATCCCGCTCTACCTGGAGTTCTACCGCCAGGGCAGGCTCATGCTCGACGAGATGGTGAGCCGCCGCGGACGGCTCGACGACATCAACGAGGCGTTCCGGGCGATGAAAGCGGGCGAGGTCGCGCGCACGGTACTGACCTTTTGAATGGGGGCCCCGAAATGGCCCCCAGGCTCTTCAAACGAAGGGGGCTACGCCCCCCTCGGACTCCCCCGGCAACGCTCGGACGCCGCAGCGGAGCCGCGTCGTCCTCGGCAGACGTTCGTGCCGGTGACGACTAACTGATCGCCGCGAGCGCCATGCTTCGCAGCAGGCGCGCCAGCGGTGCCCGCAGACGGTGCGGCGTCACGCGGCGGACGTTCACGCGCTCCGCGGCCACGAACGTGGCCAGCGAGGCGAGGGTCTGCGCCAGGCCGGCGAGAGCCTCGTTGCGATCGAGTCGATCGCCTCCGGCCGGCGGTTTCCGTGCGTCGGCGAACCACGGCTCGAACGTCCGCTCGGCGCGGTGGGCCTTGGCGTCGAGGCGGCCGATGAGCTGACCGTGGTGAAGCAGCGGCAGCGTGTAATACCCGTGCACGCGCCGTGGCCCCGGCGTGTAGACCTCGATGCGGTAGTCGAAGCCGAAGAGCCGCGTCGCCCGGTCGCGGTGCCAGAGCAGCGAGTCGAAGGGCGAGAGCAGCGTGGTCCCGCGTGACGCTGAGGGCCGCCGTCCCGCGCGAGCGAGTGCGGGCAGGTCACGGGCGAGCGCGAGCCAGCGACCGGGCGATTCAGCCACCCCGATCTCGACAACCTCTCCACGGTCGATCATGGAGCGGAGCGCGGCTCGGCGCACGCTGAGCAGGAGGCGGGGGAAGCTCAGGTAACGTGCGAGATCGGTTTCGGTCGCCGCGCCGAGCGCATGCAGCGAGCGCTCGAGGTGCCAGCGGAGGAACGCCTCGGCCGACACGACGTCATCGCCGAACCCGTCAGGGAAAGCGCGCTCCATGAGATCGAAGCGCTTGTGGAAGTGGCGCCGCGAGTGCACCGTGAGCGCCCCCGTCATCCAGAGATAGTGGAACGCGTGCTGGACCGGCTTCCAGTCCCACCATCCTCCGCGCCGGCCGGCCGACCGGGGCGCGTCGAAGTCGGCGTTGCCCATCGGGCCCTTCGCACGGACGGCCGCCTCGACCTCGCGCAGCACCCGGGCGTTGCGTTTGAGCCACCGGGACCAGCCGGTGTGGCGGACGCGATAGTCGAGCATGGCGCGCCGCCACCACGGCAGCGTCGTCGTCGGCACGAGGCAGGCCGCGTGCGCCCAGTACTCGAACAGCAACCGGCGCTCGTAGACGAGCCGGTCGAGCCGCGCGCGATCGTACGGGCCGAAGCGGCTCCACACGGTCAGGTAGTGCGCCCGCTCCAGCACGTTGATGGAGTCCATCTGGATCCCGCCCACGTCCTCGACGAAGCGCGTGAGCCGTCGCTCGGTCAGCCCCGCTGCGCGCGGCCGCGCCAGGTGCTGTCGCTCGAGAAAGAGCGCGCGGACGGCCGCCAGCGAGGCCACCGGGTGCTTCACCGCCAGCGTCACGGCCCGCGACTTACCGATCGGTCAAGGGGACGATGGCGTAGAAGCGCGGTTGATCGCCGACGACGCGGGTGATGTGGCCACGGCCCGTCAGGTCCTCGGCCAGGACGATGTCGCCCGGACCGACTCGCGCGACGGTGCCGTCGCCGACCTCGATCTCGGCCTGGCCCGACAGCGAGATCGAGTACTGCCGCCTCGGCGCGCAGTGCCAGTCGAGGACGTAGCCCGGGGGAGACACGCGAAAGGCGATGCCCTCCGCCGATTGCATCGCGGTGGCTTCGCCGTGGGCGCCCTCGGTGTCGACGAAGGGTTTCATGACCAGTGGCATCTCGGCGATGTGCGACTGCCCGTCCGTTCCGCTGTAGACCCGCCAGATCTTTCGCATGCGCGGCATCTTGCGCTGGCCGCGGTGGTGCGGTCAACTTCGGGTGCGGCGAGCCACGCGCGCCCGCGGAGGAAGAGTCGATGCTCAAGGTCACGCGCGATCTGATGCTGCCGACGGCGATCACCGGATCGTATCCGCGCCCGCTGTGGTTCGACGAGAGCCTGGATGGGCGCTCCTTCAAGGCGGCGCTCGGTGATTCGATGTTCCGCGAGCAATACCTCGACGCCGTCGCGTGCGTCATCAATGCGCAGGAGGCCGCCGGCCTCGACATCGTGACCGACGGCGACAGCCGCTTCGACCTCGCCGTCGGCGGCAAGTCGTGGTTCTTCTACCCGATCGAACGGCTCGGTGGCATCGAAGGCCACCGCGACACGTCGCGCGGCTGGATGCAGCGGCACGGCCTGCGCCCGGGCAAGATCCTCTGGGAGGTGCAAGAGGCGTATCAGCCGGCCGTGGTCAAGCATCGGCTGACGCGCGGGCCGCTCGAGTACACGGCGCTGTGGAAGGTGGCCCAGCGGCTCACCGACAAGCCGGTGAAGTTCGGCGCGATCTGCGCTCCCGCGCTGGCCAGCATGTTGTGGGACGAGCACTACCGCGACGACAAGAAGCTGATCAACGACCTCTCGGACATCATGAACGCGGAGTTCCGCGAGCTGGCCGCGGCCGGCTGCCCGCTGATCCAGGTCGAGGAGCCGCCCCACCACGGCCGCACGACGCGCCCTGATTGCACCGACGCCGACCTCGAGTTCCTGACCGAGGCGTTCAACCGCCAGCTCGTCGGCGTCGACGCCGAGATCTGGGTCCACACCTGCTGGGGGAATCCCAACCAGCAGCGCGTGTACTGGGAGCCGCCGAGCTACGAGCGCGCGCTGCCGTATCTGCTACAGCTCGACGCCGACGTCATCACCTTCGAGTGCGCCAGCAGCGATGGCAAGGACCTGCCGCTCTTTGCGAAGTACCGCACCGACAAGAAGATCGGGATCGGCGTGGTCAACCACTGCAACACCGTCGTGGAGCCGCCGCCCGAGCACGTCGCCCGGC
>Ga0209802_1000251_pt1 | contig 40966 bp, 33 predicted proteins | sample GraSoiAngelo_129_FD_185886 | JGI IMG/M metagenome (GOLD analysis project Ga0209802, IMG submission 185886) | Grasslands soil microbial communities from the Angelo Coastal Reserve, California, USA - 14_0927_12_40cm (SPAdes) (version 2) | ecosystem: Environmental > Terrestrial > Soil > Grasslands ...
CATGAGCCGGGCCCCCATAGAACTGAGGCCGACGGCGGTGTAGGAGCCCTTCAAAACCAAGGCAAAGAGTACGAGCCCGGGCAGGCTCAACAAACAGAGAAGGCACGCAGCGGAAAACGAAAGCCGGCCGGGACGAAAGGCGACCGTCACGGTAGCGAGCAGAGCAGCCAGAAGGGGCCACACGAAAAGAAAGGTGCCTCCGGGAAGCCATTTCGAAGCCATCAGGACGAAGGCAAAGATCAGCAGTGCACCACCAAGGAACAGGGAGGGTGCAACGATCTTCTTGCGAAGCAGCTTGTAGAGTGCACTTTGAAGCGCAGTGAGGAGAGAGATGAGGCCGAGAGCATAGAAGGGGTTTTGCTCGAAGTTGCCATCAGCGAGGAAATTAAAGTGGAGCCAACGTAAGCCGAAGATATACCCCATTCCAAGGAGCAAGAGCAAAACCAGCACACCCAAATGCGCGAAAAGCCCAGCCAATATACCGGGCAACCGAGATTCCCATGCACCCTTCGCGTAAAACATCACGGCAAGAAGGAAGAAGCCTGATCCGATGGCGAGCGGCCAGATGAAGCGGCTGGAATAGTGCGGGAAGAGGTTGCGGGGGAGCGAAAAATAGACGGCGTCGCGATCCTGAAGCTGCATGAGATCGGCGTTGCCCAAGCGGCGAGCAAGAGAAAGTGCGTTTTCGCCGTGCTGCTGGAGACTGCCACGGTCGAGCAGTTGCGTATTGTCGAGCGGAGTGTGATAGGCCTCCCAGTGGCCGATGAAGGCGAAGTTGAGGCCCGCGGCTCCGGACTTCTTGAAGACCGTCATGTCCGTATCGTTGGGCATGTGCTTGTAGATTTCGTAGGTGAGGGAAGAGCCAGAAGGATGAGGCGCAGCTTGCGCGAAAAGATCAATCAGTCGGCCGTTGCCTGCGCTGGTTTCGAACATTTGAGAAGCGCCGGAATTTCCCCGGGCTTCGAAATTGATGACGACGTGTGCGTCTTTGGCCCAGGGATGCTCGGCAACAAAGGCAGAAGCGCCGAGGAGGCCGTCTTCTTCGCCGTCAGTGAAAAGGAAGATGAGGTCATTTTGCAGGGCCGGCCCGGCGCGAAGGGCGCGAAGCGTTTCCAGAAGAGCGGCCACGCCTGCACCATCGTCTCCCGCCCCTGGACCTGCTGCGACAGAGTCGTAATGCGCGACGAGGGCTACGGCGTCGGTCGCGCCGCTCGAACCTTTTAGGCGCGCAACTATGTTTTCGACCGTACCGGCGACTTGATAGCGAGGCGTGACGCCGACCGTGTGTTGAATTTCGGGTAAGACGCCTAGATTGGTGAGCTGAGAGACGAGATATTCGCGCACGCGGTCGTGTTCCGCGGAGCCGACGGGATGGGGTTCCGTCGCAAAGGCGTTCAGGAACGCTAGTGCGCGCTCCGCTGAGAAAACATCCGGCGATGCAGTAGCCGCGACAGGTTCCGGCGGGCCCTCCTCTAGAATGCATGCTGCAGCGACAATAAGAAGGAACAAAAGGATAAGAAAAGCCGTCGAGCGATTTCCCACGGTTGATGGCCTCGAACCTGGACTGGAATGGGGATGTTAGTTCCTAGCGGTTCACCAGAGCAAGCCGGGAATCGCACTCAGGCCATGATAACTTTGTGCTGAAAGCGCCGGGCGGCGACGACCATCAGGAGCGAGCCCATGACAAACAGGACCAGCCCATCGAGCCAAAGATGAGTGAGGCCAGCGCCGCGCAAGATGATGCCGCGGGTGATGTTGATGTAATAGCTCGCCGGGATGAAATAGCTGATGACGTAAAAAATCGTGGGCATGGTTTCACGCGGAAAGATGTAGCCGGAAAAGAAGATGCTCGGGAGGAAAGTGAGGAAGGCGAGCTGAATGGCTTCCGCCTGCGAATTAGCTTTGCTGGAAACGAGAATGCCGATGGAGAGCGAGACGAAAAGATAAGGCAGGGAAAGGAACGCCAGCAGCAGCACGCTTCCGTGAATCGGAACCTGAAAGACGAAGCGCATGAAGGCGAGAATCATGCAGAGCTCAAAAAAACCGATCGCCAAGTAAGGAAGGAGCTTGCCGAAGAGCAGGCCCATCGGGCGGACGGGAGTGACGAAGAGCTGCTCGAGAGTTCCGCGCTCCTTCTCGCGGACGATGGAAAAAGCGGTCAGGAACGTGGTGACGTTGAGCAGCAGCACGGCGGTGAGGCCCGGCAAAAAGAAATTCGGAGAGCGGGAATCGGGATTGAAGAGCAGCTTAGGGCGCATATCCACGGCAAAAGTGTCGCGATTTTGCAAAACGCGACGGAGAGATTCATCCAGACCGATTGCCGTGGTGACATTGATGGCCTGCCCGGCGACGGAGGAATCCGAGCCGTCAATGAGAACCAGAACCTGAGCGCCCATCTGATGGAGAAGACGATCGGAATAGTCGACCGGAATTTTTATCCCAACGCGGGCGCGGCCGGAAATAATCGCGTCGTTCATGTCCCGGTCGTTTTCCACATAACGGATGAAGTGGAAGGTGTCGGAGTTCTTCAGGCGGTCGAGCAACTCGCGGCTTTCGCGGCGGCCGTCGGCGTTATACACGACCGTGTTGATCTGGCGAATGTTTGTGTCGATGCCAAACCCAAGAACCACCATCTGCAAGAGCGGAATGATCAAGGAAAAGAAGAGCGTGGCGAAGTCCCGCCGCACATGGAGGACTTCTTTATAAAAGACGGCGCGGAAACCGCGGAAAATGTTACGCACGGGCGGCCTCGAGCTGGGCCTGGTGCTTGTAAGTGAGTTCGACGAAGACGTCTTCGAGGCTGGGAGCCAACGGGCGAATCTCGGCGACGGCGATGCCGTTTTTCAGGAGCTGCCCGCGGAGTTCGTTGAGGTCGAAATGATCGTCGATGAGCGCATGAATGGATTGCCCGAAAATGGTGGCGCTACGGATGCCGGAAATCTGACGCGCGTAACGCAGGGCGCGCGTAACTTCGGGCGTGGTGATTTCGACGCGTAATGTGCCTTTCGGCTGCACGTCGGGAAGTTCACGGAGCGAATTCGGCGTGCCGTCGGCGATGATCTTACCGAAATAAATATAGGCAACATGGCTGCAGCGCTCGGCTTCGTCCATGTAGTGGGTGGTGACGAAGAAAGTGATGCCATGTCCCGACAACTCGAAGAGCAGATCCCAAAGCTGGCGCCGGGCCACGGGGTCGATGCCGGCGGTGGGCTCGTCGAGAAAAAGAAGCTTCGGTTCGTGCAGCATGGCGCAGCCGAGGGCGAGACGCTGCTTCCATCCGCCGGAAAGCTGCGCGCCCAAGCGATTCAGGTAGGGGCCGAGACCGTTTAGCTGGACAACTTCGTCGATACGGCGCTTAAGGCGCACGGGTTCAAGGCTGTAGATGCGGCCGTAGAACTGCAAATTTTCCGCGACGGTGAGATCGTAATAGAGACTGAAATTTTGCGACATATAACCAATCCACTCGCGAACCGACTCGGAATCCGTGCGCACGTCAAGGCCTTCGACCTGGGCGGAGCCGCCGCTGAGCGGCAGGAGCCCCGTGAGCATCTTGATGACTGTGGTCTTGCCGCTGCCGTTGGGTCCGAGGAAGCCGAAGATCTCGCCTTTTTCAACGCGGAAGCTGACATCATCGACGGCCGTGAAATTGCCGAAGCGGCGCACGAGATGCTCGGCGAAAATGGCAACTTCCCCATTTGATGATGGATTGGCCGGCATTGCTTCAGTTCCCCGCTCTTAGCTTCACGTCGGCGGCCATGCCGGCGCGGACACGGCCTGAAGGATCATCAATGTGGATCTTCACGCCAAAGACCTGGTGGATGCGCTCTTCGCGGGTCTGCACGTTACGCGGCAGAAACTCGGCCTGTTGGTTGATCTGTTCGACGGCCCCGTTGAAAAATTCTTTGGGGAAGGAATCGACGCGAACTTCGGCTTTCTGGCCGATTTGAACGCGTCCGATTTCAGTTTCAGGAATGTAGATGCGCACATAAATCTGATCGCGCTCGAGAAGGGTTGCCACTGGCGTGTTCGGCGCGATGAGGTCGCCCGGACGGACGTCCAAGACTTCCACGGTTGCGGCGGAAGGAGCGGTGACCTGGCGCTCGCGGTAGCGGGCTTGGTCATACGCGTAGGCCCCTTGGGCAAGCTCGACGTCCTCACGGCGATTGCCGCGCTCAAGTTTTTCGAGAGTTGCTTGAGTCTGCTGGTAACGGGCTTGAGCGGAAGCAATTTCCTCGGGGCGGTAGCCACGCTGGAGCTCATCCAGCTTTTGCTGGGCAGTTTGCTGCTGGGCCAAGGCGACCTTCCAATTAGCTTCTGCGGTGTCGCGCTGCTGTTTTGAGACCAAATCTTTTTTTGCGAGAGCTTCGTAGCGATCAAAGTCGAGTTGCGTGCGAATCTCTTCGGCCTTGGCGCGTTCGAGATCGGCTTGCGCGGCGGCAATGTCCTCCTGGCGGTAACCGTTTTTTTTCAGCTCGTAATCGGCTTTGGCCTGAGCGACGGCGGCGCGGGCTTCGGCAATTTCCTCGGGGCGAAAACCACTTTTGGCTTTTTCGGCGTTGGCGCGCGATTGTTCCAAGGCGGCTTGCAGTTCCTTGTCATCAAAGGCGACCAGAGTCTGTCCGGGCTGAACGGAGTCGCCTTCGCGAACCAAGACTTTGTCGATGCGGCCGCCAATTTTCGATCCGACCCGAATGTCGCGTGCTTCGACGGTGCCGGAGCCGTGCAGGGCGCTGTCGCGATGAAACCAGCTGGCGTAGAGCGCCGTCGCGGCCACCACCGCGGCTCCGATGAGAATGATCGGGATGTGCTTGCGATTCATGAACCACGCTCTGAAAGCGAAGGCGCCGAATGATGCGTGCGCGGCGTCCCTTCGCGCGGGGCCAGGCCGGACCAAAGCACGTTGAAGGCGGACTCAATCCGGGAATTAAGTGTCGCGTCACCATAGAGCGACCAGATAAGCAGCGTGCCGAAAATGGTCTGACGGAATACATGAGCAATCTCCGGGGCGGGGAGATCGTCGCGGATTTCGCCGCGCTCCTGACCGAGTCGGATGATCTGCGTGTGCAGCGCGTGGAGCCGCTTCTGCATATCGATCATGGCCTTACGAACGGGAGTCGTCGAGAGGTACGCCTGTAGAATTGCACGGATAATAGCGGGATTGCGGGTGGGCTCCTGTGTCATGCGGGCCCCGAGTCCGCGGAGGAATGCCGGCAAAGGCTCGTTGGTGCAGCGTGCCGTTTCAATAGCCGCTTCGAGCTTGGCAAGCTGCATTTCACCGAAGGCAAGTAGGATATGGTCCTTGCTGGGGAAATAATTGAAAAAGGTGCCCTTGCCTACGTCGGCTGCTTCGGTGATGTCCTCGACAGTAGTTTCCGCAAAGCCTTTCTTGGCAAAGAGAGCAAGGGCCGCGCGAAAGAGGCGCTCGCGAATTTCCGCGCTGCGGCGTTGGCGGCGGCTGGTTGAGCGCGTCGAGAGCGTGGGTTTGCTGCCAGGAGCGGGTTGGGATCGATGTGTCATGATGACCAATACTCATATATGACTCTAGGTCATTCTAGCGGAGAAGTCAAGGCCAAAAAAATAGGCGAGCGCGCACCACCTTCGAGGAAGGGTGTTGTCGACGGGCAAAAGCCGAGTGCCCCGGCTCGGACCGGGGTACTCGCAGAAATGGGCTTGGCTGAGAGGCTATTCCTTCAGAGAGTTGGGGTCCGAAAGATTCTTGGGGCTTTTTTTGTTCAGGAGCCCAATCATTTCCTGTCCTGAGGGAGGCACCGCGACGGCACCCTTTCGCACGATCTGCTCCGCAGTAACCTTTCCGCCGTAAAGTTTTTCGTTAGCGCCGTTGTCCGGCCGGAGGGAAGAGCCTTCCAGCGAGATTCCGGCAAACAAGCCGCGGGCGCGCGAGTAGGTTAGAACTTCGGCGCGCATGGTGACGTCCGTGGCGGCTTCAGCGTCGCGGCCCTTGGGTCCGGCAGCTGCGGAAGCATCGGCGCCGAGCTTAACCTTGCTGCTTAGAATGGCTTTTGCTCCACGCGGATTCATAACCAGGAGAACGAAGTCGGTAGCCTGGCCGCCGAGCTGAAAGCCGACGCTGCCTCCTTCGAGAGCCATCATGGTGGGTGCGCCCCACGGCCCGGTGAAATGTTCACCGGTGCGGCAAGTCATCGCGCCGCGGCCATAGCTTCCGCCGACAATGAAGGCCGCTTTGAGGACCGACGGAAAAATGATGACGCATTCCGCTTTGTCGAGCAGGTCTTGCGGAATGTCATCGGGAATGTCGAGAATTTCCTTGAGAACCGTTCCGCAGTTTTCTAGACGATCAGTTTCTTTTTTATCGTCTTTTGCGGAGAGAGGAAGTGCGACCATCCCGAAAGCCAGGAGACAAGCAATCAAACGCTGGATCACAGTGCACCTCGTTGTAGTTTTCTGGGCTACAGCATCATAGAGTGCCCCGAGGCTTGATGCAACCTCGGAAGTAAGACGGGACTGAGGCAGGGCTTTGCTCTCTTATTAGGACGCCGCGGAGACCGATTGAGTTGCCTTTCGACTATAATTTTGGGGGCGAACCAGTCGAGAACGAAAAGGGAAAATGGGGGAAATGATGCAGCGGTGGGCGGCAGCGATTCTCATGGCAGCAACGTCTGCGTGCGTGGGGCAGGCGCAACAAGCGGCCGCTCCACGGACAACCGCCAACGCGCAGGCGTGCTGTAAATCACAGAGGCATAGCGCTGTCTCGAAAAGAGCCGCGGCGAAATTTGCGAAGCGTGCGGAGGCTTTGCTTGGAACCGGGCCCGCTGGCAAAGGGGAGTGGGGATTGCTGATTGTCGATGCGGAGAGCGTCGAGACGCTTTACCAGCAGAACGCGGACCGCTACTTCGTTCCGGCTTCGAATATGAAACTGTTCGCTACAGCCCTGGCGCTGGCGAAACTCGGGCAGGAATTCCGGTTTCACACGACCTTGGAGACGAGCGGAGGAATTTCGAGCGGAGGCTTACTGACAGAAAATCTTGTGCTCGTGGGGCGCGGGGATCCGAATCTTTCGAACCGCAAATTCCCGTACGAATTGAAAGAAGAGTTCAACGGACCGCCGGAGAAAGTACTTGCGGAACTAGCGGATGCGCTGGTGGCAAAGGGGGTGAAGGAAATTTCAGGAGACGTGATTGGCGACGACAGTTATTTTCCGCGCGAGCGCTATCCGAACGGGTGGGAAATTGACGACATGGTCTGGGAATACGGCGCGGCCATTTCGTCGATCGTCGTGGACGACAACACCGTGACTCTGACGCTGATGCCAGGCGAACAGCCGGGCAGCCCGGTACAGGCGGCGGTAAACCCCGCAACGCCGGACTTTCTCGTTGAAAACGACGTGGTCACTTCCGCTTCGGACGTGAAATCGGATTTAACGCTGACGCGCGAGCCGGGGTCGAGTCTCGTCGTAGTGAAAGGTACGATGCCAGCCAAGGGCGCGCCAAGAAAGCTGGTTCTCGCGGTCGAAGAGCCGGCGCAACACGCCGCCGCCGTGCTGAAGCGATTGCTCGAAGAGCGTGGAGTAAAGATAAGCGGCGTGGCGCGGGCGCGCCATGAAATGAGCAAGACGCAAGAAGATCCAACGGTTTTGGCGAATCACGTCTCGGTGCCGTTGGGTGACGCGATAAAGCTTATCAACAAGATTAGCCAAAACCTGCACACGGAAATGCTCTTACGGACCGTGGCGCGTCAGAACGGGGTGTGGGCCACGGCTGACGATTTGATGAAAGTTCCACAAGATTTTTATGCGTCCGCGGGAATCGCGCCGGATGACGTGATTCAAACGGATGCTTCGGGATTGTCGCGGCACGATCTGGTAACGCCGCGGGCGATCGTGACGTTGCTGGCGTTCGCGCAGAAGCAACCGTGGTTCGAGACTTATTATGCGTCGTTGCCAGTAGCCGCTGTGGACGGCACGCTGGAAGACCGCATGAAAAACACCCCAGCTGCCGGGCGCATTCACGCAAAGACGGGCTCGGTCGAGCATGTCCGTACGCTTTCGGGATTCGCCGAAACAACCGGAGGACGGCGGCTGATTTTTTCTTTCTTGAGCAACAATCAAGGAGGGAAAAATCACGAAGCTCTGGATGCGCTGACGGGACTTTGCGTGGCCATGCTCGAAGAATTCAACGCGGCCCCGCTGAAGCGCCGTGTGGAACACAAGCGTCCGCATTGAATTCTCAAAACGCAGATGGAACCAGAAATCATTGTCACCGTGTTTGGGAGTTCGCGGCCCCGCGAAGGTGACGCGGATTATGAGGAGGCGCGCACACTCGGGCGAGCCTTGGGGAAGCACGGCTTTGCGGTTTGCAGCGGGGGCTATGGCGGCGTGATGGAAGCGGTCTCGCGCGGAGCAAAAGAGGCGGGCGGTAAAACCTATGGGGTGACTGCGGAATTTTTCAAAGCCGCAAAGCTCAATCCGTGGATTGACGTCGAAGTGCGCAAAAAAACCTGGGAAGAAAGGCTGTTCGAGCTGGTCCGCATGGCGCACGGTTTCGTGGCATGCAAGGGCGGGACGGGGACGCTGGTGGAGTTGGCAGTCGTCTGGGAAATGCTGAATAAGTCGGTGATGACCCGAAAGCCGTTCGCCGTTATCGGAGATTTCTGGCTGCCGATTCTTGACCGCGTGCGAGAAGTGGAGCTGGGGCATCCTGCGCCCTGGGGAGAAGCGAACGGGCGGCTGGTGCACGTGGCGGCTAGCCCCGGAGACGCCGCAGACCACCTGGTGAAGAACCTGAAACAGAAATAAATGGCACGCACAGCGCAAGACGTACTCGAGTTCGACAAGCTGCGGGAATTGCTGCGGCTGCGGACGACGTGTACGCCCGGGCGGCGCGCTGTCGATGCGCTCGAGCCGCGGATGGAACGCGCCGCGCTGGAAACCGCATTTGCGCTGATCCGCGAAGCGCAGGAATGGTTGCGCGCCGGGCGCGAACTGGGATTCGGCGAGCTGGCTGATCCGCGGGGATGGCTCGAACGCATCGATGGCCCCGGCGCGGTCTTGGAGCCGGGCGAATTTCTGGACGCGGCATCGTTGCTGGAAACGGCGGGCTGGCTGCGTCTGCAGTTCCGTGAAGACGCAGCGAAGTTTCCCCTGCTGGCGGCGCGGGCTGCTTCGGTGGGTGATTTCCGTGACATGCTCACGGCGATTCGCAGGTGCGTGCTGCCGAACGGCGAGATCAGCGATGACGCGTCGACGGCGCTGCGGCACATTCGCGCAAGCATCACGCAGACGCGAGAATCCATCCAGAAAACGCTGAAGCAAATTTTGCGCGCGCGCAATGCGGAAGCCGGAGAAGACTACGTCACGCTGCGCAACGAGCGCTTCGTGATTCCCGTGCGAGCCGAGCACCGGCGCAGCGTACCGGGCGTGGCGCACGGCGCCAGCGCAACGGGGCAAACGGTTTTCATGGAGCCCTTCGAAACCGTCGAAGCGAACAACCAGCTCGTGCAGCTTGCCGAAGACGAGGCCGCCGAAATCGCGCGAATCCTGCGCGAATTGACGGAGCGTTTGCAGACGCTCAAGGGGCCGCTCCGGGCGGCCGCTGAGACGATTGGGGAAGTCGACAGTGTTTTCGCGCGCGGGCGATTCGCCCGGGACTTTGACGCTGCTATGCCTGAATTTTCGGAAGCCCATGAATTGCGCCTGGAAGGCGCGCGTCATCCGGTGCTGGAAGACAAGCTCCGCAAGGAAGGCCGCGCCATTGTTCCCATGACGCTGGCCATTGGCGGAGAAGAATGCGTGCTGGTGATCAGCGGGCCAAATACCGGCGGCAAGACCGTGGCGTTGAAGACCGCAGGCATGGCAGTGCTCGCCGCGCAGTCCGGAATTCCCGTTCCGGCGCAGCGCGCGGTGCAGCCTATGTTCGATCGCGTGCTGGTAGATATCGGCGACGAACAATCGATTGCCGCGGATTTGTCCACCTTTTCGGCGCATATGCTAAATCTCAAGGGGATGCTCGAAGCGGCGACGCCCAAATCGCTTGTGTTGGTGGACGAAATGGGAACTGGGACGGCGCCGGAAGAAGGAGCGGCGCTGGCCGTGGCGCTGCTCGACGAATTCCGCGCGAAACAGTGCATCGTGCTGGCGACCACGCATCACGATCGACTGAAGACCTACGCCTCGACGACTCCGGGCGTGGTGAACGCAGCCGTGGAATTCGACGACGTGAATCTGCGGCCGACGTACCGGCTGATGATTGGCGTGCCCGGTGGCTCGAGCGGGATCGCTATCGCACAGCGGCTGGGGCTTGCCAAAAGCATTATCGAACGCGCGAAATCCCTGCTCGCCCCCGAATCACGCGAGGCCGCCGATCTGATTGCTTACTTGCATCGCAGTCGCGACGACCTTGACCGCTTGCAGCAGCAAATGACCGCCGAGCGCCGCGTGCTGGAAGAAGAGCGCAAGAAACTGCGCAGCGAGTGGATTGGGCGACAGCAGAAGCGCATAAAGGAACTGGAAGCGCAGTTCGCGGAGATGCAAAAGCGTTTCGAGGAAAATGTCGCGCGCGTGGTCGAGGCTGTGAAAGAGCGCGAGCTGCGCGCGCAAATGGAGAAAACCGCCCGACGGAAAATGCAAGACGTGCGCGGCGAGGCTCGCGAGGAGCTAAACACCGCAGTCGTGCAAGCGATTTCTGATTCGCAGGCTGACCTCGGTGTTCATTCCGGTTCTGTGGAGGCCGTAAGCGCAGACCAGCTGGAAACCGGCGCCCGCATTCGCGTGCGCGGATTTTCCAAGCCGGTGATTTTTCGCCGCCTGGATGGCTCGTCCGCGGAAATCGAGGCCGGGCCGCTGCGCATGAAAGTGGCGGTTGATGAAATTACCGGGATCGAAGGCCGAACGGAGCAAAACCGTCCAGTAGCAGCGGCCAGGCGGCAGAACGTGACCGTAACAACGCAAACGGGCGAAGACGCCGCCTCCGACGAAATCAACGTCATCGGCATGACCGTGGAAGAGGCTACGGATAGGCTGGACAAATTCCTGGACGACGCCGCGCTGGCCCACAAGCCTCGCGTGAGGATCATTCACGGTCATGGCACCGGCGCGCTTCGCAAAGGAATCGGCACGTTTCTCGCTGCACATCCCCTCGTCGAAAAACATTCCTTTGAATCTGAGGAGCACGGCGGAAAAGCTATCACCGTCGTAGAATTACAGATCTAGGAAAATAGAAAACACACCAGAAGACACACGAGCGCTGGACGGCAGTTGCAAGAGAGATGAAGACTCACCAGCTTTGCTATACTCGCTCGCCGCGTTTGTTTTCTCAAATCACAGCGAGGTGTCTTGATGCCAATTCCGAAAGATAAGGCCGCGTTCGCCAAAAATGCAGTGCGAGTCGGCCGCTGGGGGTTGCTGTTCACTTTGTTTTTCGCAGCGCAGGTGGGCATCGCGGCGAGAGCCTGCGCCCAAGCGTCCGCGGCAAAGCGGACGGTAATTCGTCCGGGTCGTTTGCTGGACGTGCGCACCGGAGAGCTGAGAACCAATCAGGTCATCGTCGTCGAAGACGGAAAGATTGTACAGGTAGGGCCTGTCAGCGAAGTCAAGGCATCTACGGGTGATACTACGATCGACCTGCCGGAAACCACGCTGCTGCCCGGCTTGATCGATGCGCACACGCATTTGACGTTTGAGCTGAGCTCTCTCGGGTACCAGGGACTCGGAATCTCGACGGCTCGCGAGGCATTGCATGGCGCGCGGAACGCGCGGCGCACGCTCGAAGCAGGTTTCACAACAGTGCGCAACGTCGGCGCGCGCGACTATGCGGACATCGCGCTGCGTGACGCCATCAACGACGGCGACGTGATCGGTCCGCGCATAGTTGCGTCGGGCCCCGCCCTGGGAATCACCGGCGGCCACTGCGATGAAAACTTGCTCCCGCCGGCATTTCATTTTCAGGGAGACGGAGTCGCTGATGGCATCGAAGGCGTGCAACACAAAGTTCGCGAAGTCATCAAATACGGAGCGGACGTGATCAAGATTTGCGCCACCGGCGGCGTGCTGTCGAAAGGCGATGACCCGAACGCCTCGCAATACACCCTAGAGGAAATGAAGGCCATCGTAGCCGATGCGCACCGGCTTGGGCGCAAAGTGGCGGCACACGCTCACGGGGCCGAGGGCGTGCGCTGGGCTTCGGAAGCGGGAGTCGATTCGATCGAGCACGGCCATCTCATGGATGACGCGGCCATCGCCACGCTGAAGAAGAACGGCACCTATCTTGTACCGACGCTTTTTCTCGGTGAATACATGGAACAGCACATGGATAAGAGCGACGTGCCGGAGTATTCGAAACAAAAGATGCGCGATGTGATCGCCGCGATGCGCCAAAACGTCGGGAAGGCCTTCGCGGCGAAGGTGAAAGTAGCGTTCGGAACTGACGCAGCGGTTTATCCTCATGGTTTGAATGCGGGCGAGTTTCATGTTTACGTGAAGCTGGGAATGACTCCGCTAGCGGCAATCCAAACGGCGACGATCAACGCGGCTGATCTGCTCGGATGGTCGAAGCAAGTGGGCACGCTCGAGCCCGGCAAGTGGGCGGACATGATCGCGGTGGACGGCGACCCCACGAAGGACGTCACGATTCTGGAGCATGTGCAATTTGTCATGAAAGGCGGCGCGGTCTACAAAAACGATTACGGCAAACGGTGATCATTGCCGGGTGTGGGTATGGCTGAGGCGGGTTCATTCGCGGAGAAGGTAAAACAGCAGGCGGATATTGTCCGCGTGGTCGGCGAGTATGTCCGTCTGAAGAAGACCGGGAAGGACTTCAGCGGCCTTTGCCCCTTCCATCAGGAGAAGACTCCGTCTTTTACAGTTTCTCCGCTCAAGCAAATCTTTTATTGCTTTGGCTGCGGCAAGGGCGGCGATGTCTACAACTTTGTGATGGACATGGAGAAGTGCGAGTTCCTGGAAGCCGTGAAACTCGTTGCCGAGAAATGCGGGATTCCCATTCCTCGGCCGAAGGAGCGCTCGCCGGAGGAGCGCAAAGAAAATCAGCAGCGCGCTGTCCTCGTAGAAATGCACCGCGAGGCACAGACGTTTTTCGTGAAGCAACTGCAAGGGACTTTGGAAGGCAAAGCAGCGCGGGCTTACCTCGAGGACCGCGGCCTGGATAAGGATGCCGTCACACGATTTGGGATCGGGTATGCGCCGAGCGGCGGTGATGAGCTGCTGCGGCATCTGAAAAGCAAATACAACGAAAAGCTCCTTGTAGAATCAGGACTGATCTCGCGTGAGCAGCAAGGCGGGAGATTATTTGACCGCTTCCGGCGGCGCATCACGTTTCCCATTTCGAATGAGTCGGGGAAGATCGTGGCTTTCGGCTGCCGCGCGCTGGGAGACGACCAGCCGAAATATTTGAATTCTCCCGAAACGCCAATCTATTCGAAGAGCAACGTGCTCTATCACCTGGACCGCGCAAAGGAGGGCATCCGCCGCCAAGACTTCGCGATTCTGGTGGAAGGATACATGGACGCCATCGCTGTGGCGCGGGCGGGAATCAGCAACGTGGTGGCGAGTTGTGGAACGAGCCTTGCCGAGCAGCAAATCAAATTGCTCGCGCGGTTCACGCGGCGCGTCGTGGTGAACTACGACCCGGACGCGGCGGGACAATCCGCGACGGAGCGCTCTCTTTCACTTCTGCTCGAACAAGATTTTGAGGTGCGCGTGCTCGCGCTACCGCCCGTGGGGGACAAGAAGGCCGACCCGGATCTCTTCATCCGCGAAAAGAGCGCGGACGAGTACCTCAAGCTGCTGAAGGAAGCGCCCTCTTACGTGGATTATCTGATCTCACGGGCTCGTCAAATGGATCTCAGCACCGGTGAAGCCAAGAGCCGCGCGGTAAATTTCCTGCTGCCCTACGTGCAGAAAATCCCCAACCGCATTTTGCGCTCCGAATGGGCCACGCGAATCGCACAACAGCTCCGAGTGGATGAGCCTGTTTTGCGCGCGGCACTGAGCAAAGCCGCCGCTGAGCGCCGCGGCGAATTGAAGCTCCAGCCAGAACTTGTCGGCCGAGCAGCAAAGCCGGTCGAGCGGCGGCTGATTCGAATGCTGGCGGAAGCCGAGGGCTTCCGGCAAGACCTCGCTCAGCGCCTCCAAAATGCGCAACTGTATCACGGTTTGGAAACGGAAAAGATTTTTGCCGCGCTGGTCATCGCCAGCCTGTCCGGACAGCCGGTGCAGGCTGCGGAAGTGGCGGCGGTGCTGCAAGAACGCGACCGGCGATTGCTCTTTGAGATTTTGTTCGAAGAGGCTAGCGAGCCGACCTGGGAGGAAGCGCTGAGCTGCATCGAAGCGTTGCAGCATCGCCAGGCCGAGCAGGAACTTGCGGAAGTGCAGCGCAGCATTGAAGCCAGCCCGACCGGACCGGATTTGCGCGAGCTGCTCACGCGCAAGCAGGAACTCATGCGCCGCTTGGCCGCAGCGCGGTAAGATTTTATTCGCCTAGTTGGAGTGGATAGGGTCTAGTCGGTTGGACTGTATTCTTCCACATATTGCCACCAATTAATACGTTGACGGCAAGGGACTTAAACGTGTAGCGTAATAGGGTTTGGCGAGTAACGTTTTTGCCGTTAAATGCATCTATATCTATGTACTTAGCGGCAGGGGCCGGGCCCCACAAGTGCGGAACGCGGGCAACGCATGGGGCCGGCAGCAAATGAGCGGCGCGGCACGGAAGGCTTCAAACAAAAAAACGAGCATCTTGTGGGGAGCGCCCAGTGGTTTGCGCCATCGCGCCAGCCAGTGCGTGTCTCTGCGAATGAGCATGATTCCTTGCGCTCCGGGTTTTGCTAGGGATTGCGGTCCGATTGCGGGAGGAATTTGTGGCAGCAGTAGGTCTTGAAGAGAAATACGATGCGGTACGCCAGCTCATTGCCATCGGCAAGGAGCGTGGCTACCTGCTTTACGACGAAGTGAACGATTCGCTTCCGGCAGAGGTCCACTCCTCGGAAGAGATCGACGATCTCCTCACCACATTCGAGCGTAATGGTATCGAGATTTACGAAGACCAAGCTTCAGCGAAGGCTGCGCGCGCCGTGGAAGTGTCTGTGGAGGGCGGCGACCACGAAGGAGTGGTGAAGGAAGATTTGCACGAGGGTGAAACGGATCTGGATCTCACGCCGGGTTCGCTCGAAAAAACCAACGATCCCGTGCGCATGTACCTGCGCGAAATGGGCACAGTGCCCCTGCTGACCCGCGAAGGCGAAGTCACCATCGCTAAGCGCATCGAGCGCGGGCAGCTCGTGGTGATGAAGTCCATCACGCGCTCGCCCATTGTCATCAAGGAATTGATCGCTGTCGGTGAAGATCTGCGCAAGGGCGTGCGTTCCATCAAAGAGATCGTGCAGTTTGACGACGAAGAGCTGACGGAAGAAAAGATCGCTAACAAAACTAAGCAAACGCTTAGGTACATCGACAAGATTGCGAAACTGTACGAACTGGCGCTGAAGCAGGCGGTGAAGCTTGGAAAAACCCTGAAGTCGAAAAAGAAGCCCTACATTCGGGCAAAGTGGGCCGTGGCGCGCACACGCGTCGAAATTTCCCTGGCGATCCGTGCCATTGATTTCAATCCGTTTGAAAAAAAGCGGCTGGTCGACAAAATGCGCGGCACGGTCGAGCGCCTGCAATCGCTCGAACGCGAAGCGGGGCGCCTCGAGCGCCGCGCGGACGTGGCGAAGGGTGAAGTCGCCGCCGAAGCGCGCAAAGAACTGCGCACGCGGCGCACTGAACTGAAGGACATCGAAGAGGCCAGTGAAGTCGGCCTCACCGAGCTCAAGCGCACGCTAACGCTGATTCACCGCGGTGAAGCGGAAGCTGAGCAGGCCAAGAAGGAATTGATCGAAGCCAACCTCCGGTTGGTTGTTTCTATCGCCAAAAAATACACCAACCGTGGATTACAGTTCCTCGATTTGATTCAGGAAGGCAACATCGGCTTGATGAAAGCCGTGGATAAATTCGAGTGGCGCCGCGGCTACAAGTTTTCCACGTACGCGACCTGGTGGATCCGCCAGGCCATCACGCGCGCGATTGCCGACCAGGCGCGCACCATCCGCATCCCGGTGCACATGATCGAGACCATCAACAAGCTGGTGCGCACCAGCCGCCAGCTCGTCCAGGAGCTCGGCCGCGAGCCCACCAGCGAGGAAATCGCCAAGCGCATGGACATCCCGGTGTCCAAGGTGCGCAAGATTTTGAAAATCGCGCAGGAGCCGATTTCGCTCGAAACACCGATCGGCGAAGAAGAAGATTCGCATCTGGGCGACTTCATCGAAGACAAGGCCGTGGTTTCGCCGTCCGATGCGGTCATCAACCTGAATTTGAAAGAACAGACCTCTTCGGTGCTGAAGACGCTGACGCCTCGCGAAGAAAAAGTTATCAAGATGCGTTTCGGCCTGGACGACGGCAGCGAACACACGCTCGAAGAAGTCGGCCAGTCGTTCGCGGTGACGCGCGAGCGCATCCGTCAGATCGAAGCGAAGGCGCTTCGCAAGCTGCGTCACCCGTCGCGTTCCCGCAAACTGCGCGCCTTCCTCGAAGGCCCGTCGCGCGACTACCTCTAAAAAGAATCAAAAGCGATTTCCAGATAATTGGCCAAGCTAGGATGCGCCACGGCAAAGTAATTCGTGGCCGTGTTCGCAGAATTCGCATATTGGTTGGTGAATGGCGCGTTCGGGTCCCCAATGATTTGGCCGTAGCCGTGATTCTCCACGACAATGACGAAAACATGGTCCAGATGCGGAACACCTTTGGGAACATTTCCCTCGTTGGCGATCGCCGGACCGACCAGCGTGGCGGCGAATAAACTGGCGGCGAGGGCCTTCCCTGTTATTCTGATTTTCATTTTATTTCCTCTCTTCTTGTGTGAGTTGGGTTGCAAGGCGCGGGAACTTGCCCCGGAGCCGGATCGCGTGTGGCGGCCTTGCTCCATCCCATCCCAAAGTTTCTGTTCGAACCGTGGCTCAGAAAGATAGGGGCTTGCGTTACGACAGGAAAGACGAATTGTTACAGAGCCATCAAAAGTGGGATTCTGTACTAGAACTGAATCCCGCGCGATTGAATCGTGTGTAGCGTCTCGGGGCAGGAAATGCATTCATTGTGCCCGGCTCCCAGCGTACTTTAGAATGGAATCGGCAATTGCTTGCACATGAGATCGAGGCAAAAAATCGGCGCGATTGCGCTGGTGCTCCTCCTGGGCGCCGCCGTTTACGGCTTAATCCGCACTGCGCAGCCCCCTAGCGCGCCGCGAAACACGGGCGGTGTTCCGGGAGCCGCGCACGCTTCCGCCGTCGACCAGACTCCAATTCTCACGGCGCTCAAATTAGCGCAAATGGCCGCAACGGCCGAGGAGCTGCCATTTGCACAGGAGGCGCTGCGCATTGCCGATCATGAGATGGATCTGGCCTACGCAGCGGCGGAGCGCGAACTCGAGGAGCATCCGGCTCCACTGAGCGCCGACGCGAAAAAGATCCAGGAACGGCTGAAACAGGCGGAGGATGCGCTGGACGCGGACAACACACAGGTCGCGCGGCTGACCGCCGAGGAAGCCAAGGCTACTGGCGCAAAAAAGGACGCATTGGACGATCAACTTGTCTTGGCTACAGCTCACCAGGAGGAACATCAGGACGAAGTGGATGACGCGAAGGAGGATTTAGCCCGTGCGGGCGGCGATCCAAACGCCCGCATCGAAGCCATGGTCCAGGAACATAAAGCTTCTTCGCAGGCGATTGATAACTTGCACATCGGAGTCAGCACGGCCGTCGAAGAGCGAGGCCTGCTTCATCGCTACACCCAATGGTCGGCTCTGCATCAGAAGCAGGCTCTCTTGTGGGAAGCGAAACAGCAGGCGGAGTCCTCGGCCGCGTCTTTTTCGGCGAAGCACAATGCGCTGGACGCGCAGGTCGAGGCAGAAAAAAAGAGCGTGTCGCATTCCGCTGAAACTCCGAGCGCCGCCGAATCCTCCACCGGCGAGGGAACGCCCGCGAAACTAAGACGAGAAGATTCCGCAGCCCTGGTGAAAGCGGCCAAGCGGCGCGCCGCGAGTCAGAAGACCCTCGCGTCGTGGGATAAAAGAATCGAGAATGAGAAACAACTTGCCGAAAACTATGGGAAATGGATCGGCGTGTTGGCCGCAAAACAACGCGCGGTTCTGCACGCCGCGCTGATCGGTGTCATCACCATTCTCGGCATTTTGCTCATTGGAATCTTTTTTGATTCGTGGCTCGAGCGGCTTCTCGGCAAGCTATCGCTAGATCGCCGCCAAGTCGAAACATTGCGCACCGTAACGCGCGTTGCGGTGCAAGTGTTTGCGGTGCTTTTTATCTTGCTCGTGATTTTCGGGCCGCCGGGACAGCTTGGCACGGTTCTGGGGCTCGCCGGCGCCGGCCTTACCGTGGCACTCAAGGATTTCATCGTCGGCTTCCTCGGCTGGTTCGTGCTAATGGGGAAAAACGGCATCCGCCTCGGCGATTGGGTGGAAATCAATGGCGTGACCGGCGAAGTGGTCGAGCTTGGTATGTTCCACACCGTTTTGCTGGAGACCGGCAACTGGACCGATTCCGGTCATCCGACCGGCCGGCGTGTGACCTTCACCAACAGCTTCGCCATCGAAGGCCACTATTTTAATTTCTCGACTTCCGGCCAGTGGCTGTGGGATGAATTGCAAGTGGTGCTTCCTACCGGGCGGGATCCGTATCCGATCATCGATGCGATTCAGAAGAAGGTCGCTGAAGCGACGACCGAGAGCGCAAAGCAGGCCGAGCACGAATGGAAAAGCGCAGCCCGATCTCGAGACATGAGCTCGCTGACGGCTGCGCCGGCGATCAATGTCAAGCCCGTGGTTGGCGGGGTCGAGATTGCCGTGCGTTATGTCACGCGCGCCAACGAGCGCTACCAGTTGCGCGCCAAACTCTATCAGGCAGCGGTCGATCTCCTCGGGCAGAAATCAGTGGCCTCGCCGGCCGCCCCGGTGGCCCGCCCATCTTCCGACTAGTGCCGTTCCAACTTATTACGACAAGGCCCCGTCCAAACCGCATCCACCAAACCGGCAAGGATAGAGTTTTTCGCTTTTGCTGCATTTAGTTGGAACGGCACTAGACGGCGCGATCTCGAAGCTTATCGAATGAGTTGGCGCGCCCGGATAGCCGACACTGTTGCTCCTGTGTAGAGCAGTGCCAGCAGCGCGTACCCGGCGACCAGACCCGCTCCCTGCGCAACCCAGCCAAGCGCAAAGCTCATCAGGAGCTGCACGACAGTCGTCAGAATGGCCATCGCCGATTGCGTCCGGCCCATGAAATGCCTCGGCACTATCGACATCAGCGAAGACTGCGCCACCACGCCGCCCAGGGCGCGGCAGGATCCGAAAAGCACCTGCATCATCACCGCCCCTGCGAGAAAGGCAACGAATGGAGTCGCCATGTGGCCCGCCGCAAGAACGGCGCAGGCCGCCACGTAGAGCGGCATGCGCTTGGCGCCGGGAAGCTGGCTGGCAATCAAGCCACCGCAGATCGCGCCGGTAGCCCAGCCTGCTTCCAGAAAGCCCAGACCACGCGGGCCGGCACGAAGAATGTCGTTTGCCAGGGCCACCAGCACAACGTTGGCGCTGACTACGCCCGCCATCATGATGGAATGCGTTACGCCGAGCGCACGTACCAACGGCTGCTGCCTCAGATAGGCGAAGCCTTCGCGCATGTCTGCGTAGACGGCGAGCGAAAGCCCAGCCTCCGCTACCTCCGGGACTTCTCCGCTTTCCAGTGCCTCGGCCGTCGCCTCGGTCGCTTCGTTGAACTCCCGCGGATATTTTTGGCGGTCGCGCGGTGAAACATATCCCCGACGCATTCGGTACAGGCAATAGCCCGAAACGAAATAGGTGGCGCCATCGATCGCCAGGATGCCGGCGATCCCGGCCGTATTGTAAATGAAACCCACGAACCCGCCGGCAATCAGCATTCCGCTCTGCACGCCGATCAACACGGCGGCATTTGCGCCAGTGAATTGACTTGAGGGAATGACTTCCTGAACCAGCGCGTTCACCGTAGCCCAATACATCGCAGAGCCAGTCCCGGTGATCAGCGTCATGCCATAGAGATGCCAGAGCTGCAGGTGCCCGCTCCAGGCGATGTAGCCGGTTAGTAGCACGAAGCAGCCGCGCACGAGATCGAGCAAGACGCCCAGGTAGCGCCTGTCAAAGCGGTCGATGAGTACGCCTCCGAGGAACGGCACGAAAAGACCCGGAACCGTCATCCCAATGACCTGCCAACTGACTTTGACGGTCGAGTGTGTCGTGGCGAGGATGTACCAACTCACCCCCGCAAAGTTCATGCCGCTGCCGAAGAGCGACACAAACATGGCGACAAAAAAATAGCGGAATCCTCGCTGCGCCCAGATTAGCGTCCAGTCGACTCGCTGTGTCGTCGCCGTTGCCATGGAGCCCTTTAGCTTACTATTGTGGACAGCATCGATGCGGGTACGCGCCGTCGAAGAGTTACGCGTTTCCGACAAATTGGCCGGACAGGTGAGGCGCCGTGGGAAATGAGCTGAAATGCAACGTCATGTTTGGCAAACAAGAATCGCTGGGGAAAGCCTTGCTCGAAACGAACGAGATTCTTTTCCGCGGCGATTTTCGGCTGAAAATACCGTTTTCCAGTATCCAATCAGCGAAAGCTGTGGATGGCGAACTGCGCTTGCAGATCGCACAGGGTCTCGCTATTTTTCAGCTCAGCGCCGCGGCGGAAAAATGGCGCGAGAAAATCCTTCATCCTAAATCGCGAATCGAAAAGCTCGGCGTAAAGCCCGGCGCAAAGATCTCCTTGTTCGGAGATTTCGATCCGGACTTTCTCCGTGAAGTTGGCGCTCTCACCAAGTCTGTGATCAAAGACAAAGCCGCTGTGGATTCGGATTGCATTTTCTTCGCCGCGGATTCAAAAGAAGACCTCGGCGCGCTGCCCAAGATTGCGAAATCGATGCAGGGCGCGGCTGCTCTCTGGGTTGTCTATCCGAAAGGCATGAAACACATCACCGAAAATGATGTGCTGGCGGCCGGCCGAAGGGTCGGCCTGAAAGATGTAAAAGTCGTCGGCTTCTCCTCTACGCACACCGCGCTGAAATTTGTGATCCCACTGTCCCGGCGATAGCCGGCTCTTTCTTCATCACAGGAAATTGTCGCCAATTTCGAGTTTCGCTTTTCCATTTTCACCTCTAAGATGGCTGCATGAGCGCTTTGCTCGAGGTGCGCGGGCTCACGGTGGAACTGCCCACCGCCGAAGGGTGGGTGCGGCCGGTAAACGAAGTATCGCTGAGCATCAACGCGGGCGAATCGCTGGGCCTAGTCGGCGAATCCGGAAGCGGCAAGACGATGCTTTCGCTGGCGATGATGGGACTGCTTCCACCGGGCGCGCGAGTCAGTGGCGAGGCGACGCTGGGGGCCGAATTGCCAGTAAAAAAATTGACCGCGCTGAGTGAGCGGGAATGGCGCGAAGTGCGCGGTGGCCGGATTGCCATGATCTTTCAGGAGCCTATGACCTCGTTGAATCCGGTAACGCGCATCGGCGCGCAGGTTGAAGAAGCCATCCGCGCGCACCACCCTCAACTCTCATCCAGCGAAGTCAAGCGCAAGACCCTCGAGTCCTTGCGCCTCCCCGCTATCCCTGAACTCGAGGTCCGCGCCGGACAATTTCCGCACCAGCTTTCCGGCGGTCTTCGCCAGCGCGCCATGATTGCCATGGCTCTTTCGGCGGGGTCCGCCGCTGCTGATCGCCGACGAGCCGACGACTGCGCTCGACGTTACCGTGCAAAAACAAATTCTGGCCTTCCTGGACCGTCTCCGCCGCGAACTTCAACTCGGCTTGCTCTTCATTAATCCCTACACGCGCGAACTGCTCGCCGCCGTCCCGGAACTTCCCCGTGCCTGATCCGTCCTTCTCCGCCCCTCCGTGCGCTTTTCTTGAATCGGCTGTTAACTCGACCCTCCATCGCGGTACAATCCCCGCGCTGAAATATTCCCCTGGTGCCCGTACGTACTGCTTTCAAGAACCCGCATTACGCAGTTTTGTGGTGGAGGATTCCTCGATGGCAACAACTCCCACTCCTGCGCCGGAGGCGCAAGCGACGCTGAGTCCGTTCGGCCGCGTCATCGGCGTTCTCTTCTCGCCGGGAAAAACGTTTGAAGACGTCGTTCGAAAGCCTGGCTGGATAACGCCCGTTCTTGTTTCCACGCTGTTGAGCATCATCTCCGTCGTCGCGCTGAACCAGAGGATGAACTGGCGCGACTACATCGTCCAGCAAATGGAAAAGAACCCTCGCACGGCGCAAATGTCGGCCGATCAAAAGCAGCAGCAGGCTGAAGTCGGCGTGAAATTCACGGTGGCAATCGTTTACGTGGCGGGCGTCGTGGTGCCAGTCCTCTTCGCGCTATTGGTCGGTCTCGTTATGATGGGCGCCTACAATCTTCTCGCCGGCGCAGGTGTAAGATTTGCCGCCGCATTCTCCATCGTTGCCCACGCCGCCTTGGTGGGTCTCGTCAGCACTCCGCTCTTTTTGCTGGTTTTGTTCTTAAAACCGCCTGGAACTATCGATCCCGAAAATCCCTTGGCCACCAACCTGGCCGCTTTGCTCCCTGAAGAATCCGCGAAGTGGCTGGTGGCACTTTGCAAGTCGTTCGACATTTTTGTGTTTTGGACACTAATCCTCCTGGCCATCGGATTTGCCGCGGTAAATCCTAAAAAGTTGAAGGGCGCGAAGTCCTTCACGATTGCTTTCACCGTGTGGGCCGTTTACGTGGTGTGCCGAGTGGGCTGGGCCTTCATCTTCTCCTGATACACTCAGAGGGTGATTTTTTCTTTCGAAGTTTTGAAAACCGACACCACCGGGGCGCGTCGCGGCCGCATGACCACACCGCACGGCACCGTGGAGACGCCCTTCTTCCTGCCGGTGGGCACGCAGGCGACCGTTAAGGGCCTCACACAGGAAGCGCTCGAAGAACTCGGGGCAGAGATCCTCCTCGCAAATACCTATCATCTTTATTTACGTCCGGGCCATGAACTCGTGCACAAGCTCGGCGGCTTGCACCAATTCATGTCCTGGCCCCGCGCCATTCTCACGGATTCCGGCGGGTATCAAGTTTTCAGCCTCTCCGAACTTCGAAAAGTTACCGAGGAAGGCGTGCGCTTTCGCTCGCATCTAGACGGCTCCGAGCATCTTCTCACGCCGGAAAAAGCCGTCGAAATTCAGCTCGCACTCGGCTCGGACATCGCCATGGTGCTCGACGAATGCATTGAGACCCCCGCGCCCCGCGACAAAGCCGAAGCGGCCGTCATGCGCACGACGGAATGGGCTCGCCGCGCCCGCGACTGCTTTCAAGAATGCGTCCGCCGCAATGGCGACCTTGCGCAACTGCAATTCGGCATCGTGCAAGGCGCAACCTTCGCGGACCTGCGACGCGAGAGCGCACGCCAGCTTCTCGATCTCGATTTTCGTGGCTACGCCGTTGGCGGCTTGGCCGTCGGCGAGCCCCACGAGATGACTTGCGAAATGACCGCCGAAGTCACCGCGTTGCTTCCGAAAGGCCGCCCTCGTTACCTCATGGGTGTTGGCCGTCCCGAACAGATCGCTGATTACGTCGCGCTGGGCATCGACATGATGGATTGCGTTCTTCCCACGCGCGCCGCCCGCCATGCTTGTCTGTACACCAGCGAGGGCCGCGTGCTCATCAAAAACGCGCGCTATGCTCAGGATCAGCGCCCCATCGATCCGAAGTGCCGCTGTTCCGTCTGCCGCCGCTACACTCGTGCATATCTCCGTCATCTGTTCGCTGCCGGGGAACTGACGGGCGGCATCCTCGCCACCCACCACAACGTCCATTTTTACCTTGACATAATGCGCCAAATCCGTGAGGCTATCGAGTTTGGGAACCTAGCGAAATTCTCATCTGAGATGCACGCGCGCTATACTTCAGGTCAGGCCTGAACAGGGATTTAGCTCAGCCTTCAGGATTGAGTTTTTGGTGCAAGCGCGCGAGCCATCCGCGGGGCATTAAGTCAGCCCCGACCCGGTCGGGGTTGCCCATATAGATGAAGAGGAAGTCGGTACAGTAGGGGAGCGGGCTTTTGGCCTGCGGCACGGTGTAGCTATCTCATTTCGATTTTTGGGTGGAGCGTTGGCTGAGCAGAATCCAAGAGCCAGGCACAAGATCCGAAAATTGAATAGTGAGAACTGATAACTTAGGACGGGCTCAAAAGACGATGATGGCAGCGATCATTCTGCAAGCTACAGGTGGGCAAGGCGGCGGCCTTGGGAGCATTTTGTTTCTGGTCCTGCCCATGATTCTCATTATGTACTTCATGGTTTTCAGGCCGCAGCAACAGCAGCGCAGGAAGGCACAGGAGATGCAGGCTGCGCTCAAAGCGGGCGATAAGGTGATCACCAGCGCGGGCATCTACGGCACCGTCAGCGGTGTCGATGGCGACTCGCTCATTCTCAAGATCTCCAGCGAACCGCAAGTGAAAATCCGCATCGCACGTGCGGCGATTGCGCAAGTGGAGGCATCGGAAAATGCAAAATAAGTCCACCCTGCGCCTCATGACGCATCTCACTTCCTAGCCATGAATCCTAATCTGAAATGGAAAGCGCTGTTCATCCTTGCCGTCATTCTCTTCTGTCTTTATTTTCTCTTTGGGTATCCGACGTTCCCCACCTCCCTCGCGCAGGTGAAGGAAAACTTCAGTAAGCAGATCAAGCTGGGCCTCGACCTGCAGGGCGGCACCCACCTGATTCTCCAGGTCCAGGTGCAGGAAGCCGTTGCCCAGGAGACCGACACCACCGTCGATCGCATCACCACCGCGCTGCGCAACAAGAACGTTCACTACGACGAAGTCCGCCGCGCCGACGATACCCACATTCTCGTGCGCAACATTGATCCCTCGCAGTACTCCGTGTTGAGCGACATTGTGGGCACGCAATACAGCAACGTTTGGGATATGGCTCCTGCCGCCGGCGAAACCAACAGCTATACTCTGACCCTTCGCCCCGGCGCCATCGCCGCGATTCAGGAACAAACCGTCACGCAATCCCTCGAGACCATCGCGCAACGCATCAATGCCCTCGGCCTTACGGAACCCACCATTCAGCTCCACGGCCGCAAGGACAATGAAATCCTCGTGCAATTGCCCGGCGTCGGCGACCCGGCGGAAGCGATACGCGTCATTCAGGCCGGCGGCCAGCTGGAGCTGAGGCTCGTCGAGGACCCAGCTACGTATCCTTCGGTGGCCGCTTATATGGCGCAGCACACCGTGCTTCCTGCTGGTACGGAGTTGCTTCCGGGGCGGAGCGAAAACCGCACTTCCAGTGGCGCATCCGATACAGGGGAGGTCTGGTACGTTGTGAGCCGTGCGCCCATTGTCACCGGCCGTGATTTGCGCAGCGCCGTTGAGACTCGCAACACCACGAATCCCGGCACCTGGCAGGTGAACTTTACCCTCTCGCCGGAAGCCGCACGGCGCTTCGGGCCCTTCACTCAGCAGAACATCGGCCGCAACATGGCCATTGTCCTCGATCACAAGGTCAATTCCGCACCGGTCATCAATGGCCGCATCGATGACTCAGGCATGATTGAAGGCAACTTTAGTCAGGAAAGTGCTCACGAATTGGCGTTGGTCCTTCGTGCCGGTGCTCTTCCCGCGTCCATCAAGTATCTCGAAGAGCGGACGGTTGGGCCCTCGCTGGGTGCCGACTCGATTCGCCACGGCGTACAAGCCTCCGTTCTCAGCCTCATCGTCGTGATGCTCTTCATGCTCGTCTACTACCGGCTGTCGGGGGGCAACGCCGTGCTGGCCTTGATCCTCAACCTGGTCATTCTTCTCGCTGTCCTCGCGCTCTTCGGAGCTGTCTTGACCCTTCCCGGCATTGCCGGCGTTATCCTCACTATCGGCATGGGCGTGGACTCCAACGTTCTCGTCTTCGAGCGCGTCCGCGAAGAAATCCGCAACGGCAAATCCGCACCCGCGGCCGTGGACGCCGGCTTTGACAAAGCCTTTCTCACCATTATCGACACGCACGTGACGACGGTGGTCTCCGCTTTCTTCTTATTTCTCTTTGGAACTGGCCCGATCCGCGGGTTTGCCATCACCTTGACGATCGGTCTGATCGCGAACGTCTTCACCGCGATCTATGTCTCCAAAGCGATTTTCCATTATCACCTGACGAAGATGGACCGTCAGGCAGAATTGAGCATTTAATGCGTACTAGAACTCCTGGCGCACGCGGCCCACTTCCTTCATTACTAATGGGGAGTGGGTTCTGGTTGCTGACTCCGCTACCTTAGTCGGATGGCTCCGCGCCGGGAACATTTTGTAGCCTTCGGTGTCTAAGGGAGGGACGTAAAATAGACATGATTGAGCTTTTCAAACAGCCCAATCTGGATTGGATGGGCAAGGCCAAGTATTTCTATGCCTTGAGCGGTATTCTTCTCCTCGCCGGGTGGACTTCGATTTTCTTCGGTCGCGGCATTCGCTACGGGATCGATTTCAGTGGTGGCACCAACGTGGACGTGCGCTTCGCCCAACCTCCCAACATTGACAAGCTCCGCAGCGGCCTTGCCGCCCAAGGCCTTGGCAATTCCGAAATCCAAAGCATCAGAGACATCGCCAGTTCCAACTCCAACGAGGTTCTCATTTTCGTGGAAGGTAAAGGCCAGGATGAATTGGCTCTCGAATCCAGCAGAGCCAAGGTTCTCGGCGCCCTGAGCGCCACCTATGGAGTAGCCACTTCCGATAAGCCCGATTTCAATTCCGCCACGACTGCTTCTCTCGCCGCTATTCTCACCGAAAAAGATCCTCTGTTCCTCTCCGTCAACGCCGGTGACCGCTATCGGCAGCTCGCCAGGAGACTTCTCGATTATCGGGACAAGAACGCCAACGGCATCTTGACCAGCTTTGATGAACTAACAAAGGTCGAAGGTGTTACTCCTGCCGTGCTCGGTGCAATCAAGTCCAGTTTTTCGCTCGGTCCCTTCGCCATTCGCAACGTCGAAATCGTTGGTCCCAAAGTCGGCGCGGAGCTCCGCAAGCAGGCAATCTTCGTGACCCTCTATGCTTTGGGGGGCATGCTGGTATATATTGCCTTTCGATTCGAATGGGTTTATGGGGCTGCCGCCGTTCTGGCCGTGTTTCACGACGTGTTGATTACTTTGGGATTTTTCTCGTTGCTGCATTTTGAGATTTCTCTCACGGTGATCGCGGCGCTGCTCACTCTGGTCGGTTATTCCATGAACGATACCATCGTCATCTTCGATCGCATTCGTGAGAACAACCGTTTGCTGCGCAAGGGAACGTTCGCTGACGTGGTCAACAAGTCCATCAATCAAACTCTTTCGCGAACCATCTTGACTAGTGGTTTGACTTTCCTTACCGTGCTCGTCCTGTTCCTGATGGGCGGCCAGGTGCTTCGTGCTTTCTCCTTTGCCCTGGTGGTAGGGATTGTGGTAGGAACGTATTCCAGCTTTGGCATTGCTGCTCCGCTCGTCGTTGCCTGGAATCGCTGGCGCGGCCGGGGCGTGGCGGCACGAACCGGACCCGCAGCCGGCAACAAAAATCGGGGAAGCGAAAGCGTCGCCGGGCGCCTCGCTCCCGCCGGTAGGAGGTAAGGAACCAATGTTTGACGAGATGGTGATTTCGAGTCCGCATCCAAAGAAGACCAATAAGTGGTGGACGGTGTTGGTCTCGACTGCGTTTCAGGTGGCATTTCTAGCGATCCTGATCTTGATTCCGCTGATTTACACCGAGGCGCTTCCCAAGACCTACTTCGCTACCATGCTGACTGCTCCTCCGCCGCCTCCGCCCCCTCCACCGCCACCCGTGGCAACTCAGGTCGTCCATGTGAAGCCGCAAGCCCACTTGATGGACGCCGGCAAACTCATGGCGCCCAAAGTGATCCCCAAGGAAGTCAAGATTATCAAGGAAGAGGCCGAGCCCGACATGGGCGCCGCGGGCATGGCCGGTGGCGTTCCGGGAGGAGTTGCCGGTGGTTCCATGGGCGGCGTGCTTGGGGGCGTTATCGGCGGCATGGGTGCGCCACCTCCGCCGAAGCCTAAGAGTGGTCCGCTTCGTGTCGGTGGCAACGTTCAGGCGGCTAAGATCATCAACCGCGTTCAGCCCGTCTATCCGCCGCTGGCGCGCCAGACCCGCATTTCGGGCACCGTCCGCTTGCACGCCATCATCAGCAAGGACGGCACAATTCAGCAACTCGAGGTCGTATCCGGCCACCCGCTCTTGCAGCAGGCGGCGCTCGATGCGGTTCGTCAGTGGCGCTATCAGCCGACGCTTCTGAATGGCGATCCGGTGGAAGTCGACACGACGATTGACGTGATTTTTTCTCTCAACCAGTAGTACGGTTTGACGCTCCTGTCGTGGGACAGGCGCGCCATTCCGCGTAGCAAGTTCAGCAAACACTCTCGCTGACTCGCTGGCCTCGGCTGGAGAGTCACCCGAAACTTAAGGAGCAAACGAATGGCAGCTACTTTGTATCTTTTCTCAGCCCTGCTTTTGCAGGGCGGCAACTGGGATCTCCGGGGCATGATCCACAACATGGGAACGCTGGCCCTGACCGTGGTCGGCATCCTGTTCATTCTTTCTGTTTATTCTTTCGGTGTTATGATTGACCGCGCGCTCATGTACAGCGCCGCTCGCAAGCAGTCGCGCATCTTCGTCCAACAGGTTGCCGGCGCTCTCAAGGACGGCAAGCTCGACGAAGCCATCGCCATTGCCGAGCGCAACAAGAAGAGCCACATCGCCAAAGTTGTCGCCACCGGTCTCTCTGAGTTCCAGTCGGCCTCGCAGCAGGTCTCCGACTCGGACGTTATCGATGCCGCCAAACGCGGTCTAGAGCGCTCTGTCGCCATCGTCCATGCCGAAATGAAGCGCGGCCTCTCTGCTCTCGCAACCATCGGTTCCACCGCGCCCTTCGTTGGCCTTTTCGGCACGGTCGTCGGCATCTTGAACGCCTTTAAGGGCATCGAGACGCAGAAAGCAACCGGTCTCTCGGCCGTCGCCGGCGGTATCGCGGAAGCCCTCGTTACCACCGCCTTCGGTCTTCTCGTGGCCGTCCCCGCCGTCTGGGCTTACAACTACTTCACCAACAAGGTGGAAGCCTTCGACGTCGAGATGGACAACTCCTCGATGGAGCTCATCAACTACTTCATTCTGCGCCGCGGCGCGAAGAAGTAAACTGAGGTAAGTCATGGCTTATAAGCCAGTAGTCGGCGCGCAGATGGCGTCGCCCAACGTTATACCGATGGCGGACATTATGCTCGTCCTGCTCATCATCTTTATGGTGGTCACTCCTTTGCTCACCAAGGACATTCCGGTCGACTTGACCCCCGCCCAGAATTCTCGGGATATGCAGGATGCCGACAAGGACGACGCTATTGTCGTGGCCGTGACTCGCGATGGCCGAATCTACCTTGGCAGCACCAAGGTGGAGAAGCAAGACCTCACCGGTCAGATCAAGGATCGCCTATCCAGCCGGATTGACAAAACCGTTTACGTCAGAAGTGACGCTCGGGCCAAATATGGCGACGTCGTGGCTGTTGTGGACGAGATTCGTTCGGCCGGTGTCGATCAGCTTGGGCTGCTTACCCAAAGGATGGAGAAGAGCACGCCAACTCCCCGTCCGCCTGCGGACTGAGGGCCGCCGTGCTCGATGACCTGTTCCGGATCGCTGGAATTGCAGTGCTTTTGCCATTCGTTTGCTGATTGTTTGAACCCGCGCCGGATCCCACGCGGCGCGGTCCCACGGCCTGCGGAGATGCTTTTCCCTGGGCCAATAGGAGACTCGCTATGGGAATAGAAGTTGGAGGAGAAGGCCACGGTGCATTGTCCACCCCCAACGTGGTGCCGCTCATTGATATTTTGCTGGTGCTGATCATCATCTTTATGGTCATCACGCCGCGCACGCCGAACGGGTTGGATACGCTCGTTCCTCAGCCCTCGCCGAACCAGCAGCAAAACGTCGAACTCGAGAACAAAACCGTCGTCGTCCAGGTCGCCATGAACGGGAAGCTCAAAATCAATCAGGAAGACACCACCTGGGATGCTCTCGGCCCTCGCATGGAGACCATCTTCAAGGAGCGCGCCGAGAAAATTGCTTTCGTCAAGGGCGATAACGATGTGCTGTTCATGGACGTCGCCCGCGCCATCGACATCATGCGAGGCGCAGGGATCGACAAGATCGGCTTGATCACCGCTAAGCTTGAAGCTGGTCAGTAGTTTTCTCGCGGGTTGTGGGAGTCCTCCTCGCCGGGCACTTTCTCTCTGACGAGGTGACTCATGGGTATCTCGGTTGGCGGCAAGCATGGTGTCGTTTCGGATCCGAACGTCGTTCCGTTGATCGATATCCTGCTGGTGCTTCTGGTGATCTTTATGCTCATCCCGCACTCGCGGGGGCTCCGCGCGCAAATTCCCCAGGAGTGTGTGGCCCGGGACGGCAGCCCTTGTTCAGGGGGAGACAAATCCAGCGTAGTTGTGATACAAGTTCTCGCGGATGGTTCCTTCCAGGTCAACCAGGAACCAGTGAAGTGGGAAAATCTGGAAAGTCGCTTGACCAGGATTTTTGCGGGGCGTGCCGACCGTAGCGCGTTCATTCGGGGCGATGCGTCCGTGGAATTCGCTGTGGTGGCGAGGGTCATCGATGTCATGCACACCGCAGGAATTGCCCCTGTCGGCTTGTTGACGCAGCACTTGGGAAACGGCCACTAGAAAGTTTGCAATTGCCCTTCGCAGGGCGGACGTGAATATCCTGGCGTTGGGTCGGCCCCGGTCGGCCTCTCGCTCGGCAGGGATGGATGCTTCGATGACTCATGCCTCATCGGTGACGCTTGTCGGCTCAATTCACTCCAGGTCTGCCCGAGTCACTTTCCGGGCTTTCGCTTGGGCCGCTCTTCTGCTTCTCGTCGTGGGTGTTTCTGGATGCAACAAATTAAAGGCTCGCGATCTCCTCAATAAAGGTGTCGCCAACTTCAAAAACGGCCAGTACGATGCCGCCATCGAGGATTTCAAGCAGGCCAAGGAGCTCGATCCTTCCCTGATCAATGCCCGCCTTTATCTGGCCACCGCCTACGCCAGCCAATACATTCCCGGCGCGCCTTCCGAGCAAAACATCCGCCTCGGCACCCAGGCCGTGAATGAATTCAAGGACGTTCTGAGCATTGCCCCCAACAACCTGAGTGCCATCGACGGCATCGGCTCCATCATCTTTCAGATGGCCGGCCAACCGTACGACCCCAAGAAATTTGAAGAATCCAAGAGCTACCACCAAAAGCACATCGATTTGAGGCCCAACGATCCTGAGCCTTACTATTGGATCGGCGTCATTGATTGGACCTTAGCCTTCCGCACCAACAATGAAATGCGAGCCGAGTACAACAAGAACAACATCAAGAAGCAGGTGAGAGATACTGACCCGCTTCCTCCTTCCGTCCGCGCCGAGTACACCGCCAAATACAGCGCCCTCGTCGATGAAGGCATTGCCGCCCTCCAGAAGGCCATTCAGCTACGTCCCGACTACGATGACGCCATGGCTTATTTGAACCTCTTGTATCGCCGCAAGGCCGACATGGTGGAATCCGCCGATGAACGCGCCAGCCTCTTGAAACAGGCCGACGACCTCGTCGACAAAGTCAAGGAAATCAAACAGAAGCGCGCGGAACAGCCCCAGCCAGCAAACTGAGCCGCGCTCGCGCCTCGCTCCCAGGAGTGGGTGATCGCGATTCTCCTTTAATTAATCGATTTGATCTAAGAACGTACGCAGGAACCCGCGGTGTTCTCCTCTTCGCGCAGTCCCCCTCGCCGCCCCTCTCTCGAAAAGCGCGATTCAAGAATGTGAGTCAGGCTCCCATGGTCATGCGCCAGGCTCTCAACACTTCACCAACCGTCCAAGCCTGGGCAATACATCCGCGCGGCGGGAAGGGCGCGTCCCCATCGAAGATTTCTCCCAACGTCCCGAGGCCCCTCGCCGTGATTTGTGTTCCCATGGGTTCAAGGAAGCTCTCCGCTGCTTGGCGATCTCCGTAGACGCGCAAGTGCGCCAGCACGAATGGTCCCAGGAGCCAGCCCCAGACGGTACCTTGATGGTAAGCGCCGTCGCGCTCGCGCGGACCGCCTCCGTAATGTCCCTGATAACCACGCTCCCCTGGAGCGATGCTCCGAAGCCCGTGCGAGGTCAGCAATCGCCGCGCGCAAACATCCACGACAGCCTTTTGTTGTTCCGGCGAAAGGGGACTCTCCGGCAAGGACACCGCAAAAATCTGATTGGGGCGGAGAGAAGTGTCACTACCAATGCCAAGAGCATCGATCACGTCGAAACAATAGCCGGAAGCCGGATTCCAGAATTTGCCAAAGCTCTCCCTGACCATCGCCGCTTTGGTAAGGAACGGCTCGGCGGATTTGCCCAGCAGGGGCGCAAACCTGGCCATCGTCTTGAGCGCGTTGTACCAAAGCGCGTTGACTTCCACCGGTTTTCCGATCCTGGGTGTCACCACCCAGTCTCCGACCTTCGCGTCCATCCAGGTGAGTTGAACTCCCTCTTCGCCGGCATAGAGAAGTCCGTCGGCCTTGTCCACATGAATGTGATATCGGGTTCCTTGGACATGGGCGCTGATGATCTGGGCTAGGAAGGGATACAGCCTCGATAAGGTCTCTGTGTCTTTGGTCGCTTCGAAATACTGCCGGATAGCCTCGAAGAACCAGAGCGCGGCATCCACCGTGCTGTATTCGGGCTGCCCACCAGCGTCTGGAAAATGGTTGGGCAGCATTCCGCCATCCACGAATCGAGCGAAGGCGAGAAGGATCTTCTTGGCTATCTCGGGACGGCCGGTTGTCAGCGTCAGTCCAGGCAGCGCAATCATCGTGTCGCGGCCCCAGTCGCCAAACCAGTGATAGCCCGCAATAATCGATCTTCCCTCCGGTTCTTCCGGCAATCCGCGCTTTACAATGAACTGGTCGGCAGCAAGAACGAGTTGGCCAACCCAAGCGGGTACTGCGGATGCGGCTTTGGCATCTGTTCCCGACCATTGGGACAGCAGATTTTTTTCATGCTCAACCTGTTCGAGCCAGCCTCGAGTCCCATCCAGCTCTGCCTGCCCATTGGTTGTCACCACAAAAGTCGCATTCTGGCCGGGAGCTAGTTCGACAGTCGACATTGCCGCCAAAAGATGGTCCTCCTGTTCATCGAGGCCGCGGTCTCTTTCCATCGGCAGGAAACAGTCGCGGTACCACTCGTGCTTTGGTTCGAGTTTCGCATCGGCGCTCAGCAGATAGAATGGTGTGGCCCCGTCAAAGGCAGTGATTTGTATTCCGTGCTCGACGGACGCAATCCGCATCCGCCAATCCCCGGCATGGGTGCTGGAATGAAAGTCGCGATAGTTGACAAAAGCTTTCAACCCCAAACGAACCGAACGGCTACCCCGGAGCAACGCGTATTGGACATAGGTCGTGTTCTCGCCCTGCCGCATCCAGATCCGCTTCTCCAGCAGGGCATCGCCCAGCACGAATCGCCACGCCGGGCTGGTGCCCTCCAAACGAAACCTCTCTAGGTTCAGGTAGCCCTTCGGTTCGACAGCGCCGCTTGCCCAACGATTCGTGGCCAGCGCATAGTCGGAGCCGTCATAGCTGGCCGTCTCATCCAGCTTTGCCACCAGTTGAGTCCGTCCCACGGGCGAATGGAGTGCGGCGACCAGGAGGCCATGATACCGGCGGGTCAGATTGCCACTCACGGTCCCGGATGCGTACCCGCCGATGCCATTCGTTACCAACCATTCTCGCTGTTCGGCGATGTCGAGAGAACCACAAATCTCCCGGCCAAATGTAATCGTGGCCTTGCGTGCACCGGCGGTCGGGCCACATTCCATCGACGAGCCCGCACTTCTTGGTGTGGTCGCCATCGTTGGACCTCTTCCATTCTAGAGTTGAACGGCACACCTCTCCGTACTTATTCTGTGCACCCCTGTGCAAATCCGCCCCGGCCCGCCATCCTGCCTTTCTTCTGGGCAGTTAGTTCAAGCTTTGCAAAAACAGATGTTTTTGGCATTTGTCCGGTAATCCGTGCGAGTTCAACAGGTCGTTGCAACACCATCTAATCACTTGATCCGACGATACTTCCCCTAGAGAACCGATCTGTCGGCTTGTACTCCGTCAGAACCCTAGCCAGGGTAGTGTTCCGTATGATTCAACACTTGTGAACGAATTTAGCTCTTGAGACTCCTGCAAGTAGACTTCGGGCTTAGTGTTGCGTCGACCATTGAGACCGCCCGACTTATCGGGCACTTGGACGCAAACTTTCCACCGGTACGACAGTCCGGCATACAGAGGCCGCGCACCTTGGTCTAATCATCCCGAAGATTCGGGTGAATGTGGATGGTCCCACACCAAGTGCCATGAACAATGGTTCGCGCGCGTTTGTCGCGCTGGCGCAGGACGGAGCGGTGGCCGCGATTGATCTGAAGACGCTTACAGTAAGCAGCAAATTGCAGACCGGGCCAGACGCAGACGGGATGGCATGGGTGAAGTAGGAGTGAGGTGAAAAAGGGAATCGTGTATTCGTGACCTGTGCAACGGTGACTTTCCCCGACCTGCAAGCCAGATAAAGGGCTTATTGCCCGGTAATTCGCTAACCAGACAAATACGCCCGGGTTTTGGTACCGCGCGGCGAGGGGACAAGATTTTCCCGTTGTTCGCAGGGATCGAGCTATCCGGTCTTACGATGTTTCTTGCCCGGACGGTGTTTGGTGGCGCCGTGCCTGGTCTCATGAGTCCTCGCTGGAGCTGGAGCTACTGAGGGGAGATCTGAGTTAAAAGTGTCCGCTATCATCTTCCAACTGCCGTCCGACTGCTTCTTCCAAATCGCCATATCCTTACCGTGGTCGGTGATCGGCTTGCCGTTGGGACCCTCAAGAGCCAACTGGTAGGCATAGATCGTATACGCGAGGTCACCAGCCCGGCCGACTTCCAATTTGTCGATCTGCCAGTCGATGTTGAACCCCGGGCTGCCGATCAGCTTCGACCAGCCCGCCCGGATCGCGGCTTTGCCGTTGACCATCGGGGCATTGGGCGGAAGCCAGGAGCCATCCTCCGCATAGTTGGCGACTGCACCGTCGACATCCTTTGCTTGCGCTGCCTTTAGTGTCGCGGCATCCGCCTCGCGAATGGCACGCTCGTCCTGAGCGCGCGTATCCACTGTCTCTTGTTGGCAACCGGGGCAGAAACAGACCGAAAGTGCCAGTATCAGTGCTGATCGATGGCGGCTCATGTGGGCTCCTCCGCGAGGGAACAAAGGCAAAGGCTACACCTCGGGTTAAACTGACGTCTAGTTAAGATTGTTGCTCCCACCTCCCCACGATCAAAACCAATTCTGGAAAATCAGCTCGACAGAACCCAGTAGAAACAAAATCGCTCATCGCAGATTTTGTGCTTTCCGTACTTCTTCCTGGCAGGGTTGCCCCAGCCCCTACGGTCACGATTCACGGTCCCTGAGATCCACCAGATGCTGGTATACGCGCTCGACGGCCCGGAAGAACTCACGCATTCCCGTAGTCTCGCTGCTCACTTCATGGGCGGCCAAGTCGGCGGATATGGATTCACTGAGCTGAGTGGCGCGGCGGATGCGTTCAGCCGTAATCAGCGGGAGCACGGTGTGCGGATCACGCCGCTGCAATTGGCGCTCCTGCCACTCCTCGGCGGCCCATGCCGTCTTGCGGACATAATCCACGGCATCGCGGAACTCCCTTAGTATGCGCGGGTCTATGTTGCCTGACTGCATAGCGTGGCTGAGTCTGACGAGCTCGGCGCTGGTTGTCTTCAACCGGAAATTCACACCCCAAAAAGTCTCACTAGGAATCAGAAGCTCGACCGCTACGCCCAGCACATGGCCTTCGGTGGTTCGGCGGGTGCCCACAACACGCGCCCGAAATGCTTCGCCCGAAAGGAGGTTCGTCAGCTCGAGCTGGCTGCCAATGCTAGGGTAAACCTTCATCTCTAGCAGGCCCCCCTGAGCGTTCACCTCGATGGCCTTAGCCGCTTGTTTTACGCTCTTGCCGCTCGCCTGTTGCCACTTCGCCTCTATGGGAACAACGACGGGAAAACGGGCGCCGCGCCGCTTTTCTGTTTTTATAGGCGGCCCGTTCGCAGTCATCTCGTCCATTGCGAGGGCCGCTTACTTTCCAGAACGAGAGGCGTCCCGCACATGCGCACTTCCCCTCAAATGCACGCTTGAGGGTGAGACGGTTGTGCATGGGAACCTCGAGTTGCAATGCATGAGCAAGGTTTGCTGACAGTATACGCCCCCCGAAGGGCTGGTCTACCGGGTGAAAATGGGAATTCCGGGTAAAGCGAAGTGCGGAGAATAGAGGGTGAAAGCGGATGAGGACTTGGAACTCCCCAATGCCAGTCAGCAGGGCGAGCGGTTGAAAAGCAAACACCGAGCGGCTGTTGCATTTCTCCCGCCCCAAATTCATTTCAAATTCCTACTTTCAACCCTTAACTGTCGACTGTTGACCCTCCCCTGTGTGCTCTACCCCTGTGTTTTCTTTCTCTTACGCGCCCCTTCGAACGATTCCGCAACTTACTCGAAATGAATACTTTATTTCAACTTAATAAGTCTTATAATTAGCGCTATCATGCATCGTGAATTCTCGACTCCCCTCCCGCCGCCCCGTACCGCAAGCCTCCTCTTTGCGCCCCCTCTGCAAACCCAGCGTCTCGGCCTTAGATTGTTCCTCTCTTGGGTTGACTTTCAACCTTCCACTTTCAATCGGAGGTCACGAAGATTCCTCGATCGAAGATCTCAACATCACGCAGCGCCATCGCGTTTATACACTTTCCCGCTCGGCGAACTCTGCGTTCTCAGCGATCTCTGCGTTAGATTCTTCGTCCCTCCGCTCTTTCTCCTCTCTAATAGTATCCAACCTCTAACCTCTGCCCTTTCTTTTCAATCACTTACGAATTGCAAATTCTGTAACTCCTTTGTTTTAAGATTCATACAAATGCCTGGGGGGTAGTCGGCTTGCCAACAGAAGATTTCAAAATGTTCCTTCCGTCCTCACAACGTGTAAATCCGATTTGTGGGGCAGCGCCCCTTTATTTTCAATCACTTCCATGATGCTCCTCCCGCAACCATTTTCCTTTCATGCTCTTGCACCTTTGCCGGGGTGTGTACCCCCCTCTCTTCGTCCTCCAGAGTTCCGTATACTCTTCCAAGTTCAGTATACCCCAAGTCCTTTGTTTGCCACTCTTACGAAAACTGCCGGGGTGTGGGGGTATTCCTCCCGCTCTGGACCTTCACCAAACTACTGTCCTTCGTGGAGCCACCCTTCCATCGCACACGGTTTTCCGTACTCCTCTGCCTCCTTTACCTCCTTTACCTTCTTAACTTTCTCTACTTCATTTGCTCGCCCTTGGACCATGGAATACGCTACCCTCGCTGGGAGCGTTTTTGTGTCTCGATCCCAGCGTAAAGAGGCCAACCAACATTCCCAGTCTCCATCACAACACAAACGCCCCGCGCGTGGCTCTTCGCAAAGCGAGCCTGCTTCCCTTCGTCTTCGTCATGTACGCCTATGCCACCGGCGGGCCATTCGGCCTCGAGGACATGGTCACCAAGAGCGGCCCCGGCCTCACGCAGCTCTATCTCCTGCTCATCCCGCTCTTTTGGTGTATTCCGGTGTCGCTCGTGGCCGCCGAGCTGACCACGGCGATTCCTGTCGAAGGCGGCTTCTACCGTTGGGTGCGCGCGGGATTCGGCGACTTCTGGGGTTTCCTCGCCGGCTGGTGGAATTGGAGCGCTTCGTTTCTGCTGGCTGCCACGTACGCTGTGCTCTTCGCCGACTATCTCACGAACTACATCTCGTTTTATTTCACTCCGGTTCACGGCTGGACCCACTACGCGATCGCGGCGTCTCTGATCGCAGTGATTTGCTACATAAACGTGCGCGGGATTCAAATGGTCGGCGTCGTCTCCACAGTACTGGAAGTTTTTGTGCTTCTGGTCGTCGCTGTACTGTGCGTCATCGCAGCGCTGAAGTGGCACCACAATCCGTTTTCACCTCTGGTGCCTCCGCATGCACCGAAGTTTCAGGTATTCGGCGCGGGGCTGGCGCTGGGTTTGTGGCTCTACTCGGGATACGAGCAACTTTCGAGTGTGGCCGAGGAAGTGGAAAATCCGCAGCGCACGTATCCGCGGGCGTTGGCCATCGTCGTGCCGCTTTCCATCGCCACGTATTTTCTGCCCACGCTGTTCTCGCTCGCCGCGCTCGGAGACTGGCAGAAGTGGCATACCGGCTATTTTTCCGATGCCGCGCAACTCATCAGAGGGCCCTGGCTGGGTTTTGTCATAACCATCGCCGCCATCATCGGCAATGTTTCGTTGCTCAACGCCACAGTGCTGACCAGCACGCGCATGCCTTCCACGATGGCGGAGGATGGGTATCTACCCGCGGCATTCTCGGTGCGGCACCCGCGCTACGGAACGCCGTGGATTGCCATCATCGCCTCCTCGATCGTGTATGCGTTGCTGGCACAGAAAACGATGGTGCAGCTCCTCACCATCTATGTCTGGCTGCGCATCGGCGTAACCATTCTTACTGTCCTTGCGTCGTGGCGCCTGCGCAAAACTCAGCCCGATTTGCCGCGGCCCTTTCGCATTCCTTGGGGACGCACCGGACTGCTCTATGTCGTCGTTGCGCCGCTCGTGATGAGCGTCGTCGCCTTGGTGGGAAGCGATCCCTTTGCGCGAAAGTGGGGACCCGTGCCGGTGCTGCTCGCCCTGCCGGTGTATTTCCTTATTTGGGCATTCCGACCCCAAAGAAATGGGACGGGCTCACGCCCTATGTAAAAAGGTCGAGGATTCTGTACCACGCGCCGGCAAGAGGGAGCGCCCACGTATGGCCGCTGCGCAGGCCGATGGGCGCGGCGGGAAACGGGATTCCGTCAAACGGAGTGCTGTTCGGTTCGCCGCAGACCAGGCCGGCGAGTTTTGCGCCAAACCAGGTGGCCGCTGCAACGCCGTGGCCGGCGAAGCCGGCGGCGAAATACATATCATCGATTTTTCCGGCATGCGGCATCACGTCGAGGGTGAAGTCCAGCGTGCCGCCCCACACATATTCGACTTTCGTGTCGCGCAGTCGCGGATACACCCCGATCATGCCGCGGCGCAGAATCTCCGCGCTTTGCCGCACCGTGTTTTCGGTTTCCGGGAAAAACGCGGCTCGCCCGCCGAAAAGCATGCGGTTGTCGGGTGTGAGCCGGTAGTAGTAGAGGAAGTGTTTGGAGTCGTAGATCATGCGGTTGTGCGGGCTGAGTTCCTGGGCCAGTGCGGCAGGCAAAACTTCCGTGGCGATGATGTAGGAGCCGATGGGAATGATTTTTCTCCGCAAGGCGGGGGTCGCTTCACTCGTGTAAGCGCCACTGGCGAGCATCACTTCGCGCGCGGCAATTATGCCCCTGGAAGTGCGCACGCGGAATCGGCGCGTTCCGTTATTTGATTCCGCCTCGATTCTCTCGACGCGTGTGTGATCGTGCAGGCAAGCACCCGCGCGTTGCGCGGCCCGCGCGAGGCCGGCAACGTAACGCGCGGGGTTCAGGCCTGCGCTGGTTTCGTCCACCATGCCACCGAAATAAATGTCCGAGCCGATTTCGCCGCGCAACTCGCTTTTGGAAACGATGCGCCGCCCGTGACCGAATTCGCGCTGAATCAGCGCGGCCGATTCTTCGTAGCCATCGAAGTGGGTTTGCTTGCATGCCACTTCGAGGTGGCCGCAGCGGGAAAAATCGCAGTCGATCTTTTCCTCGCACACGATTTGCTCGACACAATCAATGGATTCGATCGAGGCCGCAAACATCTTGCGCACGGTTTCGCGCCCGTAACGCTTGATGAGCGTGGGCACCGGCAATTTCAGTCCGGTGAGGACCATGCCGCCGTTGCGCGAACTCGCGCCCCAGCCGAAGGTTTCGGCTTCGAGCACGGCAGCGTGCACGCCGCGCTTCGCCAGCGCGCGTGCCGCGGAAAGTCCGCAAAAGCCTCCGCCAACAATCGCCACGTCGGCGTTTTCAGGCAGATCGCCCGCGTGCAGCAATGCCGGCGCGCTCACAGTCTCGAGCCAATAGTTTTTCTCTTTGATCGGCATACGGAGCAGCAAGAAACGCAGAAATCTTAACACTCTTTCGCGCTGTCTGTAATGCGACGTCGAACGCGCCGCGTTCGAATGCTCAGGCTGCCTGAGTGGATGCACAAGCGGCCAGGGCGGCCAGACGAGATTTCAGCCAACACCCTAAAGGCTCCTATTGACATTCTGTAGCAAAACCTGCATCTTCCTACAGAACATCTATAGGAGAACCCCCTTGGCACCGGATCAAACGAACCTTTTGCAAGGCACGCTGGACATGATGATCCTGAAGTCCCTAGCCCTCGCCGAAATGCACGGCCTGGGCATCTCCCGCCGCATCGAGCAAATCACCAGGGGCACATTTCAAGTAAAGCCTGGCTCGCTCTTCCCCGCGTTGCATCGCATGGAGGAAGAAGGCTGGCTTGTCCCCTATTGGGGGGAATCGGAAAACAACCGGCGCGCCAAGTATTACAAGCTGACCAGCGCGGGACGCCGACAACTGGAAGCCGAAACCAAGCGATGGGGGCGCATTGCGCTGGCGATTACCCGGACCCTCGAAGCCTCCTGAAAAGAAAGCTTATGGCCTTCACTCACCTGGCAAGCCTGTTGCGCAACCTCCTCCACAACCAACGCGAGGAGCGCGAATTGGATGCCGAAATCCGCTCCCACGAACTCCTCCTGGCCGACGAAAAAATCCGCGCCGGCATGCCGCCGAAGGATGCGCTACGCGCCGCGCGCATAGAACTTGGCGGCATCGAACAGGTGAAAGAACAGGTTCGTGAAGAACGAATCGGTAATTGGCTGCA
>Ga0209802_1000252_pt1 | contig 40944 bp, 42 predicted proteins | sample GraSoiAngelo_129_FD_185886 | JGI IMG/M metagenome (GOLD analysis project Ga0209802, IMG submission 185886) | Grasslands soil microbial communities from the Angelo Coastal Reserve, California, USA - 14_0927_12_40cm (SPAdes) (version 2) | ecosystem: Environmental > Terrestrial > Soil > Grasslands ...
GTTCTGTGGCCTCTCCCTGGGAGGAATGGTCGGTCTGTGGCTTGCCGCTAACGCACCCGAGCGGCTCGACCGCCTGGTCGTCTGCTGTGCGGCCGCGCGGATGGTGAGTCCCGACGACTACGCTGCCCGGGCACGGCAGGTGCGCACCCAGGGGATGGCGTCCATTGCCGATGCCGTCATTGGGCGCTGGTTCACACCGGCTTTCGCGGCCCGCCGGCCGGAAACGGTCGCGGCGATCCGCACGATTCTCCTGTCGACGCCACCCGAAGGGTACGCCGCCACCTGCGAGGCGCTCGCTGGCATGGATCTGCGCGACGACCTGCCCCGGATCGCAGCCGCCACGCTCGTGGTGGCCGCGGCCGACGACCAATCGACGCCGCCCGAGCAGTCGCGGCAGCTGGCCCGGCGAATCCCCGGCGCGGAGTTCGTGCTCGTCCCGGGCGCCTCCCACCTGGCGAATGTGGAGCAGCCCGACGCCGTCACGGACCAGATCCGTGGCCATCTGGCAGCTCTTCGCTAGCGGCCCCTACACTCGTGTCTCGCTGATTCCTCAGTAGGGCAACGCTCGCTTGGCTCCGCCGATGAGCACCAGGGTGACAGACGCGAGCAGCATTCCAGGATTCGCTTCTCCCCGGTCGCGTCACTAATGAGAGGCGGTTAGCGAACCGCCTCCCATTATCTTGACGCAGTCCTTCCTCATCATTGGCCGGTGTAGGTCACGATCCCTGCCATCCAGACGCCATCCTCGACGGATCCGTCAGAGGCGTACCGGCCAGTGGCGCCGACCACTCGATAAGCGGTGTCCATAAAGTCGGCGTCAATCGAGAGCGCGGGCATCGCGCTCCAGCCGGCAGCCCACTCCGGCTGATCTCCTGACTCGATCCCAACGTTCCCAAACAGGAGTTCCGTGGGCTGACCGGTCGTGAGCGTGAGCCCAGAGTCGAAGCTGGACGTCGATCCGGACGCGCCGGCGCTTTGGTCGATGGCGCCGAGCCCGGCGAACTCATCGGCGCTGACGTGGTACTCGGCCGAATCTGGGAAGGTGACGGTGACGGTGCTTCCGGGAGCGAGCGCGCGCACCCGCAAGCTCGAGATGATCAGGAGGCGGTCTCCGTCCGTCCCATCGTTGGTGTCTCGGTCGACGGTGTATGTGTTGCCGGCACTATCGGTGACCGACACGGTGTCGGTCAGAGACGAGGTGGTGCTCAGGAGCAGCGAGATGATGATCGAATCGCCGCTTCTCACCCCGGCTCCGCCAACCCGGAGCACCGCCGAGTTGGGACTCGACGATGAAGTGCCGCTTGCAACCCGACCGATATAGGTGATCGCCGTCGGGGCCGGTGTGGGTGTTGAAGTCGGGGACGGGGAGGGGGTCGGCGTAGGCGTCGGGGTCGGAGCCGGCGTCGGGGTCGGTGTCGGCCTCGGGGTAGGCGTCGGCGTCGGAGCCGGCGTCGGGGTAGGCGTCGGGGTCGGAGCCGGCGTCGGTGTCGGGGTAGGGGTAGGCGTCGGTGCCTGGCCGCCAAACGTGGCGTTGATCAGGGCCAGCGCGCCGACGTTGCCCGGCTGCGCGGTGATGTCGGCACCCAGATAGTCCCAGGCGAATACGAGGTAGCCGGTCATCCCGCTATTGCTCCAGCGATTGAACTCCTCGGTCAGTTCGGTTGGCGTCGGCCAGCGCCAGTTGCTGTCCTGGAAATCCTGGACGACAGCCCACCAGCGCGGCAGATGCAGCGACTGGATCACCGGGACGGCCCGGTCGATCATGCTGAAATCGCAGCTCGTCTTCCCCTGGAAGCAGGGGTAGATGTCGAATCCAAGGATATCCACGCTGCCGGCGAAGGCGGAGGTGGTTGGCGTCTGCGACGGGTCGTTGAACTCATCCGAGGTCGTGTACGTCAGGCCATGCGGGTCGTGCAGGTGGATCAGCGCCGTCCGCGCCGCAAACTGCTGCGGCGCTTGGGGACAGCTGAGCTGATTTGGTTCGTCTCCAACCTGGTAGGCGAGCAGGTTTGGATTGCCCTTGATGGAGTCGACGAGGGAGGCGACCTCCGCATCGCTCAGTTCCCAGGTGCAGCTACTGTTGACGTACTGGCCAAGCCAGGCCAGGCCCTCGAGACCATTGGCCCCCAGCGTGTTCAGAGTGCCCGGGTCAGTGCCATCGGTGACGGCATTGAAGCCGGCGCCGGTCATGTTGCTGTAGTCCGTCCCGCCGAACCGAAAGAGCCCCTTGGGGAAGAAGCTTCCCGGCGTAGGAATGGGGCTCGGAGTTGGCGACGGGGTTGGGGTTGGGGTGGGCGTCGCCGTCGGAGTCGGCGTTGGCGTGGGCGTGGGGTTCGGCGTTGGGGTAACCGTCGGGGTTGGGCTCGGGGCGGGCCCGGCGGCACCGAAGTTGAAGGGCGTAGCCAGGTCGGTCGCCGTGGTGGCGCAGTTCATGGCGGCCACGCCCAGCACTTGCGCGTACAGGCGCGACAGCGAGCAATGATCGGCCGCCGAACCGAAGACCGTGCCGGCGGTCACGGTTGGCGATGCGACCACGAAGGCGACGTCCTCCGTCGTCTCGCCCTCATCGAAGGTCACCACCACGGCGAGGTGGCCCGACTGCCAGTCGGTGCCGGCGAAGATCACGGATAGCCACGAGCTGAGCCAGGCGTCGGCCACCGACAGCGCGCAGCTGTGCGCATTGTTGCAGTCGTTGGGGACGACCATGCTCGCATTGGGGAGCGTGCCGTTGTGTATGTCAGCAAAGAGGTTGCCGGAGGTCGTGGTCCCCATCGGCACGTCGTTCTGTTGGCAGAGGCTCGCCTCCGCCGGGAAGAACAACCATGGGTTGTGCCCATAGTCGGCCGTGGCGGAGCAGGCTGGATCCATGTCCTCCTGGTAGACCTTGGCCGTCTTACCGGCACCGATGCCAGCGCCGAAAACGGTGCCTCCCGGTTGTGGGCACTCGGTCGGCAGCGGGTCGGCGAGGCCGCAGGTACTGGCGCCCTGGCCAGACAGGATCGTCACGTAGTTCCCTTCTGAGGGATGGGTGACCCCCGTGTAGTTGGTCGCCTTGCCGTACTGCGCGGCCAGCGAGACCAGGGTCGGCATGCCCGCATAGGCAACGTCTTGCGAGTTGTTCTCGAACATCAAGACCATGATTTTGGTGAGCTGCGGTGGGGTGGCCTGTGCCGTAACGTTCGCCAGGTCGGCGCCTGCTGCCAGGGCAATCAGCCCACCGGCAACCAACAGGCTCAGCGGAACGCGCCGAACACGGCCGGCCGGGATCGTGAAGTGTTGCGAAAAGCGTTGCATTCTCTCCTCCCGGCGCTAGTCTTGCGCGGCCCCGTTACGGGAAAAGCCATGATCCCGACATTTCTGGGTGGCGGATCGATCACGAAGCGCGAAAATTAAAGCGACGATGATTTCGAGCGCCTTGCAACGCGCGGAAGCTGTCGATAGCCCCGCGGACTATTACGAAATGGTCCGCTCGCGAGCTGATCAGAGCCGCCTACTCGCCGTTACAAATCAGCCCCTGACGACTCATAGTTAGACTGCGGACCCTGACTACGACGGGCCAGGTGCCGGGGTTGCGCAACCAGCGCCGCTCGCTTCTGCACCGGTCGGCGTGCGCTCGGTATACCCTCTTCCCCCGGCGTCAGCCGTCAACGAGTAAGCCTTGCAGCGGTCCGAGCAAAAGACCAGAACGACGAGACACCCCGGGGAGTTCGGTCAGCCGGTGGGTCGCTCGCTCCCCCCGCTTGCGGCGCTCGGCCTGCTCGTGGGCTATTGGTTTCCAGAGCCGGTCGATGACCTCAGCCGGGCCCCCGCTCACCTGCTCGACCGGGCGTTCCAGGTGTTCGGCCCAGAGCCGGCGGCGCGTGGCGCCCACCAGGCCCGGATCACGCACGACGATGTTCACCTCAGTGTCGTTGAAGAGCGAGTGCTCGTTGAGGTTGGCCGACCCGATGGTCAGCCATTGGTCGTCGACGATCCCGACCTTCGCGTGCACATAGACCGGATAGTCGCGAGCCTCGCCCCGCGTGTAGACAGTGCAGGCGAGGAGGCGGTCGGCGTGCTCGTCGATCTGCGCGAGCGTGCTCAACTGTCCGCGGGTGTCGTCGCCCCCGCTGTTCGGCTTTGCCGGGAGAACCATCAGGATTCGGAAATTCGTCGACGGAGGATTCCGCAGCTTCTGACGCAGCACGGCAAGGATCTCCGGTGACCAGAGAAATTGATTTTCGAGGTAGATGAACTGGCGCGCGGATCGAAGTGCCCGCAAGTAGGTCTCCAGGATGCGGAAATCGCCGGTGGGCCGCTGCCGGTACATGCCATCCGGGATCGTCGTCACCACTTGGACCTCGACGCTCCCCGCCGCGACCGGCGTGGAGGCCGCCGGCAGGGTCACCCCCGTGACGGCCTGCCAGCGCATCCGGAAGTGCGCGGCAACGTCCGCCACGGCCGGCCCTTCGATGCGCGATGCCACGTCATGCCAGCCGATTGCGTCTCGGAACGGATGGTGGGGCGTGTCGTACCGATCCCCGGCCAGGTTGGTCAGGTCGATCCCGCCCACAAACGCCACGCGGTCGTCAATGACGATCGTCTTGTCATGGTGGCAGTGCATGGGCCGCTCTCGGGCATCCAGCGCGCAGGTAATGGCAGTCCCGGCCACCAGCTCGTCGCGCGCTTTGCGCACGTCGCTGCGCGAGGGGCGGAAGAGTGGCAAGGGCGCTCCGGCCCAGAGCAGCACCCGAACCTGCATCCGGGTCGACAGCTCGGCAAGGATCTCCCGCAGTACCGTCGGCGCGCCATCCCGGGTCAGCCAGAATCCCGGTGTAATGTGCCACCCGGATACGTGAACGTGCGAGCGGGCCTGGCGAAGCGCCCGGACCATCGCTGCGAACGCTTCGGCGCCATCAATCAGCACCTCAACCGCATTGCCGGCGTGCGGCGGCGGATCGCCTTCGGCCCACGCCCCGGCGCCTGCCGTCAATATCCGCTCCCAACCGACCCGCCCTAGGCGACGCCGATGGTGCCAGGTCACGACGCCTTCGACCCCATTGCCCAACGCGCCATCCACCCGGTCGACCAAGTTCACGGACGAACCATCGGCGAGCGCACGGTGAGAGCCAGGCCGTCCACGGTCTTGCGCACGACGAGGGCCCAGCAGACGCCGAGCAAGAAGCCAGCCGCCACGTCTGTCGGGTAATGGAGGCCAAGGTAGACCCGTGAGGCAGCGATACCCGCAATCAGGACCGCGGCCACCAGGATCAGGGGAGGACGAAGCCAGGGAAGTCGCGCGGAAACGGAAACCGCCAGCACGATGGCGACGTACACCGCGGTCGAGTTGGCGACGTGTCCAGAGGGAAAGCTCCAGCCGCCCGGATTTTCCAGGTGCGAGACGGGTGGGCGCGGCCGGCCCACCCACCGGACCACCACCTCATAGAGCAAGAGCATCCCGGCCGCCGAGGCGATCACGGCCAGGGCGTCAACGATATGACGAAAGACGAGAAAGACGAGGGCAGATGCTCCCACGATGATGATCACCGAGTTCTCGCCTGCCAGGTCCGACAGGCGATGCATCACATAAGTCGCCGTGCTCGAGCGATGCGCAGCCGCGAACCGGACGACGCCCAGGTCCGCCGATTGCGCGAGGTGGATCGCGATCCATCCCAGGCCTGCGGCCAACCCGGCAAGGGCGAGGAAGGCAACGGGCGCCAGCAGCAACAAGCCGACTGGGCGGCGCATCGCGGCTTTAGGTTAGCTGGGGGAGCTGGGCCAGGATGGCGTGCCACGGTGCTGGACCAGCCACCCTCATTCGCGAGCCGCCTGCGCCAGGACGCGCGCTGGACGCCAGCCTGGCCCCTCGAGAGCGATCACCGAGGCCAGCACCAGCACCCCGCCCACGTACTGGAGCGGGCTCCCGGACTCGCCCAGGATGAGGACCGCCAACACGACCGTGCTGGCCGGCTCGAATGTGCTGAGGATGGCCGCGCGCGAGGCGCCGATCAACCGCAACCCCATGATGAACGTCAGCACTGGGATGGCCGTCCCCAGCAGCACGAATCCGCTGAGCAGCGCCGCGCGGGCGGTGGTCCAGGTGACCACGATCTGGCCCGACAGGGTGGTCAGGACGGTCCATACTAGGGCGGCCGCGGTCATGATGGTGGCCGTCGCCGACACCGGTGGGACCCCAGGTAGCAATCGGCTGCCGTACAGGATATAGGCGGAATAGATGGCGGCCGAGGTCAAGCCGAGGATGAGCCCCACCGGCGCGGCGCCGGTGAGCTGCGCCCGGACGACGAGCACCGTACCAACGAACGCGAGGGCCACAGCGACGACCTTTGCCCAGCTCATCGATTCGCCCAGGAACGCGGCGGCGACCAGCGTTACCACCACCGGGTAGGTGTAGAGGAGAAGGGCGGTCGCCGACGCCGGGATAAAGTGCAGGGCACTGAAGTAGGCGCCGGACTGCCCTGCATAGCCGACCGCGCCCATGATTCCGAGGCCGATCAGCGTTCGGCGCACGGGGATGGGCTGACGGATGAACGCCGCCACCACCCACATCACGATGGCGGCGCCGGCAAACCGGTAGGTCAGCAGCTGGGGAGTGGAGAAACCCAGACGGTAGGCAACCTTTCCGAAGATCGCCAGCGTGCCGAAGCAGCACCCCGAGAGGATGACCAGTCCGACGCCGGCCAGGCTACGCTGCTTGGCTGGCACTCCACGCATCCCGCCATTGTTGCAGTCGGCTGCTCGAGCCCCCGCGGTTGGCCGGGAGAAAATTTGTCTCTTCTCCTCGGCGAGGGGTAGGGGAGGGGGTAGGCCAGGCGGCTAGAGACTGAGCTGGATCAGCTCCTCGACATGGGTAGCCGACGCCGGACGCTGGTGGACAGCAGTCACGCGTCGGTCCGGCGCGACCAGGTGGGACTCGATACATTGTTGGGCATGGACATGACCCACGACGAGGAGCCATGGGTCTACCCCAACGTCAACCGTCCACCGACAGCTGGAACCATCTCCGCACGGGCCGTCGTGCTCGTTGAAGGGGTCAGTGACCAGCTCGCGCTCGAAGCGCTAGCTGAGCGCCGTGGTCGGAATCTTGATGCTGAGGGCATTTCCATCATGCCAATTCGGGGTGCGACGAACATCGGAAGCTTCCTGCATCGGTTCGGCCCTCAGGGGTCTGACCTCAGGCTGGCGGGCCTCTGCGACGCCGCACAGGAGGGCGACTTCCAGCGCGGTCTCGAGCGGGCCGGCCTCGGCTCCAACCTCACTCGCGCCGATATGGAGCGACTCGGTTTCTATGTGTGCGTGGCAGACCTCGAGGACGAGCTGATCCGCTCCCTCGGTGTCGCTGCTGTGGAGCAGGTCATCGACGCTCAGGGTGAGCTCGAATCGTTCCGCATCTTCCAGAAGCAGCCCGCCTGGCGAGGACGGACCGATGAGGAGCAGCTCCGGCGCTTCTTCGGCACCCACGGGGGCCGCAAGATTCAATCCGCGGCCTTGCTCATCGAGGCGTTGGATCTCGCCCGAGTGCCTCGGCCGCTGGACCGTGTCCTGGCTGATGTCTGACGCATCAAGCGAATGACTGCCTCCGCCTAGACGCGTCACCCGGGCGTCATCGGTTCCCGTTCGCGAGAACGGCGGCCATCAGCTGTGAGCCACCATATCCGGCGGTGGAAATACCATTTTTCATGGTAGAATTATGCCATGAAAGCTACCATTGATTCGGCCGGGCGGCTCGTGGTGCCCAAAGCGCTACGAGACGCCCTCGGAGTTCGCCCCGGGCAGGAGCTTGAGGTGCAAGTGAAGGATGGCCGTCTTGAGATCGAGGTCCCTGCGACGCCGATGCGGTTGAAGGGGAAGGGAAAGTCTCTGGCCGCGGTTCCGCTCGCAAAGCTGCCGCCTCTGACCTCCGATCAGGTTCGGGAAACGCTCGAGCGAATCCGACGGTGATCGCTGCCGATACGAGCGTTCTGGTAGCCGCGTTCGCCACGTGGCATGAATCCCATCGCGCCGCCAGCCGAGCCCTGCGACCGGGCACCCGTCTGATTGCGCAGTGCGCCGTGGAGACCTATTCGGTCCTCACCCGGTTGCCACCGCCGCATCGTGCACCGGCGGATGTCGTGTTCCGGTTCCTGGCCGAGCGCTTTCCCGAAGACTATCTGGTTCTTGATTCGGCTGCTCTAAAGGCGGTCTTGAGGATTCTCCCCAGGCTCGGAATAACTGGCGGCGCCACGTATGATGCCGTGATTGGCGCGACTGCAGCCCGTGCCGGTGCGACGCTCCTTAGCTTCGACCGACGAGCGGCCGGAACCTACGAACGCAGCGGCTGTGACCTGAAGCTGCTGGTATAGTCGCGCGCGGGCGACCCTGGAGGTCAGACGCCCGATTCGGCTTTCTTAGCGAGGCCCTGCAGAACCGAGTTGAACGTCCCCAGGATCGTGCCGGCCATCATCGGCGCGACCACCGGAGCCAGGAGGCCGCGCGCCTCGAATCCCTGAGCGATCCGGGTGCCGGAAGCGGTCGGGGTAATCGTGGCGCGGATCGCCATCTTGGTCATGGGCATGGCGGTGCTTTCCAACTCAAACGACTTCCCGTCCTCGAACTGGGTCACCACGACGTCGTGTTTGCCGCCGGACTTGGTGTTGATCATTCCCGTGACGCCCAGCTTGAGCGGCCCGTTGAGCCGCGATTCCTTCATGTCGGGGTTCCACTCCGGCCAGGTGTTCACGTCGGACCAGACCCGCCAGACGCGCGCCGGCGCCGCCTTCGTCTCCAGCGATGCCTCTCGAAATGCCATATCCCCACTCCCTTTGGTTTTCTGCAGCCGGCGGAAGGGCCGCCGATCCAGCGCCCATCCTACGGCAGGTGCCTTCGCTTTGGCATGGGCTTACACCCCCCTGCCTGCCCTCCCCCTGAGGGGGAGGAGAAGTGGGCCTATATTCATCGCCATGGTCGAAGGCTCGCCGGAGCTGGTGCAGGCCCAGATCAAATCGGCGCGCTACTATGCCGCGCCGGACGTTGCCCTGAAAGATGTCGAGCTCTCCATCAGGCCGGGCGAGTTCGTCGTCATCACCGGCCCAGCGGCCAGCGGCAAGTCCACCCTGTGCTATTGCCTGACCGGCGTGATTCCCCACTCCATCAGCGCCGAGCTCGACGGCGAGGTCTTCGTGGCCGGCCGGCGGCTGCGGGACTTGCGCCTCGCCGAGGTGGCCCCCTTGCTGGGGTTCGTCTTGCAGGCCCCCGAGAACCAGCTGTTCAGCCTGTCGGTCCGAGAGGACGTCAGTTTCGGTCCCGAGAACCTCTGCCTCCCGATCGACGACATTCAGCGGCGGGTGATGGCGTCCCTCGCCTTCACCGGCATGACCGAGTACCTCGAACGGGGTTCAGACCAGCTGTCGGGCGGCGAGGCCCAGCGGGTCGTATTGAGCTGCCTGCTGGCGCTGGACGCGCCCCTGCTCGTGCTGGACCAGCCGGCCGCCGAACTCGACCCGGAGGGGCGCCGGCACGTCTACCAGAACCTGCACCGGCTCAACCGGGAGGGGAAGACCATCGTCGTAGTCGAAGACCGCCTCGGCGACGTCGCCGGGTTCGCCAGCCGGATCATCTTGATGCAGAGCGGCTCGGTGGTCCGGGACGAGCCCATCCGCGCCTTCTTCGCCAGATCGGACCTGGACACCTTCGGCATCCGCATCCCGGACACCGTGTTGCTGCACCACTACCTTCAGGAGCGAGGGGTCAATTCCCGGGTCGTGCCCCTCACCGTAGAGGAGGTGGTGGAGGGGCTGGCCAGGGACACCCCAACCCCGACCCTCCCCCTGAGGGGGAGCGAGATCGGCGCCGAGACCCCCCACCCTCCCCTCCCTGGCAAGGGGGGAGGAGAATCGGACGACCCCCTGAGCGGGAGGGAGACAGCGGCGCCTCTGATCGAGATCTCCCACCTCTCGTTCAGCTATCCGAACGGCGCCCGGGCCCTGGACGACGTCAGCCTGAGCTGCCGGGCCGGGGAGTTCGTGGCCATCATCGGCGAGAACGGCGCCGGCAAGACCACCCTGGCCAAGCACCTGATCGGGCTGCTGCCGCCCCCGCCTGGGACCGTCGTGGTGGCGGGGAAGGACGTGTCCCAGCTCAGTGTGGCCCGGGCCTCCCGGTTGGTCGGGTACCTCTTCCAGGACCCCGACTATCAGATCTTCAACGGGTCGGTCTTCGACGAGGTCGCCTTCGGGCTGCGCGCCCGCAAAGTGCCCAAAGACCAGGTCGAGGAGGAGACCATGGCGGCGCTCGGGCGCTCGAAGCTGGACCACCTCCGGAACGAGCACCCGTATACCCTCAGCCGCGGGCAGCGCCAGCGGCTGGCATTGGCCTCCACCTGGGTGCTCCGGCCGCCCATTCTCCTGGTGGACGAGCCGTCCACCGGCCTGGACCACCGGGAGGCGGCCGACCTGATGGGCCTGCTGGAGGAGTTCCGGGCGGGGGGAGGAACGGTCCTCATCATCACCCATGACTTGGAGCTGGTTTTCGAGTACGCTCAGCGCGTGGTGGTGATGCGGAGGGGCACCATTCGCCTCGACCTGCCGACCGCCCGGGTGCAGGAGCACTTCGACGAGGTTTCGGCGGCCGGCGTGCACCTGCCCCAATTCATGCACCTGGTAGCCGCCCTCGCCCTGCCGCCGGCCACGAACGATGTCCCGGCCATCGGGGAGGCCGTGCTGGCCGGGTTGAGGAGGTGATCGCTCACAGAGTCAGGTAGCCGTCACGTCGCCGTTCGACAGATTTCGAGGGAGGGAGAAATCACATGTCCGTAAAGACCGGCACACTCCAGGGGGTAGTGGGCCAAGAGCAACCGCTCAGCCGCCACCAGCTGCAAATCTTCCGCTTCGATGCCAAAGCGCTGGTTGCGGGCGTCATCCTCGGCGTCGTCATGACGATCATCAACGCCGGCATCCTCGAGCGCATTGATACGGCGATGACGGGGGGAACGTGGTTCCCGCTGGCGGGAGGCACCCACTCGACGCTCTCCGTGATCTCCGGCCTGTTCTTCCGCCTACCGGCTGGCTGGATCACGGGCGAGACCAACGCCCTCTTCGCCGTCATCACCGGGAGCACGCCGGTTTCCTGGGCCTTCTTGATCAACAACGCGATCTATCCGGTGATCGTGGTCCTCGTCTCCCGGGTGCTGAGCATGCGCAAGTGGTATCACTTCGCCATCCTGCTGGTCCCGGCCATCCTGATTGGGTACGCGCCCATGATTCCGGCCACCTATAGCGTGTTCCATCTGACCTGGGGCCTGGCCTTCAAATTCCAGCTCCTGACCGACGTGGCCGCGTTCGCGATCGCGACCGTCCTGGCGTACGTCATCGCGCAGGCAATCGCGCGCTCGAGAGTTGCCGACTGATCCGTGCCCGTTCTGACGACCTATGCGTATCGCGATTCGTTCGTCTTTCGACTTGATCCGCGCGTCAAGGTAGCCTGGCTGGTGGTGATGCTCTTCCTGAGCATCACCACCGCGCGCCCGGCCGTGCTGGCCGCCTACCTGCTGCTCATCCTGGCGGCGGCCGCCCTGGCCGGCGTCCCCTTTGTGCATATCTGGCCAACCGCCCGCGCCATGCTCTCGGTGGCGGCGGTCATCGTCTTCATCCAGCTCTTCTTGCATCCCGGCCCGCATCCGCTGCTCCAGGTGGGCGGCATCCGCCTGTATCGAGAAGGGTTGCCGGTCGGGCTAGAAGTCGCGCTGCGGATCTACTGCATCGTGCTGGCCTCGCTGCTGACCTTCATCTGGATGGATCCGACCGCCATGACCCTGATGCTCCTGAAGACGGGGCTGAACTATCGCTACGCCATGCTGGTCAGCCTGTCGCTGCGCACGTTTCCCTTGCTCGAGCGCGAGCTGGGCAAGATCTACGACAGCCAGCAGGCGCGGGGGATGGAACTGCGCGGCACGCTCCGGAAATTGATCCGCTTGATTCCGGTGATGATGCCCTTCGTGCTGCGCGCCCTGCGCCGCGCCAATGAGATTGCCGTGGCCATGGAGCTGCGCGGCTTCGGCTATCGCAAGGAACGGACCTGGCAACGGACGCTCGTGCTGGGATCCACGGACCGGATCGCCCTGGCGGGACTGGCCTTGGCCGCCGTGGTCTACGCCGGCCTGCGGCTCACCCACCCGGGCTGGTTCGTCTGACGGCGGTGGCGCCGTATCGGCTCCGCCTGGCGGTCGGCGTGGGCCTCGTGCTGCTGGGGATATTCGGCGCGCTGACGGGCATCTTCTTCACCGGGATGACGCCGGACGGCCGGCTGGCGCAGCTCCCCACCAACCGGGCGCTCCCCAGCGTCGTGCTGGTGATCGGCGGCCTGCTCATTGCTGTCACCGGCCGGCGCCCGCACTGATCGGTGAGCTCACCGAGGTGAGACAGGCCTAGTGTGCCCGGCCCAGCGCCGCTTCGATGTCCTTCAGCCGATGATGGGCCGAGTGCCCGTCAAGGTCGCCGGGCCAGGATGGCCCGCGATCCCGGCGAGTGAACCACTCCGCTGGCTTCTCGGCCAGAGTGCGCACCACATCCGCATGGACGGCGCGGTGCCATTGCACAACCTCGCCCGGCCGGCGGTCGTGCCACCGGCGGTAAATCAGGTGGTTGCTGTCATTGACGTCGAGACCCCGCAACTCGAGTGGACGCCGCTCCCCGCGAATGACCCGGGCGGTGTGCTCCTTCCAGTAAATGATGTGGGCCAGCGCGTCCTTCACTGTCCAGGGATCTTTGCCCTCGGGACGGGGGACGAGCCGGTTCCAGTCGGCCGGATGCAATCCCGTCACCAGCCGGTCGAGTTGCTCGAACTCGCGCCGCGCCCGCCGAGCCACGCCGCCTCGGGTGTGCCGCATCGGCTCAGGAGGTGGCGTCCATGACCAGGAGGTCGCTGGCCGCGATGTGGCGCGCCGGGTCAGGCGAGAGCGCCTTACGCTCGGGTGAGCTGTAATAGACGCGGTCCGCCTCCTCAAAGGTGAGCGGCCCGTCGTAGCGGATGATCCAGACGAACTGGTCGCCTTCCGACGTCCACGATCCCACCACCTGGAAGCCAAACTGGGCGCGCAACGGCCGGACCTTGTCGAGCCACTCCTGCACCCACGCCCGCATTTCGCCCGGCTTGATCTGGTATCGGCGCAGCTGAAAGCGAGAAGCCATGCGCGGTGAGCCTACCATTAACTTTCAGTGGGATCCCAGCGTGGGCAGCCTGGCCGCCGGGGCGGACCCTTTGTGGTCAAGGTGTCGGCGGTGGTCTGTGCGCTCAGACGTGGTCAGGTAGCGACCTACGGTGAGGTGGCCCTCCGGGCCGGGTATCCAGGCGCCGCTCGCGCCGTCGGAAACGTGCTGGCCACCAGGATGGGCCTGCCCTGGTGGCGGGTGGTGCGCGCCAGCGGGCAGCTGGCTGCCTGTAACCGGGTGGAACAGGCCCGCCGCCTGCGCCGCGAGGGCGTTCCGTTCCGCGGGGATCGCGTACGCCGCTCGACGTGAGCGGGACGGCGCTGCCCCCTCTGACGACCGAGCGGCTGGTGATCAGGCCGCTTCGGACAGACGACCAGGAGGCGGTCGAGCGTCTCTACGCCGACATCGCCAGGACCGATGCCGGCAGCGACTGGGCCATGACCCGCGCCGAGGTTGCGCGCTGGCTCGAGTGGACGGCCCTGAGCTATGGCGAACTCGTCCGACTTCGCCAGCCGGCGTACGGTGATCGGGCCATCAGCCTGCGACCGTCGGACCAGCTGATCGGCATCTGCGGATTTGTGCCCTGCCTGGATGCCTTTGGCCAGCTGCCATCCTTCGCCGGCTCTTCGACCCGTGTTGGGGAACGCCTGAACTCCACGGCGTTCGGCCTGTACTGGGCCGTCGCCCCGTCGCAGCAGCGGCGCGGCTACGCCACCGAAGCCGGGCGCGCGTTGATCGACCACGCCTTCGGCTATCTGAAGCTGGACCGGATCGTGGCCACCACCACCCATACCAATGCGGCGTCTATCGGCCTGATGGAGAAGCTCGGCATGCAGATCGACCGCAACCCGTATCCCGACCCGCCCTGGCTGCAGGTGGTCGGCGTGCTCCTCCACCCAAGCCTCCGTGGGATGAGGGTCGAGGCGTGAGCCCCCGCAAGCAGGAGTTTGTGTGTGAGCACTGCGGCCGCCGCGTCTTTGCTGAGCCGGGTCCGCTGACGCAGGTCCGGATGTGCCGCTCCTGCTTCGAAAAGGCGCGGAAGCAGGAGGCCGAGAAGCGGGCGAAGGCCGAGTCTTAGTGCCGGGCGATCCGCCGCAGCGGAAGGCGAGGTCCGTAGCGGGGCGGCTGCAGGCCGCTGAGCATCAGCAGCCGGATCACCCGCGCCCGGTGGCCGCGGTACGGCTCCAGCAGCTCCAGCATCAGCTGGTCTGACCCACGCGGCTTGCGCAACAGGACCCAGCTCACCAGGTGGGGGAGATGGTAGTCGCCCACGGACACCGCGTCTGGGTCGCCGAAGGCGACAGCGCCGATCTCGGCCGCCGACCATTGCCCGATGCCAGGCAGCGTCAGCAAGCGCCGATAGGCCTCGTCGCGCGGAAGGTCCACCAGCGCCTCGAGGCGGTTGGCGCGTTGGGCGGCCATCATGATCACCTGCGCCCGGCGCCGCTCCACCCCAAATTCGTGGAAGGTCCAGTAGGGCGTGCGGGCCAGTACCTGCGGGGACGGCGGCACCATCAGCGGAGTTGGTCCGGGCGCGGCCTCGCCCAACGTGCTGATCAGGCGGCGGTAGGCGTGGCGGGCTTCGACGCCGGAGACCTTCTGCTCCAGCACGGTGGGCACCAGCGTTTCCATGACCGACTCGGTGCGTAACATTCGGAGCCCGGCGTGCTGCCGATGCAGCTCGCGAAGAATCGGATGGGTGGGCGCGAAGTCGCGGTCATCGTCCCCGTCGCCCAGCAGCACCGGCGCGTGCTCGAGCAGCCACTCGGCCCCCGGTCCCCAGGCCTCCACCTCAATGGCCTCGCCGCGGGGCCGCAACCGCTGGGTCGCGATTCCGGCCGGAGTGCGGGTGGCGCGCCAGATCTGATCGCCGTCGATGCGCACCGATGGATCACCCGTCCCGCCGCGCGCCAGGGGGCCCAGCGTGAGCCACAGGTCGAGCGGCCGCTCCGGGACGACCACGCGACTCAAGGCGACCATGGCCACCGATAGTACCTGTCGCGGCACTGCAAGCCGGGTTAAGATCTCCCTCTCCCCTGAGGGCACGAGCGGGGAGGGGGTGTCCCTTCTGTTGGAGGGTCAGCGGTCATCGTCGACGATGCACCCAGTGGTGCAGGCCAGCCATCACGGGTGGCGTGTGGGGGACAGGGCTGACCGGCCCACCAGGCTGGGCGGCCGCGGGATGCCTGGACTCGATGCCGGCGGCGTTGATCAGCGCGCCCGCGAACAGCAGGCCCGCGGCGACCATCATGGCCACGTGAAACGCCTCGGTGGAGGCCTGTCGAGCCGCCGCTACGTCGACGGGTGAGACCGAGGCGCCGGGACGGTTGAGGGGGCTGATCTGCTGGCGCACACCGGGCGCGGTCACGTCCAGGTGGGTCCGGCTGGCCAGGCCGCTGTAGAAGCTGGCCGTGACGACCACGAAGATGGCCGCGCCCACCAGCTGCGGCCCCACCCGCGACAGGGCATTGTTGATCGCCGACGCCAGCCCGGCGTTATGGGGCGGGACCGAGGTCATGACGGCGGTGGTCAGCGGCGCGACCAGGATGCACAGGCCAATGCCCAGGATCACCGACGCCGGGAAGATATCGATCCAGTACGAAGCCGGGGGAAGAAAGCTCGCTGGCTGGTCCGGCCGGAGGACCCACGCCTGGCTGGTCACCGGGATGCGGGCGAACCACAGGATGCCGACGGCCATGATGGCCGGCCCGGCGGCCATGAACCACCGGGGCCCATAGCGGCCGGCCAGCGCGCCGAACCGGCGCGACATGAGAGCCAGGAGCAACGATCCGGGAATGAAGCCGAGTCCGGCCGCGGCGGCGGTATATCCGAGGATGCCTTGCTGGAACAAGCCGGAGTTGTAGCCCACCACGTAGAGGGCGCCATAAATCAGCAGCGTCGAAATATTGGTGACGGTGAAGGTGCGAGACCGGAAGAGGGATGGTGGGATCAATGGGTGCCGGGACCGAAGCAGATAGACCGGCAACGCGATCAGGGCAACAATCCCGATGGCGAGCGACAGGTACGCGAGAGGGTCCCGCCATTCGTGCTGCTGTCCCGAGATGGCGCCATAGGCGAGGCCGCCGACCGCCAGGGCCACCACCGTGGCGCCCAGCCAGTCGAAGTGTCCGGAGGCATCCGGGTCTTTGCTCTCCTGCACGTGGCGGACGACCGCGTACAGCGCGACCAGGGCCAGGGGCACATTGATCAGGAACGCCACCCGCCAGGAAATCGTGTCCACCAGGACGCCACCCACAAACGGGCCCAGGAGGGTGGTGGCGGCCGAAGCCGCCGACCAGGTGCCGATGGCCCGCCCTTCCTCTTCGCCGCTGAAGGCGGCCGAGATCAGCGACAGCGACCCGGGCACCAGCAGGGCCCCGGCCGCGCCCTGCAGCACCCGAAACACCACCAACGACTCCATATTGGGGGCCAGCCCGCAGAGGGCCGAGATCAAGCCGAAGGCCACCACCCCAATCCCGAACGTCCGCCGCCGTCCGTAGAAGTCGCTGGCGGCGCCGGCCAGGATCAACAGGGCGCTGAGGGTCAGGAGGTAGCCGTTGTAGACGTAGGACTGGCCCTCCAGCACGCCGAAGACGTGGCTGGGCAGTTCGCGGCCGATGCGGGGCAGCGCCACGTTGACCACGGTCGAGTCCAGGAACACGACCGACGATCCGAGGACGGCGGCGATCAGTGTCCAGCGTTGGGTGACGGCCGATGTGGGCTTCGTGGTGGCAGTGTACGGACTTGTCCCCTCCCTTTCGGGAGGGGTAGGGGAGAGTGTCGCCAGCCACGCTGGGTGCAATTCGAAAGGATGGCGGGGCATGACGCGTTGTAGCCCGTCATGCGTCTGCGTGCCGTGGTCGCGTCCCTGGTCGTTTTCGGCACCCTGGCCACGCCGGTGCCGGCCCTGGCCGGCGAACGTGCCGCGCCGCTTGATCGCGGCACCGCCCGGCTCCTGCTGATCCAGGCGGCGCGCCATCACGGTCTTCGGCCGGGCTTCGTGCTGGCGGTCGCGTACTGGGAGAGTGGATGGAACCAGCAGGCAGTGTCCCGCACCGGCGCCATCGGCCTGATGCAGGTCGAGCCCAGCACGGCGGCCTGGGCCGGACCGGCCCTGCTCCATCGGCGGGTCAACCTCTACAACCCTCGTGACAACGCTGAGGTGGGCGCCGCGTTACTTCGCTACTACTTGGACCGGCTGCATAGTCCGGCGCTGGCCCTGGCGGCTTACTACCAGGGACTCCGCGCGACGATTCGACACGGCATCTACCGAAGCAGCCGCAGCTACGTCCGCGGCATCTTGCGCCTGGCGAAGCAGTTCTAACCGTTCCCCTCCCTCTGAGGGAGGGGCAGGGGCCGTTGTTCTTCAACTTCTCCCCTCCGTTTAGGGAGGGGTAGGGGAGGGTGTGGCGGCTACGGGTGCGTAATTAGGCGGCGTTGCGGCGCAGGGCCTGGCAACGCGCCAGCCACCCGCTGAGCAGGCGCTCCTCCTCGCGTAGGGCGGCCATCTTCCCCGGGTAGGCGTCGATGTTCTCGTGCAGCAGGGTGAAGCGTTCGCGGGTGATCGGGTCGTGCTCGTAAATGCGCTTGAGCACCACGGCGCGCTCGTGCTCTCGGGTCAGGCTGGCCATCTGGGACTGGGTCCGCTCGAGTTCAGCGCGCAGGTCGCGCTCCACCTCGGCCACCACGACGGGATCGACTGGCTGGTCCACGGGCATCTTACCGCCGGACTCCCACCGTGAAGTCGGGCGCCTTGCGGTCGGGATAAAGCGCGGCCAACGCTGGGTTGAGCGGGACTTTGCGCGAGTAGATCTTGGCCATGGCGCTGGGACGGATCCCGGTCGGCGCCAAGCGGCCCACGATCCTGCCCTGCCCGTCCATGCCCTGCTCCTCGAACAGGAAGACGTCCTGCAGCGTGATCGTGTCGCCTTCGCGGCCCAGGATCTCGGTGATGTTGGTGATCCGGCGCGAGCCGTCGCGCAGCCGGGACTGCTGGACGATCACGTGGATGGCGGACGCGATCTGCTCGCGGATCGCCCGCTGGGGCAGGTCCACGCCGGACATCAGCACCAGGGTCTCCAGCCGCGCCAGGGTATCGCGTGGCGTGTTGGCGTGAATCGTGGTGAGGGAGCCGTCGTGGCCCGTGTTCATAGCCTGCAGCATGTCCAGCGCCTCACCGCTGCGGCACTCCCCGATGATGATCCGATCGGGACGCATCCGCAGCGCATTCACCACCAGGTCCCGGATCGCCACCCGGCCGCTGCCGTCGATCCGGGCAGGCCGGGACTCGAGACGCACCTTGTGCCGCTGGCGGAGCTGGAGCTCGGCGGCATCTTCGATGGTAACAATGCGTTCGCCGTCGGCGATAAAGGAGGAGAGGACGTTGAGGGTCGTGGTCTTGCCGCTGCCGGTGCCGCCGGCCACCAGGATGTTGAGCCGCGCCGCGACGCATGCTTGCAGGAACCCGGCGGCTTCGGCGGTCAGCGTGCCGAACCGGATCAGGTCCTCCACCGTGTACGGATCATGGGAGAACTTCCGAATGGTGAGCGACGGTCCATCGATGGCCAGCGGCGGGATGATCGCGTTCACGCGCGAGCCGTCCGGCAGCCGGGCATCCAGCATGGGGGAGTCCTCATCGATCCGGCGCCCGACAAAGCTGGCGATCTCCCGGATGACCCGCAGCAACTCCTCTTCGCTGGGGAACGCGATCTCCGACTGCATCAGCTTCCCATCTCGCTCCACCCAGACCTGGTCGATGCCATTCACCATGACCTCGCTCAGGCTCGGGTCGTCCAGCAGGGGGCCGAGTACGCCGTACTCGTGGCCAGCGAGGCTGGAGAGCTCCGCACCGGCCGGCCGGCGCTCGAGGACTGGCATTGCTTTGCAGCTTGCGGTCAACGGGCTACGAGACGCGTTACGGAATCGGCTCGTGCCGCGCCAGCAGCGAGAGGGTTGCGGGGCGTTAATCCCTGTTACGCGGGAGCGATGCCTAGGTGGCGCTGCGCAGCTTCGCGATGAGTTCTGTTGGGGTGGCCGAGAGCGGCGATGCCACCTCACCCCGGATGGCTTCCAGGACCCGTTTGGGTAGGTAGCGCTTGAAGGTGGACCGAGCCCCAACCGGCCCGGCGACATACAGGCGCCAGGAGCCGGTGGGATCCTGGCGGGCGATCCACGCGGCCGCCACCTTCAGGTTGGCGTGGGCGCGCTCCTCTGCGTTGCGCTGCAACCGATCAGCCGCCCAGCCGCCCTGGCGGTGATGCTTCACCGGCCGGCCCGCCAAGTCGGCTACCTCCTCGACGTCCTCCAGCACCACTGAGAAGATCCGGGCGTGTTCCTTGTCGACTAGGGCGATGAGCGCCGGGGGGTGTCGCTCCAGCTGCCGGCGCACGGGCTCGAGGTGGAGGCGATCGTCGATCCAGAGCTCGGGCTGCACCTCGTCGCGCAACCGGATGGTTTGCAGCAGGTCGGCCGGTTCGCTGGAGAAGATGGCGACCGGCTTTCGGAGCGCGGGCAGCTCGTCCAGCATCCGGCGGACCCGGGCCGTTTCGCGGTCGAGGGCCTGCCGCCGGTCCTCGCTGGCCAGGGCCTCGGCGCTCGCGCGCCGGAGGTCCTTGATCACGGCGTCGTAGGAGCTGCTGTCGTGCCCCAGCGGCAGATACAGGCTGAGTGCCAGGCCGTTGTAGCGAGCCGCAGCCAGGGGCCCCAGCGGGTCGACCATGCAGCGTCCAGTCTAAGCCCCAGTCGGGCCACTCACGGCGCGTTCGGGTTGCGGCTTGACAAGGGGCCTGCCACCAGATCAAATTGTGGCAACCCCGAGGGGGCACTGAATCCAAATCGGGGCGAGGAGAGGGATGCGAATGCCGACCACGGCTACCGGCGACACGGCGCAGTCCGACGTCCAGCGGCTCCACGAGCTGGGATACGCCCAGGAGCTGTTGCGGCGGATGAGCGGATTTTCCAACTTTGCGATTTCGTTCACCATCATTTCGGTCCTGAGCGGCTGCCTCACGCTGTATGCCTATGGCATGAACACCGGCGGTCCGGTGGTAATGAGCATTGGGTGGCCGCTGGTGGGCATCATGGTGACCCTGGTCGGTCTCGCCATGGCCGAGATTTGCTCCAGCTTTCCAACCGCCGGTGGCCTCTACTACTGGTCGGCCAAGCTGGCCGAGCGCAACGCGCCCGCCTGGAGCTGGTACACGGGGTGGTTCAACCTGCTGGGTCAGGTGGGCATCACGGCGGGTATCGACTTCGGCCTGGCCTTCTTCGTCACGGCGTTCTTGAACCTGGTGATCAACTACCCGGCGGATCCGCCGCACACGATCCTCGTCTATGCGGTCGTGCTCCTGTTGCACGGGCTGATGAACACCTTTGGCATTCGCCTGGTGGCCCTGCTCAACAACGTCAGCGTTTGGTGGCATCTGGTGGGCGTAGCCGTCATCGTGGGCGCGCTGGCCATCATCCCGCAGCACCACCAATCCGTCTCCTTCGTCTTCACAAACTTCGTGAATAACACCGGATGGGGCGGGCCCGGCATCTTCGTCTTCGCTCTCGGCCTGTTGCTCGCCCAGTACACCTTCACCGGCTACGACGCGTCGGCCCACCTGACCGAGGAGACCGAGAACGCGGCCATCTCGGGGCCCCGAGGGATCGTCATGTCGATCGTCGTGTCTCTGATCGCCGGCTGGGTGCTGCTGCTGGGGGTGACCTTCGCCATCCAGGACTACAACAAGGAGCTCGGCTCGGCGACCGGCGTGCCGCCGGCCCAAATCTTCATCGACGCCATCGGGTGGCGTGGCGGATTGTTCTTGCTCCTGATCGTCATCGGAGCCCAGTTCTTCTGCGGGATGTCGTCGGTGACCTCGAACTCGCGCATGATCTATGCCTTCTCTCGCGACGGCGCGCTGCCAGGATCCGCGTTCTGGCACAAGGTCAACAAGCGCACCCGCACGCCCACCAACTCCATCTGGCTGGCGGCGATCGGCGCCCTGATCCTCGGGCTCCCGTACCTGTGGAATGCGGAGGCCTACGCCGCCGTCACCTCGATCGCGACCATCGGGCTCTACGTCGCATACATCTTGCCGGTCATCCTTCGGCTTCGACTCGGCGATCGGTTCAAGCGGGGACCGTGGCATCTGGGCCGGTGGAGCACGCTGGTTGGCGTGATCGCCACCATCTGGGTGGCGTTCATCACCATCCTCTTCATGCTGCCCGCCGGCTACCCGCCCAACCTGCAGACGAACTTCAACTACGCCCCGGTGGCGGTGCTGGTCGTCCTCCTGTTTGCGGGCGGCTGGTGGCAGCTGGGGGCCAAGAATTGGTTCAAGGGCCCGCGCGTCCAGGGGACACCCGAAGAGATGGCGGCCATTGAACGGGAGCTGACCGAGGTCGGCGCGGCGTAGCCAGAACTGAGAGGCGAGAGGAGCCGAGCCCCTCTCGCCTGTCGTTCGCAAAGACGTCATGGGCAGACTGGACGGAAAGGTTGCGCTGATTACCGGCGCCGGCGGCGGGATGGGCCGGGTGGCCACCCGCGCCTTCGTCCGCGAGGGCGCCCGAGTGGTGGCCAGCGACGTGCGGGCTGCGGCAGCCGAGGAGACGGTCGCCGGCCTGGATGGCCAGGCGGTGGCGGTGGCCGGGGACGTCTCCAAAGAGGCCGACGTCCAGCGCATGGTGGCCACGGCGGTCGACCGGTTTGGGCACCTCAACGTCCTCTATAACAACGCCGGGATCTTCGACGAGGCCGACGAGTCCGTGTTGACCACCACCGAAGCCATCTGGGACCGGACCATGGCCATCAACGTGCGCGGGATCGCCTTCTGCTGCAAGCACGGCATCCCGGCGCTGATTCGCGCCGGCGGCGGGTCGGTGATCAACATTGCCTCCTTCGTGGCCCTGGTCGGGTGCAGCGTGCCCCAAGATGCCTACACCGCCAGCAAGGGCGCCGTGATCGCCCTGACCAAATCGCTGGCGGTGCAGTTTGGGCCCAAGAACGTCCGCTCCAACGCCATCTGTCCGGGCCCCATCGAGACTGCGCTGATGCGCGACCTGCTGAAGGACGAAACCAAGAAGCGGGTGCGGCTGGCCCGCATTCCGATGGGACGGTTCGGACAGGCCGAGGACGTGGTCAGCCTGGCCGTCTACCTGGCCTCGGACGAGTCCACCTGGACCAATGGTGCGGCGCTGGTGGTGGACGGCGGCATCACGTCCAACTACTTTTAGTGGACTGATGGCCACCAAAACCACGGCGCCCGAACAGTTGCTCATCGGCGGACGCTGGCGGCCCGCCAGCAACGACGGCGTCATCGATGTTATCGAGCCGGCCACTGGCCAGCGGCTTGCCCAGGTGGCCAGCGCCACCGCCGCCGACGTGGACGCGGCGGTCGCCGCCGCCCGCGCAGCCTTTGAGCGCGGCGCCTGGGCGACCATGCCGGCCAGCGCCCGGGGCCGGATCCTTCACGCCATCGGCGAGCAGATCCGGGCCCATCTCGACGAGCTCTCGACCCTGGAAGCCCGCAACGCCGGCAAGCCCATCCGCGACGCCCGGGACGAGGTGCTGGGCGCGGCCCAGTGCTTCGAGTATTACGCGGGGGCGTGTACGCGGATTTTTGGCGAGACCATCCCGGTGACGGCACCGGGGCTCGACTTCACGCTGCGCGAGCCGGTGGGCGTGGTGGCGCTCATCGTTCCCTGGAACTTCCCGCTGACCATCGCCAGCTGGAAGGTGGCCCCGGCGCTGGCGGCCGGGAACACCGCCATCCTCAAGCCGGCCAGCTACACGCCGCTGACTGCGCTGCGGCTGGGCGCGCTGGCGCTGGAGGCGGGGTTGCCGGAAGGCGTCCTGAACGTGATCACCGGTCCGGGCGGCACGACCGGGTCAGCCCTGGCGGCGCACCCGGGCGTGGACAAGATTGCCTTCACCGGCGAGACCACCACCGGCACCGCCATCCTGCAGCTGGCGGCCCCTAACATCACCCGGGTGTCGCTCGAGCTGGGCGGAAAGTCCCCCAACATCGTCTTCGCCGACGCCGACCTGGACAAAGCGGTCGAGGGGTCGGTTTGGAGCGTCTTCGGCAATGCCGGCCAGGATTGCTGCGCCCGCAGCCGGGCCTTCGTGCAGCGCGGCATCGTCGAAGAGTTCTCCAGGCGGGTGGCGGCGCGGACGCAGCGGCTGCGCCTGGGCGATCCGCTGGACGACGCCACCGAGATCGGCCCGCTGATCTCCACCACCCAGCAGGCTCGTGTGCGTGGCTATGTGGAGGCGGGCCAACGGGAAGGGGCGGCCCTGCTGGCCGGCGGTGCCGTGCCCCAGGGCGCGCTGGCCCAGGGCAGCTACCTGGAGCCGGCCGTGTTCGCCAACGTGGGCAACCGGATGCGGATCGCCCAGGAGGAGATCTTTGGGCCGGTGCTGGCCATCATCCCTTTTGCCGAGGAGACCGATCTGCTGCCCATGGTCAACGACAGCCCCTACGGCCTGTCGGGCTCGCTCTGGACCCGCGACATCGGTCGGGCGCTGAGGGTAGCCAAAGCGGTCCGGACGGGCGTGATCAGCATCAACAGCACTCGGAGCGTCCACCAGGAAGCGCCCTTTGGCGGCTACAAACGCAGCGGCATCGGCCGGGAGCTCGGCATGCACGCCCTGCAGCTCTACACCGAAGTCAAGAACATCTTCATCAGCCTGGAGTAGGGAGGAGGAGCGACCCATGGCCCGCAGCACCGTCACCCCGGCGGGACGACGCGCGACTCGACGCACGGAGCGCACCAACGGACAGACGCGCCGAACAAACGCGCACTCGGCCAAGCTGTCGCTGGAGCAGCTGGTCCGGCAGATCAAGGATGGCGAGGTGGACACCGTGATCCTGGCCATCAGCGACCTCCAGGGCCGGCCCATGGGCAAACGGCTGACGGGTGCCTACTTCCTGGACCACGTCGACGAAGGCCTGCACGCCTGCGATTACCTGCTGGCCATGGACGTCGACAACGAGCCGCTGCCGGGGTTCAACTTCGCCGGCTGGTCGCGCGGCTACGGGGACATCCACGGCCGGCCCGACCTCAACACCGTCCGCCGGCTGCCCTGGCTGGAGAAGACGGCCTTCATCCTCTGCGACGTGGAGAACTTCGAGGGCGAGCCGGTAGCAATTGCGCCGCGGACCATCCTGCGCCGGCAGGTGGAGCGAGCCCGCAAGCTCGGCCTGGAACCCAAGACCGCGTCTGAGCTGGAGTTCTTCCTCTTCCGCGACACCTTCGAACAGGCGGCGGCCAAGCGCTACCAGGACCTGGAGCCCTACGGCCGCTACATCGAGGACTACCACATCCTGCAGGGCACCAAGGCCGAGTGGCTGCTGCGCCAGATCCGCAACGGGATGGAGGGCGCCGCCGTGCCCGTCGAGAACAGCAAGGGCGAATGGGGCTACGGCCAGCAGGAAATCAACCTCCGCTACACCGATGCGCTGGAGATGGCCGACCGGCACGTGATCTACAAGAACGGGGTCAAAGAGATCGCGGCGCTCAACCAGGTAGCGGTCACCTTCATGGCCAAGTGGTCGATGGCCCAGGCGGGGAGTTCCATGCACCTCCATTCGTCGCTCTGGGATGTCAAACACGACACGCCGCTCTTCTTCGCCAAGGGCGGCGAGCCGCACGGGATGGCGCCCGTGTTCCAGCATTACCTGGCCGGGCTGATGGCTCTGGCCCAGGAATTCGCGTTGTTCTTCGCGCCCTACGTCAACTCCTACAAGCGCTACCAGGCCGGGTCGTTCGCACCCACCTCCGTGGTATGGAGCTACGACAATCGCACCTGCGGCTTCAGGGTGGTCGGTCACGGGGAGGGGCTACGGGTGGAATGCCGGATCCCCGGGGCTGACGCCAATCCCTACCTGGCCTTCGCCGCCACCATCGCCGCCGGCCTGCACGGGATCGAGAACAAGCTGCCGCTGCCGCCGGAATTCCACGGCGACGCCTACACGGCCCCCAACCTGCCGCGGGTGCCGTCCAACCTGACCAGCGCCGTGGCGGCGCTGGAGCGCAGCCAGGTGGCGCGGGAGGCCTTCGGGGATGAGGTGGTGGAGCACTACCTGCACGCCGCCCGCCTCGAGCTGAAGACGTTTGACGGCGTGGTTACCGACTGGGAGCTGCGGAGGAATTTCGAACGAATTTAAGTCAGTTTTCTCCCTCCCCCTTGCGGGGAGGGCAGGGAGGGGGTCTCGCCTAATGAGCCAGAAACCGCCCACGGTCGAGTCCGCCGTTCCACCGGCCAACATCTACGAAAGCGCCGGGCAGATGACGGTAGCCATCCCGCTTCCCGGGACCCACGCTGAGAACGTCGAGGTGCTCTTGGGCAAGGATCGGTTAACCGTCCACGCGGAAGCACGTTACCCCCAGGAGCAGCAGCACTACCTGCAGCACGAGTGGCACGTCGGCACGTTCCAGCGTGAGCTCCGATTGCCACGCTCCGTGCACGCCGAGGGTGCCAAGGCGCTGCTGTCGCATGGGGTCCTCACGATATCGATGCACGAGGGCGACTGGACCGGTCCGGCCGAGGTTCATCTGCCGGTCGCCGAAACCGCCGGCCACTAGCCCTTTCCTCTGAACACGCCTCCCCCGCATCTCCGGCGCGAAGACCTGATGGCCGCCTTGCGAACCGGCTGGCGGTTCGAGTCCGCCTCCATCGAGTACGCGGCCGTCGGATTCGGCAGCCACCACTGGGTGGCCGCCGATCCAGCGGGCAGCCGCCGCTTCGTCACCGTCGACGACCTGGCGAGGGTCAGCTGGAGCAGGAACAAGGAGGCGGCCTTCGCGAGTCTCAGCGCAGCCTTCCAGACGGCACGCAGTCTGCGGGACAGCGGTTTGGATTTCGTGGTCGCGCCTATCCCGGACGTCGCCGGCCGCGCGCTCCGGCGACTGGGCGACTCTTTCTCCGTGACCGTCTTTCCATTTCTCGAGGGCGGTACAGGCAACTTCGGCAGCTACCCATCGGAGGCTGACCGTGATGCGGCGCGCGGCCTCATCGAACGGCTCCACCAAACTCCGGTCGAGGTCGCCGAGATCGCCAACCGGGAGGACTTCTTGCTCCCCTGCCGACCACAAGTCGAGGCGGCGCTCGCTCAGCTGGACCGGCCATGGACGGCGGGCCCGTACTCGGAACGGACCAGGCAGTTGCTGCGAGGCGCCGAACCAGAGATCCGCGCGAGCCTGCGGCTGTTCGACACCCTGGTGGACGAGGTCCGCTCCGACCGCCGGCCATGGGTGATCACGCACGGCGAGCCGCACGCGGCCAACATCATCTGGACCGCGGGTGGCCCGCAGTTGATCGACTGGGACACGGCGCTGATCGCGCCCGCGGCCCGGGACCTGTGGATGCTCGAGCTGCCCGGCCGTCCTGGTTTGCCAAAGCCAGACCCTGCCATCCTGTTGTACCGACTCCGCTGGGATCTGGCCAACATTGCCCTCTTCGTCGCTGGCTTCCGTGTTCCGCACGAGGACTCTGCCGATGCAGCCGAATCATGGCGGAACCTGCAGCGAGATGCCCGCCTCCACGAGCGATGGAGCGATCACTTAGAGATACGCCGATAGCCGATAGGCGTACCGATTTACAGAACGCCCATCGCGACGTAGCATTATTGCCTCAAGCGGTAAGTCGAGCCGCTGTCCACTAGGTAAGGAGGGCACCTGTATGGAGCTAAACCTGGACGAACTCGAACGCCTCGTGATGACCGGCCGCATGAGCCGCCGCCAGTTGATCAGGCACCTGCTGGAGGCCGGTGGGGTGGCGGCGCTGATCGGTCCGGGCGCCGCGCTGCTGGCCGGCTGCGGCCAGTCCACTCCCAACAATGCCGGCGGGCCGGTTCCGTCCGGTTACCCGGCCGTCAACAACAACATCACCGGGAACAAGATCACGCTCCAGGTGCTGCTGGCCGCCGACTACTACAACCAACCCCCATTCGTCGACCTCTATGCCAACTTCATGAAGGCATATCCCAACATCAACCTGCAGGTCTCCAATGCCGTCTGGGAGGATATCCCGACCAAGGTCAAGACCGCCGCCCTGGGCGGCGTCCCGGTGGACGTGGCGCACCAGCACGCCTTCGTGTATGGACACATCGGCGTGGCCGAACCGGTCGATGACCTCTGGACCAAGTGGGGCAAGATCAGCACCTTCCTGCCCAACTCTCTCCAGGACGTCACCTGGGCGGGAAAGAAGTACGGCATCCCGCTGGACGTGAACTGCCTCTTCACCTTTTACAACAAGGACCTGTTCGACCAGGTCAAGGCCACCTACCCGACGGCTACCACGACCTACCCGCAGCTCCTCACGGAGTTGCTGAAGTTCAAGGGCCAGACCTTCAAGGCTATTGGACTCAGCAACAGCGCCTGGGGGAACTCCGGCCTGGCTCGAGCCAATGGGGGTGACCTCCTCAAGGGCGATGAGACGGGCGTCCAGATCAACAGCGCCAACGTGGTGGCGGCGCTCAAGTGGAACAGTGAGCTGGGGTGGAAGTACCAGATCGGCACCAGCCCCGCGCCGACGAAGCGGCAAGACGAGCCGGGCTTCCTGTTCGAAGCCAAGCAGGTTGGCCTCCTGTTCACCGGCCCGTGGGACCTGCCGGACATTAAGAAGAGTGGCGTCAACTTCGGAAGCACCGAGCTGCCCAAGGGCCTGGATGGCAGCACCAACGGGTCGGTCCAGGGCGGCGGCAGCCTCTTCGTGGGCAAGGGATCGAAGAACCGCGAGGCCGCCTTCGAGTTCATGAAGTGGTGCGTGGCCAAGCCGCATCAGATCCGGATGGCGAAGGAGATGGCGCGTTGGCCGGTGATCGCGGACCTCTACACGGACCCGGCCACCATCGGAGCCAACGACCCGGCCCTGGCTCCCTACTTCAACCAGCTGAAGTACGCGAAGCCCTACAAGCTGGAGGCGTTCCCCGAAGGCGACAAAGCCTGGTCCGACGGGGTGGCCGCCGCCTACAACGGCACAGACGCCCAGAAGGCGCTGGACGCCGCCCAGGCCACCGCCGCCAAGGCGGGCCTCTGACCGTCAGCGATCGCAAGCATGGGAGGCGCGGCGCGGGTGCCGCGCCTCTTTTGTGCATATTGAGTAGCTAAGTGATCCTCCACCCGCGAGTGGTCCTCTCGCCCCGCGCTCGCCGCCACCTCGGCGCCTACCTCTTCATCGGCCCGGCCCTGTTTCTGCTGGTCCTGTTCAACATCTGGCCCGCCGTGTATACGGCCTGGCTCAGCCTGCAGGACTACGGCATCCTCGGCTCCAACGGGTTTGTGGGGCTGCGCAACTATGCGCACGTTCTCGGCGATAGCGAGTTCTGGCACAGCCTGCTGGTCACCTCGGTCTACGCGGCCGGGTCGGCGGCGCTCGGCTTGGCGGGGGCGCTGGGCCTGGCCGTCCTGGTCACGCGGCGGCTGCCCTTCATGGGCTGGTTCCGCGTCCTCTATTTCGTGCCCAGCGTGACCTCGTTGTTCGTCAACGCCACCATCTTCAGCTGGATGATGGACTACAACCTGGGCCTCTTCAACTATTGGCTGACCTCGCTCCACTGGCAGCGGATCCCGTGGGTGCAGCAGGCGAGCTGGGCGCTCTTCTCCATCATCCTGGTGGGCGCCTGGGGTGGCGTCTCCTACAACCTGCCCATCTACGCCGCGGCGCTGGGGAGCGTGAACCGCGACCTCTACGAGGCGGCCGCGCTGGATGGCGCCAATGGTTGGCAGAAGTTCTGGTCCATCACCCTGCCCGCCATCGCCCCCATCACCCGCTACACCGTGATCCTGGCCATCATCGGGTCGTTCCAGCTGATCGCGTCCATCGACGCGCTGACCGGTGGCGGCCCGGAGAACGCCACCATGGTCACCATCAAGTACATCCAGACCCAGGGCTGGGAGTTCCTGCACTTCGGCTACGCGTCCGCCATCACCCTGTTCCTGCTGGTCTTCCTGCTGGTCGTCACATGGCTGCAACTGCGGTCCGGCCGCGAGTAGCGGCCGTCCCGGTGCGGGCGCGCTCGCGCCGCCGGTTCACGCCCCAAACGATCGCGCTGTATGCCATCGCGCTGCTGGCGCTGGTGATCCTGCTTGGCCCGCTGGTCTGGATGTTTGGCACCGCGCTCAAGGAACGGACGGAGGTCTTCACCTGGCCGCCCAGCATCTTTCCGAAGCATCCCCATTGGGACAATTTCGTGCAGGCCTGGACCGGCGCCCACTTCTCGCGTTACTTCCTCAACTCGGCCATCGTCACCCTGGTCTCGGTGGCGAGCAACGTGTTGCTCGGGTCGATGGCTGGCTACGGCTTCGCCCGGCTGCGCTTCCCCGGCCGGAATTTCCTCTTCCTGGTGGTCATGGTGACCCTGATGGTGCCCAACGCCGTTCTCATCGTCCCCCTCTTCCTGATGATGAAGAACGTCCCGTTTACGGACCCCGGCGGATGGCTCAACACCTACCAGGGGGTTATCCTGCCCACCGCCGTCACCGGGTTCAGCGTCTTCCTGATGCGGCAGTTCTTGCAGGGGATTCCCCAAGAGCTCGATCAAGCCGCTGCCGTGGATGGCGCTAACCTCTACCAGGTCTTCTGGCACGTGATCCTTCCCCTAACCCGGCCGGCGCTGGCCATCATCGCCGTCTTCACCGCGCTGAGCCGCTGGAACGATTACCTGTGGCCGCTGGTCGCCATCCGGGACCCGGACCTCTACACCGTGCAGATCGGGTTGAAATATTTTGTGGGGCAGCACGTCACTGAATGGAACCTGCTGATGGCGGGGGCGGTGATCGCGGCGGTGCCCATGCTCGTCGTCTATGTGCTCTTCCAGCCGCTCTTCGAGCAGAGCCTGAGCAACCTGGGGACTGGCCTCAACGAATAGCGCGCAGCTGCTCGGCGATGGCGTCGGTGGCGATCCCATCCGGAGCGAAGCGCCGCAGCGAACCGAACGTCGCCGTGTCGGCGACCGTCCAGAAGAAGAGGCCCGCCCCGGCCGCCCTCACGGCGGTCGCGATGGCCGGCGTAACGATGTGGTAATCCAGCATCAGGGCGTCGGCCTGCGCCTCGCGCAGGAGCGCCGACACCTGGTCCGGGGATAGTTCGGCCTCCCACGACAGCCCGGTCGTCAGCTGCGGCGTCGATTGCTTGATCACTCGTAGCGGCCGCGGATGGTCGGCGCTGACGATCGTCCGGTCCACCAGCCCGTACGAGGCCAACAACGGTCCCACCCGGTCCTCGTCCTCCGGCCCCTTCCAGTCGACGTTCAGCAGCACCGCGGACCGGGCGATGGCCTCCAGGAATGGCTCGATTGCCGCGCCCGTCGACTCCGGTGGAGGGTCGTGGGCGACCACCAACCGGCCGCGCCCGAGACTCCAGGCATCGAACTCCACCGCGGCGGCTCCCAGCCGGATAGCGTGCTCGATGGCCAGCAGCGAATTCTCCGGATGCTGGGCGTCGTGCGCGCCCCGGTGGGCGATGGCGAGCGTGGTCCCGAAGGGGAACTTCACTTGAGCCGGTGGGCACTATACTCCGGCCGTTGGGGCTGATCAGGATCGAGGCGGCTGCTTGCCAGGACCTGGAGGCGGCCGTGGGGCGCGAATGGCTGGTCACCAATGGCCTGGGCGGGTATGCCTCCGGCACGGTCGCCGGCGCGAACACGCGGCGCTACCACGGCCTGCTGGTGGCGGCCATGACCCCGCCGGTGCAGCGCGTGGTGCTGCTGGCCACCCTCGAGGAATGGCTGGTAGTCGAGGACGGCGAGCTGGTTCCGCTGTCCACCCAGGAGTACTGGGACGGCACAGTTTTTCCGCAGGGCTATCGATCCCTGCAAAGCTTTGAGCTGGACGGGGCGGTGCCCGCCTTCACCTATGTCGTAGCCGGCCGAACCGTCGAGAAACGCATCTGGATGGACGAGGGCCAGAACCGGACCGTTGTCACCTACCAGCTAGCGGCCGGCCCGCCGGCCCGGCTGCGCCTGCAGCCCATGTTTGCTCACCGAGGGTTCCACGACCAACGTCACGGTGCCGAACCGTTCGACGTCCTGGAGACGGCCGCGGGCTGGGAGGTCAGCGGCGGTGGCTTCAGCACCAGCGTCTCGCTCGCGCCAGCCGGCCAGCTGCGTAGCCGGCCCGACTGGTACTGGCGCTTCCTGCATCGCGCCGAACGTGAGCGTGGTCTCGATGACGAAGAGGATCTCTTCACGCCGGGCACAGTAGAGGTGCCGCTTGCGGCGGCGCCGGTCGCGCTGGTCGCCGGCACCGAACCCGTTCCCCGCGGCTTCACCGTCGAGGCGTCGCGCACCGCGGCCGAGCGAAGCCAGACCGTTCGGCTCCGGGCAGCTGGCACCCCGGCCGCCGATTCTCTGGCGCACCAGTTGGTGCTGGCGGCCGGTCAGTTCGGCGTGGTCCGCACGGATTCGCAGGGGTCCGCCGCGCAAACGCGGAGCGTGATTGCGGGCTACCACTGGTTCGACGAATGGGGACGCGACACCATGATCAGCCTGCCGGGTGTGACCCTGGCCACCGGCCGGCACGAGGAGGCACGGCAGATCCTGGGCACCTACCTGACCTTCCTCGACCAGGGGCTGCTGCCGAATTTCCTGCCCGTTCCCGGCCAGCCGGCGGCCTACAACACCATGGACGCGACCCTCTGGCTGTTTCAGGCGATCCACGCGTACGTGATGGCGACCGACGACTGGGACTTCGTGGGGGCGGCGCTCGAGCCCCTGGAGGAGGTGATCCGGTGGCACGTCGCCGGCACCCGTTATCAGATCCGCATGGACCCCGCGGACGGTTTGCTGAGTGGGGGAGAGGAGGGGGTGGCCCTGACCTGGATGGACGCCCGGGTCGGCGACTGGGTGGTCACGCCCCGGCGGGGGAAGCCGGTCGAGATCAACGCCCTCTGGTACAACGCGCTGCGCCTGCTGGCCGACTGGCGGAAGCAGTGCGGCCGGCCGGCCGACGTGTACCTGGTGATGGCGCAGCGGACGAGCGCCTCGGCCCAGCAGCGCTTCTGGCACGCGGGCGGCGGATACCTGCATGACGTGGTCGACGGGCCAGAGGGCGACGACTCCAGCCTGCGGCCTAACCAGGTGCTGGCGCTCAGCCTCGCGTATCCGCTGTTGATCGACGACGCGCGCGCCCGGCAGGTGCTGGCGGTGGTTACAGACCGGCTGTTGACGCCGTTCGGCCTGCGCACGCTCGATCCCGGAGATCCGCGGTACCTGGCGACCTACTCTGGCGACCAGCAGCACCGCGACGCCGCCTACCACATGGGGATGGTGTGGCCGTGGCTGCTGGGTCCGTACTGCGACGCGCACCTTCGTCTCCACGGGAACGCGCGCGCCGTGCGTGGCCTGCTGCAGACGTTCGTCGCCCATCTGTCCGAGGCCGGGTTGGGAAGCATCAGCGAGATCCTTGAGCCGGAGCCGCCCTACCGCCCGGTTGGGTGCATCGCCCAGGCGTGGAGCGTGGCCGAGGTCCTGCGCCATGCAATCCAGGCCACTCGACCGGTCCCGATATGATGAGCCGCATGCCGGTGAGCGAATCAGACTTTCTGCTGCAGGGACGGGTGGAGAACTACCGCGCGCCGCTGACCGAGCTGCTCGCCGACCTGGATGCGTTCATCCAAGAGCTGCTTGAGACGATCAACCAGGAGAAGCTGGAGGGCAAGGGTGCCGTGCGGTACACGCCCCGGCCGCCCACCTGGACCCTGGCCTGGCGCACCCCCGAGGGGCCGTTTGAATGCAACCTGCACGCCTACGCGCACGGCGGGGCCTGGATCGTGCACGGCCGGATGGGCCTGAACCGGCCCTACCGAGCCAACCCAGAACTGCGCGAGACCGATGCCCGCTGGATCCGGCAGGAAGTCCTCGACCAGATCGCCACCGACGTGCCGATCATCTAAGGCTAAAGCTCCGGTTTGTCCACAGCTTGTGTATAACTGCGTCCTTGACACCTACATGTTGGGGTTGGACAATGTTCTGGCTCCGGCATGGAAACCCAGGTTGACGTCAAACTCCTGACCCACACGCCGGACCCGATCCGGGTCATGTACGTCGCCTTCCGAACGTGCTATTCGAAGTTCACGCCGCAGCAGATCTGGGCCGACATCGAGTCCGGGAAGATCAGCGACGAGAAGATGAAGACGTTCATCTTCGACAAGATCAAGAGCGGCCACTCCTCACCCCGGACGCAGGTCTACTTCACCTTCGCGGTCAGCGGCCTCTCCCGGGCGGCCAGCCACCAGCTGGTGCGCCACAACACCGGGATCACCTTCGATCAGCAGTCGCAGCGCTACTACGCCTTCAAGGACCAGGACTTCCCCTACGTGGTGCCCGAGACCTGGGAGCGGGCCGGGCTGCGGGAGGAGTACCTCGCCTTCATGCAGCGTGTCGGGGAACTGTACGACCAGGCGTTGCAGGCCGGCGTGCCGGCCGAGGACGCGCGCTTCCTGCTGCCCAACGCGGCCAGCACCAACCTCACCTTTACGGTCAACTTCGAGGAGTTCCTGCACATCGCGGACCTCCGCCTCTGCTGGCGGGCGCAGTGGGAGATCCGCCACATGTGGGCGAAGGCCCGCAACGCGCTGAAGGCCGAGTTCCCCGACCTGGCCAAGCCGATCCAGCCGAAATGCGGGGACCAGCGAATGGGCTATTGCGATGAGCCGATGGCGGAATACCTCAAGTGTCCGCTAGGCATGCGGCGGGTCCGGCTGCATAAGGACGAGATCCTGGCGGCGGCCAAGGAAGGTCGGACCCTGGAGTCGACCCCGCTGAACGAAAGCGACATGGCGCTGGTCGCCACCGCTCCTGCCTGAAAGACCGGAAGCTCGTCCCGCCAGTCCTTCTTCGATAATCTTCTGGAAGACATTCCAGGGGAGGGAAACGATGCAGGGACGCGCGACGTCGACGACGCTGGTCCGGACGTGGATCCCGCAGCGGACGCTGCTTACCGACATCGGGTTGGTCATCGGATTCAGCCTCTTGACGGCGCTGATGGCGAAGATCGCCATTCCGCTGCCGTTCACCCCGGTGCCGATCACGGGGCAGACGTTCGCCGTGCTGCTCACGGGCGCGCTGCTCGGCAGTCGGTTAGGGGCCGCCACCATGCTCACCTACATCCTGGAGGGCAGCGTGGGGCTGCCCGTCTTCGCCCGGGCCACGCCGGCGAGTTACGGATACCTGGCCGGGTTCGTAGCGGCGGCGTTCATCGTGGGCTGGCTGGCCGAACGCGGCTGGTCGCGTGATGTCCTCCGCTCCATCCTGGCCATGATCGCCGGGGAGGTCGCGATTTACGTCTTCGGGCTGGCGTGGCTGTCGCGCTATGTGGGCTGGGGCCAGGTCCTGGCGCTGGGCTTCTTCCCGTTCCTGATCGGCGACGCGGTCAAGCTGATCGCCGCCGCCCTGATCGTGCCGGCCGGCTGGAGGATCCGCGAACGCTGACCGAATACTGCCCAAGCTGCGGTCACAAAGTGGAACTCCGCCTGATCGCCAACCGCCAGCTCCCGGTTTGCCCGGACTGCGACACCATCTTCTTCCGCAACCCGAAGCTGGTGGTGGTCGCCCTGATCGAGGAACAGGGCCGGGTCTTGCTGGTCAAGCGCGACATCGAACCCGGTCGCGGGCTGTGGGGGCTGCCGGGTGGCTACGTCGACTGGGACGAGCATCCCGAGCACGCGATGGCCCGCGAGTGCGAGGAGGAGTGCGGCGTGCAGGTGGAAGCGGGGCCGCTGCTGTCGGTTCAGCACGTGATGCTGGGCACCGAGGGCATCGTCATCCTGGCGTACCGGGCGACGCGGACGGCTGGCGAGCCGCGAGCGCAGGACGAGGTCCAGCAGATCGGCTGGTTCGACCCCGCCTCGCTCCCGCCGCTGGCCTTCAGCACCCACCGCAAGGTCCTCCAGGCGTGGGCCAAGGAGCTGCTCACCCGCGGTGCCGTCTAACCCTCGCAAGAGCATCGTCACCAAGACCGGCGACCGCGGCCAGACCGGTCTCCTCTATGGCGGCCGGGTGAGCAAGACCGACCTGCGCACCGAAGCCTACGGCGCCGTCGACGAGACCATCTCGGCGCTGGGGTTAGCCCGGGCGCTGACCCGCCACGACACGCGCCGGTCGACCATCCTGCGCGTTCAGCGCGAGCTGTTCACGGTCGGGGCCGAGCTGGCCACCGACGCCAGCGAGTACGACACCCTGCGGAAGCATTTCCTGGTGGTGACCGAGGCGATGACTCAACAGCTGGAGGACGAAATCGGCCGGCTGGAGGCCGTGGTGCCGCTCGCGGATGGCTTCGTGATCCCGGGTGGGACTAGCGCGGCGGCGGCCCTGGACGTGGCCCGCACCGTGTGCCGGCGTGCCGAGCGGCGGATCGTGGCGGTGCAGGAAGCAGGGATGCTGCCCAACCCCGAGGTGCTGCGCTACGTGAACCGGCTGTCCGACCTGCTTTTCATGCTGGCGCGGGCCGAGGAGGGCAAGGCCTCCACGCCGGTCACCGGAACACGAGCGACCCGCACGCCTCGAGCGCCATCTCGGCCTCGGCGCGCACCCAGGCCTCGGGCTCGCGCCTGAGCACCGCGTCCAGCTGACGGCGGGCGCCGGCCCCGCCGATCCGCCCCAGCGCCCAGGCGGCATGGCCGCGGATCAAAGGCTCTGGATCGGCGAGCGCCCGACCCAGGGCGGGGATGGCGTCGCGGTCGCCGATGTTTCCCAGCGCCACGCAGGCGTTTCGCAGCAAGCCGCTGCGACGGGTGCGCCAGATGGCGGTGCCCCGGAAGCGCACCCGGAAGGCCGTCTCGTCAAGCGTGAGCAGCTCTTCGAGCAGCGGCCGGTGATTGGTCAGCGCCCGGTAGGCGGCCAGCGCCTGCGGGTCGGGCGCCGCCGCCGAGCGATTGATGGGGCAGACCTCCTGGCACAGGTCGCAGCCGAAGACCCAGTCGCCGATCAGGGGCCGGATCTCGACCGGGATCACGCCCTTGTGCTCGATGGTCCAGAAGGCGATGCAACGGCGGTTATCGAGCACGCCGGGTGCGACCAACGCGCCGGTGGGACAGATGCGCAGGCACGCGTCGCAGCTGCCGCAGGTCTTCTTCAGCGGCTGGTCGAGATCGAGCTCGGCCGCGGTCACGATCTCGGCCAGCAGGACGTAGGAGCCGTGGCCGGGCACCAGCAGGTTGGTGTTCTTGCCCAGCCAGCCCAGCCCGGCTCGGGCGGCGGCAGCCCGGTCCAGCATCCAGCCATGGTCGACGTACGTCTTGGCCGCGCCGCGCTCCTTCAGCAGATCGACGAGGGGCGCCATCCGCTCCTCCAGCAGCTCGTGGTAGTCGCGGCCCAGTGCGTAGCCGGCGATCCGGCCGCGCGGACCGCCGTCCGCCGTCCCGCCGGTCGGTGGGACCGGGTGGGGGAAGGCGAGGGCCACCACGCTACGGGCCGCCGGGGTTCGCCGCCGGGGCTCGGCGCTGCTCTCGGCCCGCTCCCGGCTCCACCAGCCAAGTCCGTCCATCAGGCCGGCTCCGGTCCGCTCGATGGAGGCCTGCTGGGCTTCCTTAAAGGGGTCGGCGCTGGTGACGCCGACCGCCACGAATCCGAGCTCCCGGGCTCGCGATTTCAGCTCATTGGTCAGTCCCATCTCTTTATGTTGGGGGTTGCGGGTTCTCCCGCATGGCTCATGGTAGGACCCTTGTCGGGCTCTGGGCAGAGGTATAGGATGGATCGCAGTGGAGGCAAGGCAGGTCTGGCGGGAGCTGCAGGTCCTCCTGAGCCTGAACCTGCCGGACAGCGCCTGGTACCTATGGCAGGCCACCGCCACTTGCTGGTACCTGGACCGGGACCGACTGATCATCGCCGCCCCCACCGAACAATCGGCCCGGCAGCTGGCCCAGACCTACCTACCCGTCGTTCGCCACACGCTCAAAGCCATCGCTGATGCCCCCCAACGCGTCTCCGTCGTCGCCGTCGCCGAAGGCTGAGCCCAAGCGCTTTCGGGCCGAGATCCTGGGCGACGTCCAGGGCGTCGGCTTTCGTTTCTTCGCCGAGCGGCGCGCCATCCAGCTGGGCCTTCACGGCTGGGTACGCAACCGCTACGATGGCGCGGTGGAGGTGGAGGCCGAAGGCCGCCCAGAGGACCTGGACCTGTTTCTGGCGGCGCTCCGCCAGGGTCCCCGATCGGCTCGCATTCAAGACGTGCGCGTGCACTGGCTGCCGTTCCGGGGCGACCTGCCGCCCTTCACGGTGAAATTCTGATGCCGCTCAAGCTGGCGCATCGCATGGAAAACCTGGGCACGGAGACCGCGTTCGAGGTGCTGGCCAAGGCGCGCAAGCTGGAAGCCCAGGGCAAGAACATCGTCCACCTGGAGATTGGCGAGCCCGATTTCCCCACGCCGCCCAACATCGTGGAGGCGGCCCAGAAAGCCATCCGCGACGGTTTCACCCACTACACGCCCGCCGGCGGGCTGATGCCGGCCCGCCAGGCGGTGGCCGACTGGATCCGCCGAACCTACGAGGTCGACGTGCAGCCCGAGCAGGTGGTCATGGTGCCCGGCTCCAAGAACGTCCTGCTGTTCACCATCCTGGCGCTCATCGACGAGGGGACCGAGGCGATCGTGCCCGACCCCGGCTACCCGATCTACGAGTCGCTGGTGACCATGGCTGGGGGCAAGGCGGTGCCCATCGCCCTGCGCGAGCGGAACGATTTCCGCCTGGACGTGGAAGAGTTGAAGAGCAAGATCACGCCGCGCACGCGCCTGATCGTGATCAATGCGCCCCACAACCCGACCGGCGGCGTGCTCTCGCACAAGGACCTGGAAGCGATCGCCGAGCTGGCCCAGCGTCACGACCTCTACGTGCTCTCCGACGAGGTCTACGGGCAGATCACGTATGACGGCCATCACGCCTCCATCCTCAGCGTGCCGGGGATGGTGGATCGCACCATCTACTCCGACGGCTTGAGCAAGGCCTACGCCATGTGCGGCTGGCGGCTCGGGTTCGCGGTGGCACCCCTGCCCCTGGCCCAGCGGATGGAGACGCTGATGATCAACAGCAGCTCCTGCGCGGCCGCCTTCACCCAGATGGCGGCCATTGAAGCGCTCTCCTCGCCCCAATCGGACAGGGCCGTGGAGGCCATGGTGACGGAGTTCAAGCGCCGGCGCGACGTGGTCGTCGCCCGCCTGAACGCCATCCCCGGAGTGCGCTGCCACAAACCGCTGGGCGCCTTCTACGTCTTCCCCAACATCACCGGCACCGGGCAGAACGAGCGCGAGCTGGCCGACCGGATGCTGTACGAAGGCGGCGTGGCCGTCCTGCCGGGGACGTCCTTCGGCGAGATGGGGAAGGGCTTCATCCGGCTGTCCTACGCCAATTCGGTGGAGCAGATCGAGGAGGGGGTGCGCCGGATGCGCGGGGTCCTGGAGAAGATCGCCGCCACCGCCTGAGGTGCTCTCGCTCACGCTCGACGAGGTCCGAGTGCGGGCCGAGCGAGCGCCCATGGTCCCCGTCTTCCGCGAGGCGCTGGCCGACGCCCTGACCCCTGTGTCCGCGTTTGCGGCGTTGGCCGCGGACGGACCGGCCTATTTGCTGGAGAGCGTGGAGGGAGGGGAGCGGCTGGGCCGCTACTCCTTCGTGGCGTCGGACCCGATGGCCGTCATCACGATCCGGGATGGCACCGCGCGGCTCGCCAACGAATCGGGCTCCCAGGTTTTGCCGGGGCGCGATCCCCTGGACGCGCTGCAGCGATACCTGGCCGGTTTTCGGGCCGAGCCGTCCGACGGCCTGCCCCGCTTCTGCGGCGGCGCGGTTGGCTACCTCGGTTACGAAGCCGCCCGCTACCTGGAGCGCGTCCCGCTTCCGGACTCGGACCCCCTGGGGGTACCCGACGGGGTGTTCCTGATCAGCGACACGCTGGTCTGTTTCGACCACGTGCAGCATCGCCTGAAGCTGATCACCCACGTGCGTCCCGGTCCGCTCGAGGCCGCCTACCGGGCCGCTGCCGAGCGGTTGGACGCCCTGGAGGCGCGCCTCACCCAACCGGTGCAGCTCCGTCCGCTGCGGGCGCCGCCACCAGGCGGGACCCTGGATGCGGTCGGGCATCGATCCCGCGAGGAGTTCTTTGCCGCGGTAGAGCGGGCCAAGGCGTACATCCTGGCGGGAGACATCTACCAGGTGCAGGTGGCGCAACGCTTCCAGTCGCCGGTGTCGACGGACCCATTCGATATCTATCGCGTGCTGCGCACGGTCAATCCGTCGCCCTACATGTACTTCCTGCGGCTGCCCGAGCTCACCGTGCTGGGCACCTCGCCCGAAATCCTGGTGACCGTCGCAGGGCGCCAGCTGCGCTACCGACCCATTGCCGGGACCCGCCGCCGCGGACGCGACCCCGAGCACGACCAGCGGATGGAGGCCGAGCTGCGCTCCAGCGAGAAAGAGCGGGCCGAGCACGTGATGCTGGTGGACCTGGGGCGCAACGACCTGGGCCGGGTGGCCGAGGTGGGGACCGTAAAGGTCACCGACCTGATGACCGTCGAACGCTACTCGCACGTGATGCACCTGGTGTCCAACATCACGGCCCGTCTGCGCGAGGGATGCTCGGCTATGGATGCGCTGCGGGCCTGCTTTCCGGCGGGCACCGTCACCGGCGCGCCCAAGATCCGGGCCATGGAGATCATCGCCGAGCTGGAAGGCGAGCGGCGGGGCGTCTACGCGGGCGCCATCGGCTACCTGGGCTTCACCGGGGACCTGGACACGTGCATCGCCATCCGGACCATGGTGGTCAAGGACGGCCAGGCCACGGTGCAGGCGGCGGCCGGCGTGGTGGCGGACTCCACCCCCGAAGAGGAATACCTGGAGACGCGCAACAAGGCCTCGGCGGTGCTGCAGGCCATGGAGGCCGCCAAATGATGGCCTTCCCAAGATCTCCGTCCCCCTTGCGGGGAGGGTTGGGGAGGGGGTCTCGTTTCTCTGAGCGGGAGGGAGACATTGCCCCCAACGGGAAAGAGAAATTGCTCGTGATCGACAACTACGACTCCTTCACCTACAACCTGGTGCAGTACCTGTCCGAGCTGGGCGAGGACGTGGTGGTGCGCCGCAACGACGACGTCTCGCTGGCCGACGTCACCGCCCTGAACCCGGTGGCGGTCGTGATCTCACCCGGGCCCGGGACGCCACGCCAGGCCGGGATCTCGGGCGACCTGCTGCGCGAGCTCGGTCCGACCCTGCCCACGCTGGGCGTCTGCCTGGGCCACCAGTGCCTGGGCGACGTCTTCGGCGGCCGGGTGAGCCGCGCGCCGCAGGTGATGCACGGCAAGGTTTCGCGCATCTTTCACCATGGTGGGTCGGTCTTTCGCGGTTTGCCCAGTCCATTCCAGGCCACCCGCTACCATTCTTTGATGGTCGAGCGCGCGAGCGTCCCCGACGAACTCGACGTGACCGCCTGGACCGACGACGGCATCGTGATGGGCCTGCGTCACCGGCAATATCCGCTGGCGGGGGTCCAGTTCCACCCCGAATCGATCCTGACGGAGCACGGTTACCAGCTGCTCCGCAACTTCCTCGAGGACGCCAGACGATGGCAACAGGCGCACCGCCGATCCTGACCCGGATCGTGGAGTCGCGCCGGGCATCGGTGGAGCGGTTCAAAGCCACCGGTGGGGTGGACCAACTGCGCCGCGAGGTTAGCGACGCGCCGCCGCCGCGCGACTTTCGCGCCGCCATCCGGGGCCGCGGCGTGGCGCTGATCGCGGAGTGCAAGGAGCGCTCGCCGTCGGGCGGCCTGCTGCAGGCGCCCTACGACCCGGTGCGCC
>Ga0209802_1000253_pt1 | contig 40932 bp, 35 predicted proteins | sample GraSoiAngelo_129_FD_185886 | JGI IMG/M metagenome (GOLD analysis project Ga0209802, IMG submission 185886) | Grasslands soil microbial communities from the Angelo Coastal Reserve, California, USA - 14_0927_12_40cm (SPAdes) (version 2) | ecosystem: Environmental > Terrestrial > Soil > Grasslands ...
CCTGGAAGCAGCGCCACGGCTGCGGACCGGGCGGATCGAGCTCGCTCTGCCCCGCGAGCTTCGCGGCCTGCGAGGGCGTCATCGGCGCGCCGTGAGCTCCGATCAGCCAGCGCCCGTACGAGTTCACGGTGAACGGGACGACCGGGTAGGGGAAGCCCTTGCGGTCGATGTCGAGATAGAGGATGGAGTTCACGAACGCGTGGCCGAGGGGATGGTGCAGGGGCTTGTACGAGTAGGCGACGTCAATCCCGTCGCCCAGCAGCGCCGAGGCGAGATGCTTCGCGCCCGCCCGGTGGCCGGCGATCGTGAACGTCTTGTCCTTGGGCTCGTCCCACCAGTTCTCGCCACGGTGGCCCTTCCAGGGCTGAACGTCGACGGAGTCATAGGCGAGGATCGAGAACGGCGGCACGCAGTCCTCGCGGTAGTTCTCGTATTGATCATCGCCCCAGAGCAGCACGAAATCGGGCTCGAACGCATCGAGCTCGGCCCGGATCTTTCTGAAGTGATGGATCAGGTCGCTCCGATGCTTCTCGGAGTGGTTCGCTCCCTCGTCATGGCTCCACTGCTCGCGCATCGTCGGATGCCAGCCGGCCGGCGAGCGCAGCGGCTCCGGAAGCAGCGGATCGGCGAGCAAGAGCTTGATGCGGCCGGTCATGTTGCCCTTGTAACAAAGAGGGGGGTAGTGAGTGATGCCGAGGCCGAGTATCTGGCCCATGGGTCCTCCTCTTCTCAGTCAGCCAGCGGGATGGTAACGGACAATCTCGGCTGGTCGCCGACCACGCGGGTCGTGTGGCCTCGACCCGTGAGGTCTTCCGCCAGCGTCACGTGGCCAGGACCGTAGCGATGCACGGTGCCGTCGCCGAGGCCGATCTCGACTTCGCCGGCCAGGATGATGACGAACTGCCGGCGCGGCGCGTTGTGCCAGTCGGAGAAGTGGCCCGGCTTCGTCGTGCGAAACACGATGCCCTTGGTCGCCTGCATGGTCGTCAGCTCCGGGTGAGTGGCGAGATCCAGCTCTTCGATGTGGGTCTGACCGTCTTTCCCGGTGTAGAGGCGGATCATGTTCATGTCGGAGTCTCCTCGCTCGGAAACGCGCCCCAGCTACGGAACCCGCAGCACCAGCTTGCCAAAGAAATCGCGCCCCGTCATGACCTCGTGGGCGCGGGCGGTTTCGGCCAGGTCGAACGTCTGTCCGACCACGCCGCGCAGGCCGCCGTAGCGAGCCCTGTGCATCATCGCCGCGAAGCTTCGGCGACTGCGAGCACCGCTGCCCATCAACGTGAGTGGCCGGCCCTGCAGCACCGACAGGTTGAATGGGATCTGGCTTCCCGCGGTCGTCCCGGTGATGACGAGCCTGCCACCGGGCTTGAGGCTCGCGCAGCTCTCGTCCCACACGGTCGCGCCGACACAGTCGAACACCACGTCGACGCCGCGGCCGCCCGTGAGCTCCTTGACCCGCTGGCTGAACTTCGGCGTGGTCGTGTAATTGATGACCTCGTCGGCGCCGAGCTCCTTGGCTTTCGCGAGCTTCCAGTCGCTCCCGGCCGTGACGATCGCGCGGGCGCCGACCCCCTTGGCCATCAGCAAGCCGAAGCTGCCGACGCCGCTGCCGACCGCCTGGATCAAGATGTCTTCGCCCTGCTGGAGCTGGACGCGCTCGAAGAGGCAGTGCCAGGCGGTGTGACCCGCGAGCGGAAACGTCGACGCTTCCTCGAACCCCATGCTCTCGGGGATTCGCTGGAGATTGGCGACTGGCACCTTGCAGTACTGCGCGTGGCCGCCGTCGAGCTCGCCGCCGAGTCGCTTCTGCCGCTCGCAGAACTCGTCGCGCCCGAGCACGCACGCCGAGCAGGTGCCGCACTTGACGCGGTTCTCGACGACGACGCGGTCGCCCTCCTTCCAGCCTGTCACGCCGGGCCCAAGACGAGCGATTTCTCCCGCGATGTCGAGCCCGAGAATGCGGGGCAGGCCGCCCGTCGCCGAACGGCCGGCGCGAAGCGCGAGATCCGCGTGGTTCACCGACGTCGCGCGCACGCGCACGATGACCTCGCCGGCGCCCGCTTCCGGATCGGGGCGGTCGCCGAAGATGAGCTTCTCGGGGCCTCCGGGCTCGGCGATGTAGACCGCTTTCATCGGAAGATGGCCTGGCACTTCGGCGCGTTGAAGATCCAGGTCTCGACCCAGTCCACGAGCTCCATCTTGGCGCCGAGCTCGGCCATCGCCCCTGCCAGGCAGACCCAGTTCAGGACCTCGTGCTGCCCCGAAGCTTCGAGCCGCTCGAGCGGCAGATCGCGCCAGGTCTCGTAGTCGCCCAATCGCAGGTGCTCGAGCAGCACCCGATCGGCCTCGAGGTCGGGATAGAGGAAGTGATTCTTGGCGGTAAGGAACGCGTGCGACCAGCTCGACGAGGCCATGAGCACGACGCGCCACGGGCTCTCGCGCAGGATGCGCGCGGTCAGCCGCCCGAGCTCGAAGCACCGGCGCGGCGAGGGCGCCGGCGGGTCCGCTTCCTCGGCGTGCTGAGTGCCGCCACCCTGGTAGCGGATCACGTCCCGGCCGTAGCAGTTCACCGTCACGGGCAGCACCGGATAGGAGAAGCCCCGACGGTCCTGATCGAGGTAGAGCAGCGTGTTGGCGAACGCGTGCGCCACGCCGTCGCCATGGAGCGGCCGGTAGGCGTAGGGCATGTCCACGCCGGCCTCGAGCAGGCGGCTCGCGAGGAAGCGTCCGGCGGCGGGCTGGCCGGGCCAGGTGAACGTCTTGTCAGCAGGCTCCCCCCAGATGTTCGGGCGGTTGCCGAGCCGCTTGAACGGCTGGAATGTGAGCGTGTCGTACGCCAGCACGCAGAACGGCGGAATCACGTCTTCCCTGAAGTTCTCGTACTGATCGTCGCCCCACATCAGGATGAAGTCGGGCCGGAAGCCGACGATCTCGTCCCGCAGGGTACGGAACGAGCTGAACACCCGGCCGCGGTGCGCCTTGAACGAGGTGATGCCCTCGTCGTTCCCCCATTCGGCACGCATCGGCTCGGGCCAGCTGGCGGGGTCTCGCAGGTGGTCCGGGATCCGCGGGTCGCTGTGGAGCATCCGGGCCAGCGGCCAGGGCTTGTACTCATCGGGCACCAGACCGGGCGGATAGTGCGTCGTTCCGATGCCCAGGATGTCACCCATGCCCGCCTCCTTCTACGACGGCCAGTCTTCGATCGCCGGTGCTCGCCCCTTATTGGCGGGAGGATCGCACAAAGTCTCGCCAGACGCCAACGCACTGGGCCGGCGCCGAATGCTGGACGTAGCCGCTCGCGCCGGGCACCTCCACGAGGGTTCCGCACGGCAGGAGCGCGGCCAGCCCCTGAGCGCGATCGGGCGTATTCATCGTACTGCGCTCGCCGACCAGCACCAGCGCCGGCGTCGTGATCTTCGGCAGGATCGGCGTCAAGTCCACGGTCGCGAGATACGCGAGGGTTTCCAGCACGACGTGCCGCGCCGTTCGGCTCATCTCCTGCGCGTACCACTCTTGATGTCCGGGATCGGAAGCGCTCGGCTCCAGCCGACGACCAGCCGTCTGTCGGACCCAGGCCTCGACACCGTGCTCCTTCACGACGTTGTAATAGTCCAGGTAGGTCTGCACACCGCGGAACTTGTACGGCGAGGTGCACGTGGTGACCGTGTGCAGTCGGTCGGGAAAGCGGTAGGCGAACTCGAGCGCGATCGTGCCCCCGATGGTCTCGCCGATGAGGTGCGCCTTGCCGATACCGAGATGCTCCATGAGATGAAGCAGGTCCGCGGCGAAGCCCTCGAGCGACCAGGGGTAGCCGGGAGCAGGCACCGACGATCTCCCGAAGCCTCGCGCGTCGACGCGGATCACCCGGTAGTCCCGCGCGAGCAACGGCACCCAGCCGTACCAGAGCCTGGCGTTCTTGGCGTTGCCGTGATGCAGGATGACGGTCTCCGGCGCTGACCACGGATCGGTGAAATCGTCGTCGTCGTAGTACATCAGAAGATCGCCCGGCAGACGCGCGGTCGGCATCGTGCTAGTCGATCACGTGATCGGCTCGACCCAGAACCGACTGCGGAATCATGAGGCCCAGCGCCTTCGCGGTCTTGAGATTGATGGCGAGCTCGAAGGTGGACGGACGTTCGACCGGTAGATCGCCCGGCTTGGCGCCCTTCAGGATCCGATCGACGTAGCTCGCCGCGCGCCGGAACATCGGGTTGATATCGGGGCCATACGACATAAGGCCGCCGTCTTGCACGTGATCCTTGAACTCGTAGATCGCGGGCAGGCGATATTTGGCGGCGAGCTCGATCAATTGGCGGCGGTGAACGTTGAAGTACGGTGAGGGGAGCACCTGGATGGCCCCAATGCGTTCACTCTGGGCCGCGCGGAAGGGGCTCTCGTACTCGACCGGCCCGCCGACCTTGAAGCTTCGAACGGAGAAGCCAAGGCCGCGCGCCGCGGTCTCGGCAGCCTTCAAGAAGCTCGAGGGGCTTTCGACCCGCTGGAGGAGCGCGATGCTCGTCAGCTTGGGAAGAGTCTCCTTCACCAGCTGGAGCTGCTTGGTGCTCAGCTCGTCGAACTGCGATGCCAGGCCGGTCAAGTTTCCCCCCGGACGCGCGAAGCTCTTGACGAATCCCGCGGCGACCGGATCGACGAGGACGACGAACACGATGGGAATCGAGGCCGTCGCCTCCTTTGCTGCGCGGATCGCCTGGGATCCCGTGACGACGAGCACGTCGACGTTGAGCCGGACGAGATCCGCAGCCAGCGCGGGAACGCGCTGAGGACTACCCTCGATCCAGCGATACTCGATCGTCAAGGTCTGGCTCTCGATCCAGCCCAGCTCGCGCAGGCCTTCACGAAACGCTTCGAGCTGCGAGGGGACGGGCACGGCGTTCCCGGCGCCGAGAAAACCGATCCGCGGAGTCTTCGTCGGCTGCGCGTTCGCGCCGACAGGCGCAAGGGCGCTAAGTGTGAGCACGACTGCGAGTCCGATCAGCCGCACGACACGTCCTGCCTTCGCCCGCAGCTGCAAAGCAGACTCGAGGAGCGCCCCGGCGGCGCCGGGGCGTTTCCGAGCGTCGGGGGGTTTGGGGGGCCCTTCGAGGCCCCCCCATGTAGTTAATCCTAAACAACCCCGCGCTTCGTGAGATCCGCGATCTGTTCTTTGGCGTAGCCGAGCGACGTGAGGACCTCCTCGTTGGCCTCGCCGAGCTCGGGCGCCGCGCTTCTCAGCGGCAAGCGCTTTTCGCCGTGCGAGACCGGATGCCCAAGGATCGTGAGATCGCCGAGCGTCGGCGAGTGGACCGGCTGCGCCATCGCCAGATGCTGCACCTGAGGATCGGCGAACGACTCGTTGATCTTGTAGATCGGGCCGCAGGGCACGCCGGCATCGTTCAGCAGCTTGATCCACTCGGCGCTCGTCTTCTGCCGCGTCACCGGCATGATGACTTCCATGATCGTGTCGCGGTTCGTCGAGCGCGCCTTCGAGGTCGAGAAGCGCGGATCGGTCAGCAAATCCGGCCGCTCGATCGCGCGACAGAACCGGCCGTAGATGTCGTCGCCGGCGGCGGCGATGTTGATGTGGCCGTCCTTCGTCTCGAACACGCCGGTCGGAATACCAGTGGGATGGTTGTTGCCCGCCTGCGGCGGCACTTCGTGGCTCATCAGCCACCGGGAAGCCTGGAAATCGAGCATCGAGAGCATCGCCTCCAGGAGCGAGGTATGCACCCACTTGCCCTCGCCGGTGGTCTCGCGCTCGATGATCGCGACCAGGATGCCTTGAGCCAGGAAGATGCCTGAGCAGAGGTCGGCGATCGGGATGCCGACGCGCACCGGCCCCTGGCCCGGAATACCCGTGATCGACATCAGGCCGCCCATACCCTGGGCGATCTGATCGACACCCGGGCGGTCCCGATACGGGCCGCTCTGGCCGAACCCGGAGATGCTGCCGTAGATGATGCGGGGGTTGATCGTTCTCAATGTTTTGTAGTCGATGCCCAGCCGCTCCTTCACACCCGGGCGGTAGTTCTCCACGACGATGTCGGCGTCGCGCGCCAGCTTCTTGAAGATCGCCACCCCCTCAGGATCCCTGAGGTTGAGCGTCACGCTCCGCTTGTTGCGGTGGAGATTCTGGAAGTCGAAGCCGTGGCGATTGCCACCCATGCCGTCGCCCGTGCGCCCGCCGGGCATCTCGATCTTGATGGCTTGGGCGCCCCAGTCGACCAGCTGCCGCACGCACGTGGGGCCGGCCCGGGCTCGGGTGAGGTCGAGCACTTTGAAGCGGGACAGGGGGAAGGAGTTGGTCGTCATGGTGGCGGCTATAATACCCTGTAGAATCGCTCCATGCCCAGAGACGAGACCCTCCCCAAGCTCGAGATCGTGACCGAGATTCCCGACAAGGCGATGGTGATCTTCGCGCACCCCGACGATGCCGAGATCGGCTCCGGAGGCGTCGTGGCCAAGTGGGCGGCCGCGGGATGCGAGGTGACCTACGTCCTCTGCACCAACGGCGCGGCCGGCACCGCGGACCGCGCCTTGACGCCAGCCGCGCTCACGCGAAAGCGAGCCGATGAGCAGCGCGCCGCCGCGGACTTCATGGGCGTGCGTCACGTCGTCATGCTGGGCTATCCCGACGGCGGGCTCGAGGACACGCGAGAATTTCTCGGCGACATCGTCGGTGCCATCCGGCGATATCGGCCGCACACGGTCTTCGTTCACGACCCGTATCGGCTCCGAGGCTTCCAGCATCGCGACCATCGAAAGGCCGGCATCACGGCGACCGACGCCGTCTACCCCTACGCCCGCGATCATCTGCATTTCCCTGAGCAGATCACGCGGGACGGGCTCGAGCCGCACAAGGTGCGCGAGCTCTGGTATTGGGGCGCCGACGAGCCCGACGTCATCGTCGACGTCACCGACTCGATCGATCGCCAGATCGCCGGATTGATTCGCCACGAGAGCCAGGTGCCTGGCTTCAACGTGCCGGAGGGTCATACGATCGGCGAGCGGGTGAAGAAGAACGCCGCCGAGCACGCCGAGGGCTACGGCTTCCAGTACGGCTCAGTCTTCAGGCGCCTCATCGCGCGGAGGTGAGAACCATGGCAGGCACGATCGCACCGGCGGCACTCAAGAGTCTGCTCGGGGGCAAGGAGCCGTTCGCCCTGATCGACGTCAGGGAGGCCGGCGAATACAACAGCAGCCACATTCCCGGCGCGAGCCTGCTCGCCCGGCGGCAGCTGGAGCTTCAGGTGCCGCCGGCCGTGCCTTTCAAGGGCACGCCGATCGTGGTGTGCGACGACGACGGCCGGCGCGCACGGCTTGCCGCGGGAACCCTGGAGGGCATGGGCTATCGCCAGGTCTCGGTGCTCGACGGCGGAATCAACCGCTGGGTCACGGACGGATTCGAGACCGAGTGGGGGATGAACGTCCCGAGCAAAGACTTCGGCGAGAAAGTCGAGGTGGTCCACCACGTTCCCGAGGTCGAGTGCAAGGACCTCGCGGCTCGCATCCAGAAGGGCGAGAAGTTCGTCATCCTCGATTCGCGCACGCCCGAAGAGTTCCGGCGCTTCTGCATCCCCGGTGGTCGCAGCGTGCCCGGGGGCGAGCTGGCGCTGCGCATCACCGACATCGCCAAGGATCTCGACAAGGACACGACCATCATCGTGAACTGCGCGGGACGCACGCGCAGCATCATCGGCGCCCGTGTCCTGCAACGCATGGGGATTGCCAAGGTATACGGCCTCAAGAACGGAACCGCCGGCTGGGTGCTCGCGGGCCATCAGCTCGAGACCGGCGCCGATCGCGTGCAGCTTCCCGAGCCGTCGGCGGCGGGAGTCGCGGCGGCCGAAGCCTACGCCGCGAAGCTGGCCGCTGAGGACGGCGTCCGCTATCTCGACATCCCAGGCCTGAAGAGCGTGATGGCGCGCCGCGACCAGGCGACGATCTATCTGATCGACGTGCGGACCGCCGAGGAATACGCCGCCGGTCACATCCCGGGCTTCAGGTGGTTCCCCGGCGGCCAGGCGGTGCAGCGCTCCGACGACGTGGCGGTCGTGAAGAACTGTCAGATCGTCTTCGTGTGCGACGGGAAGGCGCGCGCCACCTTGATTGCCTCGTGGTATCGGCAGATGGGATTCCGTGAGGTCTTCGCCGTCGACGGCGGCACGACCGCCTGGGCGGCGAGCGGCGGCGCGCTCGAGCGAGGCCTGACGGAAGACGTTCCCGCCGGTTACCCGGAGGCTCGCGCGAAAGTGAAAGCGATCGCGCCGCGCGACCTGCAGACTTCACCGCCGGCGACCGTGATCTTCGTCGATACGAGCCAGGACTTCGCGCGCGGTCACGTGCCCGGCGCGCGCTGGGCGCCCCGCGGGTGGCTCGAGCTGTGGATCGGCGACATCGCGCCCTCGAAGACGCCGTCGATCGCGGTCACCTGCGCCGACGGCCGCGGCTCCGCGCTCGCCGCCGCGACCCTCGGCGAGCTCGGCTACCAGAATGTCTCGATTCTCGAGGGCGGCATGGCCGCGTGGCAGAAGGCGGGCCTGCCGGTCGAAAAGGGCCTCGCCGGAGTGATGGCGCCCCCCAACGACGTCGTGCCGGCCGGGCCCGACCGGAACTTCGCCGACATGCAGAACTATCTCCGGTGGGAAGAGGCACTGGGACACAAGTACGCGCCGTCGCAGCCTCCGGCGTAAGGAGTCGAACCACGGTCGCGACCACGCGGCTCTACCTCGAGGCCGAGCACGGTTTCGAGGCCGACGCTCGCGTGGTCGCGGTGAGCGAGCGCGCTCTGGCGTTCGATCGCACCTGCTTCTATCCGGGCGGCGGCGGCCAGCCCGCCGACGACGGCACGGTGCGAGTCGGTGACGCTGAGCCACTCGCGATCGTCTCCGCCCACGCCGACGCTGACGAGATCGTCTGGCACGTCACGCAGAGCTCGCCCCCACCGGATCTCGTCGGGCGGCCGGCGAAGCTGATCGTGAACAAGGCCAGGCGGCTCGCGCTCACGCGCTACCACACGGTGCTGCACGTCCTGAACACGATCGCGCTCCGCGACTACGGCGGCTGGATCACCGGCGTCCAGATCGGCGTGGATCAATCGCGGATCGATTTCAAGCTGGACGCGCTGTCCGCGGCGCTGTGCGCGGAGCTCGAGGGCAAGGTCAACGCCGTGGTCGCCGGCGACCACGCGGTCAAGGCGTACTACGTCTCGGACGAGGAGTTTCGGGCGCGCGACGATTTGCTGCGCACGCTCGAGGCCAAGCCGCCCGTGTCCAACGGCCGCGTCCGAGTGGTCGAGATCGAGGGATTCGACGCTCAGGCGTGCGGAGGAACGCACGTCGATACGACGTCGCAAGTCGGGCGCTTCGCGATCGTGCGCACCGAGAACAAAGGCAGGGTCAACAAGCGACTGTACGTCCGGCTCGACGACACGAGGCCGCGAGCCGAGGGGAGGTAGCGATGGCTGTCGAGTTCGGTGTGCTGATACCCACGCGCGAGGCCGTCATGTCCGGTCATCCGGAGACGGCGCCGCTCCTGACCATGGCCGAGCGCGCGGAAGCGGCGGGCTTCGACTCCGTGTGGATCGGCGACTCGCTGATCGCCCGGCCGCGACACGAACCGCTCACGTTGATGGCGGCGATCGCCGGTCGCACCCGGCGCGTGCGCCTCGGGACCGGCGTGCTCCTGCCGGCGCTGCGCAACCCGGTCGTGCTGGCCCACATCGTCGGCACGCTCGATCGCGCGGCGGAGGGCCGCGTCATTCTGGGCGTCGGCTTTGCCGCCGACAATCCGTCGATCCGCAAGGAGTTCGCCGCCGCCGGCGTGCCCTTCGAGCGGCGGATCGGACGGTTCCTCGAGACGCTCGAAATCTGTCAGGCGCTCTGGCGCCGCGATCACGTGAGCTTCCAGGGCAAGCACTTCACGCTCGACGACGTCACGATGGAGCCCAAACCCCACCGGCCGGGCGGCCCGCCGATCTGGATCGGCGGCAGCGGACCGACGGCGCTGCGCGAGGCGGCGCGCTTCGACGCGTGGTTCCCGACCGGGCCCAGCGTGGAGTTCTTCGCCGAGCACTTCCCGGGCGTGCAGAAAGCGGCACGCGCCGCCGGGCGCCCGCCCGCCGCGGTGACCGGCGCGGCGTACCTCACCCTGGCGCTAGATTCGAACCGGGCGGCCGCCGAACAGCGGCTCAATACCTTTCTCGAAACGTACTATTCAGCGCCGGCGCGGACGATCCTGGCCCGCCAGGCGACGTACGCGGGGCCGATCGAGAGCTGCGCGGAATGGCTCCAGCGCTGGATCGACGCCGGCGCGCGCCATTTCACGTTGCGCTTCGCAGGCGGTGACCAGCTCCGGCAGGTGGACGAGGCGGCGTCGAAGCTGTTGCCGCGGCTCAAGCGAGGCTAGCGGCGCGTCGCCGAAGGCGCGACGCGCGAGCCCCACTTACGCGAGCTCGACCTCGGCGCTCATCGCGATGGTCCCTTCGGGCGTGACGGCCCAGAGCTCGCAGCCGCCGCCGTTCGCCGCGGGACGCCCGCGCAGCTCGAACGGAGCCGTGTCGAAGAGCGGCGCCCGCGCCTGGGTCGTATAGGCGGCGACCCGGCGGCCGGGATTCCGATCGCGGGCGAAATCGATGAGCAGGGTCGTCGTCAGCGGGCCGTGCACGACCAGACCCGGATAGCCCTCGACGTCCATCGCCCAGGCCCGGTCGTAGTGGATACGGTGGCTGTTGAAGGTCAGCGCCGAGTAGCGGAAGAGCACGACCGGATCCGGGGTCACGACCTGCCGCCACGGCACGTCGGTCGGCGCCGCGTCGCGGCGCGGTGCCTGATTGCGCTCGCCCGCCTTGACCTCCTCACGGAACACCGTCCGGCGCTCGTCCTCGAGCGCGAGGCCGTGGGGCCCGGACACGCGGCTGGTGACCGTGGCGAACACGAGCGTGCCGGTGCCGCCGTGCTTCACCGAGATGTCGGCCAGCCGGGTGTCGCGCCGCACGGTCTCGCCGACGCGCACTGCGCCGTGGTAGCGGACACGCTCGCCCGCGAACATGCGCCTTGGCAACGCCATCGGCGGCACCACGCCGGTATCTCGCGGGCTTCCGTCAGGCCGCAGCGCGTCCGACGCAACCCTGGGCAGAAAATAGAGCGCGAGCCACGCCGGCGGCAGCACGTCGCCGTCGCGAAACTCCGGATCGGGTCGGCCGAGCGCCAGCCGCAAGAAGTTGGCGGGACCCGCGTGAATCAGGTCGGTCGCGATCTGGGTGCGGCCGATGTGCGTTCGAAGGTCGTCGAGGTCGAGGGTGGTCGTCACGACGTGCCTATCGATCGCGGAAGCGTTCGATCATGGTTTTTCCGTAGCGCAGGACGTCGTCGGGCGTCTTCACCTGGGCGGGGAGCCCGGCGGCCGAGCTGACCGGTACCGCCACGCGCGTGACGCCACGCCGGGCGAGCGCCTCGATCTCTTCCGGCGTGGTCGGCGCCGAAACGGTGATTTCGATCTCGGCTGGATTTCGACCGGCCGCCTCGGCGGCCCGGCGCATCTCGTCGAGGAGCTCGGGCGAGGCGAAGCCGGCGGCCTCGGCGGCCTGGGCGAGCTCGACGGCCGCCGGGCCGCTCGCGTAGCGACCGAGGCTCGCGTACCGCAGCCCGAAGTTCAGCCCTTGTGCTCCTGCAGGCACTGGAGGGCTAGTCCTCCGTGGCTCCACGCCGCACCGGCGGCCATCGCCATTGCGACGAATGTCGTCTCCGCGATCTCCGCGTCGGAGGCGCCGGCGGTCGCCGCCTTCTTCGTGTGGGCATCGATGCACCAGGGGCACTGCGTGATCTGGGCGATGCCGAGCGCGATGAGCTCCTTGGTCTTGCCCGGGATTGCGCCGTCCTTGAACGCCTTCTGGTCGAACTCGAGGAACGCGCGGTACGTCTCCGGCACGAGCTCGCGCATCCGCTTGAACTGCGTCTTCACGTCGACGTCGTGAAACTGCATCACTTCCTCCTTGGACTGGTGGCCGCTACTTCAGGCCGTAGAATCCCTTGGCGCCGCCCGCCAGGATCTGGCGCTTCGTCTCCGCCGACAGCTCCGGCCGATCGGCGATCAGCTTGGGCGCGCCGGGGAAGAAGCCGTCGGGGTGCGGGTAGTCGGTAGCCCAGAGGATCTTGTGCGGTCCGATGTAGTCGGCGAGCACCGAGAGGCTGCCCTCGACGGGCTCGAACGAGATCCAGCAATTGCGCTGGAAGAGCTCGCTGGGACGCATCGTCAGTCCCGAGTCGTTGAAGCCCTGGTCGTCGAAGTGGCGATCCATCCGATCGAGCCACGGCGCGATCCAGCCGCCGCCCGACTCCATGAAGCCGATGCGCACTTTCGGGTAGCGATCGCACACGCCTTCCCAGATCACGCTCATCGCCGCTAGCATCATCTCCATCGTGTGGGAGATGATGTGCCGGGCGCCGCGGTTCTTGAACCGGTCGACGCCCACCTGCGGCATGCCGCCGCTGGCGCCCTCGTGCAGGCCGATCGCGAAGTCGAGCTCCTCGACCTCTTTCCAGAACGGCGCGTAGTCCGGGTGGTGGAGCATCCGGCCGTTGTACGGGTTCGGGCGCAGGAAACCGCCGCGCATGCCGAGCTCCTTGCGGGCGAAGCGCATCTCCTCGATCGCCGACGGGATCGACTGCATCGGCAGCATCGCGACGCCGAAGAGCCGGTCGGGGTAGGGCTTGCAGTAGTCCGCGAGCCAGCGGTTGTAGGCCCGGCACATGGCGGCGGCGAGCCCGGGGTCCTGGACCGCGCCGCTGAACAGGCCGATGCTCGGGTACAGGAACGCGGCGTCGATGCCATCGAGATCCATGTCCGGGATGCGCGCGTGCGGATCGAAGCCGCCCGGCCGCCCCTCGACGTATTTCATGGTCGCTTCGTTGATCTTGCCGTCACGGGCGCCGATCCCGCCGATGGTGCCCATGCCCTTGGGGCTCCCCAGCACCTTGCCCTCGACGAGCAAGCGCTCCTTGCCGTCGGTGTCGATGATCATCTTCGGCGCGCGGTCGCGATAGGCGGGATCGATGTACTTGTCCCAGATGTCGATCGGTTCGAGGATGTGACCATCTGCGTCGATGACGTTGTACGTGCGCGCCATGGTCGGTCTCCCTTCGGTCCGGAAGCTTCGCCCGATTCCGAGCCGGTCCACAGAGGATTGCGTTTCTCGGCGGCGGAGTCAAGGAGGCGCTTGAAGGCTGCTACACTACCGGCCCGACCTCTCAGAAGGAGACGATCATGCGCCTGAGTTCCGTCGTTGCGATCCTGACCACCGTGCTCGCCGCCTCGGGCTGCGCGAGCGCCGTCCCGCGTCCGGCCGATCTCACCCAGCTCAGCGTCACGGATGCGGCGCAGTTGATCCGTGACGGCAGGGTCACCAGCGTCGAGCTGACGCAGGCGTACATCGCGCGCGCCGAGGCGAACCCGGGCCTCAACGCGTATATCACCCTGGACCGAACTGGGGCGATGGCCGCCGCACGGCGGGCCGACGCCGACATGGTGGCCCGAAAGACGGTGGGCCAGCTGCACGGCGTGCCGCTGGTCGTGAAGGACAACACCCACGTCGCCGGCCTGCCGAACACGGCGGCCACCCCGGGGCTGCGCGGCTTCATCCCCAAGGAGAACGCGCCGACCGTCCAAAAGCTCGTCGACGCGGGCGCCATCGTCCTCGGCAAGACGAACATGCACGAGCTCGCCTTCGGCATCTCCGGCTACAACGAGGGATTCTTCACCGCGCAGCCGATCGGCACCCGCAACCCGTACGATCGCACGCGCATCGCCGGCGGTAGCTCCAGCGGGACCGGCGCGGCGATCGGCGCGCGCCTGGCGCCGGGTGGGCTCGGCAGCGACACCGGCGGCTCGGTACGGATTCCCGCGGCGTTGTCGGGCGGCGCCGGGCTGCGCCCGACCATCGGCCGCTACAGCCAGGACGGCGTCACGCCGATCTCGCACTCACGGGACACGGTCGGCCCGATGGCCCAGACGGTCTCCGACGTGGCCCTGCTCGACGCGGTCATCACCGGCGGCCGGACGCCGGCGCCGGCGCCGCTGAGCGGCGTGAGGCTCGGTGTGTATCGCGGGTACTTCTTCAAGGATCTGGACGCCGACACGCGCACCGTCACCGAGGGCGCGCTCGAAAAGCTCCGCCGGGTCGGCGTCGCGATCGTCGACGTGGACATGCCAGATCTGCAGAAGGCGAACGACGCGGTCAGCTTCCCGGTGGCTCTCTACGAGGCGTACGACGACCTGAAGGCCTATCTCGCCAAGTACCGGACCGGTGTGAGCGTGGAGCAGCTGGCCGCCCAGATCGCGAGCGAGGACGTGAAGGGAACCTACGACGGTCTGGTCGTGCCGAGAAAGCTTCTGGCGCCGAACGGCACGATCGACGCGGGACCGGTGTACGCCGCCGCCATGCGGGACGGGCGCCCGGCGCTCATGAAGGTCTTCACCGATACGTTCCAGCGCTACGGCATCGACGCGCTGATCGGCCCGACCACGCCGGCCGTCGCCGCGACTCAGGGTCCCGAGGCGAGTAGCCTGCCGACGTTCCTGCTGTTCATCCGCAATACGGATCCCGGGAGCAACGCGGGGCTTCCCGGGCTGACGATCCCGGCGGGCCTCGGATCGTCCACCGGGCTGCCGGTGGGTATTGCGCTCGATGGGCCGCGGGGCAGCGATCAGCGCCTCCTCGCGATCGGGATCGCGATCGAGCGCGTGCTGGGCCGGACGCCGCCGCCGGGACGCTAGCGGTCGCGCGGCGGGCGGCGTCTTCCCGGTGCGTCGACGGGTCCGTCTCACCGAGCCGGGCGAAGCCGCGAGGCGATGACGAAAGCGGCCAGCGGCGCCGCCACGAAGCTGCCGAAGAGCCATGCGCCGGCGAGCGCCGCCGTCGGCCGCGACGCGCTGGCGGCCAGGCCGGCGGCGTTGGCGATGACGCCGGACAGCGCCGCGCCGAGCGCGACGGCGAAGAGCTGAGTGCTCGGAATCATCGACGCCGTCAGGGCGCCCTCGTCCGGGCGCGCGGAGGACAGGATCGCGGTGCCGATGTGAGCCCAGCACGTCCCGATCCCGACGCCGATCAACATGAGCGACACCGCGATCGCTGCCACCGGCCCCGTGCCGATCGTGAAGAAGAGGCCGGCGAATCCCGCCGCGGTCAGGAGCGGGCCGAGCATGATCACCGAGCGTGACCGCGCCGGAGAGACGCGAGCGCTCAGGAGCGTGCCCGTCGTCCACGAGAGCGACTGCACGGCGTAGAGATATCCGGCGGCCGCCGGCGTCACGTCGTGCAGCACCTGCACCAGCAGCGGGACGTAGACGCCGCCGGGCGTGGTCGACATTCCGAGCAGGAACACCATCCAGAACGCCTTGCCGATCCGGTTCCGGAGCGACAGCATGCCCGTGGGAAAGAGCCGCGCCGGCGCCCGGCCGTCGAGATGGAGCATGAGGACCACGCATGCGACCGCGGCCGCGAAGAGCGCGGCGCGCGCCTGAGACGCCTGGAGGTTCGCGATCGAGCCGATGCAGAGCACGCTCGCGCAGATGAGCGCGAGCCGCCCGAAAGGCACGCGCGCCGCTCGCGTGTCGTGCGTCTCGGATCGGGGCAGGATGCGCCACGTGAGCGCGCCGGCCACCAGCGCCATCGGCGCCATCGCCCAGAACGCCGCGCGCCAGTGCCCGAGCCCCGCAAGGACCCCGCCCACGACGGGCCCGCCGAGCGCCGGGATCGCCCACGCGCACGAGATCACGGTGAGCATGCGCTGCCACAGGGCTTCGGGGAAGAGCTCGCGGACCAGGCTGTGCGCGGCCGCGATCAGCACACCGCCGCCGAGACCCTGCAGCGCGCGACCCCCGACGACCACCGGCATGCTCGGCGCCGAGGCACAGATCGCCGCGCCCACGACGAACACGCCGACGGCGAGGCTGATGGCACGCCGCATGCCCATCTTGAGCCCCACGACCGAGCTTCCGGCGCTTCCGACGATCGAGCCGACGGCGTACGCGGTCGAGGCCCACGCGTAGATCGGGAGCCCGCCGATCTCGGCGATGGCCGAGGGCAGGATCGTGGCGGTGATGAACGCGCCGAACGCGGGCGCGAGGATACTGGAGACGACGACCAGAGCCGAGAGGACGGGCGGCGGCCGACGCGACGCTGCCCGGGAGCCGACGTGCACGGCCGAGACATACCGCCGCCGGCGGCGGCTGTCAACGAGCGGCGGCTAACGTCTCAGCGAAAGAGCCGGCGGAACCACCCGGCGATGTCGCGCACGATCGGAGCCTCGGTGAGCGACTCGCACGCCACAGGCTCGCTGCCCTGGCGGAAGGCCTCGCTGATCGAGTCTTCGCCGCCGCAGACGCGCTGGCCCGTCTCCGAGTCCACCCGCATCATGACGATGCCGGGCGGCGGCGTGAACGGCGAGGGCGGCGTCTTGCGAATCGCCTTCACCATGACGTCGGCCCAGATCGGCAGCGCGATATCCGCGCCGGTGAGCCCGATCGGGCGCGCGTCGTCAGCGCCCACCCACACGCCGACGACCAGGTCGGGCGTATAGCCGACAAACCACGCGTCGCGCAGACCGTCGGTCGTCCCGGTCTTTCCGGCGGTGACTTCTTGCAGGCCCCAGCGCGCGCTCGCCCCGGCGGTGCCGCGGCGCATGACGCCCCGCATGAGATGCGTGACGATGAAGGCCGATTCGGGCGAGACGACCCGCGTGGGGTCCGGCAGCGGCATAAGCGAGACCGCCCCGGCGGAGCTGAGCGTCGTCGGCCACACGCGGACTCCGCCGTTGGCGATGGTGGCGAAGGCCGTGGTCATCTCGAGGAGCGTGACCTCCGAGGTCCCGAGCGCCAGCGATGGCACGGGGGCCAGCGAGCTGGTGACTCCGACGGCGCGGGCGACCTTCGTGACGTTGGTGAGACCGACGCCCTGAGCGACCAGCGCCGCGGGGATGTTCAGGGACTCTTCGAGCGCTCGGCGGATCGTCACCCGTCCGTGGAAGCGGCCGTCGATGTTGTGCGGCGCCCAGTCGCCGCCGCGCGCCGGGATCGCGATGGGCTCGTCCTCGACGACGGTCGAGGGCGTGATCTCGCGCGCGCGCGCCTCGAACGCGGCCAGATACACGAGCGGCTTGAAGAGCGAGCCGGGCTGGCGCCGGGCTCTCGTCGCGTGGTTGAACTCGCTCTGTGCGAAGCGCCGGCCGCCGACGAGGGCGCGGATTTGTCCGGACGCGGGCTCGATCGCGACCACGGCGGCCTGGAGCGAGTTCGCCGGCTGGCGCCGCGAGCGCTCGGCCTGAGCCAGCCGCTCCCGCACTGCCGCTTCCGCTGCGTCCTGCAGGCGCCGGTCGAGGCTGGTGACCAGCTGCACGCCGCCCAGCGCTTCGCCGCCGCGCTGCGCGACTTCGCCGCGCACGAGCTCCATGAACCACGGAGCGGGCGCGGTCGCCCTCTCCGTCGGTCGCGTCGGGTGGGTCATCGCCACGCGCGCCTCGGTCGCGCGCGCCGCGCCGTCCTTCACCATCGCCTCGAGGACGCGGTCGCGCCGGTTCCGAAGAACGGTCGGCGATTCGACGAAGATGCGGTTGGGCGCGCGGATCGCCGCGGCAAGTAGCGCGACCTCGTCGAGCCGGAGCGCCTCGAGGTTCTTGCCGAAGAGGTGACGTGCCCCGGCGCCGACGCCGAGCACCGCGGCGCCTCGCTCCTGACCGAGATAGACGGTGTTGAGGTAGGCCTCCAGGATTTGCTCCTTCGAGTAGCGCGCCTCGAGCACGAAGGCGATGCCGATCTCGCGCGCCTTGCGCCACCAGCTGCGCTCGCGGGTCAGGAACAGCCCGCGCGCGAGCTGCTGCGTGATCGTGCTGGCGCCGCGCACCACGGTGTTCTCGCGGGCGTTGGTGACGGCGGCGCGGGCGACCGCGAGCAGGTCCACGCCGTGATGACGCATGAACCGGCGGTCCTCGGCGGCGATGACCGCGGCGGCGACAGCCGGCGGGATGCGCTCGAGGGGCACCCAGATCTGGATGCGCCCCGCCTGGCTCTCGAACGACGTGATCTCTCGTCCGTCGACGTCCAGGTAGACGATCGGCGGCGCCGTCGCCCTGGGCAAAGACAGAGCCCACCATCCCCAGGCGAGCGCGATCAGGCAAAGGATCGGAGTCACCAGCAACAGGAGCCCGAGGAGGCTGCGTGGTCGTTGCACGAGAAGCTCAGCGCGCCCGCTGCGTGACCACCGCGCGGAGGATGCTCGTCGCCAGGACCTGCGCCATCATCGCCGCCATCGCCACGACGGTTCTCGACCCGAGGCTGGCGACCGTGACTCTCGGCGCCACGCGGTCGGGATCGTGGGCGATACGCTCGAGGGCCTGCCCCAGGCGCCGCGCCTTCCGGGTGAGTCCGACGCCGCGCGCCACCAGCGAGCCGGTCCGACTCCGCGACCGCGTCCTGGTCAACAGGACCGGGGCCGCGACCGCCACCGCGACGACGAGCGCACCGACCGCGAAGGTGCCCGCGTGCCGCCGGAGATGACGCTTCCAATCGGTCATGTTGCGCCGGCGGCGGTCCAGCTCCATCACGAGCGCGTCGAGCCGCCGCCGCACGTCGGTGATCTCGTCGCCGAGCTCGCGCACGCGGCCGCTCGCGCCGTTGTCTTCGATTACGCGAGTCGTTCCTTGGCCCATTGCACGTCCTCCTTCACGGTTTTTCTGGTCACCGCCAGCGGCGCGCTCACCCTTCGCTTCCATCCAACGAGCGCGAGCAAGCCGCCGATCGCCAGCAAGAGCACGGCGACGCCGAGGGCGGCCAGCCAGCCGGGCATCCAGATCGTGAGCGCGAACACCGCCGAGACAAGGAGCATGGTCACGCCGAACACCGCCACCACACCGGCGGCGACGAGCAGCTTCACCATGTCGAGCTCGGCCCTCAGGTCGGCCTTGAGCTCGGCCCGCGCGAGCTCGACCTCTTTCTTGACCAGAAGCGAGATCGTCTCGAGCAGCCGCGTGAGCAGCTGGCGCGTCGAGAGCGATTGGGTCTCGAAATCGATGGGCGCGTGGGATGTCTGTGTTGATGACATGAAACTCTCCTTCGGGAGCGTCACCTCAAGGATCTGTCGTCGGCCGCCAAGGGCGCGGCCGAGCTGGAGCACCTGCCGATAGACCACCTGCCAGTCGTCGAAGGGGAGAGGCGAACCAGGTCGAGGGGAGACTGCTCCTCGCTCGAAAGCTTGTAGCCGAGCGACACGGTCATGACTCTTCCCTCGCCGCGACGAGCCCGAGGCCTTCCCGCCGCTCCGTCTCCGAATCGGTCGAGTCGTCGTCACCTTCGAGCGTCCGCTCCGGCGCGGGCGTCAAGCGCAGCAGGTCGTTCCGCGCCTGGGCCAAGGTTGTCACGACGTCGTCCGCGCCCGCCGCGCAGAGATCGGCGCGAAGCCTGGACGAGGCCTGGAGCCCCCAGCAGCCGACGACGATCGGGATCTCCGGGCACACGGTGCGTAGCCGCTTCACGAGATGACGCGCCCGCCCGCTCTCCTCGAGTGAGCTGACGAAAATCGACGCGGGATTCATCTCCTGTACGGCGGCGAGGGTCTCGGAGACGAGGGCGCCCGCCGACACGATCTGCAAGCTGTAGCCGTCCCGCTCGAGGACACGATTCAAGGTCGTCAGCACGACGCGGTCGGCTCCGTCGCGGACCGGACAACCCGCGACGATCACCTGCTCGGGCACCTCGGCCGCCGGTGCTTCCGTCGCAGGCGTCGGCCCGGCCGCGATGGCCCGGTCGAGCACGGCGCGTGTCGTCTCGATCACGTGGGCGTATTCGGCCGGCGGGAGCTGACCTGTCTCGTAGTCGCGCCGCACGCGCGCCATCGCGGGCACCAGGATCGAATCGTAGGCGGCGAGATCCGAGCCGGTCTTCACCGCCTCGCGGACGAGCTCGGCCGCCTCCTGATCGTCGCCGGCGAGGATGCGCTGATAGAAGATGATGTGCTGATCGAGGCCGGCGTCGTCGTCGACGAGGATCCCGATGAACTCGAGCCCCTTGACCGTGTGCGAGAAGACCACGAGCCACACGGTGAGCGGGATCGCCAGGGCGAGCCCGATCGGGCCCCACAGCCACGTCCAGAACGCGACCGAGATCAGGAGCGCAATCGACGAGACGCCCGCGCTCCTGGCGAAGAACAAGGGCTCCAGGACGAAGGCGATGATCGCCTCCGTCACGACGAAGAGCCCGACGACGAGCAGTGGCTTCATCCAGCCGTCGAAGACCGCCAGGCTCACGAAGACGGGAATCGAGGTCGCGATCCAGGCGCCGGCATACGGAATGAAGCGCAGCAGCGCGCCGAAGACGCCCCACGTCAGCGCGAACGGAAGCCCCAGGACGAAGAGCCCGACCGCGATCGCGATGCCGAAGCTCGCGTTGAGGGCGGTCTGCGTGAGTAGGTACCGGCTGATTCGCTCACTCGCTTCGTCGAGCGCGCGAGTGGTCTCGGCCAGGCGGTCGGGGCCGAAGAGGCGGACGACACGGGCGCGAAGCTCGCGCTGCTGGATGAGCATGAAGACCACGAGCACCAGCACGAAGACGGCGCCGCCGATCGGCTCGACGATCCTGGGGATTTGCCCGAGCGGACTGGGCGGGGTCACGACGACCGGCATCGGCTTCTTGACCTGGGGATCGGTGCGCCGGATCTGAGCCATCACGTCCTGCGCGGTCTCCTCGACCTTCTGGAGCGTGCCGCCCTTGCCGACGCGCTGCACGTCGGCGATCTTCCGCGCGATGGTGGCGCGATACTGAGGCAGATCGTCCGCGAGCGCGGTGATCTGGCTGAAGAGGACCCATCCCACGCCGACGACCAGCAGAACCGCCAGGGCGATGACGATGACGACCGCCGCGACCCGATGCAACCCGGTTCGCCGCAGCAGCGCGACGACCGGGGACAACAAGAACGTCGCGAGCAGCGCCAGCGCGATGGGAATGAAAATGATGCGCGCCCAGTACAGGCACGCGATGGCGAGAATGAGGCCGCCCAGGACGACGAGCCGAGGTGTCCCGGACGTGTCGAAGGGTCTGAGAGGGCTCACTCGCGAGCTTACCGAGCCTGCACGGTAAGGTTGTTCACGACACCGCTCACGTGCTTCACGCCACGGGCGATCTCTTCGGCTCGCGTCCGCATCTCCACGGTATCGACCGTCCCGGTGAGATAGACGGTCCGGCGCTCGGTGTCCACTCCGATCTTGGTCAAAGTCGAGATCTTCTCGGCAGCAAGCTTGGCCTTGACCTCACTGGTGATCGTCACGTCGTCGACGTTTTCGCCCGCGGTCTTGCCGGTCATCGACGTGCAGGCCGCCAACGCGGACGCGATGAGCGCCACGATCGTGAAGGCGGTGAAAGCTGTCAGGCGGCGCATCTCTCTGGTCCTCCTTGAATTTCGGCTACTCCGGCTCGACCTGGCCGGCTATTGCCTGAAGGGCGGCAAACCTTGTGCCACGACCGACGTGCGCGGAACACGGGTGAGCGCGCGCGTGATCCGAACGAAAACGATGGAAAGGCTTGAGTCGAAGTCAGGCGGGAGAGGGATCGGGCGGGTGGAGCGCCTCGTCGACTTACCGGAGCGCGCAATCTCTACTTGGTAATTTCTTCTGGTCGCTCGCGTCGGGCGACCGCGGCGGCGTCCCCGCAAGGAGCACCGCCGCCTCGTCGCCGGGCTGGTGGGCTAGCGGCCCTTCGCGTGGCCCTTCGACTTGTGCTCCTTCATGACCGTCCGCGCCGCCACCTCTTTGGCGCGCCGGCCGTAGCGGCCGGACTTCCGGGCCGACTCCTTGATGTGCTCGTACTGGCGTCGCTCCTTCGAGCTGACGCCGCGCAAGCCAGTCCCTCGCGGCATGAGCTTCCTCCTCAGAATTGAAGGCCGGCGACTAGCGCTGCGACTGGGACGCGCGGAGTACGTCCTCCCCGGCCCGCGTCGCCGAGTTGACCTGCTCCTTGGTCCGGTCCAGCACGTCCTCGGCCTTCTTTCCGACCACACGGATCACCTTGGCCGCGCTCTGGCGGACCCCGATAGTCCGGTTCTCGGCGTACTCCCGGATCTCTTCGCCCCAGTACCAGACGGCGAGCCCTCCGACGAGCGCTCCGAAGACGAATCTCAACATCGCCTTCCTCCTTTCATTGAGACGTCCAGTTAGCTGAGACGTCGGCCCGGAAGGCAGCAAGAGGGGTGCCACGGTTTTGAGGCGCCGGCGACCGGAAAACTGGGAGACGACGAGAGGCTGAGCGCGGACGGGGCAGGGCCCGCACCCTATTCTTACTCGGTAAGTCTTACGTCCCGTTCACTTCTCGACGGTGCGCCCGACGCGCGAAGCCTCGAGATCGAACCCCGGCAGGATCGCCTTGAAGAAGGCGTTCTGGACCAGCTTGACCACGGCGTCCACGGTGCTCACCCTGGGGTTGTCGATCCGGCCCAGCACCTCGGCCTTCGTGGCGACTTCCTCACGCTGGCGGTTCTTGAGGAGCTTCGCGACGCCGCTGACGACGCGCTCGTACATCTTCCGGACCACGGGCTTTGACCCGTCTTGCTCCTTGTTGTAGATCTTCAGGTCCTTGAACAGAGGCTTGATGTAGCCGGTGACCACCCCGTCGTTTGCGGCGAGCTCCGAATACAGATAGAAGCGGCCGGCCGACGTGTCGAACCGGCCATAGGCGCGGAAGACATCGTTCAACGTGGTGACATCGACCTCCTCGACGCGCACGCCGATGTCGAAGGCAGGGCCGGATTTCTCGGCCTTGAAGGTCGCCTCCGCCGTGGCGGTGCCGCTGCCCATGAAGGCCCCCCGGATCTTCGCGCCCGCTGAGCCCTCGACCTCCTGGTTGCTGAGGTTCGTCAGCGTCCCGTCGGCGTTGGAGATGAAGACACGATACGACGGCGTCGCCGCCTTGTTGACGAAACCCACCGTGCTCCGCGTGAGCTGGAGCTCAGTGATCCGTACGACGAGGTCGGGCGCGTTGCTCGCCTGCTTCGCCGCGGTCGCGGCCTTCTGGCGCACCTCGCGTTCCGCGCCGGCGGTCGGTGCGGTGTGCACGTAGTCCACTTTGATCCCGTCGATCGTCGCGCGCGCCAACGAGACCGTCTTCACCTCCAGGCCGTACTCGACCTGACCGTTTGCCGTGAGCACGCCCTTGTCGACCCAGAGATTGTAGCGATTCGTGATCGGCTTGAAGTAGTCGAGCTCGATGTCGGCCAGCTGGACGTCGCCGCGAAACGTCGGATTCGGCTCGGCCAGGAAATTGGCCTGGCCATCTGCCGACACGCGGCCCGAGTCGAACACGAGGGCCGAGAATCGAACGTCGGACGGATAGGGGCGCTTGCGCGGGCGGTTGCGGATGTCGGTGGCGACCAGGTTGAGATCGCGGATGTGCAGCGGCTTGAAGGGGCCCTGATCGACGTACGTCACGTCGCCCTGCTGGATCTCGAAGTGGTTGATCTTTAGCGGGTAGATCGCCTGGATCGCGTCCTGCCATCCGCGTTCCCTGACTGGCGTCGGGTCGTCGATCTCCTTCTTTGCCTGCGGCAGGTTGACGTAGACCGCAGGCTTCACCAGCTCGATGTCGCCGACGAGCTTGCCGGACAGGAGCGCGCGCCAGTGGACACTCGCGCTCAGCCGTTCCAGACGGATGACCGCCGGCTCGGGATGCTCGTCCTGCGTGACCACGACGTCGTCGAGATCGAGCGAGAAGCCCAGCGGGTGGAAGTTCAGCTTCCCGATGCGCGCGGTGTAGCCCTTGAGCGCGCGATTCATCTTCGTCTCGGTGTAACGGCGCAGCGGCTCGTCGATGAGGAACGCGATCGTGTAGGCGATGACGAGCAGGATCGCGATCGGGATGGTGATCGCCATCCAGTGTCGTCGCGCCCCATGTAGTCCTGTGCGCGCGATCGTCGAGATCTTCGACCGGGTATACAACTTCGCCTCCTGCCTCTTCTACTGCAGTCAGCAAGAGATGTGCCCAGGTCTTCCGCGTTTCCGCCGTGGAAAAAACGCGAGGCGAGGCGAAACCTTCCCGGTAAGAGTTACAGGCTGTGCAGTGGGCTCCCCGGTGAAACGTGGGGCGGAGACGTGCGCAACTCCGCGTCGGGTTGCGCGTTCTTTGTCGCGTGAACGCCGGGCGCACCTCTCGGCACGGCCTTTGCCTCAGTGCGAGCACGTGTGTATGGTCCGGCCCGCGAGAGAAGCCACACCCGCAATACTTCTCGTAGGGGAGGCGCGCCCCTCGAGCACCCGACCGCAAGAGGTCGGTCGCGGTGAGCAAAAGGACGATCGGCGCGAGAACGCGCACGAAGATCAGGAGCCCCATCGCTAGCTTGCACCATCAGCGGGAAAACACAGCGCCCGGCACGTCGCGACTCTGGGCGCATTGCATAAGAGAGCTGGAGATCGTGGCTAGCCGGCTTCGGTCTCCAGCTCGCCCTGCGAATGGCTACGGATCGAGCTGGGACGAAAAAGGGGGCGGGAAACGTGCAAGCTGTCAAGATCCTCGCGATCGTGCTGATCGTGGTCGGCCTCCTCGCTCTGGCCTATGAAGGGATCACCTACACCACGCGGGAGAAGGTCCTCGAGGTGGGCCCGATCACGGCGACCAAGGAGACGAAGAAGACCATACCGCTGCCGCCGATCCTCGGGGGCGCAGCGCTCGTGTGCGGCGTCGTGCTGCTGATCGCCGCCGGGCGCCCCTAGGGCTCCGCGGATTCATAGGATTCGGCCGAACCCGGCGGCGCGCCGTCCGCGCCGCCGCTCACCATCCGGTTACGCGATCCTACGACTCAGCCGAGCCAGACCCTCACGTGATGCGTCGCCCCGTCGTCGACCAGCGGCAGGGCCGCGCGTCCGCCCTCGGCCGCCACGCCGTCGATCTCCACGCGCGAGATGCCTCGCGTGACCCCGTGGGGATTCTCGACGTGCACCTCGTAGCGTGAGGCGTGATAGCGAAAGGTGATCGAGAAGCCCGTCCAGGTCCGCGGGATGCACGGGTCGAGAAAGAGCGAGGCGCCGCGGATCCGGAAGCCGAGGAGCCACTCGATCCCCGCGCGATACATCCAGCCGGCCGAGCCCGTGTACCAGGTCCACCCACCGCGGCCCGAATGAGGCACCTCGGCGTAGACGTCGCCGGCGACCACGTAGGGCTCGACCCGGTAGCGATAGAGCCCAGCTCGCGTGCTCGTGTGGTTGATCGGGTTCAGGAGCGCGAACAGCTCGCCGGCCCGATCGCCGTCGCCGAGCGCGGCGAACGCCATGATCGCCCAGATGGCCGCGTGCGTGTACTGACCGCCGTTCTCGCGGATGCCCGGCGGATAGCCCTTCACGTAGCCCGGATCCCTCGTGGCGCGAACGAAGGGCGGGGTGAAGAGCAGGACGATCGCCTGCTCCCGGTGCACCAGATATTCTTCGACCGCGTTCATGGCGCGCGCGGCGCGGTGTGGGTCGGCCGCCCCGGAGAGGACGGCCCACGACTGCGCGATCGAGTCGATACGGCACTCCGCGTTCTCGGCCGAGCCCAGCGGAGCGCCGTCGTCGAAGTACGCCCGCCGATACCAGTCGCCGTCCCAGCCGGAAGTCTCCAGCGCCCGCCCGAGCGCATGCCGGTGCTGGCGCCACACGCGCCCGCGCTCAGCTTCGCCGCGGGCTTCGGCGATCGGCGCCCACTCGGCGAGGGTCGTGTGGAGAAACCAGCCCAGCCAGATGCTCTCGCCCCGGCCCTTGGCGCCGACTCGATTCATTCCATCGTTCCAGTCGCCAGTACCGATCAGCGGCAGGCCGTGGGCGCCGACCGCCAGGCTCCGGTCGAGCGCACGGGCGCAGTGCTCGAAGAGCGAGGCGCGCTGGGCCGAGACCGTGGGCTCGAAGTACGCTTCGAGGCTGTCGTCAGGCAGCACCGCGCCCTCGATGAATGGGATCTGCTCGTCGAGAACCGTCGTGTGCCCGGTGACCGCGATGTAGTGCGCGGTCGCGAAGGGGAGCCAGACCCTGTCATCGGAGATGCGCGTCCGAACGCCGCGGCCCGAGGGCGGATGCCACCAGTGCTGGACGTCGCCTTCGAGAAACTGTCGCGCCGCCGCCCGGCAGAGCTGCTCGCGCGTGATGTCCCGGGCCGCCACGGTCAGCGCCATGACGTCCTGGAGCTGGTCGCGAAAGCCATACGCGCCGCTCGCCTGATAGAAGCCCGCACGGGCCCACACCCGGCAGGCGAGAGCTTGATAGAGCAGCCAGCGATTCAGCATGAGGTCGAAGGATCGATCGGGCGTCTTCACCTGGACCGCCGCCAGCAGGTCGTCCCAGCGCGTCGTGACCGCGCGCAGAACCCCGTCGAGGTCGGCGGCTCGATAGTGCTGAATCACCGCGCGCGACTCATCGACCGACGAAGCCTGGCCCAGGAAGACGACGACCTCCGTGGTCGCGCCGGGGGCCAGCAAGACCGTGACCTGCAACGCGCCGCAGGGATCAAGGCCGCCGCCGAGCCGGCCGGAAAGCCGATCGCCGCGCTCCAGCGCGTCGGGATGATCCAGCGTTCCGTTACGGCCGAGAATCTCCGTTCGATCACCCGTCCAGGCCGCCTGTTTGCCCGCGAGGTCGAGAAACGCGACGCGGCCGGCGAAGTCGAGCGTCCACGCGTTCCTGGCGAAGAGCGCGCCGGTCGCCTCGTCGAGCTCGGTCACGACGTGGGGCGCGGTGATCGTCCGCGCGGGGCCCAGCACCCACTCGACGTAGGCGGTGACGGTCAGTCGCCGTGAGCGTCGCGAGTGATTCGTGATCTTGAGACGCGAGATCTTCACCGGGTCGGCGAGGGGCACGTACTGGCAGAGCTCGAGCGCGATGCCGTGCGAGTCGTGGGTGAATCGGCTGTAGCCCTGTCCGTGACGACACTGGTACGACCACGCGTCTTCGCGGATCGGCAGGAGCGTCGGGCCCCAGAGGCGGCCGGTCTCGTCGTCGCGTACGTAGATCACCTCGCCCGGCGGATCGCTGACCGGGTCGTTCGACCACGGCGTGAGCTGGTTCTCTCGGCTGTTGAGCGCCCACGTGTGACCGCCGCCCGATTCCGAGACCTGGAAGCCGAGCTGCTCGTTGGCGATCACGTTGATCCACGGCGCCGGCGTCCAGTGGCCCTCGTCGAGCACGATCGAGTACTCGCGCCCGTCCTCGACGAAGCCGCCGAGCTCGTTGTCGAATTCCCGGCGCGGCCGCGGAGGGGGCAGCTCGGAGCCCTGCTCCGGCTCGGGAGTGGGCCGACGCTCTCGGCGCCGGGGGGCCGTCGCGTGCTCGACGCGGCCGACCTGCTCGGCCAGGGTGCCCAGGCGGCTCGGCAGCATCACGCGTGCGGCCGCCGTGAGACAGTCGCGCTCGGCCGCTGAGAGGCGATCGCCGCGCAGGACGACGATCGAGCCTTCGGGGATGGCGCCGAGCGTCGGCCGTCCGGAGCGCACCAGGCCTTCGAGAGCGGCCTGGAGATCCTGAAGATAGGACGGCGGTTTCTCGTTCAAGATCACCAGATCGACCGCGAGCCCTTTCATCCGCCAGTACTCGTGCGCGCGCAACAGCTGGCGCACGATCTCGCGATCCTCGATCTCGTCGATCCGCACCAGCACGATCGGCAGGTCTCCCGAGATGCGGTGCGCCCAGAGGGCGGCGGGCCCGAGCGTGTTGCGGGCGAGCGTCGCGGCGGGGGCGCGCAGGCGCGGATCGGCATAGAGGACACGGTTGGCGATCTGCTGGAAGAGATGAGCCTCCTCCGGCGTGATGCCTAGGTGATGGAGCTGGACCTGCGCCTGGGTCCACGCCAGGGTGGCGATGCGCTCGAACGTCGCCGGGTCGCGATACTTGTCGGCCATCCCGAGCGCGTCCGCCCGCGTGTTGGAGAGCACGGTCGAGAAGACGACGCGGCCGCTGCCTCCGGGCGCCAGCCGCAGGCGCCGCCTCAGGCTGAAGATCGGATCGAGCACGGCGCCCGTGGTGTTCGAGAGGGGCCGGCCCTCGATCATGGACATCGGCGTGCGAATGCCACGGCCGCGGCCCAGGAAGCGCCCCCGCTCGGTCTCGTATTGCGAGCCGCCCGTGCTGGTGCCCTCGACGAAGACGACGTGCGCCGCCCAGACGCGCTGCTCTTCGGACGTCCGCGTTCGGCGGGTCGCCAGGAGCGTGTCGAGCTCGGCCACGGCCTCCGTCTGGACGAAGATATTGGAGAACGCGGGATGGGCCGCGTCGTCGCGGGGCGGCGCCAGCACGATCTCCGCGTACGACGTCACCTCGATCTCGCGCGCTTCGCTGCCGAGGTTCGTGAGCGTCACGCGCCGGATCTCGGCGTTGTCCTCGGGCGAGACGAGCACCTCGAGCCGGGTCAGCAGATTGCCGTCGCGGCGCTGGATCTCGGCGCGGTCCTCGAGGAACGTCACCTCGTAGCTGTCGGGCTCGCGCCCCGAGGGCTGCAAGCCGGCGGACCACACCTCGCCGCTCCGCGTGTCGCGCAGGAAGACGAACGTGCCCCAGGCATCCTTCGTCGTGTCTTCTCGCCACCGTGTCACTGCGAGCGGCCCGCAGTGGCTGTAGCCGGAACCGGCCGTCGTCAGCATCACGACGTAGCGGCCGTTGGAGAGCAGGTGCGTGCGCGGTATCAGATCGAACGCCGACGTGAACCGGCGCGACGTCGGCGCCACCATCGCGCGCGTCTCCTCGTGCGCCGGAGCTTCCTTCGCTCGGGGACGCATGACGGGCACGTCGCGTGGCGCGCGCTCTTGCAAGATGAGCTCGGTGGCCTGCACCATCGGCTGGGCGTGGAATCGCTCGCGCATCCGGCCGTCGAGGAGCACGTTGGCCAGGGCGACGACGGTCATCCCCTGGTGGTGCGCCATGTAGGTGTGGATCACCGCCACCTGCGCGCCTTCGGGCAGGCGCGCGCGAGTGTAATCGAGCGCTTCGTAGAAACCGTAGGGCCCCAGACCGCCGGCCCGCGCGAGCTCGCCGAAGTTGCGGGCCGCCGCCGAGGGATCGACCATGGCGGCCAGCGCCGTCGCGTAGGGCGCGATCACCAGATCGTCACTGAGCCCGCGCTCGAGGCCGAGCCCGGGCACGCCGAAGCTCGAGTACTGGTAGGTAAGGTCGAGATCGCGCACGTTGTAGGCGGATTCCGAGATGCCCCAGGGCACGCCGCGCCCCTGCCCGTAGGAGATCTGACGCTGCACGGCCAGACGGCACGTCTGCTCCAGCAGGCTGCCGTGCGGCTCCCGCATGACGAGCCCGGGCATCAGATACTCGAACATCGAGCCCGACCACGAGACGAGCGCGATGTCCGACTCGACCGGCGTCATCGGGCGCGCGAGTCGGAACCAGTGCACGGCCGACACGTCACCGCGGGCGATCGCGACGAAGCTCGTGAGCCTGGCCTCGGAGGCCAGAAGATCGTACCGGCCCTCGTCGAGAGATCCGTCGGCCACCCGGTAGCCGATGGCGAAGAGTTGCCGGGGCCGGTCGAACAGGAACTCGAAGTCCATTCCGTCGAAGAGATCGCGGGCGCTGCGCTCGACCTGCTCGAGACTTTTCAACAGGCTCTCGGCGGCTCGCGCCGAGCTCTCGAGCGCCTCGAAGACCGTCGAGGCGCGGCCCCGGTCGACGACGTCGTTCGCCTGGCCTGGCGATGGTCCTGTCCACGGGGCGAGCTCGCGCGCCGCCTCGCGCGCGAGCTCGGGCAGATCGCGGAGCAGGGGCGGAGAGTCGAGCAATCGCGCGAGGGCGCTCGTACCCTGGCCGTCGGTCGGCAGGGTGCGGCGGAGGTCGTCGAGCCCCTCGATCCACGGCGCGAGCGCGTCGAGGTCGCGGCCATGGGTCGCGATCGTCGCCTGCGCGACCTCCGCCCACACGACCGCTTCGGCTCCCGTGTCGGCGGGGAGCGCCTTTGCCCGGTCGCCGAGCCCGCGAACCGCGGCGGTGATCTCGCGAAGTCGATTCGGCCAGGCGGCGGTCGAGGGAGGCTCTTGGGCCAGCGCGCCGCGCAGCTCGTCGACCGCCGGGCGCGACTCGGCGGGCAACGCGTCGCGCAGCAGCAGGAGCGCCGCATCGATTCCGCGCTGGACCTCGACGCCGATGATCGGGCAGCCGGCACGCTCGTGTGCCGCGACGGCGAGGACGCTCAGATGCCCGGCGAGATTGCCACTGTCGACGGTGGAGACGTATCGCGGCTCCAGCGGCTTGCGCGTGCGCGTGTCGTACCAGTTGTAGAGGTGCCCGCGGTAACGCTCGAGATCGGACATGGTCGCCAGGGTTGCCTCGAGCCGATCCATCGCGTCGAGCGTGCCGATCCAGCCGAGATCGCGCGCCGCTACCGTCGAGAGCAAGTAGACGCCCATGTTGGTCGGCGACGTCCGGTGCGCCACGACGGGCCGCGGGTCGTCCTGGAAGTTATCGGGCGGGAGCGAATTGTCTTCCTGCGTCACGAACGTCTCGAAGAAGCGCCAGCTCTTCCGCGCCGTCGCCAGGATGCGCTGCCGCTCGTCGCCGCTCAGCTGCTCGGGCGGCAGCGTCGCCGCGGGCCGGCTGATCCAGCGAGCTACCGCGGGCGAGAGAAACCAGAGGATGGCGAACGTCGCGGCGATGGGCCGGATCTCGCCGGCCGAGAAAACGGCGACGACCCCTGCGACGAGCGCCAAGACGAGGGCGCCCCACATCTCCAGGTAGGTGCGGCCCAGATCGAGGGTCAAGCTCGACTTCACCTGCGCGGCTGAAACCCACTCGAGCATCCGTCGGCGGGTCACCACCAGACGGAGCAACGTCCGCACCACGGCGTCCCCCATGAGCCAGGCCTGGTGGGCGAGGAAGGTGAGGCCGAGCCCGATCTGCGCGCCGGCAAGCACCAGGCTCTCGCCGAGACCGCGCAGGTACGCGCGCTTGGACCCGCCGGGGCGGCGGGGGAGGATCTCGCTCGACACCGGGACGAGCGCGGGGAGCGCGAGGCACAGCAGCACCAGCTTGGTCCACACGAGCGACGCGGCGAGCGGCAAGGCCCAGCCGAGCACCAGCGTGAGATAGGCGGCGGGAGCCGAGAGCGTACGCCGCAGGTTGTCGAGCATCTTCCAGCGGCCGATCGTCGGAATCCGGGCCCGCGAGGCGCCGACGCCCGCCGCGCCTCGGATCAGCCACGGCAAGAGCTGCCAATCGCCGCGCGCCCAGCGATGCTGGCGCGCCGCCGAGACATCGTAGCGGGCCGGAAAATCCTCGAAGAGCTCGATGTCGGTGACCAGTGCGGCGCGCGCGAAGAGCCCCTCGAAGAGGTCGTGGCTGAGCAGGGTGTTCTCCGGCACCCGCCCCTCGAGCGCGCGCTCGAACGCGTCGACGTCGTAGATCCCCTTGCCGGTGTACGAGCCTTCGCCGAAGAGGTCCTGATACACGTCCGACACGGCGGCGGAGTAGGGATCGATGCCGGCCGGGCCGGAGAACACGCGCCGAAAGAGCGAGCCCTCGCGCTCGGTCGGCAAGGTCGGCGCGATCCGTGGCTGGAGAATCCCATATCCCTCGACGACGCGGCCCTCGCCCGGCTCGAGGCGGGGCCGGTTCAGCGGGTGGGCGAGGGTGCCGACCAATCGCGATGCGGCGCCGCGGGGAAGCTGGGTGTCGGCGTCGAGCGTGATCACGAAGCGGATCGACGAGGGCACGTCGAGACTCTCGATCATGAACGACGTGTCGGTCGCGCCGCGGAGCAGGCGATTGAGCTCGTGCAGCTTGCCGCGCTTGCGCTCCCAGCCCATCCAGCGGCCCTCGCTCTCGCTCCAGAGACGCCGGCGGTGGAAAAGATAGAAGCGGGGCTCGCCGTCGCCGGTGGCGGCGCCGTGGCGCCGGTTGAGCTCGGCGATGCCCGCGCGTGCCGCGGTCAGCAAGGCCTCGTCGTCGGCGGCGTGCTCTTGCGCGCAGTCCGTCCAGTCGGACAACAGCGCGAAGCGCAGCGCGCCGTCGTCGTTGGCGAGGTAGTGAACACCCAGGTGCGCGATCTGCTCGGCGATCTGCGCCCGGCTGGTCAAGAGCGTCGGCACGACCACGAGGGTCTTCAGCTCGGGCGGCACGCCGTCGGCCAGCTCGAGCCGCGGCAGCGCGCGCGGCGGGAACATCTCGACGACCGCGCGGTTGACGAGCGCGGTGGCCGCGTCCGAAGCGGGGAGCGCCGCGAGCGCCGCGAGGGCGATGAGGATGAACGGGCTCACCCCGAGTGCATGCGTGAACATGATGGGTAGACAGAGGAGAAATGCCGTGACGATCCCGATCGAGCCGAGATAGCTCCACGTCGCCGAGGTCATGTAGGCGCGGACTAGGCGCTGGCGCAGCGAGACCCGGTAGCCCACCGCGTGCTCGAGGCTCGGCCGTCCCTTGGAGATCAGGTAGTAGCCGAGGTCTTCGGTGTGCCGATCGCGGTGGCCCGCCAGGGTCAACGCCTGGCGGGCCACGTTGATCTCCGAGCGCCCTGACCCCCGGGCCAGGTCTTCGACCGCGTGGCGATAGCGGTCGCGCGTGGCGAAATCCATCGCGCCGAACTCGCTCTCGCTCCGGAAGAGACGATCGACCAGGCTCCCCTGCTCGAAGAAGTCGCGCCAGTTGAAGGTCGCCATCACGCGCAGGCTCGTGATCACGTTCCGCACCGTCACGTTGGCGCCGGCCTGGCGCTGGTGCTCGGCGCGGATGAGCTCGTGCGCGGAGGTGCCGCGGGCCGCGAGCCGCTCGTCGAGCCAGCGCGCCGCCGGCGTCGTGACCGGATCCTGGTCCCTGAGCCGATGGGAGAGCCGCACGGCGAACGATGTGGTCAGCACGGCGTCGCCGATCGATCGGAAGGCCTGCGGGTTGGCCGGCAGATCGGACTGGCCCAGCAAGAGATTGGCGAGGCGGTCGGCTTCGAGCCGTGCCGCGCGCGCCTCGACGATCTCGACGGCGAGCCGGCGAAGATTCTCGATCAGGGTCAGCCGGAGCGCGATCGGCACCGCCCACAGCTCGCTGATGCGAAGCGCTTCGGTGCGCTGAAAGGCCAGGACGAAGCGCTGCAACGTGGCCGGGTCGAAGCGGCTGTCGGTGTGGGCGACGAACGTCCAGGCCAGCTCGAGGGCGCGCGGCGCCCCGGCGAGTGGCCCCTCGTCGAGCGTGGGCAGCTGCCGATAGAAGCCCGGCGGCAGATCGGTGCGAATCTCGTTGAGTACTTCCTCGACGATGTGGAAGTTGTCGACGAGCCACTCCGCGGCGGGCGTCGTCGCGCGCTCCTCGTTGATGACGGCGGCCAGCGTGCGGTAGCAGCGGAGGAGGACGCGCCCGTTTTCCCGGGCGCGCGATAGCAGGCCCGGCTCGGGCCGCCGGCCGGACGAGACGCGATGGCGCGCGATCGTCTCGGCCAGATCTTCGAGCCGCTCGACACTCAGGAGCTCGGCGCGAATGGGCTCCGTTCCGAAGAGGTTCATCTGGTGGGCCGTCGGATTCCAGTGTATGCTGAGTTGACACTGGCAGAAATTACTAGGTAAGAACTACTCGACCGACTTCTCCGGTACCGTCCGCGTGCGGTCACAACGGTCGACTTTTCATGGACATCGACGCGCCTGCAGTGAGGTCGACGCTCTGGCATTTCAATTGCCAGATCTTGATCTCGGAGGGTTGCACTGATGAGAACTGCTATCGGTCTAATCGTGCTCGGGCTCATCGGCGGCACCGTGCCGACCGGGCTCTCGGGTATCAACCACGTCGCGCAAGTTCTCGCCGGCACTGCCGGCGCGTTGCTTTCCCTCGTGATCTGCTGTCTGGCGGCTACTGCCGCCACTCGCTTCAAGGCGTTCGTGCCGTCGGTTCCGCGGCTACAGCGAAGGCCCATCGCCTCGACGCAATCAGCTCCTCGCAGCATCTAGATCCTCGCTCTAGAACAGGTCTTCGACAAGTCGCGAGCTGAGGAGATCACTCCGAAGCTCGCTTTGACAATCCAAAACTGCAACGCCCATGCCGCGCATGATCGCCGAGAGCGACGCGCGATTCAGTGTTTTGACGTCGGGCCGCGCGGCGATCGCTCACAGAACGAGCAGTCTCTGTAACGACTACTGTGTAAGAAGCTCTCGACCGCTCGCGATCTCGCTGCCACCATGACGACGGCAGCGAGACCGCTCGACGCTGTGCGTGTACTCGAGCTGGCCCGCTCCGCGCGGCGGGATGATCCTATCCGATCTCCTCGCCGAGGTCATCAAGATCGAGCCGCCAGTCGAGGAGATCTGCGAGATGGACGATCCGGTGGCCGGGGAGATGTACTTGCCGGGCGTCACGGTCAAGATGTCGAAGACACCGGGCCGGATCGGTCCGGTGCCGACACCCGGCCAGCACACCGACGAGATCATCTCGAGCGTGCTCGGCTACGACTCGAGCGCGATCAGTAGCCTGCGAAGCGCCGGCGCGATCGCGTAGGCTCGCTCGCGCGGTTCCGTTGACGCAGGTGGTATAAAAAGGTCGGACGATGCCGTCGCGACCCTTGCGGCTTCTCGCGTTTCTCCTCCAGTCCGACTGGCGTCGTCTCGCGGCGAGCCTCCTGACGCCGCTCCTCCTCGGCCTCACGTTCGGTTGCGGCTACATTGCGGCGCTGTCCGTCGGCGAAGCGGACGCCATCACGCCCGTCGACCAGCCGCTCGTCGCCACGATCGATTGCGGACCCGCGTCGCTCGCGGCGCCGCAAGCAACGGGCGTCGGGGTCGTCGTCGCCCGAGCCTTCGATCGCGAGCTGCGCCCGCTCTGCCCGACTCGAGACCGCGCGCCGCCCGCTCTCGCCTCCTAGCCAGCTAGCCCCAGCGAGCCCCACGGATCTCCCAGCGCGGGAGAACTGCGCGTGGTGTCCGGGTGCGCGTCTGTGCGGTTTCACGGTCGGCCGCGGACGCAGTCCACGCCGATCGATCTCACACGGAGGGGAGGTGAGAGTATGACGCGGACGATGACGACCGTCCTTGCTCTGGGTTCTCTGATGTGGCTCACGGCTGCGGCGACCGCTCAGCAGGCGGCGATGATGAGCGACTGCGACAAGTGGATCGCCAAGATCAACGGCGAGGCCGGCGTGCGCGTGGACGAGGCCGGCCACAACGCGCGACTGAAGGTCGACGAGATCGCGAAGATGTGCAAGGAAGGCAAGACGGCCGAGGCGGAGAAGATTGCCATGGACACGATGGCGAATCTCGGTATCAAACCGTAAAAACAGCTTCCACCGTCAGGTAGTGGCTCGGCTCCGGCTGAGCCACTACCGCCCCCCAAACTGTTCGATCCCCTAAGTGGGCTGCCTCTCGGCCAGCGGAGCCGAGCGGCCGACGCCCTGCGACGCGCACAACCACCTGATAGACTACGACCCGCTCGCGAGGCACGAAGCCAGGATGCGCGGTGAAGCTTCGTGATCGGAAAGGACACGCGATGAAATTCGGACTGCACTCCGTCAATCTGCACACTTGCGGTTATCCCGACGCCGCCGGGCGCATCGGACGGGCGGCCGAGGCCTCCGGGTTCGAATCGCTCTGGGTCGCCGACCACGTCGTGCTGCCCGACCCGCCGGTGGCCGGGCGCCCCATGGCGCCGGACCAGCGACTGCTCGATCCGATCGTCGCGCTGACGTTCCTGGCCGCGCACACCCAGCGCATCCGCCTGGCGACCGGCGTTATCATCCTGCCGCAGCGCCAGGCGCTGGTGCTCGCCAAGCAGCTCGCCTCGCTCGACGTGCTCTCGAACGGCCGGCTCATCTTCGGCCTTGGCGTGGGCTGGTGCGAGCCCGAGATGCGCTCGGTCGGCGCGCCGTTCGCCGAGCGTGGGCGCGTCGCCGACGACTACCTGGCGGCCATGCGCGCGGTGTGGACGCAGCCGAAGCCGTCGTACAAGGGCCCGTACGTCTCGTTCGACGGTGTGCAGGCGATGCCGCGCCCGGTGCAGACGCCGACGCCGCCGATAGTCGTGGGCGGCCGCACAGCGCCGGCCTTTCGCCGCGCAGTCACTCAGGGCCACGGCTGGTACGGCTTCGGTCTGAACGTCGACGAGACGCAGAAGTTCGTCGCGGCGCTGCGCGAGGCGGGCAAGAAGCACTCGCGGCCGGCGGAGCTCGGGCGGCTCGAGATCAGCGTGACGCCGCCAGGCCTGGACGTTCCGGACAAGGCGACGCTCGACGCCTATGCGGCGGCCGGGGTCGATCGGCTCATCTTGAGACCGCGGCCCGAGATGGACGCCGCGGCGCTCGAGCGCTTTGCCGCCGAGGCCGGGCGCGCGCTCGGCCTGCAGGCCGCGTGAGCCGGCCATGAAGATCGCGAGGGTCGAAGCGCTGCATTGCGACGGCGGCTGGCGGCCGTGGACGTTCGTGCGCATCGAGACCGACACCGGGCTGGTCGGCTGGGGCGAGTGCAGCGACAACCGGAGTCCCCACGGCATCGCCGGGTCGGTCCGCGACATCGCCGATCTCCTGATCGGGCAGGACCCGCAGCCCGTCGAGCGCCTCTACTGGGACATGCTGCGGCGCATGCGCCAGAACAGCGGCGGCGTCTCGCACAAGGCGATGGCCGGCATCGAGCTGGCCCTGTGGGACATCAAGGCCAAGGCGCTCGGCGTGCCGGTCTACGAGCTGTTCGGCGGCCCGATGCGCGACCGGATACGCCTCTACTGGTCGCACTGCGGCACGACGCGGGCGCGCATGGGGCAGTTCCTCGGGACGCCGCCGCTCAAGACCTACGACGACATCGCGGCGCTCGGGCGCGAGGTGGTGAAGCGCGGGTTCACCGCGCTCAAGACCAACATGGTCATCCCGGGCGATCCGGCGACCGTGTACTTCCCCGGGTTCGCCAGCGGCATCAACACCACCGACGGCGCGCCGACGGTGGAGATTCTCGAGGCGATCGACCGACTGATCGGCACCTTTCGCGAGGCGGTGGGCCCGAAGGTGGGGCTTTGCCTGGACCTGAACTATAACTTCCGCACCGAGGGCGTGCTGCGGATCGCCAAGCTGCTCGAGAAATACGACATGCAGTGGGTCGAGTACGACAACTGGGATCCCGACGCGCTCCTGCAGATCAAGCAGTCGACTTCAACCCGCCTGGCCTCGTGCGAGAGCCTGGTGACCCTGCGCCAGTACCGGCCGTTCCTCGAGCGCCATGCGGTCGACGTGGCGATCATCGACGTGCCGTGGAACGGCTTCTCGCAATCGGTGCAGATCGGGCGGCTGGCGGAAGCATGCGAGATCAACATCGCCCCGCACAACTACTACAGCCATCTGGCCGACCTGCACTCCTTGCACCTCTGCGCCGTGCTCCCCAACGTGCGCATCATGGAGATCGACATCGACGACGTACCCTGGAAGGGCCCGCTCGTCACGCGCCCGCCGGTGATCCGCGACGGACACATCTGGCTCTCCGACGCGCCGGGCTGGGGCGCCGACATCGACGAGCGCGTGCTGCGCGAGCATCCCTGGCCCCGACCGGGCGACGGCGGGCCGCAGCTCTTCTACGGGATGGATCCGGGGCAGATGGCCGCGCGGCCGCGATAGCGGCGCGGCGTTCTCGTGACGTGTCTCGCGCGATAGGCGGCCTGCCCACCATGCTGGGCAGGGCGCCAGGCCGTGTCCGAGACGACAAGCGTGAAGTCCTCTCGCCGTCAGCATCGTCCTCGAATCGTCGTCTGGCATCGCTGCTGCAACTTGCTCGCGCATGCTTCGAGCGACGAACACACCGATCGGTTCACTGTCGCGGATTCCGCGTCCTGCCAGGCTCGTGGGCCTGAGTCTCTTGATGTTCTTGCCGTCCGCGGCGCACGCACCGAGCGTGGCCGGCGACTTCCCCGTGGCGCTGGCACCGGCCAGTGTCTGGGCACGCGGGTTTCTCCAGCCGCGCGGCGTGGCCGTGAATGTTCACGGTGCCGTCTACGTCGCCGACAGACTTGCCGGGACTGTGACGCGCATCGCTCCGGATCAGTCCATGACCATCGTGGCCAACGGGCTCGAGCGGCCCGTCGGTCTCGCCTTCGATGCCAAAGGGCGATTGCTCGTTGCTGAGGAGCGAGCCGGCCGAGTGACGAGGCTGGAGGCCAGCGGCGCGCGCTCGACTCTGGTGTCGGGCGTCAGGCAGCCTCGGTGGCTGGACGTGGGAGAGGACGGGACCCTCTTCATCGCCGCCCGTCGGCTGACGCGCGGCCTCGATCCCGAACCGGATGACGAATCCGCCGAGCCGGAGGCGATTCTGGCGCTCACGCCAACCGGGGCGCTCACGATTTTCGCCGATGGGTTCCGAGCCCTTCGGGGCATTGTAGCCGGTGATGGAGTCCTCTACGCGGCGACGGACGGCCGCCGTGGCGAAGCGCAGACGGACGGCGTCGTATTCCAGATTCCGATCCTGCCGGGCGCGCGGGCGGGCGCCGCCAGTGCGCTCGGGTTTCCCGCTAGCTTCACCAAGCCGACGGCGCTGGCTCAAGATCGGCTGGGGGCGCTGTTCGTGACGACTCAGGAGCTCGGCACCGACGGACAGCGAACCAGTCGTGCGATCGCGAAGCTGCACCCGGACGGACGGGTCAGCTTGTTCGCGGGAGGGTTCGATTATCCGCAGGGTCTCGGGTTCGACTCCACGGGCAATCTATACGTCGCCGACGGGCCCTCGGGACGGGTCTTCCGTTTCCTCGCGCCGCCTGCGCCGGAACTGGATCCGCTGGCGTCGATGACGAGCGAGCCAACGATCCGCGTGCGCGGCACCGCGCAGCCCGCGTCGCGGCTCGATGGACGCGTCGATGGTGGAGGAAGCCTGTTCACGACGCAGGGCAACGCCGGTGGCGGATTCGCGCTGACGCTCGCGTTGACGCGCAACGCCACGAACACGATCGAGGTCTTCGCCACTGCCCATCGGGGCGACGGCTTGACCGGTGCGTCCGCCGAAGCAACGGTCCGCCACGATGACGTGCCACCGGAAACCACGATCACTGGCGGCCCGTCGAGCCCGACCGCCGCAGCCACGGCGACGTTCAGCTTCACCGGCGACGACGACGTCACATCTGCCGGTGATCTGCGGTTCGCCTGGCGTCTCGACGGCTGGCCCTTCAGCGAGTTCTCCGAAGCGCGGTCCGTCGATCTGGCCGATCTCGGGGACGGGGTGCACACGTTCGCGGTCGTGGCGCGAGACCGGGCGGGCAACGTCGATCCGACGCCCGCGGCGAGAACGTTCACGGTGAGCCGGTCTCGGATCGCGCTCGTCGAGCCCGAGCCCGGCGCCACCCTGCCCGCGGGGCTCCGGCTTGTTCGCGGCACGGTGACGATCGGCGGGCAAGAGCTCGTGGTCACGGTCAACGGCGTCGCGGCCGCGGTGCACGGGAACACGTTCGCCGCGCTCGTCCCGCTGACCGAGGCGACGACACGTCTTCAGATCGTCGCCACCAGCGCTGCGGGTAATTCCGCCTACCAGGACGTACCCGTCACCGTCACCGCGTCACCCGATTCTCCATTCCTGCTCATCACCAGCCCTCAAAGCGGGGTAGCCCCGCTCACGGTGGGATTCTCTTTGCTTGGCGCGCCTGCGGCGGCGACCATCCAGGCCGACTTCTCCGGCAATGGCGCGGCCGATTTCACCGGCCCACGCCTCGACGGGCAGGTCTTCACGTATACCCAGCCCGGTCTCTACGTTCCGCTGGTGACTGTCACCGACGCCCAGGGCCACCGAGCGACGGTTCCCGCCGTCATCCAGGTCTTCGACCGCGCCGTTCTCGATGGGCTACTACAGTCCAAATGGACTGCCTTGCGGGACGCGTTGCGCCGCGGCGACGTCGGCCAAGCTTTGACGCAGGTCTCCGGGCGCTCGCGCAGTCGCTACCAGCAGGCCCTCACCACGCTCACCCCGGATCTTCCCGCCCTCGATTCGATTCTCACGGACGTCAGACTCATCCGCGTGCGAGGTCCGGAGGCGATCTTCGAGATGAGCCGCGTGGACGCCGGCATTCTCAAGTCCTTCGAGGTGCGCTTTCACGTCGACGTTGATGGCTTCTGGCGTGTCCGGTCGTTCTGAACGGTGATGCGAAAATCCGCGCTCGTCGTCCTGTTCTGCCTGATTCCTTCGCTCCCAGACGCCGAGGCAGCCGGGCCCTGGCAGGCGCAGGTGGTCAGCGCCGAGACGAAGCAGCCGCTCGATGGCGTCGTGGTGCTGGCCTGGTGGACCCGGCACGCCCGGAGCTTCGGCGGGCCCAGCGAAGAGTATCGAGATTCCCAGGAAGTCCTCACCGACAAGGACGGCCGCTTCACGATCGCCTCGCGCTGGTTCTTCAGCCTCAACCCGCTCGTATTCTTCCGCGGGCCGTTCTTCGGAATGTTCAAGTCCGGGTACGGAGACTTTCGGTGGCCCGGCTACGAGGGATCGGAGACGTGGCCCAAGGAGAAACGCGAAGCGCTCCGGACGGCCGCGCGGCTTCTGCAACTCGCCGGTATCGTGCTCGAAATGCCGAAGCTGCAGAATGCCGAGCAGAGGAAAGAGTACCTGCAAACGATAGAGGTTCATGTCCTGACCGTTCCGCTCGCGCAGCGACCACTCATGCAGAACGCAATCGTCGAGGAGCGGCACGCGCTCGGGTACCGGGGTCAGATTCACCCCTAATGGAGGCGTCGTGATTCATCCAGCCAGGTTCGTGGTGACCGCCGTTGGAGGCCTGTTGTTCGGGGTGATTGGGCCAGCAGAACCGTATGCGCCAACAACTCATGCGGAACTCGGCGCCGTCGCAGTCGAGCGGTCGAATCTAGACGCGATCTTGAAGAATCAGTACGGTGTCGACGGGGGAACTTCGTTCGCCATAGATGGACAGGCGATCCGTACCTGGATCGCGATCGGTGCCACCCGTGAAGACTTTCCCGGGATTCGTTCGCTCAACCACTTCCACAGCCCGCTCCAGGCGTGGGCCGATGCGG
>Ga0209802_1000254_pt1 | contig 40807 bp, 24 predicted proteins | sample GraSoiAngelo_129_FD_185886 | JGI IMG/M metagenome (GOLD analysis project Ga0209802, IMG submission 185886) | Grasslands soil microbial communities from the Angelo Coastal Reserve, California, USA - 14_0927_12_40cm (SPAdes) (version 2) | ecosystem: Environmental > Terrestrial > Soil > Grasslands ...
CATCCCCACGCCAGCATTTTCTCTGGAGGGAGTTTGGCGTTTAGAACGACTCCCACCAGCGCGGCGAACATCACGGCAACCTGTTGACTCCCCGATTGCCAACTGACATAGAAGCCTTTGTGGCCGTGGGTGGCGATCTCCGACAAGTAAACGGAAACGCCACCTAATTCCATTCCCGCCGAAAAACCCTGGAGTAGTCGACCGATGAGTACACACAGCGGGGCCAGCAGGCCGATCGTGGCGTATCCGGGCATGCACGCAATGGTGAGGATTCCGACTGACATGAAGCCCAATGTCAGCATCAGGCCGGCGCGGCGTCCACGGTAATCCGCGTAAGCGCCGAGCACGATGGCTCCGAGGGGCCGCATCAGAAACCCTGCGCCAAAAGTCATCAGCGACAACATCAGCGATAAAAACGGATTGCCGCTCGGAAAGAAAATCTTACCAATCGCAGAGGCGTAATATCCGAATACCATGAAGTCGTACATCTCCAGAAAATTTCCGCTGGAGACGCGAATCACAGACCAGATTTTTGCTTTCCGATCAGAAGGGATGATCATGAGACCCTACGGCTCGCAATCATCGCCTTCTACCGCGACTAAAGGAAGAGATAACCTAATTCCCCTGGCTCACCCGTGCGGCGATCGCTTCCCCTAATTCCTCGGTCGAAGCGTTACCGCCAATATCCGGAGTGCGCACCTTCGATTGCGCCAGGACTTCCGCGATCGCATGCTCAACAGCATCCGCAGCTCCCGTGGCGCCCAGATGCCTGAGCATCATGGCGCCTGACCAAATCTGTCCGATCGGATTCGCGATGCCCTTCCCAGCGATGTCGGGTGCCGAGCCGTGGACCGGTTCGAACATGGACGGATATTCCTTTTCCGGATTGAGATTTGCGGAGGGCGCGATGCCGATTGAGCCGACCACGGCGGGACCGAGGTCGGAGAGAATGTCTCCGAAAAGGTTGGAGCCCACTACCACGTCGAACCAATCGGGATGACGCACGAAATGAGCCGTCAGGATATCGATGTGAAATTGGTCCGTGCGGATATCGCGGTAAGCAGGCGCCAGCGCATGAAAGCATTCGTCCCAGAAGGGCATGGTGTGAATGATGCCATTTGATTTTGTGGCCGAGGTGAGATGTTTCTTTCTCTTGCGGGCCAATTCAAATGCGAATCGCAGCACGCGGTTGACCCCGCGGCGCGTAAAAACAGTCTGTTGGACAGCCATCTCTTCATCCGTTCCTTCGTAGAGACGGCCGCCGATATTCGAATATTCGCCTTCGTTATTTTCCCGGACGATGCTGAAATCAATCTGGCCAGGCTTCCAATTCTTCAGCGGAGTCTCGATTCCCTCGAAAAGACGCACGGGGCGCAAGTTCACGTACTGGCGCATCCCGCGCCGGATGGGGATCAAAAGCCCCCAAAGCGAGATGTGGTCCGGAACGCTGGGATGTCCGACGGCACCCAGGAAGATAGAGTCGAACGGCCTCAATAGCTGCAGGCCGTCCGCGGGCATCATTTTTCCGGTCTTGACGTAGGTCTCACAGCTCCAATCGAAGGCGTGCCATTGGCATTGGAATCCAAAGCGTCGTCCCGCCGCCTCCAACACACGGATGCCTTCCGGAACGACTTCCTTGCCGATGCCGTCTCCCGCGATGACTGCAATGTTTAACGTTTTCATGTCCGCCGGAACTTATCCTTCTTCAGCCGACAACAACGGCGATAGCGCGCTTACATCCGGAGCCGAATCCAGGCCTTTGACGAAAGCGACGATTTTTTCCGTCTTGACCCTCGGCCAGCCTGCGAACTCAGCGCATCCGCGGAATTTCTCAGCTGCTTCATCAAAAGTCATGGGATTGGCCGGGCTGCCCGTGCCAAAATCAGCGCGGCCTGCGATGACTCTGCCGTCCTTCAAGTGGATTTTCAGGAGGGATGTCATTTTGTCATATCCGGCGCTCTCGGCTTCCGGATCCACATAAAAGTTGATCCTGCGAATCATCTGTTGAACGTCTGTCCTCTGAACAACTTTGTCGGAAAACTCGCTCAATCCCGCCTTGCGTTCCAGGAGTAGGATGGCCAAACAAAATTCCATGCTGAACTTGGCTTCCAGTCCGGTCTTCGGCTGGTGGTGGAGAAGAGTCGTGGTCATGTTGTGATTGGCGCCGACATCGACTTTTTCAACCTGCGCTGCCTGCAGATTGTCGGCTTGAATCAAACGCGCGAGCTCGGTCATCGCCGGATGAGTGAGCGAGCCCGAGGGATAAGGCTTCAATGAAATGCCGGGAGAGGCGAACGTCCATGGTTTCCCAAGACGGTTCATAATCGCTTCGGGCTCATACGATCCCCCGAAGGCATGAAAAAAACCGCGTTCCGCTTCCAAAATTTGCACCGCTGCCGTCCAGCCCAGCGCGACAAGATCCGCCGATGCCACTCCGCTCTCCGCGGCGCGACCGGCCTGAAACGGCTTGGTCATGGTGCCAAAATTTTCTCTCAGGCCTCCCGATTGACTGGCAACCAAGCCAAAGGCATTCAGAATTTTCGAAGGTTCGAATCGCAGCAGTCTTGCGCAAGCCGCCGCGGAGCCAAACGGCCCGCAAGTACCGGTGGAATGAAATCCGTCCTGGTAATGTCGGGGCGAGATTGCTTCGGCGATTTTGCATTCCACTTCAACGCCCAAATGGTAGGCTAGCATGAACTCTCTGCCCGAAATGTTTTTTCCCTCAGCGAGCGCGAAGATTGCGGGAAGAACGGGGACGGTCGGGTGGACCAGCAGCCCATAGACGCGATCCTTCGCAGCTGAGAGTTGCGTGTCGTCAAAATCATCGGCGTGAATGGAAACACCGTTAACGAAGGCGGCAAAGCGAGCGGAGGTTTTCTTTGATGATCCGATGATGGTGGCTCTTCCTTCGCTGACGCCGGTTTTCTCCAGATATTGACGGGAGAGAGCTCCCGTTCGCGCCCGTGATCCCGCCAAAGCCAGTCCCAAACCGTCAAGGATCGATTTCTTTCCCAATTCAATGACGCCTGCCGGAATCTCCTCGTACTTTGTCGTCGCGACAAATCGGGCGACATACTCTGTCAGGCCAGGAACCTCGGGGAAATCGTTGCCGGCAAAAACGTTGGCGCCGCCTGCGGAATTGACCAGCAGGCTCGACGCCATCACGCCAAGAGAGGCTTTCCCAAAATCACGCCTACGCATGTTTCACCTTGATCCTGCGCTATTTTACTTGTGCGTGCACCCCTTCTCACCAGGTGAGTCCAGATCATTGCGCACCACCTGGCCTCCCTTCATCACGAACTTCACGCGCTCAAGCTCCGTGATATCGGCCAGTGGATCCCCGCATACGGCCACGAGGTCGGCAAACTTCCCGCGTTCGATCGATCCAACGTTAGCTTCCCATCCCATCATTTGCGCATCGACAATGGTTGCGGCACGGATGGCTTGAGCGGGCGTCATCCCGAACTTGACCATATATGCGAATTCCTTCATTTGGGTACCGTGCGGAAAGGGGCCGACTCCTGTTCCGAAGCCGATTTTAACGCCCGCGGCAACGGCACGCCGGAAGTTTTGCTCGGATATTTCGGCTACCGTGTGGCCGCCATATTTCCTGGCGTCGTGTTCGCGTTCCAGTTGGTAGTGATAAAGAGTGGGGATGAGGTAAATTCCCTTGGCCTTGAATTGCTGGATGTCGTCATCGGAGAGTTGCACGCCATGTTCGATGGTGTCCACCCCCGCGGCGAGACAGTTCCGCAGACCCTTGCCACCAAAGGCGTGACAGGAAACCTTGTGCCCCTTGTCGTGGGCTTCTTCGACGAATGCCCGAACCTCCTCCAGCGTGAACGTCGGTGGAATGACCATCTTGCCGTCCGCCGCAAAAGTGAATTCGTATGCGGCGTAAAACTTGATCCAATCCGCGCCGTTCATCAGCTGTTCGCGGACCGCCTTTCGTGCTTCCCACGGTGAATCGACCGTCTCCAGCATTGACGGCAGCGGAATGTCGCGCGAGTAGCCTTTGGGGCGAAAGCCTCCGGTGGTTTGGAAGCCTCGCCCGGATACCTGCATGCGCGGGCCCTGTATCAGGCCGTTGTTGATGGCGTTTCGCAAATCGACGTCTCCGTACATGCCGCCGAGTGTCTTCAGGTCGCGAAGAGCGGTGAAGCCGGCATAAAGATCGCGTTGGGCATTGACGAGCGCCTCCAGCGAGCGGTATTGCAGAGGCTCTCGCAGCATCTGTTCATCGAGGTCCGGGCCGCTAGTGAAGACGTGCGTGTGTCCATCGATGAGCCCGGGCAGAACAGTCGCGTTGGTGAAATCAAGCACCTCGGTACCCGGCGGGATGTGCACGTCATTCGCTGATCCCGCCTGCACGATTCGCGTGCCCTCAATCAAGATGACTTGTTGCTTTTTCAGGTCATCGGACTTTCCATCAAACACGCGCCCCGCAAGAATAGCCAGTTTCTCCGCGGATCTACTTTGAGGCGCCGGCAGAGAAGGGGGTGGCGGCGTTTGCGGTTCTTGCGCCAGTAGGGCGGCCGGAGAGAAAGAAATAGCGAGAAGGATCGACGCCCCAAACCAAAACGATCTGGTTTGCCGCCGATTGGCTTGAGTGCTCATTGGCCCTCCGAGGCCGCAGTTACCGGGTGAGCGGGCGCGGTCCTCAGCAGCATGGCGAGGCCGGCTGCGACCACAGTGATCAGACCCAGATATGTAAAACCTGACAGAAAATTTCCTGTTCTCTTGTTGAGGTATCCGACAATGAGTGGAGCGAAGTAAGCTCCTAAATTGCCGATAGCATTGGCGAAGCCCATCACCGAGCCGACTATTTTGGCGGGCAGCGTCTCTGTCGGTATGGCCCAGAAAGCGCCCATCGGTCCGTAAGCGCCCACGCCGCTCAGTGCGATGAACGCGAAGGCAATTAGCAGAGAGTGAGGAATGATCGCAACCGCAAGCAGGATGCAACATCCTCCGAACAGCATGGCCACCGCAGCATGCCGCGGGCGCTCGTGCATCTTGTCGGAATGACGAGAGAAGATTTGAAGAGAAATAGCTCCGACGATGAACGGTAGCGTATATAGCAACCCGGTATGCAGACTGCTCAATTTCTTGAACTTCTCCATCGCACTGGGCAGCCAGAACAGCAAGCCCATCTGCCCGCTCACAAAGCAAAAATAGACAGCAGCCAGAAGAAATACCTGAGGACGCAAGAGCGCGCGCAGGTAGGAGATATTTTCCGAACTTTCCAATTCCGAAGATTCCCGACGCAGAGTTTCCACGAGGGAATCCCGTTCATTCTTTAGCAGCCAGGCAGCCTCTCCCGGATGGTCTTGAACGAAGAGCAGCCAGATAGCCAGCCATAAGAACGGGAGCGATCCCTCGGCGACCAGCATCACCCTCCAATTCCAGTGGTCCAACATCCATCCCGAAAATGGTGAAGAAACAATGACTGCTCCCGGCAAACAAAGCAACCAAAAGGCATTGGCCCGTGCGCGTTCGGCGCGAGAGAACCAGTGCGACAAAAGGATTAACGTTGCCGGAAAAACTCCGCTTTCGGCCACCCCGAGAAGTAACCGAAGCAACAGGAGTTCGTGATATGTGCGAACCAGGCCGCAACCCAAGGCGAAGGTCGCCCACGCTACCAACAGCACGCTAATGAATTTCTTCGGGCTCCAATGTTTGGCCAGATGGCCGCCGGGGATCTGCAGTGCCAGATAACCCCAGAAGAAAATGCCCGCGACTGTCCCCGCCTGTTGTGGATCCAGATGAAGATCGCGACTGATCCGCGGAAGGGCAAGGGAGATATTCGTGCGGTCGATGAAGGCAATCGTGTACATTACCAGCGCGACAGGAATAATTCGAAACCAGCGCTGCGACCTACCGCGTGAACTTATTTCCTGCCCCGCTTCGAGTTCCTCTGTCCTCTGCGTGATGTTATGTGCGGGTTCCATGGGGAGATGTACTTAACGTCAAATCGCCGCCCACGCGTAGTTTAGGGCTGCACCTCGTACACGCGCACTTCAGCCTCCTTATCCCCGTGATGCGGGGCAGCAAGATAGTACCGATTCAGTTGGGGTATCAGGATGCCCGTCTTGGCGCGAAAGCTTCCTGGAATTTTCGCCAGCAGAACGTAATGATCGGGGTCCTCTTGCTCGAAAACATCCACAAATTGATCTCCAGCAAGGTAAATGCGTCTTTGCCTGGTGTCGAAACTCATGTCGTCTACCATTCCGACAGCAGGTAAGCTGGTGATGATCTTGCCGCTGTTCGAATCAAGGACAATCAACTTTCCCGGCTTGCGGGTGACAACGAACAGGCGGTGATCGGCTTCGTCCAGGGCCATGGCCACGTTTTGCGTATCACCTGCTGGCAGAGGCCACGTAGCCGTGAGGGCCGACTTGTTCCGGTCGAGGACGCCAACGGCGTTTTGACCCGTGATGTTGCAGAACAAGCGTGGTCCGGATTTCTCCAGCACGATCGCTTCTACGCGGTTGGAGTTAATTTTGATATCGCGCAGCTTCTTGGAGCTATTCGTATCCACTACACTGATCAACGAATACGGCGTATGTGCCTCTCGGCCGCCATTCACGACATAGAGGTAGTTGGTAGCGGGATCGTAGGCGATGGAATCTGCGTCGATGGATAACTTGATCTCTCCAACCAGTTTGTAGCTATCGCTGTCGTAGACTTTGACCGCCGAGGCGTCGCCCTCCACGATGAAGAGTTTTTTCAAATCCTTTCGAAACAGTATGGCGTGGGGCGCCTTTACATCCCCAATGGTGTGAATGAGCTGATTGCTGCTGGTGTCGAGCACCTGGACCTTTTCGTTTTCTTCCGCGGTGAGGAAAAGCCGGTGGCCTTCGACATCCGGCGCAAAATGGTCAAAATCGCCATCGTGAAGTCCGGGCAATGGGATGGTGGCCACCAGCTTCAAAGGCGTTTTGTCTTGCGCGGCCAGGCTGACCGCCAGCGCGGCAAATACGGTGAGGATGGCAAACCGCATTCGATGCATATGTTCCTCCCTAAATTAATGTGGCATGCAACTCTCTTACGGTGCAGCCGGGCGAGACATTTGCTCAAAATTCAGCCCGGGCAAGAGTGGAGTCTTCTCGATTCTCACCGCGTCTAGTGAAGTCGGATCCAGCCCTAGCGCTTTGAGAATGGTCGGGGCAATTTGCGAAGTCTGCACTGGAAACTTGATCTGACTTCGGCTGAACTTGCGGTAAAAAACAAGAAGCGGGACATTCCGATCCGTGTCTGCTTTGCCGCCGTGCTCTGCGATGAATGCGCTATCGGTATCTACATAGATTTGCCCTGGAGTTGGCTGAATTATGATGTCTGGCACACGCGGATCGCTCTTCGGATCGTTAAACAGTAGCTTCAATGATTCGTCCGAATAGATTTCCTGGATGCCCGCCTCCGTCTGGATTTTTCGCAGGGCATCGACGACATCAGGCGTTCGGTCCTGATCCGAGAGCCAAAGGAGCGCAACACTTCCATCCTGCTCGATACACGCCAACAAACCTTCGTGGATCGCGGCAACGGTTTTCGGAATGAGTTCCAGGTCGGCATGCCGCAGCTTTGCAGGGTCCATCGGGGAGTCGCCGTGTTTGGCAGTCACGATTACGACCGTGGAGTCGAGCAAGCCGCGGTCCCGCAGCCTGGCCATGATTCTTCCAATGGACTGATCCGTGTGAGTGAAGGCGTCTTCTAAAAGCGGACTTGGATGGCCGCTGGCATCGACGTAGCCCCCACCGCTGGTCTTCTGCGCAACGCTGATCGATTGGAAGTTCATGCCGTAAATTGCCGGAATGCCAACTTGTTGCGTTCCGGTGTGATCTTTACCATCGATTTCGTTCAGGATCGCCGCCACCTTAAGGTCGTCGTACGATTCAATACTCTTGGTCCCTCGGAAAGATCGAACTTCCGGCGTGAAAAGGTCATCCACTCCCGTACCCGACGGCCCATTCACAAGATCATATGCCGGGTGCTTGTCAGACCATGCAGTACGGCGGCCACTCTTCTTAATGACTTCGAAAATGGTGTTTACCCGGACGAAGCTGTGGGGGAACACGGGGAAGCAGCCGTTCTTTGGGTCCCTCGGCAATTTATTGGGATCGATGCCTCCTCCGCCATCAACTGCATCATGATTCTTGTCGATTGAGGAATCGAAAATCACGGGAGTTCCAATCTTGGTGCAATCGGAAGCGGGGGGCGATAGACTGCGATCGTAAGAGTTCTCAAAAATGACACCCGTCACATTCGGAGAACCTCCCGTCACCATGGAAAGCAGTCCGGGCCATGAGTTGGAGGGGAAGGAAGTAAAAGCGTTCGAATAGGTAACGGCGTGCAGACTCAATTTCGAAAGAGCCGACTCGGGTTGGTATTTGACAAGATTAGCGAGATCCAGGCTATGCATGCCGTCGATGCTGAGCAGCAAGACGTGCTGCACCGAATGCCGTCGTGGAGTCGACCGGTTCTCATGAGCGCGTTGCGCCCTTGCTCCGAATGGCAGCAAGAACGAAATCGCGCACAATAATGCAACGCTCAAAAGAGCGGATAACGTGGATTGATTTTTCCCACTGTCTGCTTGCAACTGTTTTCCTTCGACCCGCTAATACTCTTTGAAGCCTGCTTGTCGAGTCAACGGCGCATTCAGCCCCTCATCGTGAGCGTGAAACTGTAGATGGACCTAAGCTGCTTGTTTTCAGGCAAAAATCATTTTTGGGAACCTTTCAGTTAAATAGAAATTAATGCTGTTTTAAGCTCGCATAGCGACGAATGAATTATGCTTCGCCGTGGTGGCCTGCGGCAGGGGTCAAACTGCGGTGCAAAGTCACTTCACGTGCCAGTCCAATTCGGTGGAATTCCGCTGCATTTTTGGAGGTTTCCGAGACTTTTCCGCAGCGGCAGTTCGTTATCGTCTTTTGTCCGGCACGGCCATGCTTTGAATTATCCGCGTCTCAGGCAAGGCCGGACCAAGTTCGGGCAGAGCCATGTAATTGTGCTAGAGGGAAAATAAAGCATCAACACTTAGGGAGAGAATATGAAGAAACGGTTTTTGATCCTCATGGCAGTTTTCACCGTATTCGGAGTGAGAGCTCGGTGTCAGGAGACTGCACCGCTCAAGCTTGTCCAAACTTTCAAGCTGCCGCCCGAAGTCAAAGGAAACTTCGACCATTTTGCGATCGATCTCAAGGGTCAGCGGCTCTTCGCCACGCCGGAGGGTTACAGATCGGTCTTGGTCTTTGACATAAAGACTGGCCAACTGATCCACACCATCGGCGGAATCCAGAAGCCGCACGCGGTGCTCTATCGTGAAAACGTGGGCCGGCTCTACGTTACGGACGGGGAGGCTGGAGATTTGAAGATCTTCGACAGCAGGACGTACAAATTGCTGTCGAGTGTGAAACTCCTGGAGGACGCGGATTCCATTGGATACGACCCGGCAACAAAATACCTTTACATCGACAATGGTGGAGGCGATGTTCACGAAACATTTTCGTTGTTGAGCGTCGTTGATACCACTACGGGAAAGAAGCTAGCGGACATCAAGATTGAAGGGGACACTCTCGAAGCCATGGCGCTCGAGAACTCCAGCCCAAAAATGTACGTCAATAACAAAGCCAAGAACCAAGTGGACGTCGTGGACCGGGAGAAGCGCGAAGTCGTCGCCAGTTGGCCGTTGACAAAGTGTAAAACCAACGTCGCCATGGCCTTCAATGAAGCGAACCACCGGCTTTTCATCGGCTGCCGTAGCGGACAGATTTCTGTGCTGGATACCCAGACGGGCAAAGAAGTCACCGCCTTGCCGATTACAAAAGGTGTGGACGACATTGTTTATGACCCTGCCAGCAAACGCATCTATGCCGCGTGCGATGGCGACGCCGATGTGTATGAACAGTCCGACGCCGACAACTACAAACTAATTGGAAAAATTGCTACCGCGCCCATGGGGAGAACCGCGCTGCTGGTGCCTCAACTCAAGCGGTATTTCGTGGCTGTGCCGCAGCACGGAACGACGAGTGCCGAGGTTTTGGTCTTCGAAGTCAACTAAGTAGCTCGTACTTTGAACTTGCATGCAGCTCACCATCCGCGAAATAGATTGAGGCAACCACGGCAGCCTGCTCAATCTCGTGGATTGCGCCGCGGGACTCAAGAATTCAAGGGATAGAACGAATCTGCAATTTGCGGAGGCTGAATTGAGATCTTGGAAATTACGGTTGGTAAATTCCCTTCTCCTGTTGGCCCCCGTGATGGCGCTGCATGCCCAAACCCGCGGGGTCGTTGCGATTCGCGCAGGCCGCCTCTTTGACAGCCATTCCGGCCAGGTGGCCGAAAATCAGATTATTCTGGTCGAAGGCGAAAAGATCACGGAAGTTGGCCCCGCCGCCCGGGTCCAGATTCCGTCCGGAGCTCAAGTCATAGACCTGAGCAACGCTACGGTACTGCCCGGTTTAATCGATGGACATACGCACGTCTTTGGCTTTGGGCTCGACGGCATCAAGCCCGGCGGCCCGCCATTCGCCAGCAATATCAATGACACCCGGGAATACCGAACGCTGCTCGCGCTGGCCAACGCCCAGAAAGACCTCCGCGCTGGGTTTACCACCATTCGCGATTTGATGAGCCACGGCGGCGGCTATGCTGACGTGGACATTAAGAAGGCCATCAATCGCGGCCTTTTCCAGGGTCCACGGATGCAGGTTTCTAGCATGGGCCTCGTTGCTACAGGTGAAGGCATACTAGGGTCGCCGGAAGTGAACTTGCCACGAAACTACCAAACGGTGGACAGCCCCTGGGCCGCTCGCCAGGCGGTCCGGGAACAGATCCACTATGGTGCCGACTGGATCAAATTCCACTCCACCGCCGACTATGAGTTTGAAGCGGACGGCGCACTGAAGAGTGACCCCACTTTTACCAAGGAAGAGGTTTTTGCCATCGTGGATGAAGCGCATCGGCACGGCAAGAAAGCAGCCTGCCACGCTTTTGGGGGAGAGGGTTTGCGAAACTGCGTGGAAGCCGGAACGGACACGATTGAGCACGCCATCGATCTCGACGAAACAACTGCTGACTCGATGAAGAAGAAGGGGATCTACCTCGAACTGACGGCATATCACTACTCGCTCTCCGACTATACGATCAAGGACGCCAAGGCAACGAGAGGCAAATACAGCCTGGAAGCCCTGCGGGAGAAGAGTGGCCGGCTAGCGATCGCGCGCGGCGTAAAGATCTCTTTTGGCACCGGCGTGGGACCATTTCCGCACGGAACCCAGACTGCGGAGTTCGCCTATCTGGTGAAATACGGCATGACACCCTCCCAGGCCATTCAGTCTGCGACCACGGTCGCTGCGGAGATGATGGGATGGCAGGATCAGATTGGCTCCCTCGAGAAGGGCAAATATGCGGATATCATTGCGGTATCCGCCGATCCGCTGAAGGACATCACCGAACTCGAACGGGTGAAGTTTGTGATGAAGGGGGGCCAGGTCATTCGGAATGATCTGAAGTGATGATCACGAATTCGCGCCGGCCGACGGGCCCACAACCGATGCGGCTTCCCGTGCGCCATTGTCTCGCAGAAGATCCCCTCACGTTGTGCGATGATATTGTGCGAGTCGTATGCGCCTACTTTTGGTCGAAGACGAGCGGAAGGTAGCCAGCTTTATCGCACGGGCTTTGCGCGAGAACGCCTACGCCGTGGACATCGCGGAATCAGGCGAGAAAGCCCTGGAACTCGGTACGGACGTCCCTTACGACGCCATTCTTCTGGATGTTAGACTACCCGGCCTCAGCGGCGTCGAGGTTTGCCGGGAGTTGCGCCAGCAGGGAGTGGAGGCGCCGATTCTGATGCTTACGGCCCGGGGATTGGTCGAGCAAAGAGTGGAAGGCTTGGACGCGGGCGCGGACGACTATCTCACCAAACCCTTCGTCTTGGCGGAACTCCTTGCGCGTGTGCGGGCACTGGTTCGGCGAGGCCTCCACAGCGGCAATGCCAAACTTCGGTACGCGGATCTTGAGTTGGAACGCCACCGCCGCCGCGCCACCCGAGGCAAGGAAGTCATTCCCCTGACTTCCAAGGAGTTCGCTCTTCTCGAACTCTTCTTGCTTCGCGCTCCGGAGTTTGTCACGCGGAGCGAGATCGTCGAACATGTCTGGGATCGGCACTTTGATAGCGAGACCAACCTCGTCGAAGTCTACGTCAATCGATTGCGCCAGAAGATTGATCAAAACCGATCCGCAAAATTGATTCATACGGTCCGCGGCGTTGGTTACCGCCTAGGAACGCCGGAATGATGAAGGGGCGCACGCTTCGTTTCCGTATGATGGTGCTGTTCTGCAGCGTGGTCGGAGTGCTGCTTGCTGCTTCCTACCTCGCATTCTGGGGCATACTGGCCCACGAAGTTTCCGCGCAAATCAACCGCCGGCTTCTCGAAACTGCCAGGCCCATCATCGCTGACATCGTCACCGAACCCAATGCGAAAGACGTAGACCGGCTGGATATCCCCGGCGAATTCTTCGAGCTCCTGGAGCCTGCGGGTCAGGTTCTCCAGCATTCAAAGAATCTGACAACTCCGATTGACATGAAGGACTTGAAACCAAGCGTCGCTGGCCCTGTGTTCGGGATTGCCGCTATCGGCTCCGGGGAAACGCTGCACATCGCATTCATCCCTTTTCAGCAGGGGAATCAGCCGCGAATCCTGGCGGTGGCCATTCCTACTTTTGGCACCAACAGAGTACTCGACAGTTTTGGCCGAGTGGCCTTACTTCTCTTTCTTCTGAGCCTATTGTTGACCGCGGTGATCTCGGCATTTTATGTGGGAAGAAGCCTCAAACCTGTCATGGCGCTCACGCAACATGCGGCTCTGATGGCAAAACGGGTTACCAATCGGGAAGGATTCTGGACACCTCTCCCGGTACACTCGCCCCATGATGAGCTGGGCCGCCTGGCGGATACTTTCAATCAACTCTTGCAGAGCGTTGATTCCGCCGTCCGTCAATTGCGTCAATTTGTGACGGATGCCTCCCACGAGCTGCGCACACCACTTGCCGTTCTCCACGGTGAGACGGAACTGCTTCTATCCAAACCCCGCAGTGCCGAAGAGTATCAAACAACTCTCTCCGCCCTCGACGACGAATTCAAGAAACTCACTCGGATTGTGGAGGGATTGTTCACTCTCTCGATGGCAGATGCCGGACAGCTGCACTTGGCTTGCGAGCCTCTCTACATCAACGAGGTTCTGGAAGAAGCTTGTGCTCTGGGGACCTCGCGGGCACGCACAAAAAATATTGTGATTGTGCGGGATTTAAGCCGGGAGATTGCCTACTCGGGCGATGAGGCTTTCCTTCATGAACTCTTTCTGATCTTTCTCGACAATGCGATCAAGTATTCCTCCGATGACACTCAGATCCGTGTCACTCTCAAGCAACAGGACGGTGCGATCCAAGCCCGTTTCGAAGACCAAGGCATCGGGATTTCCAGCGAGCACCTGTCGCACATTTTTGAACGCTTCTACCGCGCGGCACCTTCCAGCAATGGCGATGCCCACAGTGGGGGGCTGGGCCTTGCCATCGCCCAAGCCATCGCCGGGGCCCAGGGTGGCTCCATCGAGTGTCGCAGCGTGTTGGGCGCCGGCTCAACTTTCACGGTGACTTTGCCGGTGGCGAACTCCATGAAAGGCAGCACTGGAACCCCACCTAAACAGAAATTAATGTTGAGTTAAGGCATACCCTCAAACTATGGACTAGTCTCCGCCTCAATGGGGGTGAACCAGTGTCCTCTCGAAGACTTTCCATAGCAATTTCGTTCGGCTGCGCGCTAGCTCTACTTTTGATCTTCGGAATTCTGTCTTCCGTTCCAGTTGACGCGCAGGTCGCCGGAGGAACGCTCTTCGGCACCATCACCGATCCCTCCGACAAAACCATTCCTCAAGCGCAGGTTTCCATCGCCAACGTGGCGACCGGGATTACCACGACGGTTACGACGAATTCGGACGGTTTCTACACCGTCCCGAACCTGTTACCCGGAGAGTACGAAATCACGGTTTCAGCGAGGGGGTTCAACACTGAGGCTCGAAAGGGGATCTCGCTTACGGTTGGCGCTCAGCAGGTCTTCAACCTCAGCCTGCATGTCGGGTCTGCTGCGAAAACCGTCGTAGAGGTCACCACGGAAGCCCCCGCTGTACAACTTGCCAGCTCCGAGATTAGTGCTGTCGTATCCGCGAATACGGTTCGCGAGCTGCCCCTCAATGGCCGCAGTTGGACAGATTTGGCAGCCTTGCAGCCTGGTGTCAGCACTATCCAGACCCAGCCGACTTTCGCGGTGGGCGCCGATCGTGGCAATCGCGGTTTCGGACAACAGTTGACTATCTCCGGCGCGCGGCCGCAGCAGAATAATTATCGTTTGGATGGCATTAGCCTCAACGATTACGCCAATGGCGCCCCTGGGAGTGTGCTGGGAGGAAACCTGGGCGTGGACGCCATTCAGGAGTTCTCAGTCCTCACGAGCAACTATTCGGCGGAGTACGGCAAAACCTCCGGAGGTGTTGTCAACGCTGTTACCCGCTCCGGGACCAATGGTTTTCACGGGAGTGTTTACGAATTTCTCCGAAACAGCAAGCTGGACGCCAGGAACTTTTTCGATGATCCGAGCGGGGCTCCGCCTTTCAAGCGCAACCAGTTTGGCGGCGCGATCGGGGGACCGATCGTGAAAAACCGCACATTCTTTTTTGCAGACTACGAAGGCATTCGGCAGTCCAAGGGCATCACGGCACTTACTACGGTGCCGTCCCTCGCGGCGCGCTCCGGGTTATTGTGTTCCATCCCGCAACCTCCTCCAAATCCATGCTTGACGCACCAGCTCCAACCTGGTCCCGGTACAGATCCGAATGGCATCGATTTGAACGCGAGTGCGTTCCTAGTGTTTTTTCATCTGCCCAATGGACCCATTCTTGGGGACGGAGACATCGCGGAATACAGTTTCGCCGGTCAGCAGATTGTCAACGAGAATTTCGTCACCACCCGCCTCGTTCACAAAATATCCGAAAAGGACAACCTGTCTGGCACCTACATGTTCGACAAAACTCCTTACACGGCTCCCGACGGTGTAAATGATGTCTTGCTTGGCAGCAATAGCGCGAGGCAGATAGTGGCCGTCGAGGAGACTCACCTTTTCAAGACAACCTTCGCGAATAGTATCCGCTTTGGTTATAATAACGAAGTCGTAAACAACAACAAAGGCCTGAGTGCTCTTGTGCCGGAGGCAGCCGCCACATCTTTGGGCACTTTTTCGGGCCGCACTGCACCTCAGGTGATTATCGCTGGAATTACGCCCTTCTTGGGCGGGGTGGGCGGGGAATCCGCTTATTACTACCGCTGGAATTCGTTCCAGTTCTATGACGACGCCTTCATCAACAAAGGAACCCATACGATCAAATTCGGCGGCACCGTCGAGCGCATGCTGCTCAATATCAGGGCCCTTTCCGATCCAAATGGAATCTTCAAGTTCGGGTCCTTGGGGGAATTCGATAAAACGACTGGAGCATTTATAAGGAGTAGTTTCTTCCAGAACGAACCGAGCAGGTTCCAGGGGGGAATCGCCAGCACCCTTTCACCGCGCAACCTTCGTCAGACCCTCTTCGGCGTATACGTGCAAGACGACTGGCGGTGGAAGCCCAACCTGACACTGAATCTGGGCCTGCGTTACGAGATGACCAGAGTGCCAACCGAGATCAACGGAAAAATCGCGGTCCTGAGAAACCTCACCGATGCACAACCCATATGTGGAGTGGCTGTCACGGGCTGTGCCGGGACCGGCCCCTTCTTCAATAATCCCACGACCAAGAATTTCGAGCCGCGCATCGGATTTGCCTGGGACCCGTTCCGTACCGGAAAGATGGCCGTCCGCGGCGGTGCCGGGTTATTTGATGTACTGCCGCTGCCTTATCAGTTCACACTTCTGACCACACTGGCGGCTCCTTTCTTCCAATATACCTCCATTAAGAATCCGGGAACCGGCTCATTCTTCAACAATCTTCCGCCACTGCCATCGAACAAATTGCGCGCAACCTATATTGATCCCAATCCCAAGCGCAATTACGTTGCGCAGTGGAACCTCAATGTGCAGTACCAGCTCACGCCAAGTCTGGCGGCCATGGTTGCCTACGTGGGGTCGCGCGGTGTGCATCAGCCCTTCCGCGTGGATGACGCCGACATGGCCCTTCCAACGCTCACGTCAGCAGGGTATCTGTGGGACCCCAACGCAAGCCGGATCAACGATAACTATGGCTCCATTCGAGGAATGTTCTACCAAGGGCGGTCTTACTTTAACGCGCTTGAGCTGCAATTGGCGAAGCGCATGAGCCATGGCTTTCAGATGCAAGGCACATACACGTGGGGCAAGAGCATTGATACCAGTTCCGCGACGGTGGCGGGCGACGCCTTCGGTAACTCGATCTCAAGTCTGAATTGGTTCAACATGAAGTTAGTTCGCGGCCTTTCCGATTTCAATGTCGGCCGCACGCTTGTGATCAACGGCACCTGGGACATTCCTACCGCCAAGTCATTCTCTGGGCCGACCCGTTGGATCACAGATGGCTGGGAACTTGGGCTGATCTTTACGGTCAGTGACGGGGTTCCGTTCACCCCGACATGGGGGACCGGCGATGACCCTGCTCTTACGCAGAACAACGACGATTGGGCCTTCCCGAACCGTCTAGGCGGTGCCGGGTGTTCGTCGCTCGTGAATCCGGGCAACCCCAACAACTACATCAAGACGCAGTGCCTCCCTATCCCCACTGCACCCGACCTTGCCTTCTGGACGGCGAATTGCGTAGGTGGGGATTCCAGCTCACTGCAGTGCTTCAACCTCCGAGGCAATGCCGGTCGGAATATCTTGATCGGCCCGGGCATAACGAATTTGGACTTCTCCGTGTTCAAGAACAACCACATCAAGAGGATCTCGGAGAACTTCAACGTGCAGTTCCGCGCCGAGATCTTCAACATTATGAACCACGCCAACTTCGCGCCTCCCACGACTCCCGACAACACGGATATTTTCGATTCGTCGGGAGCAGATACTGGGGTGGCAGGTTTGCTCTCGAGAACTACTACAACCGCACGGGAAATTCAATTTGCGATCAAGATAATCTTCTAGTCTCAGGTGCGAGGCGAAGCATAAGAACGGGCACAAACGGCCCGAAGGGCCAGCTGCTTGTGTCGTAAATTTCGGTAAACTTGGGGCATTTTGCGCTCCGCAAGATAACAGAAACTTAATTTTTATTTCAGGGCATCTGCGAAGTAGCATTGCAGAGTAGGCACTGCTTCGAGAGCATCGAAGCGCGCTCGTGATGAGGACTCAAGCCCTATGAAGTTTTTGCACGCCATGTGGGTGTGGTTCGCATTTTCCGCGTTATTGGCAGTTTTGACTCCGAGGGTAAGTTCACAGCCGCAAGAAAGGAACTCGACTCCCAAATCTGCGGCTTATCCCGCGCCTCGCTGGCCCTCTTATTTGAAAAAACCAAAATCCATCGAAGAGATTCTGCCCCACGCGCGAGACCTTGTGCGAAACAACGCCGGATTCGGCGGTAATTCTCCCGGACTGGGCCTCGGTCTGCTCCAGGCTGGCGAAGAAGTTATGATCGTTACGGACGCGACGGCCGAAGATTTCGTCGTCGAAGCCCTCCTAAAAGCTCTCGCCGAACGCGGCGTGAAGGCGCACATCGTGCCGAACTACGCCCTGGTCGGCGTTTCCAAAGAGGATGCGGAACAGATTCGATTGAAAACGGAAATCCGCAGCGCCGAAGAAGGTTTCATGGAGGCGAAGTACTACTGGATCGAACGGGTTTTCGCTCACCCGGAAGTACCGAAGGAGTGGCTGAGACTGAAAAATCCTGACTTGTATTCTTCGCTCTACCCCAAGCGCGACGAGATGACGCCGGAACTACTCTCTAAGTGGAAGAAACTTTCGAATGAGAGCGTCGGCGCGGCAATTCGCGATTACTTGCAGAAGAATCCGAAAATCAAAGGCGTATATTGGGGTCATCCCGGCGGCGCTTTCTACGCCCGCACCATGTCCCCGCTCGAAGGCAAATATCTGGGCCGCTGTTCATTCACCAACAGCTGGGAGGTTGTCAGTCAGGTTTCTTCCTTTCCGGCTGAGTTGTGGCAGTTGATTGAAAAAAAGACCATCGCGATGGTGACTCCCGATGTTGATAAGGTCGAAGTACAAGATCCCGAAGGCACCAATGTAACCTGGGACGTTTCTGAAGAGATGGCCAAGCGATGGGTGCGCGGTATCTACTGGCGGGGTCATTTGCTGATGTACCCCGATTCCGCGACTGGTCAATACGGTCAGGACTTCGACAATTATCCCAAAAACTTTCCCGAATGGATTGACCGTTCGCCCAACGCCAAGGCCAACGGTGTGATTGCGGGCACCAACGGCTCCGGCGGCTTTTGGCCGCACATGGAAATTCACCTCAAAGACGGTAAGATTACGGAAGTGAAAGGAGGAGGCCGATATGGCGACGTTATCCGTGAATTTCAAACCTACCCTCACATCAACGACACCACTTACCCTCATTACGACAATCCCGGTTACTGGAATCTCTGGGAAGTCGCTCTGGGCACCAACCCCAAGTATTTTCGCAATCCGACGGATTTTTATGGCGGCGGCACGGCAGGAGTCTATTGCTTGACTTACGAGCGCTACCGCAGCGGCGCATTCCACTGGGGACTCGGAAACGAGCTCGGGCACGATCCCGGTTCGCTCGGCACACCGAAGAAGTGGAAGGAATCTGCTGAAAAGCTCAATCTTCCCGATGGCCACGACTTTCACATCCAGAACTACTTCATCACCTACAAGGTGCACTTGCGAACTTCCGGCAAATGGCTGACCATCGTCGACCGCGGGCACTTGACCTCCTTGGACGACCCGGATGTACGCACATTGGCGGCAAAATGCGGCGATCCGGACAAATTGCTGGCCGAAGATTGGATACCGGATATTCCAGGCATCAACGCGGCGGGAAGCTATGAGGAATATGCGCGCGATCCCTGGAAATACGCCAACACGCGCATGCAAAAGATACTAGCCGGCGATTTCCGATTCGAAGCTCTCAAAAAATAGACTTCGAAGTTAGCGATTTCTTGGCTCGAGTTCTTTCATAGCCGTGAAAAAATCCTGTGGAGGTTTTTCGAATGAAGCTCCCGGATCCACACCGGCTCTCGGAACAGCGGATTTTGCACCAGCGACTGCACCCACAGCGGAGCAGCCGAACCCGCAACCCAATCCCATTTCCGGAACGTTTCGTTTGCTGGTTTACGGTCGATCAGCCGGCAGTGGTTCAAGCCCCCTGGATGAAAGCGTGAGAACGCCGGATAAGCACATTTTGAACTTCTTGTTGTTGGTCACCCTCAGTGTCCACACGCTGTGGGGGGGCGCCATCGGTGCGGCTGGGTCGGGTTCGCCCGAGAAACGAAGACAGCTCCGGGAGCCGCAATCGATTCCCGATCGTAACGCTGGCGGCGCGCAGGAACAAACTTCCCTTAGCTATGAGGAGTATCGCAGCCGCATTGAGCCGATTTTTCTCAAGAAGCGCCAAGGCAATGTGCGCTGTTATGATTGCCATTCCACACTGGCTACTCGTTTTCGTCTCCAACCCTTCTTGCCGGGGGATTCTTCGTGGACTGAAGAACAGTCCCGGCAAAATTTTGAAGTTGTCTCACACTTGGTGACTCCTCAAGATCCGCTGAAAAGCCGTCTGCTGCTTCACCCGCTCACCCAAGAAGCGGGCGGCGATCCAATGCACGCAGGCGGGAAATTCTGGGGTTCCCAGAACGACCCGGAATGGCAGATGATCGCCGATTGGGTTCGTCACGGCTCGGCTGGACTGTCACCCATCCCGCCGGCTTCTCGTTCCGCGGCAGATGCCCTGGATTTTCAATTCTTCAAATCCAGGGTGCAACCAATTTTCTTGAAGGAACGGCCGGGGCACGCCCGCTGCTACGGCTGTCATTCGGAATACAACAGAAGCTTTCACCTCGAGAAGCTGTCACCAGGTGCCGCGAATTGGAATGACGAGCAAACCCAGCACAATTTTCAAAACGCTCTCCAGCACGTTGTTCCCGGCGATCCCGGTTCGAGCGGGCTCTTGATCCATCCGCTCGCTCCTGAAGCAGGTGGTGATCCGTTCCATTCAGGCGGCCATCAGTTTCAGTCCCAGAATGACTCCGATTGGCTGACGATTGCCGACTGGGTGCGGGGAACTCGAGCCGGAGTTGGTCCTGACTCTTCGCCAAAACCTATGGCACTCATTTACGTCACGAATAGCGCCGCAGACACGATCGATGTCATCGATTCCACCACAAACAAAGTCGTGCAGGTGATTTCTGGCATTGAACTGCCGCATGGAATTGCTTTCTCTCCCGACGGCGCGCGAATCTATGTCAGCAACGAATCGGAGAGCGTACTTGATGTCGTGGACCGAAAGAGCGGAGAGATTCAGCGGAAAGTGCCCCTGAGCGGCCGTCCGAACAACCTGTCTATCACCAAAGATGGGCGCCGCGTTCTGGTGGGGATCCGCACTCCGGAGGGGGCCGTCGATGTGATCGACGCGGTTTCATTGATCCGGGTCAAAAGCATTCGCGTCGATAGCGTTCATAATGTCTACGTCACACCTGATGGCATGTATGCCGTTAGCGGATCGCTGGAGGGCAAGTCGGCCACAGTGATTGATCTTCAGACCGATCAAATCGCATGGCGGCTGCAATTCGATCACCCCGTGCGCCCCATGACTTTCGAGGCAAATCCTGACGGATCGACACACCGTATTTTTGTCCAACTTTCCAACTTCCATGGCTTTGCCGTCGTGGATTTCGAGAAGCACGCGGAGGTGGCCCGGATCACACTGCCGGATGAATCTGGCGGGTTCGGGTTCGCTGAGGGGCGCGTGAACACTCCCTCGCACGGCGTCGGCGTTGCCCCGGATGGAAAATCCCTTTGGGTGAATAGCACCCTTGCCAACGCCGTCTTCAAGTATTCCCTGCCCGACCTGAAGTTAATGGGATATGTAGTTTTACCTGAGGTTCACCCGCTGGGGCATTCACCAACTGGCTCGGTGCCGGAGTGGATCACCTTCACGCCCGACAGCAAGTTCGTCTATGTTTCGAACTCCGGGGCCGCCTCGGTGACGGTCATTGATGCGAGAACTTTGAAGACAGTAGCTGTGATTCCAGTGGGAGAAGTGCCCAAGCGGATCAACACCTTGGTTCTCCGCTGAACTTGGCGCTCGTGGGATCACTACGGCACGTCAGTGTCGATCGACCAGAATGAAGGGATGAGAGCGAGACTCCGGTCAATAATAGTACGCTCGCTCATGAAATCCTTGAGAAGGAGTCGCGCGGGGGCATTGAAAACATCTGACGATGTGCAGACTTCGATGACGCGAAGCAACCGCAAGTAAAGGGAGATCTGCGGAGTCAATCCATGGTTTTTCGTCTGGGGATAAAGTGGAGAGTAGTCTTTTTGTTCAGGGCGGCGTTTGCGCTATTCGTGATTCTGATATCACCCAGGACGCCGGCCCAAGTCGTAGCCAGTTCGCTCTCGGGGAAAATAACGGCAGTTTCTGGCTCTCCCATTGCGAATGCACACATCACGATTAAGAATACGGGGAACGGAGATACGAAGGCGACTATTGCGAATGAAGACGGCTCTTTTACCATAGGCAACCTTTCACCTGGAACATACGAGATAACTGTCTCTGCACCTGGATTCGCTGAAGCAAAGGATACGGTGATCATTGGTGTCGGCACGAACCAGGTAGCAAATACTGTCCTTCAGCCGCAGGTCAGCAATGCAGCTGGCAAGGGGCAGGGAGGTACATCCGGGGTCAGCGGGACCGTAAGTTCCAAGAACGTGAGCGATCTGCCTCTCAACGGGCGTTCAGCCTCCGATCTTGCCACGTTGGAGCCTGGAGTGACTAGCGCGCGCACGCAAGCCAGCGGTCAGGCGCAGCGTGGTTTCGGAAATCAGATGACAATCTCTGGTGGGCGGCCGCGCCAGAATGACTCGCGTCTGGACGGGATCAGCGTGAATGATTACGTGAACGGTCCGCCGGGGAGTGCACTTGGCGTTAATCTCGGAGCCGATGCCGTGGAGCAGTTTTCCGTTTTGACTAGCAATTATCCGGCGCTGTATGGTCGATCATCGGGCGGAATTATTGCGGCTTCTACACGTTCCGGCACGAATAATTTTCACGGCAACGTATTCGAATACTTACGCAACAGCTCATTTGATGCGCGAAATTTCTTCGACGCCGCGAAGCCACCTTTCCGCCGCAATCAATTTGGCGGATCGGTTGGCGGCCCCATTTCGAAGGGGAAGACATTCTTTTTCGTGGCTTACGAGGGGCTGCGACAGTCTCAAGGAATCACGCAGGTGGATACTACGCCCTCGCAGGCTGCTCGGAGCGGGCAACTATGCGCTCCCCCCGACTGCAGCACCACAACGAAAGTAGCAGTGAACGCTCAAATCACACGCTTTCTTGACGCTTTTTATCCGCTCCCTAATGGCGCTTTGCTGTGCCCTTTCTCGTCGTGCGTTGCGGGAACAGGTGATACCGGTATTTTCACCTTCGCTGGCCAACAAGTGACCCCGGAAAACTATTTCACGACCAAGGTTGATCATAGGTTTTCGGAAAAAGACCTGTTTTACGGCACCTACATGTTCGATGCCGGAAAGGTGCGGCAACCCGATGAACTGAATGACAAAAGAACAGGGTACGATTCTCGGCGCCAAGTATTCACTGCACACGAAGCGCACATCCTCAGCCCGAGCCTGTTCAATGCTTTTCGGTTCGGAGTGAGCCGTGTGGTAGCGGTAACAGGCTTGACATTCCCGAGCGGAAATGCGCTTGTGGCAGACTCGTCTTTCAGCACAGTGCCGGGTCTGAACGCTGCTGCTATTGGAGTACCGGGGCTTACGTTTTTCTCGGGCGGGCTGGGAACCCGTTCAAATTATCATTTCCACTGGACGTCGCTGCAGGGCTATGACGATGTGGCCTTGACCAGAGGGACGCATGCAATCAAATTTGGTTTCGGCCTGGAGCGGGTTCGGGACAATGTTTTGGCAGTTTCTGACACGGGCGGAGAGTTTTCGTTCAACTCACTTTTCAATTTTCTGACCAACTCGCCTTTCTCGCTGAGTGTGGCTATTCCCGGCGCGATTTCCGAGCGAGGATTTCGCCAAACGATTGTTGGCGCGTACGTGCAAGATGATTGGCGCTGGCGTCCGAACCTCACGATCAATCTCGGGATGCGATACGAGACGGCGACGGTGCCTACCGAAGTACACGGTAAGTTAACCGCTCTGCGGGAACTCACCGATGCACAACCTCATCTGGGCGACCCGCTGATCTCAAACCCGACCCTTCGAAATTTTGAGCCGCGCGTAGGTTTTTCCTGGGACCCTTTCGCCGACGCCAAGACAGTGTTGAGTTCTGGATTTGGAATGTTCGACGTTCTCCCTCTCCCTTACACCGTCATGTTCAATGAACTCTTTTCGGCTCCGTTTTTCAAGCTTGGGGTCGCCACCGCGCTGCCTCCAGACTCTTTCCCAACCGGCGCGTTCGATATTGCTGCGTCCTCAAATATATTTCGACAGGGTTTCTTTGACTCTAGTCCTCGCCGGAATTACGTAATGCAGTGGAACCTGACGCTTGCGCAAGATTTGACTCAAAACATCAGCATGAGAGTCGGCTATGTGGGGTCGCGCGGAGTTCACCAGCCCTTTCGAGTAGAAGACGCCGACATCGTTCTTCCGTCTTTGACTCCTCAGGGTTATGTCTGGCCCTCGCCTCCTGGTAGCGGTTCGCGACTCAACTCGAATGCCGGACGGATTACAGCCGCTTTCTGGCAAGGCAACTCGTTCTACGATGCGCTCCAACTCAAGGTAAAAGCAAAGATTGGCAGCGGAGGAGAAATCGGGGGCTCCTACACGTGGGGCAAAACTATAGACACGTCCTCAGGAAGCTTGGTGGGAGATGAATATTCGAACTCGATCTCCAGCCCACTATGGTTCAACATGAAATTGAATCGTGGCTTGGCCGATTTTAACGTCGCCCATAACCTGGAGGTGAATTACACGTTTGAATTGAGCACACCGAAATGGGCACACGGAGTGACGGCATGGGCGCTCGGAGGGTGGCAAGTCGGAGGAGTGTTCGAGGCAAGTACGGGAGTACCGTTTACTCCAGGTTTTGCAGGGGACGCCCTGGGTGTAAAGAGTATCGACCCCAACATTGATGTGCCCAACTTGGTCTCCGCTCCAGGCTGCGGTGCCCTCGTCAATCCTGGGGATCCAAACCACTACATCAAAACGCAGTGTTTCGCAGTACCGAACCCGATTACCCTTCGCGGCAATTTGGGGCGGAACACGCTGGTCGGTCCTGGACTGATAAATCTCGATTCGTCGCTACTGAAGAACAACCACATCAAGCGAATCTCTGACAACTTCAATGTTCAGTTTAGAGCCGAATTCTTCAATCTTCTGAATCATACGAATTTTGTACCGCCTCTGGATAACCGGAATATCTTCGATTCCACAGGAAATGCCATCGGCAACGCTGGCTTAATCACCTCGACGCAAACCCCTTCGAGGCAGATTCAGTTCGCCCTGAAGGCGATTTGGTGAATCGGCCCAGGAATACGGATGGAATTTTGGAACTCCCCTTCGTTCGTTTTGTGACGAGACTCTGGGAGGAATAGAGACGAATGCTTAATCCGTTGATTCAGGATACTCTGGCGGAAGCGTTTGGGAGTCGAACCAACCGTCCAATTGAGTTCGACTCCCCTCCGACTACCGTCCAAAACGGGCCGATTGAACCCGAATTCGTGTAACTAGCTGTGTAAGGTCAACTGAGTCACCTGGGTTTATGAAGCGGGCGATGGCGAATCAAACCCATCGCCAAATACGACCGCAAGATAGCTGCTCAGGACAGGATTTATGACCAGCTAGATGGACTCAATGCCTGCCCGCCCGGTTGGAACGTGATGATCTGCGTGGCGATGTCGAGGCTAGGCCCAGTCGAAGGAGGGGCGAAGCTAGGGCACGCATTTTTTGGGGATCAAGCAAAACACGCTAGAAAACGTATTCTGAAATGTGATAGTATATATTGGTGTTGAAGCGGGGCCGAGTCCATGGACATTCGTGAAATCGCGAGACGAGCCAAGGTATCGACCGCGACCGTGTCGCGGACGATCAATCGTGTTCCCACAGTCGATCCTCTACTCGCGAAGCGCGTGTGGAGGGTGGTGAATGAACTCGGGTATTATCCGAACAGGCAGGCGCGCGCGCTGGTTTCGGGAAGAAGCCGGATTTTCGGCCTGATCGTTTCCGAAATTACGAATCCTTTCTTTCCAGAAATCGTTCAGAGTTTTGAGGATCTCGCTGTCCAGCACAACTACGAGCTCCTTCTAACATCCACGGTACACGATCCCAAGCGAATGGAAATGTCCGTGCGCCGAATGATCGAGCGCAGAGTCGACGGCGTGGCCATTCTTACCTTTGGTATGGAAGATTCGCTCATCGGGGATCTTCGCTTTCGCAAGGTGCCGCTGGTGTTCGTGGATGTGGGACCGCGGATGCCCGGCGTAAGCAACATTCGTGTCCAATATCAGGAGGGTATCCGTGAGGCGGTGCAGCACCTGGCGGCTTTACGACATACACGGATCGCGTTTGTGAGCGGACCATTAGCCCTTAGGTCTGCTGTAGCGCGAAAAGCGGCCTTTGAACAGTCGATGCAAGAGATCGGGCTCAAAGTCGCGAGGGAGCTGATCATTGAAGGCGATCACACCATGAAGGGCGGCATGCGCGCGCTGCTGGAATTGCTCAGCGTGCGCGAGCGTCCGACCGCAGTACTTTGCTCGAACGATATGACGGCGATCGGCGTGATGCGGGAAGCATTTGATTATGGGATCCGCGTTCCAGAAGATCTTTCACTGGTCGGTTTCGACGACATTCGAATGGCGCAGTTCATGATTCCGCCGCTGACCACGGTGCAGATGTCGCAAACGGAGCTGGCGAACCTGGCGTTCCAGGCCTTGCTGAACCACGTGGAGAGTGATTCCTTGTCGCTGAAACATAAGGAATACATTCTCCATACCACTTTGGTGGTGAGGAAGTCGACGGCCATTGCCGCATCGAGCAGCGCAGAAGAAAAAGCTGCGAAGGCGCGGCGGCTGGTTTCCCGAACCGCCTAGATTTCCGGAAATTTCTAGCGTGTAATCCTGCGCGCTTTTGTCCGATTTGCGCGCTGGCGCCCCTAATAGCGAAGCTTTTTAAAAACGTCCTTCTCCCTCGATGTGTGTACGTTGTACCCGCGCAGGGAGCAATTTCCAGCTGTCCGCTGACAACTTGTGAGTTTACAAAAACCAGGAGTGGCGAAAGCGTTTGCCGGAATCGTCTACGTCAGGCAACGCCAAAAAAAATACTTGACAAACATCGTCAAACGGAGCAGTTTTTAGCAAGCTTCTTGAGTAAGCGTATACTCAGGGGAAAAACAACGGTTTCCGCCGGGGTGGGAACGGGGTCCTACAAACGGTTTTCATCTTTTGATCCTTGCGGAAAGCCAGCTTATTTTGGAGGACTTTGTGAGACGAGTGAAGATAATTGGAGCCTGTTTGGGCTTTTTTCTTTCCATGCTGGTTCTGTCTACACCTGACATCCTGGCGCAAGGACTGTTTGGAACAATCAGCGGCGTGATCACGGATTCGAGCGGCGCTGTTGTTCCGGATGCAACCGTAAAAGTCACGAACGTCAACACAAACATCGTCGTGACCCTTAACACCAATAGTGCGGGGGCGTACGTGGCGACCAGCCTGAATCCCGGCGTATATGACGTGGAGGCCGGGGCGAAAGGATTCAAGACAGCCGTCGTGAAAGGCGTTGCACTAGAAGTGAATGCCAATCCCAAGATTAACCTGACGCTTGAAGTGGGAGCAACGGTGGAAACGGTCGAAGTGACTGGCGAGAATTCGCCTTTGTTGCAGACGCAACAGTCCGACCTTGGCCAGACGGTCAACGAAAGGGAATTAGAACAACTGCCAACCTCCGGTGGGACCGGCCGGAACGTGTACAGCTTACTTTCGCTCGCTCCAGGGGTGTCGCAACAGACTGGCTGCGACGGCTGCGGCAATTACGGTAACGTGCGCATCAGCGGCAGCCGCCCCCGCAGCGATGATTACACGCTGGACGGCAGCACGGTCACCGCGCCGGTTTTTGGCGGAGCAGCCGTGAGTCCATCGGTGGACTCAATTCAAGAGTTTCGCATCGAGCAAAACACTATGTCGGCGGAATATGGCAAAGCCGGCGGCGCCATCCTGATCGCCGTCAGCAAGAGCGGCACGAACGCCTTTCACGGATCGGCGTACGAATACAACCGCAATCAGAAGCTTGATGCCAGGAATTTCTTCGAAGATCCTACCCAGCGGAAGAACCCGTTTACTTACGATGAATTCGGGGGCAGCATGGGCGGCCCAATCATCAAAGACAAGTTGTTCTTCTTCACTGACTACCAGGGCATTCGTTTTCACGGAAGCACGGCTTCGGCAGGCCTCACTGTACCCGACGCCAGCTTCCGAGGCGGCGACCTGTCCGCTTTGTGTACCACGGGTTTTGACAGTTCCGGCAACTGTACAACCGCGAGCCAGCAGATCCACTTTCCGGGCACGACCACGCCGGTACCTTTCAACAAAATCCCCACCGGCCAGATCAGTGCAATCTCCCAGAACTTGCTCGCAATATGGCCTACGTCGACTACTCCTGCGCGGATAGGCACTGACGCACTGACGCTGAGTTCACCGGGTAGCACTTCCTTAAATAGGTTCGATCCTCGCATCGACTTCAACCTTTCAAAGGCCGACCGGATTTTCGGTGTTCTGCACACGCAGAGGGGCCGCTTCCTCGGCTACAACCTCATTATTGGGCCTGCGGGCCAACAGACACAGCGGTCATCGGATTACGCGACAACGGAAGGCTGGACGCACACGTTCAGCTCGACGCTGGTAAACGACTTCCGCTTCGGCTACCTGCATCGCATCGGCGATCGAACGCCGTTCGGCGCGGGAGGTGCATCGCCTTCCGACTTCGGAATCAGCGGGATTCCCAATTGTCTGTCGAGCGTCCCCGATACCGCCGGTGGAACCAAGTGCGGTACACCGGGGGTGGCCATAACCGGTTATGACGGTATCAAGAACGATAAAATACTCTATGAACCTGCCTCGACCCTTCAGTTCAGCGACGTGGTGAATAAACTGCTCGGGCGTCACGGCATCAAGACAGGCACCGAGTTCCGCCACTACTCCATCGATAATTACCAGCCGAATGGCGTGGTAGGCCAATTCGCCTTCACCGGGTCGCAGACGGGAAACGGATTTGCAGACTTCCTGTTTGGGGTAATGAACAACGGCAGTGTGCAGGTGCAGAACACGTTTGTCTCTTCGCGCGCGTGGTCCTATTCATTTTTCGTGCAGGACGACTTCAAGCTCACACCGAAGCTGACGCTAAACTTAGGATTGAGATGGCAGTACGATCAGTCCTACCACGAAATTCATCACGGAGATGCGTTCTTCAATCCGTACACGGCTCAATGGGAACAGTTCGGCGTGAACGCGCCGGACACGACGTTTGATCCGTCGAAGAAGGAGTTTGGACCACGGGTAGGATTTGCGTGGAACGCGCGCGGTGGCTTTGTCGTGCGCGGGGGTTACGGCATCATGTTTCCGGGAACCGTGGGCCATGGACGCGCCGGAGACGGACAGCCAGGTCCGAATCTCCTGGCGACCACGACATTTCAAGTCACAAACTGGTCAAATCTGCCCACTGTTACGAGTCCCGATCCTTCGGCTATCACTGCTCCCCTGCCCGTGAACGGCAATGTGTCGTTTTCCTCCTGGGCCCCGCGGCATCAATATCCTACTTACGTTCAGCTTTGGAATTTCACGCTGGAGAAACAAATTGGCAGCAACACGATCGCTCAAGCCGGATACGTAGGCAGCCATGGCACTCACCTGCCGATCAACTATGCCTATAACATTTGCCAGCAGAGCCCGCAAAGCACGGCACAGCTCGGATATAGCGCCACGACCAGTCCGTATTGCTCGCCTCTTGCCGCACAGGAAGCCGGCATCTGGAATCTGGTTGTGAATCCCGGGTGGTGGGGACTCTCGAGTTCTATATATCACTCCCTTCAGGCAAAAGTGGATCACCGCTTCTCGCACGGATTCTCGCTGCTGACGAACTTCACGTGGAGCAAACTGATCGACGATTCCTCCTCGGATTGGGGCGGATTCTGGTCTCTCGACGTTTTGGGACAGGACTTCTACGACCGCAGGGCGGAGCGCTCCGTAAGCGCGGGAGACATTCCGGCTCGTCTAACAGTGGCGCCAATTGTGGAGCTGCCATTTGGGCCGGGGAAGAGATGGCTCAACAATGGAGTCGGCGGCCAGGTGCTCGGGGGTTGGCGGATGAGCGCCATCTATACGATCAGTTCAGGTTCTCCTTTCGGGATTACCGACAACTCGTATGGATATTGCAACGCCGCACACACTCTCTCGGATCGTCCGAACATGATCGGCAATCCGCTTCCGTCCGGTTTCCAGCAAACACCACAACACTGGTTTGACACGAGCGCATTTGACTTCTCGGGAACCTGTCCCGCGAATTTCTTGAAGTTGAATGCCGGATTCACCGGTCCGGGAGATGTCGCCAAAGCTTTTGGGAACGCGCCGCGCTACTTCTCCAAAATCCGAAATCCAGGCGTGGACAATTTCGATTTCTCCGTGCAGAAGGACTTCAAGATTCCGGCCGGGGAACAGACGCGCCTCACTTTCTCGGCGGATTTCTTCAACCTGCCGAATCATCCGGAGTTCGCAGAGCCGAACGCGGATCCGACGGTAGGGAACTTCGGACAGATCAGCCGGACGGCCCTGAACAGCAGGACGATCCAGCTTGGATTACACTTGTACTTCTGAGCGGGCGCTGCTTGTCCGTTCGGCATAACGTACACTCGGTGGCGGGGCCGCAGTTCGAAAGATGTTCGATTCGGCGACCCCGGCCTTTTTGCTTCACACGCACGCCTGCATGTAGCGGGGGCGCTGTCGGTCATTTACAACGAGCTCCAAGCGCTATACAACATGTGGTGTTTTTACGTTCTGCCAGCGAGCATCGTTGGCACCTGACTGCCCAGACTGATTGGCCAGCAAGGAGATTGCTATGAGACGAAGGCTGCAATGCGTAAGCTCGCCGCTCTTAGCAAGCATGCTGGCGGTGTTCTCGCCTGCCGCCCTCGCTCAGAGTACGGCAAAGTTTGCTCCCGATAAGATGGATACAGTGCTGTACGGCGTTGCGTACTACCCGGAGTATATGCCATACGACCGTCTCGACAAGGATATCGAGATGATGCGAAAGGCGGGCATCACGGTCGTTCGCGTCGGGGAATCGACGTGGAGCAGTTGGGAGCCGCGCGACGGAGATTTTCAGTTTGCTTGGATGCAACGTGCCCTGGATCATCTGCACCAGGCGGGCATCAAGGTGATTCTTGGCACGCCCACCTATTCCATTCCAACGTGGCTGTATAAGGAGCATCCGGAAATCCTAGTCACCCATCACGGAACCGCGCCTCCGTTGGAAAATCCCTACGACCCTACATATCCGTCCACTATTCCACTTGGTTTCTACGGTCCCCGCCAGAATTACGATTTCCTGAATCCCTATTTCCGGGAGCACGCCGAACGCATAATCCGCCAGATCCTCGGCCATTTCAAAGACCATCCGGCGGTGATTGGATACCAGATCGACAATGAGACCGCTCCGACCGGGGTCCCGACACCGTACACTAATGCCGCCTTCCTTGAGCGTCTGAAGCAGAAATACAAAACACCGGATACGATCAACAAGATCTGGGGCCTCGTCTACTGGGGGCAACTGATTGACACGTGGGAAGACCTTCCTCCGCCTAACGGCATTCTCAATCCCGGCTACCGGCTCGAGTGGGAAAACTTCCAGCACGATATCGTCACCGATTACCTTGCCTGGCAGTCGAAGATTGTGAACGAATATAAGCGGCCAGACCAATTCATTACCCAGAACTTTAGCGGCGGAATTCACACGAACCTGGATCAATGGGCGATAGCACGAACTCTGGACATCGCTGCGGAAAACCCTTATTTCACAACGCAGACGGGGCTCAACGCTCTTGGCATCTGGATGTCGGGGGATCTTGCGCGCTCTTTAAAGCACACAAATTATCTCGTGACGGAAACGAATGCTCAAACCATCGGATGGGATTCTCGGACGCAATACCCGCAGTATCCGGGACAGTTGCGGCTCGTGGTCTACACCCATTTGGCGGCGGGGGCCAACATGGTGGAGTACTGGCATTGGCACTCGCTCCATTATGGGCAGGAAACCTATTGGAAGGGCGTGCTCTCGCACGATTTGGAGCCGAACCGCACTTATGCGGAAGTGTCACGAGTAGCGGGCGAACTCAGAAAGCTTGGACCTCAACTCGTGAATTTGAGAAAAGACAACAAGGTCGCCATTCTGTTCAGCGCTGACTCAGCCAATGCGCTGGGCTACATGCCTTTTAGCGACCACGTCAACTATATGACTGTTCTGCGGCAGATGTACCGCGCGCTATACGATCTGAATATCGAGCCAGACTTTGTACAGGCTGGCGACGCGCGGCTTTCTCAATACAAAGTGCTGCTGGTTCCGCCTCTTTATAGCGCGCCCGATGAGGTATTGCAGCTACTTTCGGATTACGTCAAGAGCGGCGGTCACGTCGTGATGGCTTTCAAGAGCGGGTTCACGAACCAGTATTCCAGTGTGAGAGACGTTATGGCCCCGGGGCCTCTCCGCGCGGCTACCGGCTTCCACTACCAGGAATTTACCAACCTCGCGCAACCCGTGCGGCTTACGCCCGATCCATATACAGTTGGTGGACAAAACAAGGGTGCCGTATGGGAAGAGTTCCTGATACCCGACACTGCCGAAATTGTTAGTTCTTTTGACGATCCTTACTGGCATTTCCCGGCGATTACACGGAACAAGTTCGGCCAGGGCTCCTTGACCTACGAAAGCACTGTCCTGACGGACATTTTGCAGCGCGAAGTCATTCGGAGTGTTCTCAAGAATGCCAACTTGACAGGCCCCGATCAAAACCTTTCGACAGCAGTGAAGGTTCGACATGGCCGCAACGCGCAAGGGAAGTTGCAGCATTACTACCTGAATTTCTCTGGCCAAGAGCAGTCCCTCACGTATCCATATGGCGATGGATCCGATCTCTTGACCAACACGTCTGTCCGGCGAGGGCAAGATCTGACGCTGGGGCCGTGGGACCTGGCGATTGTCGCCGAACGATGATGGTCATTCGAAGGTCTTCGCTAAGCTCCGAGCAGCCTAGCGAAGCGGCTAATTGTTGCGACAACAAAGGGCGATCATGCACCTAACCTCACGCAGAGCACGGCCCTTAAGGTTGTTCGCGGGGGCCCTCTCAGGACTCTTGTGTACGATTGCCCAAGTTTGCTTGTGGGCGCAGACGACTCCTGGGACCAAAATGCCGGGCGGGATGGATGTATGGCAAGTCCCCACCAGCCAGAACTTGATGCCTCATTTCGAAGAGGTAAACGGGCGAAGGATCCTGTACGTGGATGGTAGGCCCTTCACCGTGCTTGCCGTCGAGATCCCCTGGTGGGATCTCATCTATGGAAGATATGAGGAAACGGAAACTGCTTACGACCACCTCTATCCGGCCGCGGAGAAGGTGGGCCTGAATGCCTTGAAAGTCCCCATGAAGTGGTCGATGGTGGAGCCGAAAAGAGGGGTATATGACTTTTCTTATCTCGATCACGTCAAGCGCCTGGCGGAACAGCACCATCTGAAACTGATTTTGAACTGGTTCGCCCACTATGCCAGCGGCGACGGGACGATCTATCTGAATCTCACCGGTGAAATGTTTGCGCCAATGTACATCGTCAGCGACGAGAAAACCTACCCGCGCGCTGTGGATGCTGACGGCATCGCCCACCACAACGCGGCCTCGTACGCCTATGAACCGATCATCGACCGCGAAATCGCCGCATTCCGCGCTTTCCTCCAGCATATCAAGAACGTGGACTCCCAAACTCACACCATCCTGATGATCCAGGTGGAGAATGAAATTGCCACGTTTGGAGTCGACAGGCACAACCCCAAGCGGTGGCGCGATCATTCGCCCGCCGCCAACAAACGGTTCGCTGAAAATGGGTTTACTGACGACTTGAAGTTCAGCGCATGGGATCTGAGTTACAACTGGATTCGTCGCATTGTCGATGCCGGCGCCGCAGTGTATCCCATTCCGTTTTTTCTTAATTTTGTAGGGGGTCAGGTTACCGATTGGATGGTCGGAGGGGCTCCTGGAGAGGACGTGGAAACCTATTTAAAGAACTGTCCGAATATTTCGTTCATCGGCATCAACTCCTATCTCTGCGCAGAGTGGCGGCCCGACAATAGTTGTGCGCGGCCCTCGCAAGCATCCATTGATGAACTGCGGGCGCCGCTCATGCGATACCGAGTGGGTCGAAACCTGCCATCGATCACCGAAACCAACAGCGGCGCGAACTCCATCGCTTCGCGCCTCGCTTACGTCGCGGCTGGTGAATTCGGCGCGCCTATCTTTTCGCCCTGGGCTTTGACCGTTTCGTACCCCGAGCCCTACGCCCCCTACGTCTTGCCTGATGGTTCCCTGGCGAACGGGGCATTTCTGCTGCGCGACGCTTATTCCTCTTTGTCCAAGGCTCTACCCCAGATCTCGTATTACGCTGCGTCCGATAAGTTGAAGGTGTTCATGGCTCGCCTGTCGAGCCAAAAGTTTTCACAGACCGAGGATGTTAACGGATTCAAAGTAACCGTCACGGGCGAAGCAGATGGTCAAGTCATTGCTCTTCATCCGTCTGATCATGAGTTCTTGCTCGTGGGTTACCGTGCCAGTGTCTCCCTTAACGACCCGGGATTTCGCTGGCCAGCGATGAAAGCCGTCCACGTGGAGAAGGGCTACTGGTCCGGGGAGCGTTGGGTCAAAGACGGTGAACCCGCTTACGGTATCAATCAGAGTGACTTGACCCTGAGCGTGGATCTCGACGTTCCGCAAGTTGTCCGGGTGTCTTGGTAAGATGGTTACGCATGAAAAGTAATCTTACGCGGTCTTACTTTCGATTCTGCAAATCTACATAGACCATTGAGTCTAAAAGGTTAAATTGGAGGGGGAGTGAGCCGTGCAACCCTGTGCTCCCCTTAATAGGTCGCTGGAGAAATGAAGAATTTCTGAGGGGCATTAAGGAGGCACTAAGAATTCCTTCCCTTTCCTTTCAATACCTTAGAAGGCCGAGCTGCACCGCAAGACTCATTTGTTTCCATATCGCTGGCGGATTTCGAATCCCATCGGCTCCACCAACTTTGATTTACGTCACCATCCTGTGACAAAAAGCCGACTCGCAGCCTTCTCCCCGCACTTCTGATACTTGTTGTAAGCCTGCGCAGCGCGCTGCCGTATCGCTTGGTCACTTTCCCCAGCTATCCATCCGTCGAGAGCTGCTTTGAGTGTGTAAGCCTCGGGAGCCATTAGCCCAGTGGTCCAAAGTAAGGGTTCGGCCCCGGTCTGCCGGATGTAAGGAGCGAAGAAGGTTTTGCTAGCACACGCTAGGACAATAGTGCGACGTGGTTTCGCTCCCTTGGCCCCGGTAATCGGCGGAATCTGGAAATCCATGAAGGCGTCGTGCCCGACGTAGACGATAAGGTTCGCCTCGCCACCAATGGAGATGGATGTTTTGGTTGAGTTCACGCCCACCGAAACCTCTTCTTTGTTGCCTCCGGCGGCAGCAGAAAGAAAATCGCTCACTGCCAATTTGATTTGGCTTCCTTCATAGGCATCCGCAATGAAGAAGACATTCCCTTGGCGATTTTTGAAAATGCAGCGTTCGAGAATCGCATCTTTCGACGGGCGGCCAGACCAAATGAGTTCCCATTCCTTGCTGGCCCGGAAAAACGATTTGACCCCGTAAGCTGCGCCCCAGTAGAGATTGCGCTGAGGATCGCTGCCATTGCCTAGAGCAGCCGGCACTGGAATGATGCCTTGGTGCTGATTGTCGGCAAGAGCGACAAAAACACGGACGACCCTGGGTGAGGCTTTCGACGTCGGGCAAAATCCAGAAAGAATGAGGCTCAGAAACGCCAGGGCCATCATGTGGAGTGCAATTCGTCTCATTACCTGTCCATTTCAGCTCGTTGGGGTATTACCCCTTGAATTGAGTTGTTTGAGGAAAACGTTCGTTTAGAATACGTGGCCTATGGCAAAGCTTACTTTTCTTGGCGCAGCAGGTTGCGTAACCGGCTCGAAATATCTGGTGGAAGCGGCGGGCAAGCGATTGCTCGTGGATTGCGGTCTGTTCCAAGGCACCAACGAGCTGAAAGACCGCAACTGGAAACCTCTGCCGGTCGATCCCAAACAGATCGACTTCGCCGTGCTCACGCACGCACACCTCGACCACACGGGCTGGCTGCCCGTCCTGGTGAAAGACGGCTATCGCGGCCCCATTTTTGCAAATCCCGCGACCATCGAGCTGACAGAGATTCTGCTCAAAGACTCGGCGCACCTGCAGGAAGAAGAAACCGAACACGCCAAGTTTAAGAAATACAGCCGTCATGCCGAGCCGCGGTCGCTCTATACCCCCGAGGACGTTGATCCCGTCCTGAAACAATTGAAAACCATGCCGCGAAGCGGGGGCTTTGACATCAGTCCCCAGTTTCATGTCGTGTCCTTTGACGCGGGGCACATTCTCGGTTCTTCCAGCCTGGAGCTGACCATCACCGAGGGTGGCAAGAAAATTGTCGTAGTTTTCTCCGGGGATATCGGGCGTTACGGCCAGGTGATTTTGAAGGATCCGACGACGCCCACATCGAACGCGGACGTTCTGATCTGCGAATCCACCTATGGCGACCGGGAACACGAGGAAGGCGACCCCGCGGAATTGCTGGCGCAAATCGTGAACCGCGTGGTCAAGCGCGGCGGGTCCATCGTGATTCCGGCGTTCGCCATCGGGCGGACGCAAACATTCATGTACTACCTGCACCAACTGGAAGACCAGCAACGCATTCTGCACCTGCCGGTCTATGTGGATAGCCCGATGGCGCTCAGCGCGACGGACCTCTACATCAAGCACAAGGAGGACCACGACCTGGAATTCGTGCGGGAGGAAGGCAGCGATGGCAAAGGCGATCCCCTGAACGTGCATGAATTCCACTTGACTCGGTCGCCGGAAGAATCCAAGGCCATCAACAATGTGAAGACGCCCTGCATCATCATTTCCGCCAGCGGGATGGTGAGCGGGGGGCGCGTGCTGCACCACATGGTGCAGAGGCTGCCGGACGCCCGAAATGCGGTCATCCTAGCAGGATTCCAGGCGGAGGGAACACGCGGCCGCGCTCTCCAAGAAGGAGCAAAAACGCTGAATCTCTTCGGTCAGGCCGTGCCGGTTTGCGCGGAAATCGTGGAAATGGGCCAATTCTCCGCCCATGCAGGCAAGAGCGAACTGCTCCGCTGGCTGACTGCCCTCCCGGCCCCTCCGAAGCAGACCTATCTAACCCACGGCGAGCCGGAAGCGGCACAAGCGCTGCAGGCGGCGATCCAGGAAAGATTCAAGTGGAAGGCAGCCGTGGCGCGCTACCTCGATACGGTCCCGCTCGATGGGTAGGACCGGAAAGCCAAAGAAGGTATTTTGCAAGATACAGGAAACTATTTGGAGGCTGGAATCGTCTATACAAGTAAGACCACTCGCGGGGTAGGAGGCTAACCACCACAGGGCAACCGACCGTCAGTCTCCTACCCCTAAAAAGCCCTGAACCTCCTGAAAGCGCACAGTTTACATAGAATTTAGCTAGTTCTTGTCCGTTCAGAGGTTTTGAACGTTAGCTTCCATGTGCCGTTAACGGACACTTGGCACCTACGGATTCACCTCGCGGCAGTCGCCGCGTCCTTCGCAGGAGTTTCGCGCGACATCGAGGGAATTTCCACCAGTTCCAAGCCGGCGACAAACATCGGAAGGGGCGCGCCCCGGCCCCAGCGGTTGACGTCCCAGCGCGCTCGTATGCACTTGATTTCAGGCCGAAGCGACAGGTCCAGCACTAGCTTGGTTTTGCCGCGATAGAACTGCTGCGGAAGCTTGAGGAGCGGCTTCTTGGTCCAGGTTTCGCTGTCGGTGGACCCATAGATCGAAACATCGAGCGATTCCTGTTCAATCTGTTCCGTCACCATGAGAAGGCAGAGGAACGTGCGCGTCGCACTTGTGGAGATGTCAAACGCAGCGCCGTCGCCATTGGCTTCCATCTTGGTATCGGGTGGAATGAGATTAAGTTTCATGAGTTGGGTCTACGCGGCGTGATTCTAGCACAGAGTATCCGCGCCAATGAGCCGCAATCCGTGGTTTGCAAGTGTTCGAGAGGGAAATCCACTACGCGTGCAGTTTGGTTAGCCTCTCCTCGGCGGCGGCAAGTGTTTCTTCCTTCTTGCAGAAGGTAAACCGGACCTGCGATGCGCCGTCGCGGGCATCATTGTAAAAGCTCGACCCTGGCACCACGGCAACGCCAATCTTTTCGACAAGGTACTTCGCGAACCGGACGTCTTTGGTGTCGGCCGGAAAGTGAGCAGGATCGGGATCCGCAAACCGCGAGATGTCGGTCATGACGTAATAGGCTCCGCGTGGCTTGAACACGGTAAATCCCGCGGCAGTGAGAATCTTCAGGATTCGCTCGCGCTTAGCCGTGTAAGAAGCCGCGAGCCTGTCGTAATAACTCTGCGCGAAGTGCAACGCAATGGAGCCAGCCTGCTGGAGCGGCGCGGCCGCGCCAACGGTCAAGAAATCATGAACTTTCCGAATGGGTTGCGTCGGCCCTGGCGGAGCCAGGACCCACCCTACGCGCCATCCCGTGACACTGTAGGTCTTCGAAAGACCATTGATGACAATCGTGTGGTCGCGCATCCCATCAATGGCGGCCATGGAGATGTGCTCAGCGCCGTCGTAGAGAATGTGCTCGTAGATTTCATCGGTGATGCAATAAGCGTTCCAGCGCACGCAAAGGTCGCGGATGAATTCGAGTTCAGAGCGCGTGAACACTTTGCCCGTGGGATTATTCGGCGTATTGAGAATGATGGCCTTGGTATGCGGGCCGAATGCAGCGGAGAGCTCCTTTTCGTCAAACGACCAATCGGGCGGGCGCAGCTTGACGAAGCGAGGTGTCGCGCCGCTCAGAATCGCGTCCGGACCATAATTCTCATAGAACGGCTCGAAGACGACAATTTCATCTCCGGGATTGATGATCGCCATCATGGCGGACATCATGGCTTCGGTGGATCCGCAGCAGACGGTGATCTCACGCTCCGGGTCGTACCGGACGCCCTGGGTGCGCGCGAACTTTTCAACGACGGCGTCGCGCAGCGGCTTTGCGCCCCAGGTAATGGCGTACTGATTGATGTCATCCGCGATGGCTTTGCGCGCCGCTTCCTTGATTTCCTCCGGCGCAGCAAAATCGGGAAAGCCCTGAGACAAATTCACCGCCCCGTGCTTTATGGCCAGCCGGGTCATTTCGCGGATGACGGACTCCGTGAATTGTTCCGCCTTGGCGGAAAGCATGCGGCGCGAGATTTGAGCCATGGTGGAATCGGGAGCCGTCATTGCACCTTCCCAAGTCGATGAAATGGCGCCTGCAAAGGCGCATTCTGAGTCCGCACGAAGAAAATCCGGCCGGTTGCTTATTTTTCTTCAGCGGGCGTGGCCGGCGAACGCTTGCAAAGCCACACTCGGCTGACCATAAATCATCCGGTAGAGCTGGGCGTTTCGCAAGACGATTTGCACGTAGTCGCGGGTTTCCGAGAAAGGGATGGATTCGACGAGTTCCGGGATCTCTTCATAATTGCGCTCGGTTTTCCAAGCAGAAATGCGGTCTTCGCCAGCGTTGTACGCTGCGGCGGCGGCCTCGAGTGATCCGAACTGTTGCACCAGGTTCGCGATGTACACCATGCCCAGTTCGATGTTGTAGTCTGGATCGAAGAGCTTGTTCTTTACATACCGGACTTTGATCTGCCTGGCGAGGAGCCTCCCTGTCTTTGGAAGCACTTGCATCAGGCCAATGGCATTGGCATGCGAGACCGCTTCTGGCTGGAATGTCGACTCCTGGCGAATCAGACCAGCGGCAAACATGGGATCGAAATTATTCTTGGCAGCCTCGCGCCGCAACGCCCCCTCGTAAGGCAGCGGAAATAGCGCCTTCCACGCAGCTACAGGAACTTCGTTGAATTTGCGGGCATCCGCATTTGGAATGACGGTCCGCGCGTAGGCCATGCCCACGCCAAAGTGTCCCTGGTCGAAGGCCGCTTGCGCCGCTTCCAACAGAAAACGCGGCGAAGGGCTGGCAAAGTACGCGTTTTTGAGTTCCTGTTCGGCGGAAGCGTCGAACGCAATCGCGCGAAGCGCCTGCGCGCGCGCCCAGCGGTCCGCGGCAGCGACCGGAATCGGCTCATCGAAGGGACGAAGCGCCGGCGCTGGCGGAATTTTTTCCAGAAGCTCCGCTGGATTTTCCTCGCCGGGACCTATTTTGGCAAGACGAGCCGCGGCCGCGTTGCCGAAATACGTCTGCGGGAAACGATCGACTGCTTTATTGTAAAAGCTTCGGGCATGCGCGAGATTTCCTGCGCGTTCCGAGTTCCGGCCAAGCCAGTAGAGCGCGTCCACGGCATTGGCAGAAGTGGGATACTTCAATAGAAAATTCGTCAGGCGGTCGTCGGCATCCGGCTGATGATCCAGGTAGGCGACCCAAGCAATGCGCCATTCACAGTTGAAGGCGTTCCTGCCGTTTGGGAAAGAGTCGAGGACAAGCTGGTAGGCAATGGCAGCTTTCTCGCGTTCCAATTCCACCCAATGGTAGTTCCCCGCAGCCATCAAGCCTTCTTCATTCCATTTGCTGACGGGGTATGTTTGCGCAAGGGAGTTCAGCGCCGCGAACATTTCCGACTCTTTTTTCGCGGAGCGGTATGCCTGTGACAAGGCGTACAACCGTTCGGCGTCAACATCCAGGTCGGGAGTCTTAAGCGACGCGATTAGTGAGGGAGAACCTTTCAACTGCACACGGCATTGTGCCACGCGAAGCTGCGCGCGCTGCCGCGCCGGATTCTCCGGATCCTTAAGCATGGTGAGCAGCTTTTCAAATTCTACCCGCGCTTCCTTCCACTTATGCGCGTCGTAAAATGCCTGCGCTCGTTGCTCCTGCATTTCCGCGCCCGGATAAGAATATTCCTTCCCGAGGGCGTGCATCACTTGCGTCATCGCGACGCCGGCAGGTTTGGCTTCATCGGACAAAGGATATTTGTAGAAGATCGTTTGATAATCCTTCGCGGCGCGCGGCAACTGATGAAGAGCCTGATAGGCCCCGCCGCGTTCGAGAAGAAGCGTGGTCTTCGATGTTGTGCCGGCGTAGGCATTGAGCGCATCCAGGGCCTCCTGCCCGTGCCTCTGTTGCACGGCGGTGGGGGCGAAAGATTCCAGGGCTTGCTCTCGCAAAGTGCTGTTGGGATAGTCGTGCTGGAGGGTTTGAAGAACTTTATAGGCATCGGGATTGCGCCCCAGGTTGCGCTGCGCCTGCGCCGTCCAGTACAACGCGTATTCGCGGAGAAGCGTGTCGTTCTGCGCCTTGAGCAGCCAGCCAAGGGCTTGCGCATGGCGGTTC
>Ga0209802_1000255_pt1 | contig 40662 bp, 30 predicted proteins | sample GraSoiAngelo_129_FD_185886 | JGI IMG/M metagenome (GOLD analysis project Ga0209802, IMG submission 185886) | Grasslands soil microbial communities from the Angelo Coastal Reserve, California, USA - 14_0927_12_40cm (SPAdes) (version 2) | ecosystem: Environmental > Terrestrial > Soil > Grasslands ...
ATCCTATTGGTGTCCTTCCTGGACCGATAACGCTTGGTAAGCCTGGATTCCCAACTCGCTATTGGACATGGGACGAGCAAGAAACCTCTCAGTTAGTTCTCCTTTGTCGTAGATTGAAACGGTCTCGGCCCGCACGTAGTGTGGTTCGCTAATGACCTGGAATTTGATTTTCAGGAGCCTCTGAAACGAGCCAAATCGTGATTTGACGTCTTTCAATTGGCTCACGCAGTCCAGCGGCAGTTCCTGCCCAAGAAATACATCTTCACACGCCGAACTAAAGTCGTTTCTGTTGAAGCGAGCGTGAAACCTCTCGATCGCCGCACTCGCCCCAGATTTCATCTTCTTGGCGTCGATCGCGCCCCCGACGATTTGATACGCAACGTAGCATGTCACAAAGGCCAGAAATAGCACGGCCGGTGGCCCTAAAATCTTCGATATCAGTGGTCTAATGGCCACATTCTTCCTCTCAAAAGTGTTGGTGGGTCGGTTTGTTAGAGTCGATGCGGAGGGGGACCTGATCGGCGATGGTGATGCCGTAGCCTTCGAGGGCCACGACTTTTTTCGGGTGATTGGTGAGGACGCGAATATCCCTGAGGCCGAGGTCGATCAGGATTTGCGCGCCGATGCCGCTCTCGTGCTGGACCATGCGCTGGCGTGCGGGTTCGCGGTCGAGCTGGCCGCGCTTATGGAAATGAATTTGGGGAAGCGTCCCAGCATCCACGGGGGGATCGACGGAGAAGCCGCGGCCGGTATGATGCAGGTAGAGCAACACTCCGCGGTCCTCCCTGGCGATCGCTTCCAGCGAGAGGGAGACGAGTTCCCTGCAATCGCAGGAAGTGGAACCAAAGACATCGCCCGTCAAACAATGGGAATGCACGCGGACTAACGGGGAGGTCGCTCCTTCCAGGGTGCCACGGACAAGCGCGATGTGCTGGTCATGGTCCACGTCGCTCAGGTAGGCAATCATCCGAAAATCGCCGTAGCGCGTAGGAAGAACCGCCTCGGCCACGCGGCGGACGTAGCGCTCGTGCTGCATGCGGTAGCGAATCAGATCCGCCACCGTGAGCATTTTCAGATTGTGTTCCTTGCAAAATTCGATGAGCTGCAGCACGCGAGCCATGGTGCCGTCTTCGTTCATGATTTCGCAGATGACCCCGGCGGGGTACAGACCGGCGATGCGCGCGAGGTCCACGGAAGCTTCGGTTTGGCCGGCGCGGACCAGCACACCGCCGTTGCGCGCGCGCAGCGGGAAAATGTGACCGGGACGCGCGAGATCCTGCGGCTTCGTTTTGGGATCGATGGCCGTGAGGATGGTGACGGCACGGTCTGATGCGCTGATGCCGGTGGTGACGCCGACGCGCGCGTCAATGGCCTCGGTGAAGGCTGTGCCGTGGACTGAAGTATTGATGGGCGACATCAGCGGGACGCGGAGTTCGTCGCAGCGATCCTCCGTGAGCGGAAGGCAGATCAGGCCGCGGCCATACTTGGCCATGAAGTTGATGGCGTCGGGGGTGATCTTTTCAGCGGCCAAGGTGAGGTCGCCTTCGTTTTCGCGGTCCTCGTCGTCGACGAGGACGACCATGCGGCCCTGGCGGATCTCTTCGACGGCTTCTTCAACAGTGGCGAAAGGTGAATTCTTTTCAGTCATTGTTGGCTGTTCCTAGGATGGAACGATGATAACACTCCGGCACCGGACGTGTGAGTACCGACGAGTGGCGTCGGCCAGGGCGACACGGATGAGTCCCCCCGCAAGAAATCCTTGCCCACGAACGGAGAGCAGGGGGAGGGTACACCCCCCCATTACATGCATGAATGTGAAAACAAACGGCTTGCAAATTGGGCAACTCATAACTGATTGAAAACAAAGGGCGAGATTTGCAAGGAAATGCCGGTACTTTTGCACTGCGGGCTTGGTGACTCGGGATAGCGGACTGATTGGCGGGGAATGGAAACCCGGGCCCTCCCCCTATTTTTGGAAAATGTTGAGTGGACAGGTTCAAGGGGTGGGGGTCGGCGAAAATATTGATACGATGGAACTTAGGGGAGAGGGGTGGGGGAACAGGGATTCGACTCAGGAAAAGAACGGCGGGAGAGCGAGAGATTCGTTTGACAAGCACACGGAACTGTAGCATGAAACAAAACGCGTGTTAAGTGATTATTTGGGTATTATTCGAATGGAGCGGGAAGGTGTTGGAAAGGCAGGGTTTGAGGGATTGATGGGCGGAGTTCAAGGAATGAGGGCGTGGCGGAAACTCGGAGGCGCGTCAGAAGATAGAGATACGGCAAGTAAACAACGGAAAGGTCAAAACCCCCATCCGCAAACCGGCGTACAGGCCACCCGCCGCCGCCGAGATGTCCCGTTTTAGACTGGCCCGAAGACCCCGAGCGCGCCGCTTATGCCCGCTTAAGCACCCACTCGGTCCGCGACGACGCCAACAGCACCAATACTAAGGAGTCCCCGTGACCGTCGCACCGCTATACAGACTTGGCCGTGTCGCAGCGCAGCGTCACTCCAATCACACCATGACCGTGACCTGGGGAATGCATGTGCCTTCCGGCAGACTTGCGCAGCAGCCGATGCCGTTAAGATTTGATGGTGTTGGTGGCCGCGTCCCAGGTTACGGCGGCCTTGCGGAAATAGGATTCGTTGGCCATGTGGCAAGCCAGCGCGGCGTGGTGGCCGAAGACGGCGTCTTCGGTGACCTGCTGGTGGTTCTTCACGCCCTGGAAAAATCTCCAGAGGTGCGGTTTCTCTTCGTCCCAGGAGGCGCCGCGGTAGCTGAATCCCTCAGTGACCGGTTCTTTGCCAGGCTTGGGATCGTGCTCCTCGTGCCATTTCTTGAGGTAGGCCTCGCGCAGGGCGTGCGGATAGCCGGACGTGTAATAGCTGGGAGATTCGTCTTCGCCCGATTGCGGGAAGTACGTGATGGTATATTCCGTGACTTCCAGAATTCCCTTGGAGCCCTGGAAGCGATAAATTTCCGGAGTGTCGCAGCCCAGATTCAAACGCAGATACACCGGCGCGCGCCCCTGCCCGTAATCGAAGAGCGTCGCGTGGACGTCGGGCATGTTGCGGCCATCTTTAAAACGCAAAATGTCGCCCAGCGCCATCGCGCGCTTCGGCGGTTCGTTCCAGCCGAGCATGTAATTCATGCCGCTCACCAGGTGAACGAGCAAATCGCCAGCGACGCCCGTGCCGTATTCTTTCCAGCAGCGCCACCGCGCGAAATACTTCGGAGAAGTGTCCGGATCCCACGGCCGCTTGGGGACTTCGCCCTGCCACGTGTCCCAATCGAAATTGCTCAGAGAAAGATCGGGCGGCGGCGGATACTCCCACGCGCCGGTGGGATCGTTGCGGCCGAGCGAGCCTTCGACCAGCGTGAGAGTGCCGAGGATGCCGCTCGATAGCAGCTCTTTTGCTTTGGCGCAGAGTACGGAGCTGACGCGCTGCGACCCGATTTGCACGACGCGGCCGGTTTTTTTGGCGGCGGCGACCATGGCGACGCCGTCGGCGGCGGAATGCGACATGGGCTTTTCGCAGTAAATATCCTTTCCCGCGCTCACAGCGTCCACGACCACTTGGCGGTGCCAGTGATCGGGAACGGCGGCGATGAGGCAGTCGATTTCTTTGTTGTCGAGGAGATCTTTGTAGCGGCGCGTGGCGGGAATTTTCGAGCCGACAATCTCCTGCGCGAGCGTGTGCCGGCCGTCGTAGAGGTCGCAGGCGGCCACGCATTCGACGCCGGGGAGTTGGATGGCGTCGCGGAGCAGGCCGGAGCCTTGCATGCCGATGCCGATGATGCCGAAGCGCACGCGGTCGCTCGGCGCCATGGATTGCAGCGGCAAAGGAATGTGCTCCGGCTCGAGAAAAATTGCGGGCGAAGCGGCAAGCGCTCCGGCCGCACCGGCACTGCGCTGAAGGAATTCACGGCGGGTGAGATCATTTTTCATGGTGCGCTCCTCGACGAGTCGAAAAAGTCCTCAGGCCCGAAGGCCTGAGCTACAGCAACGAAAATTTAGTGCAGCGGCTGGACGCTGACTTCCTTGAAAAAGACAATGTCGTTGTCGCTGTGATTTTGCAGGCCCATATAGCCCTCGTTGGGGCGCGTGCCGCGTTGCGGTTCGAAATCATATTTGTGTTCGGGGACGGGCTGGCCCTCGGTGTAATCGGTGACGGTGACATCATTGAGAACGACGACGGTGCGCGGGCCGTCGAGGGTGATGATCATGGTGTTCCACTTGGGGCCGGGCTTGCCGGGTTTGGCCAGCGGCTTGGTGAGCGAGTAGAGCGTGCCGGTGACGTGGTACTCGTCTTCTTTCGAATCTTCGGGATGATTGTCGATCTGCACTTCGTAGCCGTAGTGGACGGGCATCCATTCCTCGCGAGGCTCGATGGGGATGCGAATGAAGACGCCGGAGTTGTCGTTGAAGTCGCGCATTTTGTAGACCACGCGGATGCGGCAGTTGCCGAGCTTGCCACCGGTCCAGTAGAGCAGGCCCATGCCGCCGTGCGTTCGAATGAGGCCGTCCTCGACGGTCATGTTGCCCGGGCCGACGTGTTTCCAGCCGGTGAGGTCTTTGCCATTGAACAAAGGCTTCCAGGGCGCAACTTGCGGCGATCCAGCCGCAAGGAGAGCGAGGAGAGAGGGAAAGGCAACGACTGCAAACGTCGCGATCCATTTTCGTGGATTCATGGAGAGTTTCTCCTCACAAGATCGAGCCAAGCACGCGCGCCCGCCACGGCGGGCTGCGCCCCTACAATTCAGAATTTCAAGTCGCGCAGGTACGTGTAACTGATTTTGATATCGTCGAAAGCAGACTTCGGCTCATCGTTTTCCACGAAATAATGTTTGATACCGGCCTTGCCGGAGTGCGCGAAAATGCGTTTCCAGTCGATGGAACCTTGGCCGACGTCGGCCAAGCGCCCTTTAAACATGACGGACGGGCCGGTCGCACCGCTGAAACTGCTCGATACGGTGGGGTCCCGCACAAAGTCTTTTACATGAACGAGAGGGAAGCGGCCGGGATATTTATCGAAATAGGCGAGGGGATCTTTGCCGGCAACATTGATCCAGCAGAGGTCCAACTCCATGGTGACCAGTTTCGGATCCAGCTCCGCGAGTAGAAAATCATAAGGGAGTTTGTCCCCGAGAGAATCGGCGGGGTCGAATTCGAACGAGTGATTGTGGTAGCCGAACTGGATGCCGGCTTTCTGGCTGGCTTCCCCGGCGCGATTGAATAAATCGGCGGCGCGCTTCCAGCCGTCCGGGGCTTTGCGCTGCGATTCGTCAACCCAGGGGCAGATGAGGAAGCTGTGGCCGACGATTTTGGCGGCTTCGATCGTCTCTGGCCACTTTTTCTCTACCATTTCGTAAGTGACATGAGCGGAAGGCGCGGCCAGGCTGTTTTTATCAAGGACGGCGCGCACGTCTTCGGGTGAATGGTCGAAGTAACCGGCGAATTCGACTTCCTTGTAACCGGTAGCGGCGACCTTGGCGATAGTGCCTTCGAAGTCGGTCTTCATGGCGTCGCGGACGGTGTAGAGCTGGAGGCCGATGCGGTCGATTTTGTGGGCGGCTTCGGGGGCCCAGGATGGTTTCGCTGCGGCTGCAAGCGTTGCGGCAATGGATGTGCCGATAAAAGTGCGTCGATTCATGCGCCGCATTTTACCTCTTCCGGAAGGAAAGGGAACAGAGATTCATGAGAAACGAAAAGGGCGGCGAATCGAATCGCCGCCCTTCTCAGGTTAAGGATTGTCAGAACTGGAAACGCAAAGCAAACTGCATGCGCCGTGGCGCATGCGCGCCAGCGGCATGCAGAAAGCTTGAAGAACCAATGCAGCTCGGATCGCCGGCATTGCCGCCGACCGGGATTGTGCTGCAATCCATTCCGTTGTTACTGCCGGCCGGACCAGTTATGTAGGTTTGCGTATGGTTGAAGATGTTGAAGTTCTCCCAGCGGAAGTCGAGCGCTCGCTGCTCTCCAAAGCTGAAGCGCTTGAACAGGCCGAAGTCGAAGTTCAAGCGGCCAGGATTGCGAAGCGTGTTGCGCCCGACGTTTCCAAAAGTTAGACCAGTGGGAAGCGTAAAAGCGGCCGGATTGTAGAACAAAGGTCCAAAGACGCCCGGGATGTTTGTTTGCGTCAGACCCGCATGGGGGTTCCCGACCAAGTCCGGACGCGAGCCCGTGCCCACGCCGTTGCCCACTCCAGCGGCATCACCGAAGTCCGTACTATTAGTGACGCTGAAAGGAGTGCCTGTCTGGGCGATGGTAATGCCGGAGACCTGCCATCCCCCCAGAACATGGTGAGCAAGGCCCGATCCTGTGTGGAAAGGGAGAGCATAAATATAGCTCACCGCCAGGCTTTGGCGCTGGTCGAAGTCCGAACTGGCCCGGTTGTTTGCGACATTGTAAGAATTCACGAACGCACCGTCATAGCGGTCTGAGGAGTCATCAAGCGAGTGGCTGTAGGTGTAAGCCACGCTTAATTGCAAATCGCCGACGGTACGGTGGGCGGTGGCCTGTAAGGCGCTATAGATGGAGTTAGCCTGGGGCTCCAGCGAGGTGACCGTGCTGAAGGCTGGGAAGGCTGTACGGATCAGGTCGGCGCTGTTGCCACAGGCCACAAAGAGGTTATTGATTGCTCCTGCAGGAACAGATGTTCCATTGCCAAGGGTAGCGCTTGCGCTCGGAAGACCCGTTGTAGGATCGACGATATTAGCGCAATCCGCATTCGTAATGGGCTGGCCCGCGGCGAATGGATTTGTTCCTGTAACGGGCTGTAGTTGGTTGATGTCGCGCTGGAGCGTCAAATGAGTTCCTTTGCTGCCCACGTAGGAAATGGTTCCCACGATATGCGAGGGAAGGTCTTTCTGCACATCAAGGTGCCACTGTTGGACATAGGGCCAACGCACCTTGTTGGGAATAGAAAACACGGACAGGGGGAAGAATGGGATGGCGGCGCCCCCCCCGCCTATGCTGGTATATCCGCTCGCGTTGAACACCGACTGGGTGAGCCCGAGCGGCGGCGAGCCTTCGAGCGATTCCGTGCCAGCTTCGTTCCCGTTGGTATGCTCAAAGAAGATGCCATAGCCGCCGCGGATGGCCATTTTTCCGTCCCCTTTGGGATCGAAGGCGAAACCAATGCGGGGCGCAGGGTTAAACAGATGCCCTTTCAGGCACCCTGCGTTGGAAGATGAGGCAACGGCGGCATTCGGAAACCCGGGCTCGGGGAAGGTTCCACCTGGACCGCCGCATTGGACAATGCCGTAAAAGGGATTTGTGCTTCCAGGGATCAAGGCTCCGGCAAACCCGGTGGCATCTCCGTTGCCGTCGTCGACGGCAGGCTTGTTTGCCGCGTTGGCAGCCGCCGTTACCGGGTCAAAATTGAAGGCTCGTTGGTAACGCTCGCGGTAGGTTCCAAAAAGGCTAAGCCGCAAGCCAAGATTGAGCGTAAGGCGCTTGGTCATCCGCCAATCGTCCTGGAAATAGGGTTCCACGATCTTGTAGCGGTTGTAATACTTGATGGTCTGAAGCGATTGCTGGTATCGCGCAACGTTGCCGACCAGCAGATCGGCGAAAGAGTTTCCACTGGTGATTGGCGAAGACGTGCTGTAAGTCAGAATGCCTTGGACATAGGGGGAGTTGTCCTCATTCTTTTGGGCCAAGGCCAGATAGACGCCCATGGTCAAAGTATGCTTACCCGTTATCCTAGTTAAGTTGTCACGATAGGTATAGGTGGGGTTGGCGTTGTTCCACGGGAAGTAGCCGGTGTCTGCCGTGAGACAGCCGCCGTAGGCGTCGTTGCTGCCCAACGAGATCGCTGGAAGCTTGCCCCCAAACGGTACGCTCTGGTTGGGGAACAAAGTGCCCATGTCACTGGTGAAGCCGCTGGGCAGCGGTGGGTTGTGGAGAGCGGTAAGGAAAATATGGTCGGCCGTGTAGCTGGCGACAAATTCATTGAGCAACGTGGGTGTAATATTTGCGTTCAACCGCGCCACAAAGCTGGTTCCGGGCCCTACGAACTGGGTGGTAATGTCCTCAAAATTGGAACCATTTCCCCATAGGGCATTCGGCGTCTCGGTTTTCCAGGAATCATGGATGTAGCGGAAGGTTAGCTGATATTTTTCGCTAATCTTGTGGTCGATACGAAATAGTTCTTCGCGCCAGGTGGTTGGAAGAGAAACCGTTTCTCGGACGGCAGGGAACCCGTTGTTCGTCAAACCGGGATTGGCCCTCGGGATAAGCGCGAGTAGCGCCTGGCCAGCAGGGCTAATTGGAACGGCTGCCGTATTTGCGACCGGGTTTGGACCGGTATTGGGACAATCTGCCCCCCCGTTAGGCCCAGGACATAGGTCTGTAAAATCCGCGAATCCCGTTTGCTGCCCTCCCACCAAGCCGCGTTCGGCATCCGACGGAACGTTTTGAAGGACGGTGGACGGGTTTTTCTCGCGGCGCCATTCCTCGGAGAAGAAGAAAAACGTTTTCCTCTTGTCGGCATTGTAGTGATTGGGGATGTAAACGGGGCCGCCAATGGTATAGCCGAAATCATGTTTCTTGTAAGGCGGGTTGGGGCCCCCGGCGACATCCCACGGTCGGGCATTGAACATATCGTTGCGCAGATATTCGAAGGCGCTGCCGTGGAAGCTGATGGTCCCGCTCTTGGTTTCGACTTCGATGGTGCCGGAGCCGTTGCGGCCATATTGCGCGCCATAGTTGGAAGTGAGGATTTTGAACTCGGAGATAGCTTCCGGGTTGGGGTAGACGTTGAGGGTGGCATTACTGCCGTTGTCCATGTTGTCGCCACCGTCGAGTTCCCAGTTGTTGTACTCGGTGCGCCCGCCGTTCATGCTGTAAGCGACGTTGCCATAGACGCCGACGGTCCCCTCATCCTGGCCGGTTTGGTTGACGACGCCAGGGGCAAGGGTCACCAATTGAGTGAAATTGCGGCCGTTCAGCACAAGGTTCTCGACCTGCTTCCCGGTAATGGTGCTGCTGAGGTCGGAGGAACTGGTTTCGACTTGAGCAGCCGCCTCGCCGGTAACTTCCACTACTTCGGTTACAGCGCCGACCGTGAGTTGCACGTCGACGCGCGATTTCTCGGCGACGTTCAAAACAATCCTGTTAGCAGAGAATTTTTGAAAGCCTTTGGCGGTTATGACCAGGTTGTAGGTAGCTCCCGGCAGACCGGCGATTACATACAGGCCGTCGGCGTTGGTAGTTGTAGTGCGCGTCAAGCTCCCCCCCACGTTGGTGAGAACCACTTCCGCGCCGACAACGGCGGCGCCGGACTTATCGGTGACCGTGCCACTAATGTAGCCGGTGTCTTGTGCGCGTAAGGCGAGCGGAAGCGCGAGCGCAACAACCAACACGCAAAGCCACAGGCCCACTGTTCCGAAAATGTTCTTTCGATGCTCCAAAAAACTAAAGCTTTCCATCACGGTAGGACCTCCAAGAGAGATTCGAACTTGGGGTGAAAATGGGAAATGAGGACACAAATCCAGCGGCTACTGCATCTGTACCAACCCCTGCCGCTTAGAAATCCCCTCACTGACACAGCCCCCGCCACTCGACAATCGCACAGAACGCACCGGAGCTGCTTATTAAAACGAATTAATAGAGCAAAGAAAGGCTTGTGTCAAGAGGTAATTTACAGAAATCGGTGCCCTAGAGCAGAGGGGGTTCTCCAGGCGAGCGAAGGCTGCCCAGAGCAGGCCGTTGGCCCGGGCGGTTCTTGTAATTTCCATGGCGCTACCGGACACTACCCGTGATGAAGGCCGGAATGTTCACACCTCATACCAGCACCAAGATGCTGGCGCTGGCAGTTTTGTCTTGCTTTGTTTGGCAAACCGGGGCGCAGCATGCTGCGCCCGTACAGGGAAGCGTGGCGGGTGCGTCTGCGACCGGAGGGCGCGCGGGGAGAAGAGACGGAGCATTCCAGCAGTCCGCATTGACGCAAGGCGGCACCGCACCACGTTCGAATCCTGAGGCATGGTTTGCCAAAGGACAGGCAGCCCTGCAGACTGGAGATCTTGACGCAGCGGAGGCGGCGTTCCGCAAAGTCGTTGCGCTCGATCCGCGATCGGGGGCGGCGTATTCGAATCTCGGGGTCATCGCCATGCGCCGCAAGAATTGGGACCAGGCAATTACCCTGTTGCGAAAGGCCGAAAAATTGGAGCCGAAAATGACCGGCATCCGGTTGAACATTGGCCTGGCGGAATACCGGAGAGCGAATTATGCGGCGGCCATTGGACCGCTGTCCTCCGTTGTGAAGGAGCAACCGGGTCTAGAACAGGCGAGGTACCTGCTGGGGCTTTGCTATTCCTTCTTGGAGAAATATCGCGAGGCGGCGGCTGCGCTGGAACCGCTCTGGCCGAAGAGGTCGAATGACTTTGTATACCTCTATGTGCTGAGCATTTCGGCGTTTCACGCCGGAAACAAAGAACTGGATCAGAAAGCATCGGAACAACTGGTGAAAGTGGGAGGCGACCGCCCGGAGTTTCACTTACTGATGGGCAAAGCGTTGTTGAATCACGAGGAAGGGGAAAAGGCACTCGAGGAGTTCCAGAAGGCAGAAGCGGCGAATCCGAATCTGCCTTTTTTGCATTTCAATCTCGGATTGGCGCGCCAGGGATTGGGGCAGAGTGAAGCGGCCGAGGCGGAGTACCGGAAGGACATCGCCCTCGAGCCGGATATGGCATACAACTACGAGCAGGTTGGAAAACTCTACGAGCAACAGGGCCGGGATGAGGATGCGGAGAAGATGTACCACGAGGCTCTGGCGCGCGAGCCGCGACTGACGGACTCGCTCCTGAAGCTTGGGCAGATCCATCAGCGGAAGGGCAAGAATCAAGAGGCGTTGAAAGAGCTCGACGCGGCCCTCCAACTGGCGCCCGACAACGAAAGCATTCATTTTGTTCGCGGGCGCGTCTTACTGGCGCTGGGACGCAAGGAAGAGGGAAAAGCAGAGCTTGCTATGGCGCAAAAAATGCTGGACTCCATGTTGGACAAGGAGCGCGCGAAAAGGAAGGAAAGAGAGGTGCCGAATCCGGAGCTGACGCAGGAGCCGCAATAGAAGCATCGCTGTTTAGCCAATGTCGAGCGGCGGGGGCTGCCAGGGGCCGCGGGACTGCTCAAGAGCCTCTGCGACGGCGAGGAGGAGTTCGTCTTCGAACGGCTGGCCAATCAGCTGCACGCCGATGGGCAAACCTTGGTTTGAAAACGCGACGGGTACAGACACGCTGGGAAAACCGGTCAGATTCAGCCATTGTGAATAGCGCATGGTGTCGCGGTACCCGGTGCCGGGCTTGTAGTTTCCTTCGCCGTGACGAAAGGCAGGAGTGGAAGAAACGGGAGAGAGGAGAACCGGGACATTTTCCATCTGGCGGAGAATTTTTTCACGCAGGAGATCGCGGTCGACGCAGGCCTGGATGAATTGATCGAGCGTAATGGGATCGGGAGAGGCCGCATTCGAAAGATATTCGTGCAGCGTCGGACTAAGCTGCGCTTCTTGACCGGCGAGGCGCGTGCGCAGCAAATGAGCAATCACCGGGCCGAAAAAGAACCACCAAAGTTCAAGAGCGCGGTCAAGGCCGGTTAATTCGAATGGCTCAGCGAGGAATCCTCGTTCGCCGAGCCATTTTGCGGCGCGCCTGACTGCGGCGCGGGTTTCCGGCGTGGCGTTGCCGAGCGCGGAGCTTTCCAGAATTCCGATGCGGATGCCGCGCAAATCATTTTCCGTGTAAGAGCGCAGGGGAACCGGTGCGGAATGGGCATCACCTGGATCCGGACCGGCCATGACTTCGAAAAGCGCACGCACATCGGCGATCGTACGGGCCATGGGGCCTACGACGCCGATCCAGCCAAAAGGGCCAGCGCACGAGGGGAAATGGCCGGTGGACGGAATGTAGCCGGGAGTCGGCTTCAGTCCACAGATGCCGCAGAAATGAGCGGGCACGCGAATGGAACCGCCGCCGTCACTGCCGACGCCGCCCATGGAGCATCCCGCGGCGATGGCTGCGGCTTCTCCGCCACTCGAGCCGCCCGCGGTGTATGCCAAATTCCAAGGATTACTGGTTTTTCCGCGGAGGAGATTATTCGTCTCGTAGGCCATCAGGAATTCGGGCGTGTTCGTGTTTCCGAGGAGGATGGCTCCCGCGGCCTTTAGGCGGGAAACGAGAGGTGCGTCCGCGCGGGGCACGTAGTCCTTGCGAAGTAGAGAACCCGCTGGACAAGGCCAGCCAGCGACGTCGATGCAACTCTTGATGGTGACCGGAATGCCGTGGAGAGAGCTGAGAGGCGCGCCGTGCAATAGCGATGCTTCCGCTGCGTGTGCTGCTTGTCGAGCGCCGGCAGTGTCCAGGTGGACAAAGGCGTTCAGCCTGGGCTGGGTAGATTCGATGCGATGGAGATGCGCTTCGACCAGCTCCACAGGGGAAATTTTCCTGGAACGGATGCTTGCGGCGATTTCTGCGAGCGTGGACAAGGGAGAGAGGGTCATAAGAAGAACCGCGAGAGTACGCGTCCATTGGATGCAGGTCAAGCGTGAATCGATGTGAACAACCAGGCTGCGATAAAATGTGTTGACCTCCCGTGCGGCAGCCGACAAAATCCTAGACTCATTCTTATTTCGGCCGGATGGATTTCCTGTACAGTTCGAGTACTCCGCGCGGATAGGAAGAAAAAACCCCGATGCATTCGATTCTTCGGCGCGCCATGGATGCCTCAATTGGCGCGCTCTTGCTTTCTTGTGCGGCTGTTTGGTTGGGTAGTGGCGCGCCGACGGCTCAGGAGAAAGCAGCGGCTGCCAAGAAGGCAGCGGGGAAGGCGAACCCCGCTGATGCCTACCGCTTCAACACGCTGGGCGTCGCGCATATGAGTCAGCAGCGCCCTGCCGACGCGCAAAAATATTTTGAACAAGCATTGCAAGCGGACCCCCAATTTGCGGTGGCTCGCCTGAACCTTGGCATTGCGCTGCTTGGCCAACAGAAGCTGGAGGCCGCGCGCGCAGCACTGGCTGAGGCGACGGAGCAACTGCCGAATGATCCTTATGGCTGGTACAACCTGGGGCTTGCATACAAGGATGTGGGTGAGCCCGAAAAAGGGATTGCCGCGTTCCGGCGCGTCACGGAAATCAGGCCCAATGAAGCGGACGCCTATTATTTTGTCGGCTATTTGAGCACGCAAATTCAAAAATACGACGAAGCGATTGCGGCGTTTCAGAAGGGGCTGGCGCTGAATCCGGTGCATGCTTCGGCGGAATTCGGACTGGCGCGCGCGTTGCAGCGCAAGGGCGAAGCGGCTTCGGCGCGGGAGCACCTGGCGCGCTTTCAGAAAATCACCACGGAACATCTGGGAACGCCGTTCGGCGCGGGCTATGGAGATCAGGGAAGGTTCTCGACGGCGGAGTTGCCGCGGAGCACGGTCCCGGACGTGCCGCCGCAGATTGCCGTGCATTTTGTGCCCGAGACAAGTCCGTTTGTGTTGAAAAGCACCGGCGGAACTCCGGTGACCATCGGACCGAGTATGGGCGCTTGCTTTTTTGATTATGACGGAGATGGGAAGCCGGACCTTTTTCTCGCGAGTGGAGCGGCTGAGGGAGAGAGCCATTTGCTACACAATCTAGGCGACGGGCGTTTTGAAGATGTGACGCAGGCGGCGGGCATCCATCTCACCGGAAGCGGATTCGGCTGTGCCGCAGGCGATTTTGACAATGACGGCAAGACCGACCTCGCGGTGTGTTTGAGCGACGGCGTGCGGCTCCTGCACAACAAGGGCGGTGGAAAGCTCGAGGACGCGACGGAACAAGTGGGAATCCGCAGAGAAAGAGTATGCGTGGGCCTCACGTTTGTGGATTACGACCATGACGGCGACCTCGATCTGTACATCACGATGGCGGCGGATTCCGTTTCCACAGGAAAAGCAGCGCACAATGTTCTGTGGCGCAACAATGGCAATAGCACGTTCACGGATGTTTCCGCGGAGACGAGCCTGGGCGTAGCGGCAACAGGAGCAGGCGTCGTCACCACGGATTTCAACAACGACCGCGCGATTGATTTTGTGTTAGCCGGCGGCGCCAGCGGAGCAGCGATCTATCTGAATCCGCGTGAGGGTAAATTCACACCTCTTGCGGGAATTGATTTCGGCAAAGAAAAGTTGCCGGCAGCCGTCGGTGTCGTTGCCTTCGACTTCGATAAAGACGGCTTCATGGACTTGGCGTTCACGCACGCTGGTGCGCCCGGGATCAGCTTGTGGCGAAACAGGGAAGGGAAGGGGCTGGAACGCGTGCCGCTGCCGGATTTTGGATGGCAGAAAGGCTGGGGAATTGCCGCTGTGGATTACGACAATGACGGCTGGCTCGATCTGGTCGCCGCTGGGGAATCTGCGAATGGCGGAGAGTTGAGGCTGTTGCGCAATTTGGGGAGCAAGGGGTGGAGTGACGTGACGAAGGACGCGCATCTCGATTCCGTCAAACTGAATCAGCCGCGCGCGATTGCCATCGCCGACATCGATGGGAACGGCGACGCCGACCTGGTCGTGACACAGCTCGGCGGCGCGCCGGTCGTGTTGCGGAACGAGGGTGGCAATCAACACAGTTGGATGGGCATCGACCTGAAGGCCCTGAATGACAACAAGAGCGGCATTGGGACGAAGGTCGAGCTGTACGCCGGCTTGCTTTATCAGAAGTGGGAGGTTGCTGGTGCATCCGGTTATTTAGGACAGAACGCCGCGCCGATTCTTGTGGGCTTGGGTTCCGAGGTAAACGCCGAGATGGTGCGGCTGCTCTGGCCAACCGGCGTGCCACAGGATGAAATCAATCTCGCCGCGAAGAAAATTCAATTGATTGCGGAACTGGATCGTCGCGGCAGTTCATGTCCGATTCTGTTTTCCTGGAACGGCCACGAATACGAATTCATCGCCGACATGATCGGGCCGGGCGTTGTAGGCCATTGGATCGCGACGGGAGAACGGGATGTTCCCGACCCCGACGAGTACCTGAAAGTACCCGCGCGCAGCGTGAAACCGCGCAACGGAATGTTGAGTTTCCGTTTCCTGGAGCCGATGGAAGAAACGGTCTATCTCGACCAGGTGCGATTGCTGGCGATCGATCATCCGGCGGCTTACGAAGTTTTCCCGAATGAACGTTTCGTGAGTTCGCCGCCCTTCCTGGAATTCCGCGTGATCGCTAGTCAGAATACGCGTGCGCCTGCGGATGCCTGGGACGATCAGGGGCATGACGTGCTTTCGCTGATTTCGAAAGCAGACCGCAAATACGTCACAGATTTCGAAGATTTGCCCTTCATTGGGTTCGCCAAACTGCACTGGCTTGAACTGGATCTCGGGGAGTGGGATGCGAAGAAGCCTTTGCGGCTGATCATCGATGGTTACACGGACTATTTCACGGCGACATCGATGTATGCCGCGGACCAGGCGGGCGTCAAGGTGGTTGCTCCATACGTGGAAGCGCAAGATAAGCAGGGAAGGTGGATACGCGTCGTCGAGGACATGGGTTTTCCGGCAGGTCTTGAACGGACGATGATTGCGAACCTGAGCGGCAAGCTTCCTGTCGGGACGCGGCGCATTCGAATTGTCACCAACCTAAAGATTTATTGGGACGCGATTCGAATCGACCAGACGCCCGGTACAGGCGAGATTCATGTTGCGCAAGTGCCGCTGGCCAAGGCGGCTTTGGATTTTCTCGGCTATCCGCGCGAGATTCGTTTGCAGCCGGCGAGCGACACGACGTATTCCTACTCACATCGCAGCATGACCGGACCGTACGCGCGCGCTGCCGGAAATTACACGCGCTACGGCGATGTCCGTGAACTGCTGCGTGCTTCCGATGATCGCTTTGTGGTGTTTGGTTCAGGCGAAGGGCTGAAGCTCGATTTCGATTCCAAGTCGCTTCCAGCGCTGCCCGCGGGCTGGGTGCGTGATTACTTTTTCTATGCGGATGGTTTTGAGAAGGATCTGGATTTTTACGCGGCCCACGCGTTCACCGTAGAGCCGCTGCCGCGTCATTCGCTGCTACCTTACCCGTATCCCGAGGGGAAGGAGTATCCCGGCGACGCAGAGCATCTGAAGTATCAACTTGAATACAACACGCGCACGCGCTCCGACCGCATGCCGCCCAGCCTCCGCTATCAATATTCCACTTCCCCGCGCTGAAGTTGCGGCATCAGTCCCAGAGAACAGGGATCCATGCGCGGCCGCGCGCGCTTTTCGCGATGGCTTCACAGAGAACCAACTCGTGGTTCCCGTTGGCGAAGGTAGGGAAGTGGGGCCGCGCCTCGAAATCTCCCGCATCGAGGTAGGCGTAAAAATCGCGGAAGAGCTGGACGAACGTATCAGGATAGCCTTCGGCGTGGCCACCGGGATAAGCAGCGAAGCCGCGCGCTGCGGGACTCAGCAGCGCAGGATCTTTCGGTAGCTCCTCACTCGCACGGTCGCGCCGCCCAATCCACAGCGTATTCGGCGATTCGGAGTTCCAGGCCAGCGAGCCTTTGCTGCCGTCAATTTCGAACCACAGCCGCGCCTTGCGCCCGGCACTGACTTGGGAAACGGTCATGACGCCGCGAAGCTCTTCCTCGAAGTGCAGCAGAACCGAGGCGTAATCATCGGTGGTGATGGGAACGTCGTCGTACTCAACGGCGGCTGCTTTCTGGAACGTTTCGACGCGCCCACGCGGCCGGTGGCGAATCGGTAGAACGGTGGCCAGGTCCGCGCAGACTTCCGTGATTTTGCGCCCGGTAATCCACATCGTCAGATCGAGCCAGTGTGTGCCAATGTCGGAAACGGCGCGGAGTTCGCCGCCGAGCTTTGGATCGAGACGCCAGTTCCAATCGCTCGGAAAAAGGAGCCAGTCCTGAAGAAAACTTCCGTGGACCAGCCGAGGCTGGCCAATCACGCCGCCGGCGACCTCGGCTTTGGCTTCCTGACAAAGCGGATAGTAGCGCAGGTTGTAAGCCACGCCGCCGACGCGGCGGCATTGCGCGGCAAGCTTTACGAGCATTTCCGACTCGCGGGAATCCATGGCCAGCGGCTTTTCGCAAAGGACATGCTTGCCGGCGCGGAGCAGCATGCTGGCCTGCTCGAAATGGACGTGATTCGGTGTGCAGATGTGCACGACGGTGACGGATGGGTCCCCCGCCAATTCCTCGAGGGAGGTGTAAGCGCGCTCGAGACCGAGCGAAGCGCGAACCTCTTCGCCGCGCACGCGCGAACTGCCGAGCATGCCGCGCACCGGGATGCCAATGCGTCGCAGGGCTTCGAGATGCGCACGGCCCACGAATCCCAGGCCAATTACCGCGGCCGTTTGCTTCATGGTTGAAGGTTCCTCCTGCGCATGCAATTTCAGCGTACTCCTAACCTTCCGGGCAAGAGGCAAGGTACCAGTTTTTCGAAGAAATGGGATGGAAAATCAGGACCCGGCACGTCCGTCGACAAAGGCATTGGGCGCGCGCAGCCTGAAGGCTGTGACATGAGGACGGCTGGCGATTAATCTTTTTGTGCGAGGAGGGAGGCGCGGACGGCGGCAAGCTCCTTGCGCTTGGATTTTTCGACGTCGGGGAAGGCGAGGTGGAGATCGTCAAGGGCTTCGAGAATGGCGCCAGCGACGACGAGGCGCGTGAACCACTTGTTGTCGGCGGGAACGACGTACCAGGGCGCGTGTTTGGTGGCGGTCTGCTGAATCATTTCCTCATAGGCTTCCTGATAGTCCTTCCAGAAGGTGCGTTCCTGCACGTCGGCCATGGAGAATTTCCAATTCTTTTTTGAATCTTCGAGGCGCTCGAGGAAGCGCTTCTTTTGTTCCTCTTTGGAGACATTAAGGAAGAATTTGCGGATGATGATGCCGTTGCGGGTGAGATAGCGCTCGAACGCGTTGATGTCGTCGTAGCGTTCCTGCCAGATATGTTTGGTGATGAGGCGGTCGGCGAGTCTTTGCGCGCGGAGAAAGGTGGGGTGAACGCGCACGACGAGCACTTCTTCGTAGTAGGAGCGATTGAAGATGCCGATTTTGCCGCGCTCAGGAACGACCTTGTGGTTGCGCCAGAGATAGTCATGATTCAGCTCTTCGTTGCTGGGCGATTTGAAGGAGTGGACTTCGCAGCCCTGGGGGTTCACGCCGGACATGACATGCTTGATGACGCCGTCTTTGCCGGCAGCGTCCATGGCTTGAAAAATGAGCAGAAGGGCCCAGCGATCCTGCGCGTAAAGCATTTCCTGAAAGTGGCTGAGACAGGCGATGCCGTCTTCGAGAAGGCTTTGCGCCTGGCGCTTGTCCTTGAGGCCGTTGGTGTCGGCGGGGTCGTGGTCCTTGAGGCGGAATTTTTCACCTTTGGTGACGCCGTAGGGCTCGATAATGCGCGAACCTTCCTTCAACAATTTATCGTGTTTCATGACGCAGGGAGTGTAATACAGGCGCGCGGCTCAGAACAGCGAGCCGAGCCCCCAGCCGAAAGCGCCGAATCGATTGTGCGCATGCAGGAGAGACTTGTCCGAGAGAGGGATCAGCCGGTCCAGGCGGAGGACATTGAGTGCGTAGTAGGAGCGCAGCGGAACCTGGACGCCGGGTATCGTCCAACGTAACTCAAGACCCGTGGAAGCGTGGAGAACGCCGTTCGTGGTGTTGAGCAGGGTGGGTCTTGTTGGTCCGAGCCAATTCGGGAGGAGCCAGCCGGAGGCGAGATCGAAGAAGCCGGCGGCCTCCATCCCGCCCCCCAGGGGAATGCGATATTCCGTATTCGCGGCGGTGACGAGATTTGCGCCAGCGGGAGAAGGGGAAAACGTGGCGGCGCCGGATGCGACACTCTTTTCTGTCATCGCAAGGGGGCCAAGCTCGCCGTTGCGAAGGCCGCGAACGAATTCATCTCCGGAGAAGAACCGGGAGTAAACCGGCATGTTGCCGCGATAGCTTCCCGCAGCGCTGAAGGTGGTTCGAAAGGCCCAGGCATTTTTTGGCGTGAAGAGCGGGTCGCGGAAGATGCGCGCGTATTCGCCGGAAGAGCGAACCATGTTCTCGTCGCCGCCAAGAAGTCCACCGGAGGCCGAGTTCGAGAAGAGAAGGCGTTCGTTGCCGGAGTCGTGAGCCCAAGTCGTTCCCACCGAACGGGTAGAGATGCGCGAGCGAAGGTCGAGCGGCGGCAGATCGGTCAAACCGGGCGGAGTGCCAAGCGCGTAGTCGGACGTCGTGCGAGACAGAGTGTAATTGACACCGATAGAATCGGCGTTGGTTAACTCGTAGGTCCAGGGAACGTTGATACCCAGGCTGCGGGACGTGAAGAAAGGTCCTTGCGCGCCGTGCGTGAATCGCGGCCGGAGAACGTTATCAAAAACCGAGAGCGCGAGGGAACCGCGCGTGCCGAAGATTCCTTCTTTGGCGATGCCCAAGATAATTTGCAGGCTTTCCGGCCCTCCCTCGAATTTCGCGGAAAGCAACTCTTCGCGGTTGAGCAGATCGAAGACCGTATAAGCTATGCCCAGTGTACTTCCGAACTGGGCATGGCCTCCCGAGAAGGCGGCGCGCTGTTGGCCAATTTCTTCGAGGCGAATGGTGATGTCGGCGGTACGGCGGGCGTCGTCGAGTTGGATATGAATGTCTTGCTTACGAATTGGCTTGAAATAGCCTGTCCGCGCCAGCCTCGTGAGACCTGATTCCAGTGCACGGTCGTCCACCGGCTGCCCTTCACGCAAAGGAATGCGGCGGCGCACGTAACGATCACTGAACTTGTGCAGGCCCTGGAATTCGAGGCGACGCACGAGATAAGGGGGCGAATCGCTGAGATCGAGCTTGAGGCGCACGGAATGTTTTTCGGAGTCGAAGATGGGAGTGGCATCCACGGATTGAAAGGAAAAGGTATCCGATTTCGAATTCCGAGGCCGAAGGTACGCGGAATAAAAGCGGCGAAGTTTGTCGACATCCTGTTGGGAAAAGGCGCGTCCTTGCTGGGTCACGGGAAGGAGGAATGCTTTGCCGGTCTGGGCTTCTACTGCCTGTTGCAAAGTGTCAGTCGCTCCGACGGACGCCAAACGGTAGAAAGGACCGGCTTCGATTGGAATGGAGAGCAAGAGACCCGGCCGTGCTGCGTGGTGCGGCAAGGGAAACGGCTTCCAGGATTGTTCTCTGAGTCGGGTCACTCGCGCGTTGCCGACTCGCGCTTCGGGGTATCCGTGATCCTGGTAATACGCTAGGAGTCGTTGACGATCTACTTCGAAGGCTTCCTTGGAGTACGCGTTTTTGTTCCGAAGCGACGCGAACGGTTTCCACGGGGCGATGCTTTGCATTTGCGCTCGCAATAATTTTTCAGAAATGCCCGGAACCCCATCGAAGCGGACCCGACGGACAGGGAGATAAGGACCATCCTCAATTTCGAAACGAACCGTGACCGTGTAGTTTGTTTGTTCCTGGCGATGCACCTGAACAAAAGCCTCAGGGTGCCCTAACTCATTCAGGCTGGATCGAATCATTACTGCGATTCGTTGAAGTGCCGCGGGATCCGCGGGTTTGCCGAGGCCTGGCACGAGCTTTCTCTCTTCGAGCATCTTTTCGATCTGCTGTGGAGAAAGCAGGCGGGAGCCCGAGTACCCCACTTTGGAAAGGAAAGGGAGTTCGTGCACACGAAATAGGAGTGCGGCGCATTGCGGGCCCGCCCGAGATTGCGGGGAAAGAGGATTCGAAGCGATTTGCACAACTTCGATCGAATCGAACCAGCCGAGACGGGCGAGAAGGCGAACATCCTGCTCCACCTGATCGGCGTCAAATCGATCGCCGGCACGTGACTTTATGTGCGCTGCGACTGCTTCTGGGGCGATGTAGCGCAATCCCACGAAACTGACCTCGTCGAGTAGGGGTGGTTCACTGCTTATGGATAGATTGGAATGTGCCTCAGCCGCCAAGTCGTGACTTTGAGGCATCGCGACGGATGCGGTCGGCAAAACCGAACCGAAACAGATCGCCGGAATGAGCCAACGCACGAGCATCGCTCCTTGCACCGAGGAGGACGATTGAACAGATGATGAAGGCGGCGGCAGGGTTGTCTCCTTTGACTTTCGCCATGGCGGGAAACTAAGATGCGCAAACCATGCCTCCAACCGGGCGGAGGTTTCGCCTGCCCCACCCCCAGCCCACCGACGCGCTGACTTACGCGCGGTTCACGGGCATCCCCACCTTCATGCGCTTGCCGCATATCACCGAGCCCGGGGAACTTGAGGTTGCACTGATCGGCGTGCCGTTCGACGGCGGAACGACGTACCGGCCGGGGCCGCGCTTCGGCCCACGCCACATCCGGGAGCAATCTGCGATTATCCGGCCCTGGAATCCGGTGTTGAAGGTGAATCCATTTGCCAAGCACCGCACGGCGGACTTCGGCGACTTGAGCGTCAATCCGCTTTCGATTGAGGACACTTTTGGCCGCATCGAGCGGGGAATCCGCCCGCTGCTCGACGCGGGCGTGCGCTGCGTATGCGTGGGAGGGGATCACTCCATCAGCCTGCCGATTTTGCGTGCGGTGGCGAAAAAGCACGGAGCTGTTTCATTGATTCAGTTTGATGCACACAACGATTTGTGGGACGAGTATTTTGGCAGCAAGTATTCGCACGGCACGCCGTTCCGGCGCGCGTTTGAAGAAGGGCTGCTGCAGGATGGCGATGTGCTGCAGGTTGGCCTGCGCGGGCAAGTGTATGGGGAAGAGGATTTTGACTTCGCGCGAGTACATAAGGTCCGGATGGTAACCGCGGAAGAATTTCACGAGAAGGGCATGGCCACCGTGCGGAGCCACCTGCGCGCGTTCCGGCGCAAGCCGGTGTACGTCACGCTCGATATCGACGTGGTTGATCCGGCCTTTGCCCCCGGAACAGGTACGCCGCAGGTGGGCGGATTGACGAGCGTGCAAATTCTGGAGCTCGTGCGCGCTCTGCGCGGTTTGAACATTGTCGGATGCGATCTTGTGGAAGTCTCACCACCCTACGACAACGGCGAGATCACCTCGCTGTTGGCCGCGAATCTTCTGTTCGAGCTGCTCTGCGTCCTCTAGATGACCACACTCGCACGCAAACTTCGCCTGAAGGATTACTTTGCGCTGGCCTTCGGCACGATGGTGGGCGTCGGATGGCTGGTGCTCATGGACGATTGGCTGGGGCGGGGAGGGCCGCTCGGCGCGATTCTGGGATTTGCGCTGGGGGGAATTCTGCTGCTGCCGGTGGGATATGTTTATGGTCAATGGGTGAAACGGCTTCCGGATGCGGCGGGCGAAGCGGCGTACACAGCGCAAGTTTTTCCGCCGATCGTGAGTTACTTCACAGGCTGGATGATGTTGCTGGCGTATTTCATTGTGTGCCCGTGGGAAGCGGTGGCGCTGGGGAAGCTCGCCGCGTACATTTTTCCGTCGCTGAATTCTTATGAATTGTACCAAGTAGCGGGGCAGCCGATTTTTTTGCCGCGATTGATATTGGGAATTGCACTCACAGTATTTCTCGCGATCTTGAATTACAGAGGAATTCGCCTGAGCGCCAGTTTCCAGAACTGGACGACGACGACGGTACTGCTCGTTTTTGTTGCGCTGCTGGGAATCAGCAGCGCGCACGGCAAGCCGGCAAATTTTGAGCCAGCGTTTCGCGCGACTCCGTTTGTGTCGATTCTGCTGACACTGCAGATCGTGCCGTATTTCATGACCGGATTCGAATCGGTGCCGAAAGTGGCGGAGGAAGCACACCGGGATTTTCGCTCGACGGAATTCTTTCGCGCCATCGCGTTGGCGCTTCTCGTGGGGGCGGGTTTCTATGTTCTGACGATCGCCGCAGTGGCTTACGTGGCACCCTGGCAAGGATTGCTCGGGAAACACTTCGCGACGGCCATTGCCTTTGAACAAGCGGTCCGCGCCCGATGGCCGGTGCGGCTGATTCTGGTGATGGCCATGTTCGGGCTGTTTCAGTGCTTTAACGGAAATTTTGTGGCCTCGAGCCGGATGCTGTTTGCGTTTGGGCGGCGCCGGACGATCCATCCGGGTTTCGGAACGATACATTCGGAATTTCTCACGCCTTCGGTGGCCGTATTGGGGATTACCGCGGGGACGCTGGGCGGCCTGCTGCTGGGCGATGCCCTGCTTGTACCGGTAACGGAAGTCGGATCGATGGCGTCAGCCCTGGGCTGGCTTGCGGCCTGCGCTTCCTTCTGGATGGTGGAGAAACGCACAGGAATGAGATTGGTGGCGGGGCTGGGAATTCTAGTCTCGTTAATACTAGTTCTGATGAAAGTGCTGCCGGCTTTTCCGGGGCACTTTTCGCCGGCCGAATGGATTGCGTTTGCAATCTGGGTAGTGCTGGGAGCTGCGCTGCATTGGGGAAGGAGCTGAAGTGCCGCTCGTGTATACTTTCGAAGGCGAATTTGCTTCGCCAACGATACTTCTCTATCGATGATTCCTTTCCTCCATCTTGGCCCGCTTACGATTCCGACGTTTGGCCTCATGGTGGCGACGGGCTTGCTGGTCGCGGCGTACGTGTTGCAGGCGGATTTCGACCGGCGCCGCGAAGGTTTCCTGAAACATGGCTACTTGAAGGAAGGCAAAGAGCCGGGCCATCACGACGAAGGATTTTTGATCATCGGGGTTGCGGGTCTCAGCGGCTTGGTGGGAGCGCGGCTGTATCACGTGCTGGAAAGCCCGCGGGAGTTTTTTGCGGACCCATGGCCTCAACTCCTCAGCCGCTACGGGTTTGCGTGGTTCGGCGGGTTCCTTGGTGGTTTTGTCGCGCTGATTTTTTTGGCGAAGCATTTTCGAATTCCTGTGCTGGAATTCATGGACGTGTGCTCGCCCGCCGCAGCGGTGGGCTACGCGATCGGGCGGATTGGATGCTTGCTCTCGGGCGACGGCGATTACGGAGTTCCGACGTCGCTGCCGTGGGGAATGAGTTTTCCGAATGGCGTAGTTCCGACAACGGAGCGCGTGCATCCGACGCCGATCTACGAATTTCTAATTTGGATGCTGATTGCGGTGATGTTGTGGCAGATAGGTAAGAAAACTTTGAGCAGAGGTGGCGCGCCTGGCAGAGTGTTTTGCGGCTATCTGATTTTGACCGGCATCGCGCGGTTCCTGATCGAGTTTATCCGCATCAACCCGAAGTCTTTTTTCGGCATGTCGAATGCGCAGACGGCGAGCCTCGTCTCCATTATTCTTGGAATTGCTTTATTGTTGCGGATCAAATCCGCCCCGCAACAAGGCAACGCAGCGGAGTGAGCTGCGATCGAGCAATCACTGTTCCTGCTTGTAGATTTTTCCTTCCTTCATCACAAACTTGACGTTTTCGAGAAGCCTGATGCCTTCGAGCGGGTTGCCCGAAACGGCGATGATGTCGGCGTACTCTCCGGGCTGGAGCGAGCCGAGCACATCAGATTTACCAATGAGATCGGCGGCATTCCTGGTAGCGGACTGAATGGCCTGCAGGGGCGTCATGCCGTACTTCACCATGAATGCAAACTGGCGCGCGTTGATGCCATGAGGGCAGACACCGGCGTCTGTACCGAACGACATCTTGACGCCGGCGCGCACGGCCTTGGTGAAATTGCGGCGCTGAATCTCGCCCAGGCCACGGTCGTGCTCGAGAAAATCCGCAGGGGTCTGGCTCTGTTTGCCTGAGTCCTGAATGCATTCCTCGTCGTAGATATCCATATCGAGATAGGTGCCGTGCTCCTTGGCGAGAGCAATGCCTTCGTCGTCGATGAGCGTGGCGTGTTCGATGGAGGCAACGCCGGCGCGGATGGCGTTCTTGATGCCTTCTGCGGCGTGCGCGTGAGCTGCAACACGAAGACCAAAGTTGCGCGCTTCATCCACTGCGGCTTGCAATTCCTCGGGAGTGAATTCGATCGATTTAGGATTGCTTCCGTGAGTGAGCACGGCGCCCGTGGAGAGAATCTTGATGTGGTCCGCACCACGATGAGCGAGCTCACGGACTTTCTGGCGGACTTCCCACGGGCTGTTGGCTTCGCCATAGTGGAGATCCCAAGGAAGCTGGATGTCCGGCGCAAGGCCGGTCATGGCACCCGCGCCTTCACTGATCGTGATGTAGGCTCCGGCGACGAACATGCGCGGGCCGATGACGTCGCCGCGGGCGATGGCGTCGCGCAACGCGACATCATTGAAAGCGCGGTAAGTGCCGACGTCGCGGACAGTTGTGAAGCCGGCGAGAAGCGTGACGCGGGCGTTGGGAATGACGGCGTAGGCGATTTCCGCAGAAGTCTTTTGCAAAACATGGAGCGGCTCGGAATCAGACAGGTCGGCGAGATGCGTGTGGCAATCGATCAGCCCGGGAAGAACCGTAAATTTGGAAAGGTCAATCAGCGGTGCGCCTGGCGGGATCGCGAGATGTTCACCAACGGCTTCAATCTTGCCACCGCGGATGAGGATCATCTGGTTGGGCAGAAGGCGGCCGGAATCCACATCCAGGAGTTTTCCGGCGTGAATGACCGAGGTTTGCGTCGGCGGTTGTTGCTGCGCCGCAGAAACCGAAGCACAAAACGCTAACGGGAGGCAGAGGAAAGAAGTTCGGCGCAGCACAGGAATCCTTTCGTTGAAGGAAGAATGCCGGACCAAAGGCCGTCGCTACAGCATTTGGCGCAAAACGTATTGCAAGATGCCGCCGTGATGGTAATAGGTAACTTCTTCGGGCGTATCGGCTCTCGCGATGGCGGCAAAGGTTTTTGTTTTTCCATCGTCGGATTTCGCGCGCACGGTGATGGCCTTCTTGGGAGCGAGGGAGGCAACGCCTTCAATTTCGAAAATTTCGTGCCCCGTCAATCCCAACGATTCGCGATTTTCCCCCGGCGTGAATTCGAGGGGAAGGGCACCCATGCCCACTAGATTGCTGCGGTGGATGCGCTCATAGCTCTCCGCGATAACCGCGCGCACACCGAGCAGACGCGTTCCTTTTGCAGCCCAATCGCGGGAAGAGCCGGAACCGTATTCCTTTCCGGCGATGACCACGAGCGGCACGCCTGCTTCGCGGTACTTTACCGCGGCGTCGTAAATTGACATCTTTTCGCCGCCAGGCAGGTACAGCGTCCAGCCGCCTTCGGTGCCCGGGGCGAGCTGGTTGCGCAGGCGGATGTTCGCAAACGTGCCGCGCATCATGACTTCGTGGTTGCCGCGGCGGGCGCCGTAGGAGTTGAACTCGTGCGGCTTCACCCCTTTGGCGATGAGGTATTTGCCGGCGGGTGAGTCAACAGGAATCGAACCGGCCGGAGAAATGTGATCGGTGGTCACGCTGTCGCCGAGAATCGCAAGCACACGAGCGCCGCGAATGTCGGCCAGGGCCAGAGGGGCCTTCGGCATTTTTTCGAAGAAGGGCGGCATCTTGATGTAGGTGGACTTCGGATCCCACTTATAAATATCGCCCTGGGGGATGGGCATGGACTTCCAGCGAGTATCGCCTTCGTAGACTTGCCCGTACTGCTTCTTGAATTGCGATGTGGACACCGCTGCGCGAACGGTGGTTTCGATTTCCTGGGGCGACGGCCAAATGTCTTTCAGATAGACCGGCTTGCCTGCCGTATCGCTGCCGAGCGGCTCGGTCGTTAGGTCGAGATCCATGCGGCCGGCCAGGGAATAGGCAACGACCAGGGGAGGCGAAGCCAGATAGTTCGCGCGCACCATCGGATGAATGCGGCCTTCAAAGTTGCGGTTCCCGCTGAGCACCGCGACGGCTATCAAATTGTTTTCCTTAATGGCCGTGCCGATGGATTCCGGCAACGGGCCGCTGTTGCCGATGCAGGTGGTGCAGCCGTATCCCACGAGATGAAAATTCAGCTTGTCCAAATACTGCGTAAGGCCCGCGGCCTGTAAATAATCAGTCACGACTTTCGAGCCGGGCGCGAGGCTCGTTTTCACCCAGGGCTTGACGTGGAGGCCGCGCTCGACAGCCTTTTTTGCGAGCAGTCCCGCACCGATCATGAGCGAGGGATTTGACGTGTTGGTACAACTGGTAATGGCGGCAATGACCACGGCGCCACTCGAGAGATTAAATGCGTCGCCGTTGTTGCGGACCGGAACGATTTTGACAGGCGTTCCTTCCACGACCTTCGTGAAGGAAGATTTCGCCTGACGCAGCGGGACGCGGTCCTGCGGACGCTTCGGCCCGGCGACGGTGGGCTCGACGGTGCCGAGGTCCAATTCCAGCGTGTCGTTGAAGAGCGGGGTCGGAGTTCCGTCGGTGCGGAAGAGCATTTGCTCCTTGCAGTAGGCTTCGACGAGGGCGATCTGTTCTGAGGACCGTGCGGTAAATTGCAGGTAAGCGAGCGTTTCGGAATCGACCGGGAAAAAGCCCATCGTGGCGCCGTATTCTGGGGCCATGTTGGCGATGGTGGCGCGATCGGGAACACTCAGGCTGGAGAGGCCGGAGCCGTAAAACTCGACGAATTTTCCGACCACGCCCTTCTTGCGCAACATCTCCGTGACGGTCAGCACGAGGTCCGTCGCCGTTGCGCCTTCGCTCAAACGTCCATGGAGGCGGAAACCGATGACCTCCGGAATGAGCATCGAAGAAGGCTGACCGAGCATCGCGGCTTCCGCTTCGATTCCGCCTACGCCCCACCCGAAGACGCCGAGCGAGTTCACCATCGTCGTATGCGAATCGGTTCCCACGACGGAATCGGGATACGCTTCTATTCGGGTGCCAAACGGCACGGCGCAGACGACACGCGCCAGATACTCGAGGTTTACTTGGTGGCAGATTCCAGTGTCCGGCGGGACAACCTTGAAATTCTGGAATGCCGTTTGCCCCCAGCGCAGGAAGGCGTAGCGCTCGACGTTGCGCTGGAATTCGAGCTCGGCGTTCAAGCCGAAGGCATTGACATTGCCGAAATTATCCACTTGTACGGAATGGTCGATGACCAATTCCGCGGGGAAGAGGGGGTTGATGCGCTTGGGATTCCCGCCCATTTTCACCACGGCTTCGCGCATGGTTGCCAGGTCGACGATTGCGGGCACGCCGGTGAAGTCCTGTAACAGGACGCGTGCGGGCATGAAGGCGATCTCTTTTTCAGGAGCGCCGGGCCTCCAGCGCGCCAGCGCTTGGATGTCCTCGGCGTGGAAGAACCGGCCGTCCTCGCACCGAAGAAGGTTTTCGAGAAGAATCCGCAGAGAGAAGGGAAGCTTTGCCAGGTCCGCGACGCCCTGTTTTTCGAGGAATTCAAGGCGGTGAATGTCGAAGGTTTGAGCGCCAACATTCAGTTTGTCGCGCGTGCGGAAAGAATTGCCCGCGTTGATGGCCATCCTTACTATCCTTTCGATGTCGAAGGCAGCCTTCTATGATAACCGAAATCGCTTCCCAGCGCGGTGCGGCTATACTGGGAGGGAAGTGAACACTGTTCTGATATCCACTTATGAGTTGGGAAGGCAGCCCTTTGGGCTGGCGTCGCCAGCGGCTTGGCTGCGCAAGCGCGGCCACCAGGTTACCTCGCTTGATCTGGCGCGAGAGCCGCTCGATGAGGCGGCGATTCGGAGCGCCGAGTTGGTCGCGATCTATTTGCCAATGCATACCGCGACGCGCCTGGCGGCGCAACTCATTCCTCCGCTGCGTAAACTGAACCCCGACGCGCATTATTGCTGTTACGGCTTGTATGCGCCCATGAATGTGGATTATCTCCGCACGCTTGGCGTTTCAACGATACTCGGTGGAGAATTCGAGGAGGGGCTTGTCCATCTCGCGGAACGCCTGGCATCGGACAGATCCCATGAATCCAAGCAGCAAACCGAGCCGCTGGTCTCGCTAACGCGATTGCAATTCGAAGTGCCGGACCGTTCGGGGATGCCCGCGATTGAGAAATACGCGCATCTGGTCGTACCGGGCGACGGCTACCGCGTCGTTGGCTCGACGGAAGCGAGCCGCGGCTGCAAGCATCTGTGCCGGCACTGCCCCATTGTGCCTGTTTACAAGGGCGTCTTTCGAATCGTCAGCCGCGATGTGGTGCTCGAAGACGTGCGCCGCCAGGTTGCCGCAGGAGCCCAGCACATCTCTTTCGGCGATCCGGACTTCTTTAACGGCATTCGCCACGCGATGGAATTGGTTGAGGAATTTCATCGCGAGTTCCCGTCAATCACCTATGACGTCACCATCAAAATCGAGCATTTGCTCAAACATAGAGGGCATTTGCCGAAGCTGCGCGATACGGGATGCTTGTTTGTGATCAGCGCGGTGGAATCGGTGGATAACGAAGTGCTGCGTTTCCTGGACAAAGGCCACACGCGCGAAGATTTCTTACGCGTGGTCCAGACATTTCGCGAACTTGGCATGACGCTCCATCCTACATTTGTGCCCTTCACCCCCTGGACGACGCTAGAAGCTTATTTGGAGTTGCTCCGCGTCGTGGAAGAACAAGCGATAATCGAGAATGTCGCTCCCATTCAGTTGGGGATTCGCTTGCTCATTCCCGAAGGTTCGCGATTGCTGGAATTGGAGGAGATTCGTCGCATCATCGGTCCGTTCGATGCGAAATCGCTGGCCTACACCTGGAAGAGTGCCGACCCCCGTCTTGATGTGCTCAGCGAAACCGTGCAGGAAATTGCCGCTGAGGCCGAGCGGCGGAAGGAATCGCGGCCAGCAACATTCGAACGGATCTGGAAAGCAGCGCACGCCGCGGCTGGGATCACGGCCCCGGAATTGCAGACTTCAGCAGGAACAACCGTGAGCGTTCCGTTTCTTAGTGAACCGTGGTATTGCTGTGCGGAGCCGACGCACGATCAGTTGGTCTCTATTGGCGGAACCAGGCCGCCGGCAGAGCAAGCGGTCGCCGCGGCCGACGGTTTTGTCTGACTGCTGCGCGAAGCTCACCCGGAATGATGAACTCATCCAAACAATTGCTGCTGTTCACGGCGAAACTAGGCTATCAGACGCGCACTTTTGAGGACGCGGCGCGCAAGCTAGGCGTGCAGCTCGTGTACGTCACCGATCGCTGCCACCAGCTGGAAGATCCTTGGGGCGACCAAGCCATCGCCGTGCATTTCGAATCTCCAGAGGCCGCTGCCTACACCGTCATGGAGGCTCTTCGCGGGCAAGAGGTGTCAGGAGTTCTCGCACTGGGCGACCGGCCCGCGGCGGCGGCGGCCTACGCTGCGCGTGGCCTCGGAATCGAGTACAACCATCCTGCCTCGGTCGAAGCTTGCCGGAGCAAGCTACGGATGCGCGAGGTGTTTCGAGACGCCGGGCTGCGTGTACCCTGGTTTCGGAGTTTGCCGATCACTCCCGTCCCTGAGCCCTCTCTTGTCGGGATTCACTATCCCTGCGTGTTGAAGCCGCTCTCACTTTCGGCGAGCCAGGGCGTAATTCGTGCGAACAATCGCGAAGAATTTCTCGCCGCCGCAGCACGTCTCCGGCGGTTGCTGGAATCGGCGGATATTCGTGCCACGCGCGAGCCGAATCTCGATCAAATGCTCGTGGAAGGATATATCCCCGGCGTGGAAGTGGCTGTCGAAGGGCTCCTTGTCGACGGCACGTTGCGAATACTGGCGATCTTCGACAAACCGGATCCGTTGGAGGGCCCCTATTTCGAAGAGACAATCTATGTCACGCCTTCCAGGCTCCCGGAAGCAACGCAGGGTCAGATCGAGCGATGCGCCAGAGATGTGACGCGTGCTCTGGGCCTCTCGACGGGACCGATTCACGCGGAGTTTCGAATTAATGAAGATAGCATATGGCCCATCGAAATCGCGGCGAGGCCGATTGGCGGACTCTGTGCGCGGACCTTACGTTTTTCCGCTTGTGAGGCAGATGAGCCCATCGCGCTGGAGGAACTGCTTCTTCGCCACGCCCTGCAACTTCCCGGTTGGGATGTGCCGCGCGAGTCTGTAGCCTCCGGCGTGATGATGATTCCCGTTCCACACAGCGGAGTTTTAGAATGTGTTTCGGGCGAAGCGGCGGCTCGTGCCACACCCGGGATTACGGAACTGCTCATCACCGCAAGGCTGCATGATTACATTGCTGCCTGGCCCGAAGGTTCCACTTATCTGGGATTTCTCTTTGCAAGTGGAAGGACCGCAGCTGAAGTAGAGCGGCAGATTCGCGAGGTGCACAAGAAATTGGATTTCAAAATCGCGCCACGCCTGCCGGTGGAGCATCCCGCGACGCGGCGGCTGCCCGCCGGAGGGTAATTAAGCTTTAGCTTTGGGCGGAACGTAACCCTCCGGCAATTTGGCACCTTCGCCGAAGAAAAACTGCTCCATCTGTTCTCCCATGATTTTCTGGGAATTGGGATCGAGCGGATTCAGGCGGTATTCGTTCATCACCATCTTGGAGTATTCCAGCCAGAGCTTCCACGCCTCTTTCGAAACGTTCTCGTACACGCGCTTTCCCAACTCTCCTTGCCACGGAATGCGATCCAGGCCCGGCATTTCCTTGCCGAACTTGACGCACTTCACCATGCGCGTGCCGGGTTTGACCGGTTCACTCGGTAGTGGCGTCGGATCGCAGGATTCATTTGCCATGCTGTTCTCCTTAGAGTGGCCGCTATTTTCACCTTACTGCAACTTCGCCGAAAATCCTAGCCGCTCGATGTGATTTCAGGTTGGTCTGCACAAAGCCGAACCACCGGGGAAAGCTCCGCCGGAGCTAAAATGCATGTTATGGAAAATGGTAGCGAGAGAAGAGTAGAATTTCCTCGGTCCAGTCCCTGTAGGAGGGCTTTTGCCGCGACCCGCACCAGGGATATACCCAGGTGTACTGGAAAGCGCTTATCGCCGCGAATTGGAATCCCTCATCAAACAGAATGCCCTCGCCCGGCTCTGGGCCAAAGATACATCGCTGTGGCCTGCCGAACAGCAGGAAGCGGAAACCCTGAAAAGCAATCTTTCTTGGCTGGACCTGCCAGAACAGTTGGGGGCACTGGTCACCCGAGTGGCCGCGCGTGCTGCTGAGATTGAGCCTGCAGGATTTGAAGACGTAGTGTTTGTCACCCTGGGCAGTTCAAGTCTGGCGGCCGAAGCTGCATTACGATTACCTTCCGCCCGGCTCGGGAAAAGGACGTTCTTGCTTGACCATGTAGATCCCGACGGCGTCCAGTCACTCGAGGCGATTTTGAACCTTGAAAAGACGTTGTTCATTTTCGCCAGCAAGACTGGCAAAGACATCGATGCTCATTCACTCCTTCTCTATTTTCTCGACAGGATGCGAGTCCTGGGGATGTCTTCGGCACTGAGTCATTTCGTGGCCTTCGCACAGGAGAACTCCTATTTGGGCCAACTGGCAGTCGAATACCAGTTCATTGATCGTTTTCTTGATCCTCCGGGCATCCACGGGCGTTATTCGTCGCTCATTCATTTCCCTTTTTTTCTCGCAGCCGTCGGTCATTTGGACGCAGGTCATCTGCTGGCGCGTGTCCGATCCATGCGCGAGGCTTGCGGGTCCAAAGCGTCCGGGGAAGTGAACCCGGCAATTTCTCTGGGAGCCTTTTTGGCGGCAGCGGAGGTCGAGGGCTCTGACCGCCTTGTGTTTTTCAGTCCGAACACGCTACAGCCTGCTGCGCACCGAATGGGGTATCTGGTGGGAGCGAGTACCTGTAAGGGGAGCCGGGGAATTGTTCCTGTATTTGGAGGAGCATCCTATCCGCTCGAGATGCTCCGGCGTGGGTGCCTGGTGGCTTGTCTCAGAATGAGCGGCGAAGAGGGACGGGAGCTTGAAAAGAAATGCAACGCGCTGCAGGAAGCCGGTATCCCGGTTGTCACCATCGAATTGAATGGCCCGGAAGATCTCAGTGCCGAGCTATTCAAATGGGAGATTGCCACGGCGCTGGCCTGCTCGAGCATGGGCGTGAATCCATTCCTTGATCCAGATACTCAGGACAGCCGCGGCAGGGCCGCAAACCTGTTCGAAGAAATCAGTGACAAAGGGCAATTGCCTTCACCCACCGTGCGCGTGCGCGAGGCGGACATCGAACTTTATGCTGAAGGCGAAACTCGCCGCGAACTGTCGACGCTGAATATGAGTGAGGCGCTGCGCAGTTTTTTTGAGCTCCGGCGACCGGATGGCTATCTCGCGCTGCTTCCGTTCATGGACGTGAATCCAGCTCGCCTTGGCATCTTTCGCCGGATGAGTGATCAACTCGAGATGCGCCTGGGAATTCCAACGTTAGTGACTGGGGGACCCCGGTACCTTCACACGCTCGCGCAGGTTTACCATGGCGGTCCAGCGAAGGGCCTGTTCTTGTTGGTTACGGCGAATCCGACGAGAGATCTGGCCATTCCGGGTGCAAAATATTCGTTAGGGCAATTGCAATTGGCCCTGGCGCTGGCGGATTTCGAAGCCCTTGGCCGCCAGGGAAGGCCCGTAATACGATTGCACCTGGCGCGCGGTGCCGAACAAGGTCTGGTGCAGTTGGAAACCATACTCAAGAACGCACCCGGGAATCGCCAGCCTGCTCCATCATGAAATTCAGAGGTTCAGAGTTCTTGCCATGCCAAACGTGTGGTTGATGGATTTGCTCAGAAACAGGAGGTAATCCTTTTGAGAGAGATCACCACGCTGTTCTGGGACATCGGAGGTGTCATCCTAACCAACGGTTGGGATCGCGAATCACGCAAAGAGGCCGCCGCCACGTTTCGCTTGGATTGGGAAGAATTTCAAGATCGGCACGATCTCTCCTTTCCCGCTTTCGACACAGGCTATATCACTTTGCATGAATACCTGGAACGCACTCTCTTCTACCGGGCGCGCCCCTTCACGCGCGAAGAGTTCACCGCCTTCATGTTTGCGCGGTCCAGGGAATATCCGGAAGTGCGGGCGATTCTGGACAAAGTAACGGCCTCCGGAAAATATTTTGTCGGTGCCATCAACAATGAGCCGCTGGAGCTCAATCAATACCGGATCGAGGCCTTCCACCTTCGAAGAAACTTCCTGGTTTTCTTCAGCTCCTGTTACGTGCGATCGCGGAAGCCGGAAGAAGCGATCTTTCGCGTGGCACTCGAGGTAACGCAGCGTGCGCCGGAGCAGTGTCTCTTCATCGATGACCGCGCCCTGAACCTGGAAAGCCCGCGACGGTTGGGAATGAATACGATTCATCACCAGAACGCCGACCAATTGCGCTCCGAGCTTGGAAAATTTGGGGTTGAGGTATAGTTTGGAACGTCGCGTGAGCTGGCTGAACGGGACGCAGATCGTTGAAGGGAGACACGATGGTTGGGGAGACGGATCGTTCCGGTTCAGTGTACGGAGGGGTGGCGGAACCCTGCACGGTCATTTTGTTTGGCGCTTCCGGAGACCTTGCAAAGCGCAAGGTCATTCCCGCGATGTACGACCTGGCAACGCACAATGCTCTGGGGCCGCGCTATGCCATCGTCGGATTCGCCCGCACCGCCATGAGCGAAGAAACTTTCCGCACGGGCTTGGGCGAAGCGGCAAAAACGATTTCCGAAGTCGGGCCGATTGATCCGGCGCAATGGGACGAATTCGCTTCCAACCTTTATTACTGCGCCGGCGATTACGCCAACCCGGAATCTTATGCGCAGCTCTGCATGCGTCTGACCGAGTTGGAGGCATCCAAGAATTTAGGTGGGAACCGTCTCTTCTATCTCTCCACGCCGCCCGAAGTTTATCCGGATATCGTCCAGCAGTTGGGACGCGCTTGCATTGCCCGTCCGGCCTCCCCGAACTCCTGGGTGCGCATCATCATCGAGAAGCCCTTTGGAAGGGACCTGGCGACGGCCAAAGCACTGAATGAGATTGTTCTCAACGTTTTCGACGAAAAGCAGGTCTACCGGATTGATCACTATCTGGGAAAAGATACAGTGCAAAATCTGCTGGTGCTGCGGTTTGGCAATGGGATTTTTGAACCGCTGTGGAATCGGAATTACGTGGATCACGTGCAGATTACGGCAGCCGAAACCCTCGGTGTCGAGCGGCGCGGCGGCTTCTATGAAACGGCCGGTGCACTGCGGGACATGATTCAAAGCCATGTTCTGCAACTGACATCGCTGGTGGCCGTGGAACCACCGGCAGCTTTCGATGCCACCGCGGTGCGCAATGAAAAGCTGAAAGTGCTGCAATCGATCCGCCCGTTTAATCTGGAAATGGTCGCGCAGGCCATCGTCCGCGGACAATATTCTCCCGGCAAACTCGGGGACCAGCCCGTTGCGGGCTACCGGGAGGAGCCGGGAGTAAATCGTGCTTCCAAAACAGAAACATTTGTTGCCGGAAAACTGCTGATCGACAACTGGCGCTGGGCCGGCGTCCCCTTTTATATCCGCACGGGGAAGCGTCTTGCCAAACGAAGCACCGAAATCATGATTCAGTTCCACTGCGCCCCGCACATCGTATTCCGCGAGCGCGACGTCGAACCCAATCGCCTCATCCTGAACATCCAGCCCGATGAAGGAATTTCGATTTCCTTTGGCGCGAAGCGGCCGGGAACGGAAATGAGCATCGGAAACGTCACCATGGATTTCAGTTACCGCCAAGGATTCGGAGAGGCGACGCGAAGCGCTTACGCCACTTTGCTGAACGATTGTGTCCGCGGCGACGCCACGCTTTTCGATCGCGGCGACAGCGTCGAAGCGGCGTGGTCGCTGGTCGATCCTATCTTGGACGTTTGGAGCGCAGCCAGGACCGCAACCGTGCCACAATATCCCGCGGGGAGCTGGGGACCGAGAGAGTCCGATCTTCTGCTCGAGCGTGACGGCCGGCGGTGGTATAACCCATAATGAAGCCGTAGTTCAACCGATTTAATAGCGGGGTTACGGGGGAGACTAGGTGATCCTTGCGGGAGATGTGGGCGGCACCAAATGCAACCTGGCGCTGTTTTCAGAAAAAGATGGCAAGCTCACGCCGGTGTTCCGGCACCGCTTTGCGAGCAAGGAGTTTGCGCGGTTCGACTTGATCGTCAAGGAATTCGCACGGCAAGCCGCGGAACATCTGGGGGGTGAACGGATTAATGCCGCCGGCTTCGGCATCGCCGGGCCGGTCATCAATGGCCGCGTGAGAGCCACAAATCTTCCGTGGATCGTGGAAACCAAAACGCTCATCAGCGAGCTCAATGTCCCCCACGTCGTGCTGCTGAACGATCTGGGGGCGTGGGGCCACAGCCTGGAACATCTTTCACCGGACGATTTTTGTGTTCTGAATCCCGGGCAGCCCGAGCCGGGCGGCACTCGAGCGCTGCTCGCGGCAGGCACTGGCTTGGGCGAGTCCATTCTCTTTTGGTACAGCGGCCGCTACCGCGTGGTGCCTTCCGAAGGCGGACATTCCGATTTCGCTCCGCACACCGAGCAGCAGATCGAATTGCTGCGCTTCATGCGCCGGCGCTATCCGCAAGTGAGCTGGGAACTCATTCTCTCCGGCCGGGGCTTTCGCACGATTCATGAATTCCTGGCCCCGAAAGTCATGCATGCCTCCTTTGAAGACCCCGACGCGGATCCGGCTCCCGAAATTACGCGGCGTGCGATGGACAAATCCTGCCGGGTTTGTTCCGACACCGTGGATTTGTGGACCGCCATCTATGGCGCTGAGGCGGGAAATCTTGCGCTGAAAGTTCTGGCGCTTGGCGGCGTTTACGTGGCCGGCGGCATTGCCGTCAAAATCCTCGAAAAGATGAAGGACGGCACGTTTTTTCATGCCTTCAAGGACAAATGGAAATTTGAGGGCCTCCTCAGCAACATACCTGTCTCCATTGTGTTGAATGAGTCTGCGCCTCTGCTCGGCGCTGCTTACGAAGCTTTAGCCGCCGCCGATCAGTAGTTTTCCACGCGCGTGTCGCCTTCCACCACTAACGAAACAGCAAGCCGCAAGATGCTTTCCCCGTTCGAACGGGCTTGTTACGCTTGGCCAAATGGCCTTCCTCGAAGACCAATTCGGCGAGTGGAAACCCATTTCGCGCGGCGCAGGCATTGCCTGGCTCTGTTTTTACGCGCTTTTTCTTCTCTACGCCTACCTGGACCGCTCCGGGTTTCTCGTCCTCGATTACGTCAATCTGATCATCCACGAAGGCGGACATTTTTTCTTCAGTTGGTTTGGAGACACCATCCATATTTTGGGCGGGACGCTTGGCGAGTTAATCGTGCCGCTGCTCTGCACGGTCTATTTCTTCTGGCAACGGGAGACCACAGGTTTTGCCTTCTCCTTCTTTTGGTTCTTTGAGAATTTTCCCTACATCGGCACCTACATGGCGGATGCGCGAGTAGGCGCTCTACCCCTGGTGGGTTCCGACGAGAGTGATTGGACGATTCTCTTTGGGCAGTGGGGTTGGCTTGCCCAGGATCAAAAAATCGGTGCCACAATGCGTTTCCTCGGATGGATGGGGATGATCGCCACCGTCCTCTGGCTCGCCTACCGTGTCCGCCAAAGCGGCGCGTCAAATCCGATGATCCGAAATCCCTAACAATCGGCAGTGGTCACCCGCATGATATGATCGAGCTTGCAAGCGGGTGGAGGCCCCATGGGAGACCAGGGCGGAAACAAGAAAGGCTTCGAAGAGCGCATCGTTCGCGATCCCAAAACGTGCGGAGGTGAGCCCATCTTTAAAGGGACCCGTGTCACGCTTCGCACCGTGCTCGCCAGTCTTGCCGCTGGCGATACCGCCAAAGAAATTCTTGTCGATTTTCCCAGCCTGAAACCGGAAGACATCCAGGCCGCTATTGCGTTTGCTGCCGCCTCCGCGGAAGAAGATCTGCCCGTGCCGGAAGTTCCGCACATTAAATGAAAATCAAGCTGGACGAGAATCTTCCCTTCAGTCTGGCGATCCCGTTAACAGGCCTCGGTCATGATGTTCATACCACTCACGAAGAAAATCTCATCGGCCATGCGGATCGCGAAATATGGGAAAGCGCGCAGAATGAATCAAGGTTCTTGATTACCCAGGACCTCGACTTTTCCGATTTGAGGCAGTTTTCTCCCGGATCACACCACGGTATTCTACTGGTCCGTCTCCATTCACCAAGCCGTGGAAACTTCGCAGGGCGCGTCGTGGAACTCTTTCAAACAGAAAACGTTGCTGATTGGGCTGGCTCTTTCATCGTGGCCGCAGAGCGTGAGATTCGCCTCTTGAAAACGCCGCTCAGGCCATCCTGAGTCTCGCCGCCGGAACCCTCGATGCCCCCACCCCGCCGGTGTCAGGCGGCTGCCTGAGCAGCGCGACTCCCGTACTTCTTCACGGCCTGCTCAATGGCTGGCGTGGCTCGGGCCAAATCTTCAGCGGACATGACCGGGTGAAATTCCACGTGCGCGTTGAACGCCAGGAACCAGGGTTCCGCGAATGCCGGTATTTCCGAAGTATCTTTCATGTTCACGACGAGAAATCCGCCCCGCTTGCCGTCGTTTGCAAAAAAGTAGGCCGCCTCGGGCTTCTGCTCCGCCAGGATACTTTCCATGGTCTTGGGAAACGTGCCGGACTTGAACACCTCATTGCTTTTTTCAACGGGCAACGACACTTTCATCAGCATACGCATGCTACGTGCCTCCAGTGGTGGGATTGAACCGCAATCTTCGATTTTTCTGACAGCTCGCAGTGTCCGGCGAAAGTAAGTGCAGGAAACCTCGAAGAGGGGCACCGCGTTCTGCAACCGCGCCAGACCTTACTCCCCGCCGCATCACCCTGTCAAGGCATCAATACTCCGAGCCAGGCAGGCTCCATTGCCGCGCCAGAAGTTCGCCTCTCATCCTGGCCGTTTTTGGTAAACTACATCGACTCCATTCTTCATAAAGCTGGCCCAGGGAGCCGCATCCCGTTTTCCACGCGTGGGCCAAGGAGAAAAGTATGAGTAGCGCAGTAACAACCCAAGTCCTCGAACTTGAGAATTACGTGAATGGCGCCTGGCGGCGGGCCACGGCTTCCGAATATGCCGATGTGACCAACCCCGCGACCGGGGAATTGCTCGCGCGCACGCCCCTCTCGAGCTCCGCCGACGTTGACGCTGCCGTGCAGGCGGCTGCCGCCGCGTTTCCGGCCTGGCGCCGCACGCCTCCCGGCGAGCGCGTTCAATACCTTTTCAAGCTGAAGAACTTGCTCGAAGAAAATCTCGACGAACTGGCGCGCACCATCACCATCGAAAATGGCAAGACCTTCGCCGAAGCCAAAGCGGAGCTGCGCCGCGGCATCGAAAACGTGGAAGTGGCCTGCGGCGTTCCCATGATGATGCAGGGCTACAACTTGGAGGACGTGACGCCCGGCGTGGATGAGATGCAAATTCGCCAGCCGCTGGGAGTCGTCGCAGCGATCACGCCGTTTAACTTTCCCGCGATGATCGCGTATTGGTTTTTGCCGTACGCTATCGCCTGCGGAAATACGTTCATCTTGAAACCTTCCGAGCGTGTCCCCCTCTCTATGCGCCGTGCGTTTGAACTCCTGGACAAGACCGGCCTGCCCAAAGGCGTCGTAAACCTCGTGAACGGCGGCCGCGACGTTGTCAATGCTCTTTGCGATCATCCGCAAGTGCGCGCGGTCAGCTTTGTCGGATCCACACCGGTTGCCAAGCACGTGTATGCGCGTTCCGCAGCCAGCGGCAAGCGCATGCAGTGCCAGGGCGGGGCAAAAAACCACGTCATCGTGTTGCCTGACGCGGATATGGAGCTGGCCACACAAATCATCAGCGACAGCGCCTTTGGCTGTGCGGGCCAGCGCTGCCTGGCGGTTTCCGTCGCCGTCACCATTGGCGAAGCGCAGAAGACGTTTCGTGATTCCATCGCGCATGCTGCTTCCACGATTCGTGTCGGCAACGGCCTCGATGCAGGGATTCAAATGGGCCCGGTCATCACCAGAGAAAGCAAGCAGCGCATCGAATCGCTGATTGCTGCCGGCGTGGGCGAAGGTGCAAAACCCATTCTCGATGGCCGCAACACGAAAATCCCCAAGTATGAATCGGGAAATTTCCTGAAGCCCACGGTTCTTGACGGGCTCCCCTCCACGAGTCAGCTTGCGCACACAGAAATTTTTGGCCCGGTGCTGAGCTTGATCCACGCCAATTCCATCGATGAGGCCATGGAATTTCTCCGCCGCAGCCCGTACGGGAATCAGGCCTCGCTTTTCACAACCAGTGGCTCAGCCGCGCGCAGGTTCCGCTACGAAGCGCCCGCGGGCAATATCGGCATCAATATTGGGGTGGCCGCGCCCATGGCCTATTTCCCCTTCAGCGGATGGAAAGAAAGTTTCTTCGGCATTCTCCACGGCCAGGGACGCGACGCGGTGGAGTTTTTTACCGAATCGAAAATCGTGATCGAGCGCTGGTCGCGCCAGGAAACACGCAAGTTTTAAATTCATTCTCATGACCACAAAACCTTTGCATCTCGACATGCACGAACAGATCGAGTGCGCGCAGACGCTCGCATCTCGTTTTTACACCGATCCCGCGATCTTGGAGATCGAGAAGCAGCGCATTTTTCGACGCACCTGGCAGCTCGTCGGCACGCTCCGACAATCCTGCGGTGAAGTGAATGGGACGCAGCGGTCTATTTCCGACCCGGAAAGTTATTTCACCACAGACGTTGCCGGCGAACCCGTCATCGTCGTGCGCGACAAGCAGGGCGAGCTACGTGCCTTCAGCAACGTTTGCCGTCACCGCGCGGGACCCATCGCGCTCGGCAGCGGCTGCAAGAATGTCCTGCGCTGTCAGTACCACGGCTGGACGTACACGCTGGATGGCCGCTTGATTGGCACGCCGGACGTCGATGGCGTCGAGTTTTTCGATCGCCGCACCATGGGCATGG
>Ga0209802_1000256_pt1 | contig 40623 bp, 36 predicted proteins | sample GraSoiAngelo_129_FD_185886 | JGI IMG/M metagenome (GOLD analysis project Ga0209802, IMG submission 185886) | Grasslands soil microbial communities from the Angelo Coastal Reserve, California, USA - 14_0927_12_40cm (SPAdes) (version 2) | ecosystem: Environmental > Terrestrial > Soil > Grasslands ...
TTGCGTTATCGTTGACAAATTGACCTACTAGATCTGGACATCACGCCCAGGATGGTCGCGAATTTCCATGGTACACTCGTCATCTGCACTTACAAAAAGATACATAAGAGCTATCGAATGAGATAGCTTTGTGGAATACTACGTGATGGACGGCCAGAATCGACGGATCGGGAAGAAAGTGAACGGGATACTAACCCAAGGCTTCTTGTACCAGAATCAACTGAATCCCGTCGCCCAACTCGACGGTACGGGTAACGTGATATCGCGATTCGTCTACGGTAGCAAAGCCAATGTCCCAGACTATATGATCAAGGGTGGTGTGACATACCGCATCGTCAGTGATCACCTCGGCAGCCCGCGACTGGTCATTGACACAACCGCCGGCACGATCATTGAGCGGATTGACTACGATGAATTCGGCAATATCACTGCCGACACCAACCCCGGCTTCCAGCCCTTCGGGTTTGCGGGCGGCCTCTATGATCAGCACACTGGCCTCACCCGGTTCGGGTTTAGAGACTATGATGCGCAGATCGGCCGGTGGACGGTAAAAGATCCAATCAGGTTCCAAGGAGGCGATTCAAATCTCTATGGGTATGTGCTCAATGACCCAATTAATCTATCTGATTCTTTTGGGTTGGCTATCTGTGGATGTCCTGGATCTGATTTTAAGACAAATTTTATTAAGAATCTAGCCACGACCAACGAGTTCTTCTTTGGCTTCCCACAGAATTTCACAAGGACTGGGATAGGAATTCTGTTGGGTTCGAGTGCAACCGTTTCCAAAACCGTTGGCACTATTACGTTGGGCCAAGCCCTCAAGTCAGTAGTTTTACAAGGGAAAGGTGTGGCCAACCTGACGATTGGTAATACGCTAATCTCTGGAGCTATAAATACAGGCTTAGGTGCGCTCGCTGTTGGCGTCTCCTTAGAAGCTGGGATTATCACAGGATCGGCAATTGATGCGGCCTTAAAGAGTCTCGGGATTGATTTATCAGGATGCGAATAATGGCGCGTCTTTTTACCACGGAGTCATGGATAGGCAGAACTGCCCAGCGGTGGAAAGCAGTCACGTTTCTGTTGCTCGCATTCGCAGATCTCTGTCTCTTTGTGCTGTTGATATGGCGAATCAACCATCGAGCTATTTCTTCTGCCTTGATTCCAGACGAGGTCACGCTGAGCTTGTCCTTTGTAGGGCTCGGCGCCTTGACATTTGCCTGGCTATGGTTTTCCATTCGATGCTCGGACTGCAAGAAGAGCGTGGCCAGCCATATCTTGAAACATTCGCCGGCCAGTAACTGGTTCACGACCTTGCTTACTCTCTCGGAATGCCCGCATTGTGGTTCTTCCGGGGGCAGCAGACCTCACCGCTGACGCTTTGAATAATTGTCCCGTGTGCTTGTCCTCTGAGCGTCCTTTAATAGGGGACATTCCGGTTTTCTGAAGGCAGTCTCGGGCGGCCCCGGGGCCGGAGCGTGGATTCGCGTTTCAAGTCATGGGCACGGTAATAAGTGGGGTCAGAGTCTCCTTTTCTTCCCGTCGCCCCTGCTCTGTCCTTGTACGCGCCATCTGAAATATGTTCGTGCCGGCGCAGAGTGAACTGCCCCCCCGCTACCCAGTGTGCTCATGTCGTAGGCATTGATAATCAGTTGATTTCTTACCCAAATAGGTCTTTTGCGCGCCTTGACAGCCCCTTGAGCGTGTGGTAGCGTTTCTTCGTCTTCATCCATCCAGATTCCCCTACAGAAGGAGACCCTCAGGCATGTTGAAGCGGTACCTATTGGCCCCCGGGCCGACCCAAGTTCCCCCGGAAGTGCTGTTGGCCATGGCCAGGCCGATTCTGCATCACCGGGCTCCCGAATTCGCCGCCCTGTTCGCGCAGGTGCGCGAAGACCTGAAATGGCTCTTTCAGACCAGGAATGATGTCCTGACGCTCGCCTCGACGGGCACGGGCGCCATGGAGGGGGCGGTGTCCAACTTCCTCTCGCCTGGCGATAAGGCGCTGTACGTCAACGGCGGGAAGTTCGGAGAACGCTGGGGGAAGCTCTGCAAGACCTTCGGCGTGAACGGGATCGAGATCAAGGTGGAGTGGGGGGAGGCGGTGGATCCTCAAGCTGTCGCCGACGCCCTGAAGAAAGACCCGGCCATCAAGGCGGTCTATGTGCAGGCGAGCGAGACCTCCACCGGGGTGGCTCACGACACCCGCGCGCTGGCCGAGATCGTGCGGGCCCGCGAGGACACGATTCTCGTGGTGGACGCGATCACCGCCCTGGGCGTGTTTGATTTACGGACCGACGAATGGGGCCTCGACGTGCTCGTCGCCGGGTCGCAGAAGGCGTTGATGCTGCCTCCGGGCCTGGCCTTCGTGAGCGTGAGCGAGAAGGCGTGGCGACTGGCCGAGAAGGCCAAGAACGCGGCCTTCTACTTCAACTTCAAGAAGGAACGAGAGGCCCAGCAGAAGAACCAGACCGCCTATACCGCCGCGGTGTCGCTGATCCTGGGGCTCCAGGAAGTGCTGAAGATGCTCAAGGCGGAGGGCCTGGGCCATGTCTTTGCGCGCCACGCCCGTCTGGCCCATGCGATGCGGGAGGGCATGAAGGCCGCCGGCCTTGCGCTCTTTCCCAAGCAGAGCCCCAGCGACGCGCTCACGGTGGTGTCGGCGCCGGCCGGCGTGGACGGGCAGGTGGTATACAAGAACCTCCGTGAGCAGTACGGGATCACGGCGGCCGGCGGGCAGGACCACCTCAAGGGGAAGATCTTCCGGATCTCGCACATGGGGTACGCAGATACCTTCGATGTCATCCAGGCGATCGCCGCCACCGAGATGGTGCTCAAAGGGCTGGGCCATCCGGTGAAGCTGGGGTCGGGCGTGGGGAAAGCCGAGGAGCTGCTGCTCGCCAAATGAAAATCCTGGTCACCGACATGCTCTCCAAGCAGGGGATCGAGATTCTCGAGAAGGCCGGTCTGACCGTCGATGTCAAGACCAAGATGTCGAAGGAGGAGCTGCTCCGCGAGATCAAGCACTACGAGGGGTTGATCGTCCGCAGCGCGACCAAGGTGACGGCCGACGTGATCGCCGCGGCCGGCAAGCTGCGGGTCATCGGCCGGGCCGGGTCCGGCCTGGACAACGTGGACACCGCGGCGGCGACCAAGCGGGGCATCGTCGTGATGAACACGCCGGGCGGCAACACCGTCACCACGGCCGAACATACCCTGGCGTTAATCCTCGCGCTGGCCCGCAAGATCCCGCAGGCCACCGCCTCGATGAAGGGCGCCAAGTGGGAGAAGGACCGGTTCATGGGCGTGGAGCTGTACAACAAGACCCTCGGCATCGTCGGGGTGGGCCAGATCGGGAGCCACCTTGCGAAGCTCGCTCAGGGCATGATGATGACCGTGATCGCCTACGATCCGTACCTGGCCGAAGAGCGCGCCCGCAAGATGGGGGTCGAGATGATGGGGCTGCACGAGCTCTTCCGCCGCGCCGACATCATCTCGGTGCACACTCCGCTGACGGCCGAGACCCAGAACATCATCAATGCCGCGACGATCGCGACGATGAAGGACGGCGTGCGCATCATCAACTGCGCTCGCGGAGGGATCATCAACGAAATGGACCTCTACGACGCGTTGAAGAGCGGCAAGGTCGCGGGCGCCGCGTTCGACGTGTTTGAAGAGGAGCCGGTCAAGCCCAGCCACCCCCTGCTGACACTGGACAACTTTATCTGCACCCCGCACATCGGCGCGGCCACCACCGAAGCCCAGGAGAACGTGGCCGTGGGGATCGCCGAGCAGATCGTGGACTACTTGACGCGCGGCATCGCGCGGGGCGCCATCAACATCCCGTCGGTGCCTGCCGAGATGCTGCCCCGGCTCCAGCCCTACATCACGCTGGCCGAGAAGCTGGGGCTCCTGCACTCCCAGCTGTACGAGGGCGGGATCGAGCGGGTGACGATCGAGTACAAGGGCGAGGTCGCCGGGGTCAACGTGGCGCCGGTGACCATTGCCGCGCTGAAGGGCCTCCTGACACCGATCCTGGAGGAGACGATCAATTACGTAAACGCGCCGGTCGTGGCGCGGGAGCGCGGGATCGAGGTCAAGGAGGTGAAGAGCAGCGATGCCGGCGACTTCACCAGCCTGGTCACGCTCCAGGTGGAGGCTGAGAAGAAGAGCAGCCGGATCGCGGGAGCGCTGTACGGCCGGCGGGATCCCCGGATCGTCCAACTGGATTCCTTCCGGGTCGAGATCGTGCCGGAAGGGCACATGCTCTTCATTCTGAACCACGACCGTCCCGGCGTCATCGGCCAGGTGGGGCAGATCCTCGGCGAGCACCAAATCAACATCGCCCGCATGCAGTGTTCGCGGGAAGAGAAGGGGGGCCACGCGTTACTCATCGTGGGCGTGGACGCGCCGCTGCCCGCGGAAATCTTGCGAGCCATCACGGTCGCGAAGAACATCATCTCGGTCAAGCACGTTCGTCTCTAGCCGTCCGCGCGGCGCTCGGCAAGACCTCAAGTCCGTTGGTCCGTTGTACGATGACTCGACCTGCCCGCTCTCCGATCCCTCAAGGCGTCGCCACCTTTCTGCCCGTCGAGGCTGGCGAGAAGCGCGCCGTCGAGGAAGTCGTTTTCTCGGTGTTCCGCGAGCACGGGTACCGGGAAGTCATCCCCCCTACCTTTGAGTACCTGGACATTCTGGCGCCCGGTCTCGACGCCGAACTGATCGAGAAGTCCTACAAGGTGGTGGATCGGGCCACGGGTCGCATCCTGGTCGTGCGTCCGGACGTCACAGCCCAGATCGCCCGGATGGTGGCGATGGGGATGGTGAACCAGCCGTTTCCCCTGCGGCTCTGTTACAGCGTCAATGTCTTCCGCTACGAGCCGGAGCACGCGGGCCGCGACCGCGAGATCTTCCAGATCGGCCTCGAGCTGATCGGGCCCAAAGGCACGGCGGCCGACGTCGAGCCGATCATGGTGGCGGCGGAGTGCCTCCGTCGCCTCGGGGTCACGGCCTTCACGATCGCGATCGGACAGGGCGCCTTCTTCAATGCACTGCTTCGCCGGACCGGCGTGGCAGAATCCGTCCAGCGCAGCCTGCGCGAAGCGGCGGCGCGGAAGGATGTGCCCAAGATGGAGGCACTGTTGCACCAGGCCGGCGTGCGTGGCCGTGCTGCCAAAGCCCTCCTTGCGGTACCCGAACTCTACGGGGGCGCCGAAATTCTGGAGGAAGCGGCGCGCCTGACGCCTCCGACCGAGGATTGCCGCCGACCGCTCGCCCGGTTGCGCGAAGTGTGGGCGCGGATGACGGCAGCCGGCCTGGGCGGCGCGCTCCTGCTGGATATGGGGGAGATCCGCCGGATGGAGTATTACACCGGCCTGGTCTTCGACATCTATGTGGACGGAGTGGGCGCCGAGATCGGAGGCGGCGGGCGCTACGATCACCTGATCGGCCGTTTCGGGCGCGAGGTTCCCTCCACGGGGTTTGCGTTTGACCTCGACCGGCTCCTGCAGCTCCGCGCCGCGCAGGGCAGCCGGACGCGTGCCACGGGCGTGCGGGGCGGCGCCGCGGCCGTTCGCGCCCGGCGAGCGACGCGCGGAGGTCGCCGATGAAGCCTCGCGGCTTGCCAGACCCCTCGGACCCCACTGCGTTCAGACTACCCCCGCAGAATCTCGAAGCTGAGAGAGCCGTCCTCGGGGCTATACTCCTGGACAACCAAGCGCTCTACAAGACCCTCGAGGTCATCAGCCCTGACGAGTTTTATCTCCCCAAACACCGTAAGATCTTTGAGGCCATGATCGCCCTGGCGGAACACAATCAGGTGATCGATCTCGTGACCCTCTCCGACCACCTCCAGCATGCCGGAGCGTTGGAAGCGATCGGGGGCAACGGGTACCTGACCGACCTCGCCCAAGCAGTCGCGACGGCAGCCAGCGTGACCTACCACGCCAAGCTTATCCACGAGACCGGAATCAACCGCATTCTCATCAACGTGGCCACGGAGATCGTTACTCGGGGGTATGAGGGAACCAAGCGGGTCGATGAATTACTGGACTACGCCGAGAAGAACATTTTCGGGATTGCGGAACGCCGGATGAAGCGCTCCTTTAGTCCAATGGGCGCTGTCGTGACCGATACGGTGGAACACATCAACAAGCTGTACGAACAGAAGGAAAAGATCACCGGCATTCCGACGGGGTTTTCGGATCTGGATGAAAGGACCGCCGGCCTCCAGGCCTCCGATCTGATTATCGTGGCCGGGCGGCCGAGCACAGGCAAGACCAGCTTGGCTCTGGGGATGGCTTTGCACGCAGCGTTGCATCCCCGGCAGTATAAGGTGGCCATCTTTAGCCTGGAGATGTCCAAGGAGCAGTTGTGCATGCGCCTGCTGAGCGCGGCAGGCTCCTTGGATATGCATCGCATTCGGACCGGTCAGCTGCAGAGGGAAGATTGGCCAAGCCTCACCCGCGCAGCCGGCAAGCTGAGCGACAGCAGGATATTCATTGACGACACGCCGGGCATTAGCGCCCTCGAAATGCGCGCCAAGATCCGTCGGCAGAAGGCGGAAACCGGCCTCGATCTTGTGGTGGTCGATTACCTTCAGCTGATGTCCGGGACCGACGACAGCGAGAACCGTCAACAGGAGATTTCGGTCATTTCCCGGTCGTTGAAGTCCGTCGCCAAAGAATTGAACATTCCGGTCATCGCCTTGTCTCAGCTCAGTCGAGCGGTCGAAAGTCGGCCGGACAGGAGACCGTTTCTTGCCGATCTTCGGGAATCGGGCGCCATCGAACAGGATGCCGATTTGGTCCTGATGATCTACCGTCGGGACCTGCACGCCGCGGAGAAGGGCAAAACGGAGGACTGGAAGGAGGAGAGAACCGAGGAGAAGATGGATCGAGAGCGGGTGGCGGAGATTATTATCGCCAAGCACCGGAATGGGCCGACGGGTGTGGTGAATCTCACATTCCTCCCTGAGTACGCCAAGTTCGCCAACTATATCCAGGAGCCGATTTGACTCTCCTTCGCGATGCCTCTATAATCCTGCATAGAAACTAGATGCTAAGGGTTATCCCGCCTGGACGACGGTGAGCGTCAAGATGCGATGGTCGGCACACTGAGCACGAGGAAGAATGCATGGGCTATCGGTGTGCTGGTCTGCCTCGCGCTCCTGTCGGTTGACACACTCGCCACAGAACAGCCCGCCCTGCCTGCGAAGCCGTCAGGGTCAGAACAAGCTTCGGACTCGGTCGCGCTCTACCATTTCATGCTCGGCTACCAGCACGAGCTGAACAATGCTATGGGAGAGGCCGAGGCGGAGTACCTCAAGGCGCTCGCTCGCGATCCAAACTCGGTAGCGATTCACCTCGGGCTGGCGACGCTCTATCATGCTCGAGGCGAGCATGACAAAGCTCAAGCCCACGCCGAAGCGGCGCTGGCTCGAGACGCGACGAACCTCCAGGCCCTGCACATGCTGGCGAGCGTGGCAGTGGCCGCGGGCCGATCAGAGCAAGCCATCGAGCTCTACGAGCGGATTGTGGCGCTCTGGCCCCAGGAAGCTCAGGCCTATTTTTCGAAGGGGATGCTGTTGTCTGGCCTGAAGCGGTACGACGAGGCTGAGCAGACCATCCGCCGCGGGATTGCCGTTTCACAGACCGCGGCGCCGACTGGCTTCCTCTACTTGGGTCACATTCTGGTTGAGCAGAAGGCCTGGGACCGGGCCGTGCAGGCCTATCGCGACGCGCTCGCCATCAATCCCAGCTTCGAGCCCGCCTACCTGGGAATGGCCGCGACGCTGGAAGCCAAGGGCGACACGGCTCAGGCCATCGCAGTCCTCCGCAAGGTGTTGCAGGAGGTCAACACGGGCAACCGGGAAGCGCGTCAGCGGCTGGTCCGCTTGCTGTTGACGCAGAAGGCCTATGAGCCCGCGCTCGCCCTCTTGCGCGAAGCCATCCAGGAGTCTCCCGGCGACGTGGAGGCCCAGCTCCGGATCGGGCTGATCTACGGGGAGCTGAAGGACTATGTCAAGGCGGTCGAGCAGATCAAGCTCGTCCTCGCCTTGCGCCCGCAGGAACTACGAGTCCGCGATCATCTGGCCTACTTGTACGAAGAGTTGAAAGATTTCGATAAAGCCATCGCTGAATACCGGACGATCATCCAGACCGACGCGCGGTACTCCGACGCGCATCTCCATCTCGGCTACCTGCTGTATCGCCTGAAACGCAATGATGAGGCGCTCCCGCATTTCCAGCAGGTCATCGCCCTCAACCCCAAGATGACGGAGGCCTATCTATTGCTGGGTTTGACCCTGCTCCAGGCGTCGCGTCAAGAGGAAGCGGTGGCGGTCTTTCGCGAGGGGCTGCAGCGCAATCCCGAAAGCGCCGATCTCCATTTCAACCTGGGGACCGCGTACGACAAGATGGGCCGGTTCGACGAGCTGGTTCATGAGATGGAGGAGGCCATCCGGCTGGATCCTAAGCACGCCGATGCGCTCAACTACCTGGGCTATACCTATGCCGAGCGCGACATGCGATTGGAAGAAGCGGTTGCGTTGATCCAACGAGCGCTGGCGGTCAAGCCCCAGAATGGCTACTATCTCGACAGTCTCGCCTGGGCCTATTACAAGATGGGCCGCTTCCAGGAGGCCCTGGCAGAAATGAAGCGGGCCGTGGCCGTGGTGCCAGACGATCCCGTCTTTCTCGAGCACCTCGGCGATATCTTCCTCACCCAGAACCTCGGGGGCGAAGCTCGCGAGGTCTGGCTACGCTCGCTGGAACTCGATCCGACAAATCACAAGCTTGCGGAACGGTTCAAGGCGAAGGGATTCGGTGACCCGGCCACGGAGGAGCGAATCCGAAAATCCCAGCAGCGTCTCTCCAACAAAGCCCTGTAAAACTTCCCGCCGTGACAATTTTTGGTACGGCGGTACCTGGAATCGTCGTTTTGCTTAGTGGTAAAACGGTGGCTTGGCCTAGAACGTCGCGTTTTATCCGTGGCTCGGGTCGGTTTGGCCTAGTGGCAAAGATTTTGCGCGCTTCAGCGGTAGCCGCTTATAGGTTCGTCAGGCTGACCGTGAAATTAGTGGTGATACGTGGCGGAATCCGCACAGCCTTTAAGGAAGGATCGATGGCCAGACAGGCGCTGAAGGGACCTCAAGGGTTTACCTTAATTGAGTTGATGATCGTGGTGGCGATCATCGGGATCTTGGCGGCCGTTGCGATCCCGAATTTCATGCGGTACCAAGCCAAGGCCAGGCAGGCGGAGGCCAAAGTTGCGCTTGGCGATATCTGGCTGAGAGCTCAGCTCTACAGTGAATTGAACAACGGGTCGTTCGCCGTGGCCAACGTCGCCGATCTTGAATACGTCGTAGCAGGCACGGCGAGGTATTCCTACTGGTATGCCGTCGGCGGCACGCCCACGGCGATCGCCGGGGGGAGTACCGCGTCGATTCCTTGCGATGTGAACAGCGCTCCAGCTGGCGTTGCCGTTTCGGCAGCAGCTTTTACGGCGGGGGCCAGGGGCAACATCGACAGCGATTCGACTTGCGACGATTGGATCATCAATGACCTCAGGAATCTCTCCAATACATTGGATGATGTCGCCAATTAAATGACGCGATCGACAAATTTGAGTCGTCCATGGAAGCAAAATTTGCCAACCCGTTCTGGCCAGGAGCGGACAGGTTTTACCATCTTCTTGATTTCGCTCCCATTTTTGTTCATAGGGGGATGGCACCGGTCTTGCTGATCTTGTATAACAGGAAGCTGATGAAGGTGCGACCGAGGAGTGTACAGGCGCGGTCGTAAAGGAAGGAACTCTCTTAGAAAAAGGAGGACAAGCTGATGATCAGACACATGAAAGGGGATCGGGGCTTTACCCTGATCGAATTGATGATCGTGGTCGCGATCATCGGGATCTTGGCGGCGATCGCCATCCCGAACTTCATGACCTATCAAGCCAAGGCGCGGCAGTCGGAGGCGAAGGTGAATCTGGGCGGTATCTTCACCACCGCCACGTCGTATTTCGCCGAGAACAACACGTTTAGCGTGGCGACGGGAGACACACTCGGCTACAAACCGGCCGGGAGCTCCAAGTACATGTTGTACTACGGTGGCACAGGTAACGCGAACACGATTACCCCGGCCTTCAATGCCGTGGCCGTGCCCTGCAATGCCCAGGCCCCGACGGCTGCACCGATCCCGGCTGGTTCCACCAGCACTTCAACAACCGGGTTTACGGCAGCCGCGATCGGGAACATCGACAACGATAGCACGTGCGACGAGTGGGAAATCAACGATATTAGAAACCTGACCAACGGGCGCAACGACGTATCGTTGTAGGCCTGAACGGCATGGGGCACGTGTGCGAGGGGCCGGGATGGCCCCTCGCCTGTGTCTGAAGGTCTGATAGCAGTTTCGGGTTCGTGATGTGAGGGATGGAACCTGAGCAGCTCCCAGCGGCCCGCCCTTCCTTCCCAGCCTTCGGTTCCCTTGTTGTCCTCGGCGGTCTGACGGTCTTTGCCCCGCTGATCGAGGGCGGGACGACGCACCTGCCGGTTCTGCTCATTCGATTCATCCTGCTCGGTACCGTCACAGCCTGGCTCCTGCTCTCGATGAGAACGGGCCGGATCACCGTCCAGCAGACCCGCGTCTTCTCCGCCATGGTGGTGTTTGTGGGATGGGCAGCGGTCTCCGTTGTCCGTTCCTCCTACCTAGCCCCCAGCCTCCAGTGGCTCATCAGCCTCTGCAGTTACGCCGTCTGTCTGTTCCTGGTCGTGCATCTCGTGCTGTCCGTCCGGGAGGTGCGTCGCCTCGTCACGGTCCTGCTGGGCATGGGAGTGTTCGAGGCCGCGCTCGGCCTCTACCAATTCATGTGGGGCGGCAAGGCCAGGCCGACGGGAACGTTTTTCAACGCCAACTTCTTTGCGAGCTATGAGATGGCGGTCTTTGCGGTGGCGTTCGGGCTGTTGTGTTACCGCCGCCCGACCGAAGGCGTCCGCTGGGAGACGCCGTTGCTATGGCTGGCGGCTGGCGCGGTCGCGGTCGCGTTCATCCTGGCTCAATCGAGAGGCGCGTTGCTGGCCTTCGTGGTAGCCGTCGCGTGTGTCGGCCTCTATCGTTTCGGCAAGCCGTTTCTGGCCGTGATCGTGCTATGCCTCATCGTGGGGGCGATCGTTCAGAATCCGTTGCAGCAGCGGATGCGCACAGTCGGAGCCCAGGATCCGTACGCCTATACCCGCCTTGCGATCTGGAAGAATTCCCTGGAGCGGATCAGTGATCGTCCCTGGGGAGTCGGTCTGGGTCTCTACAAGTACACGTCGTTCCAGTACCGGTTTCCCGTCGACAATGCGATCGCCCGCTATGGTAAACGGGCCGAATCGGCGCATAATGAGTACCTACAGCTAGCCGTGGAGCTGGGGGTGTTGGGGCTGGTGCTCTTTCTGGCGGGAATATCGCTTTTAGGCTGGGAGATTTGGGAGACCCTGCGCCTACCTTTAGAACCCTGGGAGCGAGGGCTGGTCATCGGTTTGTCGGCGGGGATTGTGGGGCTGATGACGCATGCGGCTGTAGACTCGGTGTTTCATGAGCCGGCACTGGTTTTGCTTGCTATACTCTTCGCCGGCATGATCCTAGTGGTGAAGCGCGTGAGACAACCGGGGGGCCCCTCTATCTGGACGGTGCCGTTTCCTTATCATCCCGTCCGGGCGGTCTCGATCGGAGCCGTTGCCGTGCTGTGTATGCTCCTCATAGTCCGGCCGGCGGCGGCCTGGTACGCGTTTGACAAGGCAGAGGACGAAGTGGCGAGCGGCCGAGCGGACAGGGCCTTCGAATGGTTTCAGCGCGCCACGTTCATTGACCCGGGAACGACCGCCTATCGTGACGCGCTGGCGCTGACGGAGGTGCGGCTGTTTCAACAATCGGGCGATCCCCGGTGGTTGCTCCGGGCGGTCGACGAGCTCACGATGGGCTTGGAGCTGAACCCGCTGGATGGGCGCTTCGCCCACCGATTGGGGGCGCTCCACGTGCTGCTGGCCGACCGAGTCGGGCCGGGACCGCAGCAAGACGGCGTGTGGCGCCAAGCGGCTGCCTACTTTGAACGGGCGATGCGATTGGATCCATACTCGCCGTTCAACTATCATGAGCTGGGAAAACTCCGCTGGGCCCAGGGGCGTGAGGAAGACGCAGTGGCCCTGTTCAGGCGGGCGATCAGTTATGAGCCCAATTTCCTGCCGGCCCGTGCCCAGTTGGCCGAGCTCTCCCGGCAGATCGGGCAGAGGGAAGTTGCCGCAGGTGAGTATGAGCAGATCCTCAAGGTAAAAGAACGCTACCGGGGGTGGACGCTCACCGCGTTGGAACGCCAATTCCTGGAGGTGGACACCGAACGGCTGAAGCGAGCATTGTCTAGGGCGGCGCCATGAGCCTGGCAGCACGGATGTCAGCTCTCGGGGCGACCGGCCTCCTCCTCGTCGTGGGACTGCACCTCCTACAGGTCCGCATTGACGCGCAACGGGCGGTCACGCCCAAGCTGCAGCGGTTCATGTACCTGCCTCAGGGGGAATATCTCCGGGGCGCGGTCTTAGGGTACGAGCAGGTGGTGGCCGATCTCCTGTGGATCCAGGCCATTCAGGCGATGGGAGAGCGCAAGGTCACGGAGGAGGCCGGTCACTGGATCTACCGGGCCTTGGACGTCATCACGACATTGGACCCCAAGTTTGTGCGCGTCTATGAGGCCGGCGGCATCGCGCTGGTGACGCTGGTGGTCCTCGCTGAAGAGAGCAACCGGATACTGGAGAAGGGAATGAAGTACAATCCTGACGTCTGGACGCTCCCTTATTTGCTTGGGTTCAATTACTATTTCGAGTTGCATGATGACGCCAAAGCGGCCGACTACATCGCCAGGGCTTCACGACTCCCTGGGGCGCCCGAGTACCTCGCGCGGCTCGCCACCCGGCTCTATGTCTCGGCCAGGGAGCCGCAAGTCGCCATCGACTTTCTTGCCCGGATGTACGAACAAACCTCGGATGAGAACATCAAGCATGTCCTGGAGCAACGGCTGAAGGAGGTGGTGGTGGAGCGGGACCTCCAGCTGCTCGATGAGGCCATCAGCCGGTACCGGAAGCTGCACAAACGCGTGCCGGAGCGTTTGGAGGATTTGGTGGGGCCCGGGCTGCTTCGTGCGTTGCCCCGCGAGCCGTTCGGGGGCCACTACCTTTACGATCCGCAGACGCAGGCCGTGCGCAGCAGTGAGATGAAGGAACGGCTGCAAGTGTACGGCAAGAGGAGAGCGCAGTGAAACCGCTTCGCATCGAGGGGTTGACCAAGGAGTTTCGTCTCGGCCTCGGACGCCAGCGCGTCGTGGCGTTGGATCGCCTGGACCTGGAAGTGGAGCCGGGGGAGATCTTCGGCTTTCTCGGACACAATGGAGCCGGCAAGACCACCACCATCAAGCTGCTTCTGGGCCTGCTCGCCCCGACTGCCGGGCGAGCCTGGATCCTTGACCGACCGATCCAGGACGTGGCCGTGAAACAGCATGTGGGCTTCCTCCCGGAGTCGCCTTATTTCTACGAGTATCTGACGGCGGCGGAGTTCTTGACCTTTTATGGGCAGCTTTTCGGGCTGAGTCGCCAGGCGCTTGCGAAGAAGATCGACGACCTGCTGACGATGGTCAGCTTGGCCGATGCCCGTCATCTCCCGCTGAGAAAATTCTCGAAAGGCATGCTGCAACGGATCGGTCTGGCCCAGGCTCTGGTCAACGACCCGCAAGTCGTCATCTTGGACGAGCCGATGTCGGGGCTGGATCCGATCGGACGGCGGGATGTCCGGGACATCATCCTCCGCCTCAAAGATGAGGGCAAGACGATTTTTTTCAGCACGCACATCCTGCCGGATGTGGAGATGATCTGCGATCGGGTCGGGATTCTGGTGAAGGGACAGCTTCGGGCCGTGGGGGCTGTGCACGAGTTGGTGGGGGCCGCGACCGTGACGTCGGTCGAGATCCTCGTGGAACGACTGGCGGAGGCCGGCGCCCGGGAGGTCGAGCAGTTGGGTGGGACGGTCGTCCGGCGGGGCAATCAAGTGTTGATCAAGCTGGACGATGAACACAAGACGGACCAGGTCGTCGACCTGATCCGTCGGCACGCCGGGCGGCTGGTGTCGCTTGTCCCGCACAAGCGCTCGCTGGAAGACCTTTTCCTGAAAGAGGTGGGAGTGAGGCACGCATGAACCGAATCACTGTGATCGCCCTGAACACGTTTCGCGAGACGCTGCGCGATAAGATCCTCTACAACCTGGTGTTCTTCGGCCTGCTCCTGATCAGCAGTGCGATCCTCCTCAGCACGCTCACCATAGGCGAGCAGGCCAAGATCATTCAAGACATCGGACTGGCAAGCATCAATGTCTTCGGCGTCATCATCGCGATCTTCGTCGGGATCGGCCTGGTCAGCAAGGAGATCGAGAAGCGCACGATCTTTACGATCATCGCGAAACCGGTCCCCCGCTACGTGTTTCTGCTCGGAAAGTACTCGGGCTTGGCGCTCACGCTCCTGGTGAACGTCGGCATCATGGCGGCAGGGTTCTTTCTGACCGTTCTCGTCAGCAAGGCAGGGGTGGACCTTGCGTTGGTGAAGGCAGTCGGTCTGATCTTCATGGAGCTCCTGGTCATCACGGCGGTGGCGGTGATGTTCTCTACGTTCACCACGCCGACCTTGAGCGCGACCTTTACGTTGGCCATCTATGTCATCGGCCATCTCACCGATGATCTGCGGACACTCGGTGCAAAACTGGGCGAAAGCCTGACCAAGGTGATCCTGGACGTGCTCTACTATTCGCTTCCGAACCTCGATTACTTCAACGTCAAGGGGCAGGCCGTGCATGGGTTGCCCATCGAGCCGTCTTACCTCGTCTCCGCGGCGACTTACGGCATCGCCTATACGACGATCCTGCTGATCCTGGCCTGCCTGATCTTCCAGCGCCGGGACTTCAAGTGAGGGCACTACCATGACGATGACAGGGCCGGAACCGCTCCGCGTCGCGGTCGTGGGCGCGGGGGAATGGGGCAAGAACCACGTGCGGATGTTCGCCCAGCTCAAGGGCGCGCGGTTGGTCATGGTGTGTGATCTGGAGGAGCCCCGGCTGGCCGACGTCCGGGCCGCCCATCCCGACGTCCGCGTGACGACCCGCTACGAGGACGTGGTACGGGACCCTGCCGTGGAGGGAGTGGTCATCGCCTCCTTCGCCGCTCAACACTACGACCAGGCGAGACGGGCCCTCGAAGCCGGCAAGCACGTCCTGGTCGAGAAGCCCATGACGCTGGCGCCCGGCGAGGCCGAGGCGTTGGTCCGTGTCGCCCGGCAGAGCGGGCGGTGTCTCATGGTAGGCCATCTCCTCCTGTATCACCCGGCGGTCGTCAAGATGAAACACCTGGTGACGTCCGGTGACGTCGGCGAGCCGTTCTACCTCTATAGCCAGCGCCTGAACCTCGGCCGGGTGCGAAACGATGAAAACGCGCTCTGGAGCTTCGGGCCGCATGATGTGGCTGTGGCGGTGCACCTGTTCGACGCCGAACCGGAAGTGGTCACGGCGAAGGGCGAGGCGTATCTGCAGCCGGGGATCGTGGATGTGGTCTTTGTCACGCTGCACTTTCCGCAACGGAAGATGGCGCATATCCACTTGAGCTGGCTGGACCCCCACAAGACTCGGCGGACGACCCTGGTCGGCAGTCGGAAGATGGTGGTCTTCGACGATATGGAGCCCAACGACAAGATCCGGATCTATGACAAAGGGGTGGACGTCCGGCCCCAGGCCGTGTCGTACGAAGACTACCTGCACGTGCGCTTCGGGGACATCCTGATCCCCCACTTCGGCACGACGGAGCCGCTGCGTCTCGAATGCCAGCATTTCCTGGACTGCGTGCGGACCGGGGCCACCCCGCTCAGCGACGGCGCGCACGGGCTCCGGGTCGTCCGGATCTTGGCCGCCGCGCAGAAGTCGCTGGAACTGGACGGCGCGCCGGTGACGGTGAAGGGATGACTATGGGAGAGGCTTTCTGGGCTCACGAGACGGCCTGCGTGGACGATCCGGGCGCGATCGGAGAGGGAACGCGCGTCTGGCATTTCTCGCATATCGCGAAAGGGGCGTCGGTAGGCCCGCGGTGTTCCATCGGCCAGAACGTCTATATCGCCCACGGCGCCGTCGTGGGCGCCGGCGTCAAAATCCAGAACAACGTCTCGATCTACGAGGGCGTGACACTGGAAGACGGCGTGTTCTGCGGCCCGTCGGTCGTGTTCACGAACGTGATCAATCCGCGCAGTCATATCTCACGGAAGCATGAGTACCGTGCGACGCTGGTCCGGCAGGGGGCTACTGTTGGAGCGAACGCAACCATTCTCTGTGGGCTCACCATCGGGCGTTTCGCGTTTGTGGGAGCGGGTACCGTGGTGACCCGTGATGTTCCGGATTTTGCGCTGGTCACCGGCAACCCGGGTCGGCAGCAGGGATGGATGTGCCGGTGTGGCATCAAATTGAAACTCCCGGTCAAGGGCGGGCGAACGCGCGTGTCCTGCCAGGCCTGCGGGGCCGGTTACCGGCGCTCTCGCGCCGGGCTGGTCGGGGCGGAGGGCGCATGAAGCTCCTGACGGTTGTCGGCGCGCGTCCTCAGTTCATCAAGGCCGCGGTGCTCTCGCGGGCCCTCCCGGCCTTCAACGCAAGCCGTCACCGCGACCACCAGATCCAGGAAGTGATGGTCCACACCGGCCAGCACTATGATGACAACATGTCCGCGGTCTTCTTTCAGGAACTGAACATTCCGGAGTCGGCGCACCACTTGGGTGTGGGGTCCGGCCCCCACGGACGGCAAACCGCTCGGATGCTGGAGCGGCTCGAACCGGTGATGGAGCGTGAGCGGCCAGACCTCGTACTGGTGTATGGCGACACGAATTCCACGCTGGCCGGGAGCCTGACGGCCAGCAAGCTGCGGATCCCCGTGGCTCACGTCGAGGCCGGACTGCGCAGCTACAACCGCGCGATGCCGGAAGAGATCAATCGCGTGGTCACCGACCACCTCTCCGCGCTGCTGTTCTGCCCCACCGACCGCGCGGTGAAGAACCTGAGTTGCGAGGGCATCGTGGCCGGGGTCCACCGGGTAGGGGACGTGATGTACGATTCGCTGCTGTACAACCTTGCCCGGGCCGACCGGCGCGCCGGCGTGCTGGCCGAGCTGGGCCTGCAGCCGGGACAGTACGGCTTGGCCACTATCCATCGTGCCGAAACGACCGATCGTCCCGAGACCCTCACGGGCATCCTGTCAGCCTTCGGGCGACTCGGCCTGCCCATCGTGGTGCCGCTCCACCCGCGCACGCGGGCGGTGCTGGACGCGGCGGGGGTCAGGCACGTCTCCGTGCCGGTCCGCCTGATTGCGCCGGTCTCCTATCATGAGATGCTCGTCCTTGAGCGGCACGCCCGGCTGATCTTGACCGACTCCGGCGGAGTGCAGAAGGAAGCGTTCCTGTTGGGGATTCCCTGCGTCACCCTGCGGAACGAGACCGAGTGGGTGGAAACCCTGGAGGGAAGGTGGAACCGAGTGGCCGGGACGGCCCCTGACGCTGTTGAGGCGGCGGCGCGTGTGGCTCTCGAAGAGGTGCGTCCAGAACGGGGACAGCCCTACGGCGACGGCCATGCCGCGGAAGCGATCCTCGGAATCGTGGCCGACTATTGTCGGAAGGAGCGGTCATGAGCTGCTTTCACATGCTCTTCCGGCACCGTCGCCTGATTTGGAACCTTACTCTTCTGGATTTCAGGCTCCGTTACGCGGGATCTCGCCTCGGCTTGGTGTGGATGCTGCTGGCCCCTCTTTTGATGCTGGGCGCATATTTGTTGTTGTTCGGGGGAATCTTGCAGGTTCGACCCGACCAGAGTTCGACTGGAGTGGAGTATGGTCTCTTGATTGCCTGCGGGCTCTTGCCATGGATTGGATTCTCTGAGGGGGTGACACGCGGGACCGCGTCGGTGCTCGCTCAACGCAACCTCATCAAGAGCCATGTTTTTCCCATGGAACTATTCCCTGTCTCGGCAGTGTGTGCGGGGCTCATCGGCCAGCTCTGCGGCACCCTCCTGCTCCTGGTGCTGCTTGGCCTTCGAGGGATGCTTGGCCCGAACCTGGCAGTATTGCCTTTCCTACTGATCCTCCAGGCATTATTCACCGTTGGCCTGGTTTGGTTCCTCTCCTGTGTCAATATCATTTACCGTGATACCTCGCAGGTCGTCGTCCTCATGATGGTCTTGCTGATGTTTATCTCACCAATCGCATATACACAGGAGATGGCGCCAGCAGGACTCAAACTTGTAGTCGAGCTGAACCCTATTTCTTACCTGATCGAAGGGTATCGCAATGCCTTACTCTACAACCAATTCCCAAACGTAAGGGGATTGGTAATCTTTGGCGGATTGGCGCTTCTGGTCCTGTTGGCCGGCTATCGCTACTTCATGCACCTTCGGCGGGTTTTACCGGACTACGTGTAATGGACACGGCTGCGATTTCAGTAAAAGGCGTCTCGAAGGTGTACAAGCTGTATCGTGGTCGGTCTAAGCGGCTACTGGATTTTTTTAGTCTCGGTTTCGGAGAAGGACGCCACGATGAAGAATTTTGCGCCCTCGACGATGTGAGCTTTGAGATTCCTCAGGGAACGACAGTAGGGATCATCGGCAGAAATGGAGCAGGGAAGAGTACCCTGCTGCGGATTCTCACCGGGAACTCCAGTCCCACCAAAGGGGAAGTGGAGATCAAAGGGAAGGTCTCGGCACTCTTGGAGATCGGGACTGGATTTCATCCGGAGTTGACTGGGCAGCAGAATATCCATGTCAGCGGGGTGTATCTCGGACTGACCCAAGAAGAGATCGACCGGCTCTACACCGACATCGTAGCGTTTTCCGAGTTGGAGGATTTCATCCATCAGCCAGTGAAAACCTATTCTTATGGAATGTACATGCGTCTGGCCTTCTCGGTCTCGACATGCATTAATCCGGATGTCCTCATCATCGATGAGGTTCTGGGGGTCGGTGATGCTTATTTTAGCCGGAAATGCTTCAATCGTATCCGGTCGTTTATGGAGTGTGGGAAAACAGTCCTCATGGCCTCTCATGACCTTCTGGCGCTTCAGCGCTTATGCACACGTCTGTTATGGATTGATCATGGCCGATTAATGATGGATGGTCCTCCGTTGGAGGTGCTCAGAGCATATGCGGCTTCTGTTCGGGAACAAGAGGAAAGGCGGTTCAGAGCGAAGGTGCCCGCCACCCATCATGACGCCTCCTCGCTGCGGGAGAAAGGCTTGATTTATGGGAGTGGTGAGATCCTCATCACAGAAGTGAAATGTTTAAACCATGTCGGTCAGGAACAACATCAATTTAGCGTCGGAGAACCGTTGACCATTCGGATGCGATACAAAACCCGGGTTCCTGTCGTAGACCCTGTCTTTGTCGCTGCTCTTTATCGCATCGATGGCGTTACAATCTGCCAAGCCATTTCCTCGCGGGATGGTGTGAAGTTCGACAAACTAGACGGGCAAGGATTCGTAGACGTTCTTTTCGACCGGCCACTCCTTGGGCCTGGGCAGTACGTCGTCTCGGTCGCTATCTTCCCGTCTCTTGATTTACTCGACCAACTGGGACAGACACCCTACGATCTCCACGATCGACTCTACGGATTCCAAATCGAGCCGTTGGTCGACTGCGCCCTAGACTTAGGCATGGTCCTGCATCCGGTAAGCTGGAGACACAGCCGTGGAGAGTAACGGCTCGCCATATTATGACCAGGCTGAGCTCTGGAGAGAGCCGGCACACTACACGGACGAATGCGTTCGTATCATTGAGTCACTCGCGCCAAGTGATGTCAGGAGTATCCTTGATATCGGGTGTGGAAACGGTGCGATTACGAACCCCTTGACAGCTCGATTTCGCACCATTGGTCTGGATTCGAGCCGTGAGGCTCTCTTGCACCTTCAGGGCGCAAGGCTCTTAGCCGAATCCGCGGCCATCCCATTACGTGACCAATCAGTCGATCTGGTGCTCCTTTCGAATGTTTTAGAGCACCTTCCCGCAGCAGTATTTTCTCATACGGTGAAAGAAGCCATGCGGATTGCTCGGCGATACCTCCTGGTCGTTTCCCCGCATGATGAAAATCTTCAATTCAGTCAGGTCAAATGTGATGATTGCGGTTGTATTTACCATAGGAATTACCATCTTCGTTCGCTGACTCTCGCGGATATAGACCGAGTCTTCGGCCAGGGCTTTGAAATGTCTGCATACACGTTTTGGGGGGAACCCTGGCCGCAATATGATCGCCGCCTCTGGGAGTTAAAACAACATCTGGCTGAGGGCTGGTCTCGGTGGCCGCTGGCTGTCTGCCCTCTCTGTGGGGGAAAGCCAGGGACCAAAGAGCCGCATGTGAAATCGGAAAAAGTTGCAATGTTGCTGGATGATCTGAACGATGCGGTGCTCTTCGATCGCAGAGAGAGTTTAGTGAAGCAACCTGTGGAGAGTGAGGTCGCCGTCTTATTCATGCGGACGGCCTCGGTTCCCAGGATAAACCAGGGCGTGATGGATCATGCTCGTCAGGCTGGCGGGAAGCGCCACATCAGCGGGTGCCTCCTGAGCGACAAGGCCTTTCCAGAGTCATTTCCTTCCACGTTGAGGATTCGGTTGCGGGTGAAAAAAAGAGTCGATATCTATATGGAAGACAGGACAGCATGCCGTTCCACGACCCTCTTCCATTCCCTGGCGTCCTACTTGTGCCTTGGCTCTGATTCCGTATGGGGGGAGAGATACCTGCTCGATGGGGAAATCGTACGGAATTACGGGTATTCCTCCAATCCGCGGAAGCAGGCGCTCTTTGTCATGCCGAGATTTACGGAAGAGGCATTTACGCTCACTGTTTCCTATAAGGATATGTCGTCGGAGCCTGTTTGGCTATCCGTGTACGACAAACAACAAGGGTACATTCCACTCGGTCAACTCGAAGATAAAAAGGACGGGCGATGGAAAGAGACGACCTTCGTCGTGCCTGCCGCTATCCACCCAGCCAGGGAGGGTTTCTTCTTTAACCTTCATGGGGATCTCACCCGCCAAGACAATTTTTACGCGATAGCTCGCATCTGTGTGTCAGGCGGTAGAGATCGCTGCCTCGAGGGGACAGTGGGTGCAGTCGGAACGGAAGAGCAGGGTCACTATCTCCTCTTTTCTTTTCCGATAGAAAGTCCCATCGGCTCTGATTGCGAGTGGCTCTTGGAAATGAGCGGTCAGGACCCCCTTGACCAACGAGTCCAAGTCCACCTCTGGGATGGCGACTCTTTTTTCTTCGTCGACCGTCTTCCTGTCCAGGAACCTCACGATGTGTGCGTCAAAGTACCAACTTGGTGGATCAACCAGTATCTTGGAAAGCTCGGGATGGACCAGGCAGCGATGATGACGATGGGAGATCAGACTCATGAATTAGAATTGCTCAGGCAGGAGCTTCTCAGGAAGCAGTCAGGACTCGCCCAAGCGCAAAGGCTTCTGAATTCCAGACTGATCCGGCAAGCTGTGTGGATCAAGCAATTGTTAAAGCGCGTATTGAGACGGACGCCATGAAGGTCTGCATGCTCGTCACGAATCCGGTCAGCAACGACCCGCGGGTGCGACGGGAGGCCGCGACGCTCGTGAAGGCTGGTTACCAGGTGGTCGTGATCGGGGTGCAAGGGAAGGAGAGCAGCCCGGAGGAATGGCTCGACGGCTACCGGGTTGTGCGTGTCCCGTTGCCAGGGTCCTTGCGGCGCCATGTGATCCCTCACTTCCTGGTCTGGCTCAAGTCAGCCGCCCCGCGCCTGTACACTGTCCTGCGCGACCGGTACCGGAGCGTCAATCCGCGAAAGCTCGCGGAAACGTCCAAGGCGAGCTCACCGCTTCCCGAGCGCTCGACCCTCCGCTCGGACCTGCTGAACCTCATCCATGTCCTCCGGATCAACCTGAAGATGGCCAAAGAGGCGATCAAGCAACATGCGGATGTCTATCATGCCCATGACCTGGATACGCTGCTCGCCGGCTACATCGCGAAGCTCCGGACGAGGAAAAAGCTCGTCTACGATTTCCATGAACTGTACACGGAACAATTCAAGGATGGAGTCAAGACCGGGGCGTGGCGGTTCTACTACTCGTCGCTGGAGCGGGCCTTGGTGAAGACGACCGACCTCCGGCTCACAGTGTGCGAGTCTTTGGGAGACTGGGTGACCCAACGGTACGGGACGGACGGCGTCATCACCGTTCGCAACGTGCCTGTCTACGAGCCACTCCCGCCGGGTCCGGCGAATCGCGGGCGCGAACCGGTGGTTCTCTATCACGGCGGGTATTTCCGCGATCGCGGGCTCGAGCAGCTCATCGAAAGCGCGCAATACCTGAAACGCGGACGGATCGTGTTCAGAGGGTTCGGCGAGCTTGAAGATCGCCTGCGCGCGCTGGTGCGGGAGCAGGGCCTGAAAGACCGGGTCTCCTTTGCGCCGCCGGTGCCGATGCCAGAGTTGGTGAAAACCGCCGCCGAGGCCGACATCGGCGTGATCCCCTACATTCCGTTTTGCCTCAATAACCGCTTCTGCCTTCCGAACAAACTCTTCGAGTACTTGATGGCCGGCCTTGCTGTGGTGGGGAGCGACCTGCCGGAATTGCGGAAGGTGATTCTTGGCCACAGTGTCGGCGGCGTCTTCGATCCAGAGGCCCCCCAGGATATCGCCAGGGCCCTGAACGACCTGATTGAGGATGAGGAGCGGCTGGTTCGGATGAAGCGCAACGCACTGCACGCCGTGAGGGCGGTGTATAACTGGCAAGCAGAGTCAGTGAAGCTCCTCAAGGCGTACGAGTCGCTTGTGGCGGTGTCGGCGCTGCGATGAAGCGTCTTGGCCTCATGCCGTGAAAGGAAACATGCCCCTGACTCTAGGCAAACATCAGGTGCCGTCCAGCTCCGTAGCCGCGGGGGACTGGTCGTCCGATCCCTCTTCCGGGACAGGGAAGAGCATCGTGATGTTGGTGACAAACGAGGGGCTGGCTGATCCCAGGGTGCTTCGGTCCATGCAGACCGCCCATCGTGCAGGGTTTGAAATCCGCCTGGTCTGCCGGGTGCCGGCCAAGGAGAAAGAAGAAATCGTCCCGCCTGGCGTCCGCGTGCATCGGCTGCCACCACTGTGGGGCAGGAGATTGCTGAAACGGCTCCTTGCACGGCCACAGGACGAGCCTGACGTGGCGAGAGCCCAGGGCCGGCCGGCTCCGTTTGAGACTGTCGCGCACCACGGGACGAAGGACGAACGGCCAGGCTTCTGGTTGAAGCCGTGGGAATTCTGGATCCTCGGTGGAATCACCTGGTTCAACCTGCAGGCCGTGCGGCAACTGTGGCGCGTGCCCGCCGTCCTTTACCATGCCAACGATCTGGACACGCTACCGGCTGGGGTGATTCTCTCGCGATGGAAGCGGGTACCGCTGCTCTACGACGCGCATGAACTGTTTTCCGCGCAGTTTGCCGGGTCCTCCCGGCAATTCCGTGGAATTCTCTTCTGGCTAGAACATTGGCTCATCCGTTCCGCGCACAAGGTCGTGACGGTCAACGACTCGATTGCCGAGACGCTGTCGCAGTGGCACCGCGTCCCGCTGCCGACCGTGGTGATGAACTGTCCGTTCGCCGTCGAAGCCGTGCGCGCGGAGCCGAGCAGCTTCGGGGAGGCCCGCACGGGCAAGGCTCGCGTCATCTTCCAAGGGGTCTATCTTCGCGATCGGGGGCTCGAGGAGCTGATTCTGAGCGCCGCCTGGTACGATTCGGCCGAGCTCTACCTTCGCGGGTACGGGGATCTCGAGCCGTCACTCCGCGCCCTCGTGCGGGCGAGGGGGCTGGAGGGTCGCGTGCACTTCCTGTCGCCGGCCCATCCCGCTCGACTGGTGGAGAGCCTGGCCGGATTCGACGTCGGGGTGGTGTCCTACCGGCCGACGACGATGGACCACCGGCTCTGCTTGCCCAACAAGGTGTTCGAATACCTCCAGGCCGGGCTCGCGCTGGCTGTGAGCGCGCTTCCGGAATTGGCCCGTCTGGTGGAGGAGACGAGGGCTGGGGCCCTGTTCGATCCCGATCGCCCCGACGACATCGCGCGCGCGATCAATGCGCTGACGTGCGATGCTGGCCGACTCCAAGCGCTCAAAGCCAGGGCGCGCGCTGCAGGTGCGCGCTTCACGTGGGAAGCGCAAGGGGAACCCCAACTCCTGGCGTGCTATCGGGAACTCGTCGGCCTCTTTTCGAGAGAGCGAGGAGGTCTCCGCTGATGTGCGCCATTGCGGGACTCTACGATGTCGCAGGTCAGGCTGTGGAGCCGTCGGTGCTGGAGCGCATGGTGCGCCTCCAGGCGCATCGCGGGCCGGACGGGGAGGGCTACGTGCTGCTGGATGCGCGGGGACGGGAGCAGCCGGTCGCGCTGAAGGGACGGTTGACGGACGCCCTCGGAGCTAGCCCACACCGTTACACGATCGCCTTGGGGCACCGTCGGCTGGCGATCGTGGACCTCTCGCCCCTCGGCCACCAGCCGATGGCGACGGAAGACGGCCGCTGCTGGGTCACCTACAACGGGGAAATCTACAACTACGTCGAGCTCCGCGAGGAGCTGCGCGGGAAGGGACACCGGTTCCGCTCGGCATCCGACACCGAGGTGCTGCTCGCGGCGTACCGGGAATGGGGCGAAGCCTGCGTCACGCGTTTCAACGGGATGTTCGCGTTCGCCATCTGGGACGGGGACCGCCGCAGGCTTTTTTGCGCCAGAGACCGCCTGGGCGTGAAGCCGTTCTACTATGCCTGGGACGGCGTGCGATTCGCATTCGCGTCCGAAATCAAGGGCCTGCTCCCGGTCATAGAGCGTCCTTCGCCGAACCAGCGTGCCGTCTTCGATTACCTCGAAGGGGCCTGCCTCGACCATTCCGAGGACACCTTCTTCGAAGGGATCCGGCAGCTCCCGCCCGCGCATACCTTGACGGTGGAGACGCAGGTCACGGTGCGGCGGTATTGGGATTTTCCGACTCCAGGTTCGAGCGGTCTCTCGATGCAGGACGCGGCCGAGCGCTTCCGACACCTCTTCCGCGACGCGGTCCGGCTCCGTCTCCGGAGTGATGTGCCCATCGGCACCTGCTTGAGCGGAGGGCTGGACTCGTCGTCCATCGTCTGTGTGGCGAACGACCTGATGTTTGTGGAGCATGCAGTCCCGCGCGAGCTCATCGGGGAGCGCCAGAAGACCTTCTCGTCCTGCTTCGAAGATCCGGCCTACGACGAGCGGCAATTCATCCAACCGGTCGTGGAGCGGACCGGTGCCGAAGCCCACTATACCTTCCCAGACCCGAAGGAATTGGCTGAGTCGGTGTCGCGACTGGTGTGGCAACAGGACGAGCCGTTCGGCTCAACGAGCATTTTCGCGCAATGGAACGTGATGCGCCTGGCCGCGCAGCACGGTGTCAAGGTGTTGCTGGACGGGCAAGGCGCCGACGAGCTCCTGGCCGGCTACCACGGCTTCTTCGGTGCATTCTTCGCCGACCTGGCGGCGCGGAAACGGTGGCTTGGCTTGCTGAGGGAGCTGGCGGCCTACCGCCGCTTGCACGGGCCGATCCCGAAGTATGTTGTCGCGAACCTGGCACGGGCGTTCCTCCCGTCGCCGCTTGTCCGCTTCGTCCGCAGCCGCGTGACCGGCAGCGTGGACTGGATTGCCTCGGAGTTCAGGCGTCAATGGGGTCCGATTCCAGCCGCGCCCTCGCTCGCGGGCTCGCATCTCCACACCATGGAGTACCAACTGCTCGTCTGGAGCGGGCTGCGGGCGCTGCTGCACTATGAGGATCGGAACTCGATGGCCTTCGGCATTGAGACACGCCTCCCGTTCCTGGACTACCGGCTGGTCGAGTTCCTGTACGGGCTGGCACCGGAGCTGAAGATCAGGAACGGCTGGACCAAAGCGGTCCTCCGAGAGGCGCTGGACGGGGTCCTACCGGACGAAGTGCGTTGGCGCGTGGACAAGATGGGATTCGTGACGCCAGAGGACATCTGGTTCCGGACGTCGCTGCGCGAGATGACGCGGGACATCCTGTCGGATTCGCGGACCCGCGCCCGGGGCTACCTCAACGTGGAGGCCGCGCTGAAGGAGTTCGAGGCCCATGAGGCCGGCCGGAAGAACATCAGCTTCACCATCTGGCGGTGGCTCAATCTGGAGCTCTGGTGCCGAGCCTTTGTGGATCACCCCTCATGAGCCGCGTCTTCATCCTGATCAACAACACAGGCATCGGCGGCTCGGAGCGGCGGATGGGCCGGCTCTTCGCCCTCATGGTGGGCGCCGATCCGGAGGCCATGCTGATCATCAATGCCGGGCTCTGGGAGAAGCTGGTGGCGGCCGGCGTCGTGACGAACCGGGAGGGACGAGTGTGGCGGCTGCCTGAACCGTGGGGGAGGCTGGCGGACGGGCTGGGGCTGCGGCAGGGCGCGCTCTCGTTCGGACTGCGCAAACTGGACTACGTCTTCTTCAGCTTGGTGCTCCTGGTGCGCTACGGAGTGGCCGCGCGGCGTCTCTTCCACGTGGTTCTGGGCGGCGCCTACGTCGCGCTGCCGCTGCTGCTGCTGCGCCCGGACCATCGCGCCGTCATCTCCGTGACGAATCGGAGCCTGGCCGAACTGGTCGGGGTCTCCTGGGCGCTGCCGCTCTACCGGTTCGCACTTCTGAAGTGCGCGTGCGTGGACGCCCTGACCGAGGGAGTTCGCGAGGACCTGCTCCAGCGAGGCATCGCCGGGGAGAAGATCGCCGTCCCGTCCGGAAGCGCGATCGACGCGGAGCAATATCAACCCTCGCCAGCCAAGGAGCCCCGGGTGGTTTTCATCGGGCGCCTCATTGAGGACAAGAACCCGGTGCTCTTCCTCGAAGCCCTGCCGGCCATCCTCCGGGCTGTCCCGGCCGCGCGGTTCTTCTTGTTGGGGGACGGTCCGCTCCGCCCGCAGGTCGAGCAGGCCCTGGACCGCCTGCGCCTCCGCCGTTTCGTCGAGCTGGGGTTCCGCGCGGACTTGGCGCCCGTGCTTGGCAAGGCGCGCGTGTTCGTGTCGCTGCAGCGGCAGGACAACTATCCTTCCCAGAGCCTGCTGGAGGCGATGGCGTGCGGCGCGGTGCCGGTCGCGACGGATGTCGGCCTGACGTGGAAGCTGGTGGACGAGACGACGGGGATCCGCGTCAAGCCGGACCCCGGGCCGATCGCCGAGGCGGTGATCTCCCTGCTTCAGGATTCACAACGATGCGACCGGCTGGGCCGGGCCGCCCGGCAGCGGGTGGTCGAGCAGCACTCGGATGAACGGTACCGGGCCTATCTCAATTCGCTGTACGCCAGGGTCGAGGCATGAAGGACTGGCGGTGGGGTTGGCGGCTGCTGGCGGCCGTCCTGATTCTCGTGGCGCTGGCATATGCCGTTCCGATGGGGTTGAAGGCGCTGGGGGCGGCCTTGATCACGGACGATCCGCTCCACCCGGCCGGTGCGATTCTGGTGCTGGCCGGCGAGTCGCGTGAGGGCGACCGCGTGCGGCACGCGGTCCAGCTCTTCAAGCGCGGCCTGGCGCCGCTGCTGGTGCTGAGCGGGACACCGATGGGGTTTCGGACGCACGAGGCCGTCGTCATGCGGCGGCATGCCGAATTTCTCGGCGTCCCTTCGACTCGTATCCTGACCGTGAGGCAGAACGGCGATTCCACCAAGGAGGAAGCCGGTGTGGTTGTGCCGATCCTGAAACGCCGAGGGCTGAAAGAAGTGATCCTGGTGACGTCCAACTACCATACGGCCCGGGCCAAACGGATTTTTGAACGGGCTGCGGGCCCCTACGGTCCTCATTTCCTTGCGTCTCCGGTGAACGACGGCCTGTTCGAGCCGGACGGTTGGTGGATGCGCCGCCGCTATGCGAAGACCTTCGTCTATGAAGCGATCAAGACCGTCTGGTCCGCCATCGAGGTCGAGTGATGGTGCTGTACTTGCTGGCGTTCGTCCTCGCGCTGTTGCTGGCCCTGTATGGAGTTCCGGTGGCGCGCCGTGCGGCGCTGCAGTTCAACGTCGTGGACCGGCCGGACGGGCGGCTCAAGCACCAGTCCGCACCGGTCCCCTACTTCGGCGGGCTCGCCGTCTACCTGGCGTTCCTGGTCAGCTTGGCCCTGACCTTCGAATTCCGCCAGGACGTCCTGGGGCTGGTCCTGGGCGGGACGCTCATGGTGATGCTGGGCTTGATAGATGATTTCGGGGTCCTCGAGCCCTGGCCCAAGCTGATCGGCCAGCTCATCGCGGTGTTCGTCCTAATCCGGAGCGGCATCCGCATTGAGATCGCCGCGTTTCCCGACTGGCTGGACCTGCTGCTCACCGTCATGTGGATGATCGGTATCATCAACGCCGTCAACATCATCGACGTGATGGACGGACTGGCCGGCGGGGTCAGCGTGATCGCCTGCCTCTGGCTCTTCGTCGTGGCGCTGGTGAACCATGACACAACGGTCGCCGTGATGCTGGCGGCGCTGGCGGGGAGCCTGGTCGGGTTCCTGCGGTACAACTTGCACCCGGCGACGATCTATCTGGGCGACGCCGGCTCGCTCTTCGTGGGCCTTATGCTGGGGGCGCTGGCGATGGTGAGCAAGTACACGGCGGTGAACCCGGTGGCGGTCCTGGCGCCGGTCCTCATTCTCGGCGTGCCGGTGTTCGACACGCTGTTCGTGATGTACGTCCGCCGGCTGCGTGGCCTGCCGATGTTCCTCGGGAGCCTGGACCATTTCGCGCTCCGCCTGAGGCAGTTGCGGCTCTCGGTTCATCAGGTTGTCGGCGCGAGCTATGGCGCATCGGTCGCGCTGGGCGGGGCGGCCCTGGCGATGATATTCGTGGCCACGGCGACGGCGCTGATCATCGCGGGCGTCGCGGTGCTCCTGGCGGTCGTCGCGGCGGTCTGGCTCACGCGCGTTGAAATGCCCAGGCCGGCGAAGGGGGCTGTGGTGCCTCCCGCGCCGGAGTCCGTGCGGAGAGCGCCGTGATCCTGATCATCGGGGCCGGCCTGGCTGGGCTCAGCACCGCGTATCACCTGGGGGACCGGCCCTACCGGGTGATCGAGAAGGAAAAGGAAGCGGGCGGCCTCTGCCGGTCCTACCAGAAGGACGGCTTCACCTTCGACATTACGGGCCATCTCCTCCATTTCCGCCAGGCCGCGATCCAGGCGCTCGTGGAGGGGCTGCTGGACGGCCGGCTGGAGAAGCACGTCCGCCGCTCCTTTATCTACTCGCACCGGACCTACACGGAGTACCCGTTCCAGGTTAACACCTACGGACTGCCGCCCGAGGTCGTCCGCGAGTGCCTGATAGGGTTCATCGCCACGCTCGCGAAACCGTCCGCGGCCCGGCCGGCGGATCGCTCCTTCAAGGACTGGATTCTAGACAACATGGGCGAGGGCATCGCCAAGCACTTCATGGTGCCGTTCAATGAGAAGCTATGGCAGGTGTCGTTGGACGAGCTGACCTCGGACTGGGTGTCCTGGCTGGTGCCCAAGCCGGACCTCAAGGACGTGATCAACGGCGCGCTGGGGATCAAGGATAAGGCCTTTGGCTACAACCCGACCTTCCTCTATCCGGCGCAGGGCGGGATCAGCGTGCTCCCCCGGGCGTTCCTGCCCGGCGTGCGGGCCATCGCCTACGGCTGCGAATTGATCGAGGTGGAGACGAAGCGCCGGCGGGCGACCTTCTCCGATGGCCGCGTCGAAGAGTACGAGACGCTGGTCTCCACGGTCCCGGTGCCCGAACTGGTCCGCCGGTGCACCGACCTGCCGAAGGCGACCCGCGAGGCGGCGGGCGGGCTCCGCTGCGCATCGGTCTACAACGTCAATCTGGGGATAGCGCGGGCAAAGGTCTCCGACAAGCACTGGATCTACTTCCCGGAGCCGGAGTTCCCGTTCTACCGTGTCGGCTTTCCCATGAACTTCTCCCCCTCGTTGGGGCCGCCCGGGTGCAGCTCACTCTACGTGGAGGTCTCGCACCAGCCAACGCACGCCGTGCCGGAGGCGGCGTTGATCCAGCGGATCCGTAACGGGCTGGAACGCGCCGGCATTTTCCAGCCGGACGATGAGCTGGTGGTCGCCGACGTCAAGGACATCCGGTACGCCTACGTGTTGTTCGACAAGCACCGGGCCTGCGCCTTGCCCGCGATCCTGGAGGAGCTGGCGCGGCGGGGCATCCATTCGATCGGCCGGTACGGTCGCTGGGAGCACACATCCATGGAGGACGCCATGGCGCAGGGTAAGCAGCTCGCGGAGCAATTGCGCGCATCATGACGCACACCATCTGCCAGATCATCACCAAGCTGGAACTGGGAGGAGCCCAGCAGACCACGCTGTACATCGTCGCGCATCTGGCCCGGTCCCGGTTCCGGCCTGTCCTGATTTCGGGCGAGCCGGGTCTGCTGGATGACGAGGCAAAAGCGCTGGGTGGCGTCGAGTTCTACCAGGTGTCGAGCCTCGTGCGGCAGATTCGGCCCTGGCGAGACCTGCGCGCGCTCGCCGAGCTGACGAGACTCCTGAAAACGCTGAAGCCTGCGATCGTGCACACGCACAGTTCCAAGGCCGGCATTCTCGGCCGGTGGGCCGCTTGGCTGGCCGGCGTGCCCATCATCATCCATACGATTCACGGCTATGGCATCTCCCCGAGCCAACCGGCCTGGCTGCGATGGTTGCTGATCGGGCTCGAGCGGCTGACCGGCCTGATCACGACGCACTGGATTGCCGTGTCGGAAGTCGATGCAGTGAAAGGACTCCGGTGGAAGCTCTTTCGACGGGGCGCGTTCACGGTGATCCGCCCTGGTGTCGATACCCGGTCGTTCCAGTTTCCACCACTCCCTGAACCCGATCGCGATCGGTTGCGAGCGGCGTGGGGCGTCGGCCGTCAGCATCTGCTGGTGGGCACCGTGGCGCCCCTTAAGCCACAGAAGGCGCCGCAGGACTTCGTAGCCGTGGCGGTCCGCGTGTGCGCACAGGTGCCTGCCGCCCGTTTCGTCTGGGTGGGGGACGGCGAGTTGCGCCCCGCCGTCGAGGCCGCGATCCGGCGGGCCGGCCTCGAAGACCGCATCCGGCTGGCCGGCTGGCGTCGGGACATTCCCAGGGTGATGCGGGCCCTGGATCTCTTCCTCCTGACCTCCCACTGGGAGGGACTACCGCAAGTCCTGTTGCAGGCAAGAGCGAGCAGCCTGCCGGCCGTCGCCACGCGGGCGGGCGGGGCCGCTGAGGCCATCGTTGATGGCCAGCATGGCTGGCTCTGCGAGCCCGGCGATATCGACGAGTTGGCTGCGCGGGTCATTCACTTATTGACGGACAGCGCCGAGCGGGAGCGGATGCGCTGCTGCGGTGGCTACATCCCGGACGAGTTCGAGAGCCGTTTCGCTCTTGAGAAACGAGTCAAGCTTTATGATACGTTGCTGGCCACGGCGGGGCTCGCCGCATCTGCGGACACGGGCTCGACACGGAGTGAACAGCCAGTTGCCAGGTAGAGGAGGCAAGAAACGAACATGAACGTTCCGTTGCTGGATTTGCGGGCGCAGTATCAGTCCATCCGGGCGGAGGTCATGGCGGCCCTCGAAGCGGTCTGCGACGAGCAGGCGTTCATCCTCGGGGCGCGCGTGGCCGATCTGGAGAAGGACATTCAGAAGTACGTGGGAGTGAGCCAGGCCGTCGGCGTGGCCTCCGGCACCGACGCAATTTTATTGGCGCTCATGGCCTGCGGCGTGGGAGCGGGAGATGAAGTGGTCACGGTGCCCTACACGTTCTTTGCCACGGCCGGCTCCATCTCGCGCCTGGGGGCGAAGCCGGTGTTCGTAGACATCAAGCCGGACACCTACAACATGGATCCCGCGCTGCTCGAAGGGGCCGTTTCGTCGAGGACCAAGGCCCTCATGCCGGTGCACCTGTTCGGCCAGTGCGCCGAGATGGAGCCGATTCTGCAGATCGCAGCTCGGAAGAAAATCCCGGTGATCGAGGACGCCGCGCAGGCGATCGGGGCGACGTGGCGGAACCGCAAGGCCGGCTCGCTCGGGCAGGCGGGGTGCTTCAGCTTCTTTCCCTCCAAGAACCTCGGCGGGTTCGGGGACGGCGGCATGGTCACCACCAACGATCAGGCGCTCGCCGACCGGGTCCGCATGCTGCGGGTCCACGGCAGCCGCGCGAAGTACGTCCACGAAGCGATCGGGCTGAACAGCCGGCTGGACGCGCTCCAGGCGGCGGTGCTGCGCGTCAAGCTGAAACACCTCGAGATGTGGTCCAAGGGCCGGCAGCGAAACGCCGCGCGCTATGAGGCGTTATTCAAGCAGGCGAATCTGCTAGGCCGTGTGACCTTGCCCACGGTCACCGCCGAGAACCACCACGTCTACAACCAGTACGTCATTCGCGCATTACGGCGGGATCAGTTGCGGGCCTACCTGCAAGAGCAAGGGATCGGCACCGAGATCTATTACCCGTCGCCCTTGCATCTCCAGGTCTGCTACAAGGACCTCGGATATGGGCCGGGCTCGTTCCCGTACGCGGAGCGCGCGGCCCAGGAGACGCTGGCGCTGCCCATCTACGCCGAGCTCGCCGAGGACCAGCAGGCCTACGTCGTTGAGACGATCAAGAAGTTTTACGGCAGGAGCTGATTAGAGCGGGACCTGTCGTCCGTAGGGGCAGGCCGATGTGCCTGCCCGATGATTGGGCACCCACGTAGGGATGCCCCTACACAAAACGATTCGCGTCCGGGCGCCCGTTCGCCGCCACCCGCTAAATCATTCTGTGGTAGATACCGTGGCCTGTTGACTAAGAGATGACCGCACCACAATCTGAAAGGTGGACATGAAGATCCGCCTCCTGGAATCTCTCCGATGTCCATGTTGTAAGAGCGAGCTAAGACTCAGCCGAATAGAGTCGCACAAAGTCGTTCTCTCGCCGGAGGCGTCCGGCCGAGCTACCGCTGAGCGGATAGATCGTTGTCTAGTAGAAGAAGTCGTAGAAACCGGCGTGTTGGAATGTGCGTCCGGTTGTTCATGGTATCCGATCGTCAACTATGTGCCTGTCCTTCTCGACTTTCCGCTGCCGCTCCACACGCAGTTCAGCAACCGATATCGACACCTCGGAATCAAAGCCTTGGATTTTCCTTTACCCCCTGGTGCACCAAGGCCGGGCGAATTGGAGATCCAGGAAAGTTTCACGATCGAATGGAAAGGACTCGGCGAAGGCGCGCACACATTCATCTACACGATTGAAGAGCGTGAGAGGTACCTCCGGGCGGAATTGGACTGGCCGAGCTCCCTGCTCCAGCGAATGCCCGGGGCTCCGGCGCTCCGCGTCCTAGATGTCGGCGCAGGCTTCGGCTTGGAGCCGATCTATATCCACAATGCAACCGGCGGGATTGCACGCGGCGCGGAGGTTGTCGGGATCGATCTCAATCTGTCACTGTTGAGCAGCGGCGCAAGGATTTCCGCGATGCAGTTTGTTCATACGGTGATAGCGAGTCTGTTTGCCCTGCCGTTCCCCGATCGTTCTTTCGATCTTGTCTACGCGCACGGCGTGCTCCATCACACGTACTCCACCGAGGCCGCGTTTCGAAGCGTCGAGCGTTTTCGCAAGCCGGATGGCGCAATCTACCTCTGGGTCTATGCACTCGAAGACTTCTTCCAGATGAGTTGGAAGAGGCGCGTCCATTACACCCTCGAGATGTGCTTCAGGCCAACTTTCGCGCGCCTGCCAAGATGGCTGCAGGACATCTTTCTTTATCCGCTGGCATGGCGGAACCTCCGCGTGACCAGACGACTCTACGACAGAGGTCCCACCTATACGATGAAGAATGCGCTCCACGTTGCCCGAGATTGCTGGACACCGCTTTACGCACACCGACATCGATTCAACGAGGTCTTACGCTGGTTCTCTGAACTGGGTCTTGAGGCTCGTCCCGTCGATCCAGTCACCGTTCAAGCGGCGCTGCCGGTCCCATTAGCCGGCATAGGTGTACGGGGGATCAGCAAAAGCAATGCACGCGTGGATTCCAAGCACACTCCATAGCTAGATCAATATTAAGAATCATTACCTGGGCCGGCTCACGGCAGAGCCGCTCTTATCTCTTTCCTTCAATCTTTGGCTGGTAACCGTACAGCTTCTGCACGCAGTCCGGGCAGATGCCGTGGGTAAACGATGCTTCCGAATGTTCCTCGATATATGTTTCGATGTTTTTCCAATAGTTTTCGTCACTCCGGATTTTTTTGCACGACGAGCAAATCGGCAATAAGCCTTTCATGGTCTTCACTTGGGCCAGCGCGTCCATCAGATCGCGGACCAGGCGTTCCAGTTCCTCTTTGGCGCGCTGGCGTTCGGAGATGTCCCGGGCAATCTTCGAGATCCCGATAATCGTCCCGGCCTCATCCTTGATCGGTGAAATGGTCAAGGAGACGGCAATCTCCTCTCCGTCTTTCCGTCGCCGCATGGTATCAAAGTGTTCGATGTGCTCACCACGTCGAAGCCGTTCAATGACCTTGGGCTCTTCGTCCGAGCGGTCGGGGGGAATCAACGCCGTGATCGGCTGTCCCAGGACCTCCTCCGCGGTGTACCTGAAGATGCGCTCGGCCCCTCTGTTCCAACTGACGACGATACCCTCGAGCGTCTTCCCAATGATGGCATCCTCCGAGGAATCCACAATGGCTGCTAGTCGGGCATTTGTCTCTTCGGCCCGTTTGCGTTCCGTGATGTCGGCGACGAAGGCGTTGAACCGATAGGAGGCTCCAACCTTCAAGGGAAGGATTGAGAGCTCCACGGGAAACTCCGTCCCGTCACGCCGCAAAGCAGTGATTTCGATGCGCCGGTTGAGAACCGGCCCTTGTCCGGTGGCGAGAAAATGCCTCAGGCCGCGGATGTGCGCCTCCCGATATTGGGGTGGGATCACTACCTCGGAAAGCTTTTCCCCTACCGCTTCACCCGCGGTCCAACCGAAGATGACTTCGGCTCGAGGGTTCCAATTTGTAATGACGCCATGCTCGTCCATCCCAATCACCGCATCCAGAGCCATATCGAGAATGGCCCGCGTGTTAGTTGCCTCGCGTGTCAGCGCTGCCTCCGCCCGCCTTTGTTCCGTAACGCCTGCGGCCAATGCCAGGGCCATTATGGCAGTGACCCCCATGAAGGCTTGCAGCAACAAGAGTGACTCGTTCTGGGTTTCTCTTGCAAAGGGGCCGAACCCAGACAACGTGCCCCAGATCGCAATCCCTGAAAGCAGCAACGTGGCCGTCGCGGTTTCACGTGGGCCGAACCGGAAGGCCGTCCACAACAGGATCGGAATACACAAGAAGCCCAAGGGATACGTTTCTATGGTGATGGGAAGCACCCCGCCAAATACGGCCAGCCCCACCAGCAGAAGGGTCACAAGCAAGAGGCCCACTTCCTTCACCTGAGCCAGAGTCCAATGCGCACGGGGGTCCTGGCCCCAGAGCAGCAGGACCGGGGCCACAATGAGCGCACCGCCCGCATCTCCCAACCACCAGGTGAGCCAGATGCGCCCATACTCGGCCCAGTCTGCATAGCCGCCGAGGGCCAAGCTGGTCACCCCGAAGAAGGGGCTTACCGTCGTGCTGGCCAGTCCCGCGAGGACTGCGAATTTGAAGACATCCTGAGGACGGTCAAAGGCGTGGGCGCCGTGGGCAAACCTGTTCACCAGGTAGGCGCCGGCGAGCCCTTCGAGGGTGTTCCCCGTCGCGATGCCAAGCGTGGTCGCGACGGACCCTGCCGTGGTGAGGTTGACGAGAAACGCGCCCAGGAAGATGCCGGGCCAGACGCGATAGCCCAACAGTAAGAAGGCGGCCAGCGCAATGCCCGTGGGGGGCCACACCGCCGTTGCGCTGGCATGCACGAAGGCCAGCAGCAACCCCAGCTTGCCGGCCAGGAGATAAATCGCGGCGAGACCGAGGACCACAACCGGAGGTGTCCCCCAGCGCACACGCATCAACCGGTCTTCCCCTCCGTGGTTAGAATGATTATATCAGAAGCGGAAGGCTCGCTGCAGAGGGCAAGTCCACCAAGGAATTTCGTCCTCTAATTCCTCCAGCCACACCGGTGGCAGTGCCATGGTTCCTGGGGGTCTCGTTTGAAGAGCACGCGCCAACAATGCGGACAGGTTCTCATCCACATCATCGCTTCACCTCTCGTACGGACGTTCTGACGCCTCGCGACCTCTCCTTTGGGAATGTATTCATCGACCCCTAGGCCGCCGCATCGAGAGCAGTCCACCAAACACTTCTAGAAAAAATGGCGGTCGCTACCAAGACATGCGCATGACCGTCCGCCCGTCACGTAGGCCGAGTTGATAGCGATTCAACCGATGGGGGTGGCAATTTGTCGTGAGCTCAGTCCGATCTATGCCGAGAAAGGCATCAAGGAGTCCTGCTTCCTCAGCCTGCCACCCCTCTTCCTCTTCCCGCGTAACCGCCATTTTTCGCAGGCGCTCGCACCATTCGATGCGTGTTCTGAATGAGTGCCCCATTGTTTCCCTCCCCGCTTCGCTTTTTATGCCGAAGTCACCCGTGGTAATGGCGGAGAGGGCGGGATTTGAACCCGCGACAGAGCTTTTGGCCCTGCGGCGGCTTGGTAAGCCTATGTCTTTGACCGTCGACACCTCTCCACCCCACTTGTGTAAGGTAGTCGACTGGCCTGAGAGGAACAATCAGTTGAATCCAGGAATCGAAGGGGGGAAAACGCATGAGGGGAAACGCTGAAAGGGAGGGGGGCGACTGACGCTTACGGCCGCTTCGTAGGAGGTTTCCCAGCGGTAGGAAGCGCAATTTGGATCGCGACCAGAAGCCGGTCTGGCGTAACCGGTTTCTGTAAATGGTCGATAGTCTGTAACTTCGATGCCTGAGCCTCCATGGCGTGATCAACTTTGTTGCTCATCAGGATGAGCCTGCCAGGGTAACGAATCTGGCGCAAGGCGTTGAGGAACTCCGGCGCTGTCATTTTCGGGACCCCACGCCACGGATCTTCGATCCGAGTCAGATCCATATCCAGGACAATGAGCTGTGGAAGCGCCTCACTTATCAGGGCCAATGCCTCGTGGCTGTCTCGGGCCACTCGAATCGACACCCCGTGGCCGCGCAAAAACTTTTCGAAGGGCTCTCGGGTCTCGTCCGAGTCAGTGACCAACAAGACCGAGCCAGGCTCGAAGAGCTTGCTCGGGTCTTTCACCACCCTTTCCACCACGGTGACGATCGAATCATACGTGAGCTGCTTGCTGAGAAAGTCGATGGCGCCATATTGCCGAGCCTGTTGTTCCAGCTCATCGGTTCCCCAGGCCGTCAGCATCATCACTGCTGCCTTGGGGTCGATCGTGTGAATTTGCTGCAGTACTTCGAGCCCGTCCATCTCCGGCATGCGAATGTCCAACACAGTAATCTGCGGGTGGTGCTGACGAAAGAGCTTGAGGGCCTCGCGGCCGTTGTACGCGGTGAGCACCTCATGGCCGTGGCCACTTAAAATCCCTTGCAGCAGATTGCAGAAGATCTCCTCGTCATCGGCTAAGAGAATCTTTGCCATACACGCCTCTCTTCAAGTCATTGCATTGGCCCCACTGTTCTCCCGGTCCAACCAGCCCCCTTGCATGCAGTATACGCGGGTTTGTCGCACTTGACGCGAGAGATGGACCTGCGCGAGGATATCTTTCAGGAGTTTGCCTATGAAGGGCGTGATGTTCAGTTGCGTACTGGGCCTGGCGGTGCTGGCTTCCGGGTGCGGTGTCTTTGACGTCTACAGAGACCAGCAGATGCCGGCTCCCAGGTCGTCTGCAACGCAAGACCGGCAGGCTGCGCCCCAGATGCCGCCGGACGCCCTGACGCTTCCCCCGGTCTCGTCACCCCGACCCGAACAGTTGCCGCCCTACTGGTACTGGGCTGAGAAACAGCAGCAAGAGTTCGACCGGTACTTGCAGCAGCAGTGGATGTACTACTACCTGAACCGGCAGCCGCCGCCGCAGTTCTCCCGCCCGCCGATCTGCACCAGCACCCTCCTCGGCGGCCAGGTCATCACCACCTGCCGCTGAGTAGCGAAGGGACTGGCGCCATTTCCGAATGGTGCCAGTCCCCGGTTCTGTGCCGTTTTTAATGCACTGCGTGGCCGACCATCTGGCCCATGCTCACCTTGCCGTTAGGCAACTTGGCCCCTGCCGGCCAGAGCGAGAAAATGATCCCGTCCGTCTTGGCGACCGTGTCCGCCACCTCCTTGGCCTTATCAGGGGGGAGATCCAGCACCTTGACATTTCCTGTTGCGATCTCCTCCGCATGATCATGCCACACCTTTTTCCAGATACTCGCCGGGACAACCTCCCTGTTTCGTGTCAAGGGCTTGGCGACGATATACTCGATTCCGACCAGCTTGGCGTTGGGATCGTTCGTCTCAAACAACAAACACTGGATGAAAGGGTCCGGAGCGACAACCTTGCAATAATGGTGGAACGGGCCGCGGACCTTGCCATCAATCAGGTGCGCGGCTGTGACATGGATCGTGTAGCCATCGCCCGGTGTCGGCTTGGCTTCTGGTGCGGGCTTGGCCTCCGGTGGGGGCGCTTGTGTAGGCGCTTGCGCGAACGCAGCGCCGCCTATGAGCAGCAAGAACAGTGCAGCAACGAATGGTCTGATCATCGTGACACCTCCTTTATGACGAACTGGCCTATTTCTTTACTTTTTGAAACCGCACGAGGATACGCCGAAGGCAAAGAAAAATCGACTGCTACTTCTTTACGCTAATTGGCTTCATGTATTGCGCAACCAACTCTCTGTTGACAGTGTGGACGGTGTACTCGATTGCCTCTTTGGTGTTCTGTTTGATCCTGGGGAACACCTCGGAGCTTAAGACTGCGTTCATTGAGGTGTTGATAGCAGTCTTCGCAGTGAGATCGATTGCTTTTTTAACCTCTTGGCCCAGCATTCCCATGAAGATTTTCATGGTGATGAGAAATGCCAGCGAAAAAACGATCGCCCACGGAACAGCACGCACAATCCCTTCAGTCAGAAGTTGGCCATAGCTCTTCTCTGCCATTTTCCACCCTCCTTATGATGATGGTTAAGTCCTCCGGGGACTCTCCTTACATCTGTTCCTGTGATGCATCTACAAGGTACCTCCAAACGGTATCTGCCTCCTCCCCACGCAATTGAACCGGTTTCTCTAACCCCACAAAGAAGAGATGAATTTCTTTTTTTCCCACGATACGGAAGCAACGGGTAAAGTTCTCGAAGTTGATGACCGCCCCACTTTCCTGATCACCTAATACAAGCAGTTTCATATGATCACCTCTTCATGTTGACGTGCCTGTTCGGAAGAATTACTTATTGAAACCAGATAAGGATACGCCGAAGGCAAAGAAAAATCGACGCGCCCTCCTGGGCGGCCAGGTCCTCACCACCTGCCGCTGAAATGCGGCATTATCCTACTCAGAAGGGAATTGCTACCTTGAACCAGAACTTGTCGCCTTGAACACGGTTATAAGCATAGACCTCGTGCTGCATTAGGAGCTTCATCACTACCCCCTTCCAAAGGTATTGCACTCCAGGGCCGATCGCGAGCACTTCACCGCGGTTACCATCCGGCGCGACCTTCACGCCATTGATCGTATCGTCTTGGGTCTGACGGTCGTAATACCCGACGCCACCAACAGTCCAATTCCCAAGAATCCAGCCCGCGGCGAAGTCAAAATGGAACTCCTGGCCTGAGCGATAATTAGTCGCCGGATTCGTCTGATTGAAGTCATACATGAACTTCGCATTGACCGTCGGCCCGTTCGGGTCGATATAGCTCACGGCAAAGATGGGCTCAACTTCCCAGTAATTTCGGCCGATATTGAGCAGGCTAGCCTTGTTATAAACGCCGGTCGGGGCATTAATATCCGTCGAGACAACTCCATGCCAGCGCTCGCCATGCCAACCAAAGAAGAACGGTGTCACGGTGATCTCTCCGAGACCCGCCTTCTCTACGTGACTGCCGGCGTCGCGGAGATCCAGGTGGACGAAAGGTACGATCATTTGTACGCCGTAGGTGGATCCAAAGGGCCCCGGCGTGAAATGTAAGAGATGAATTGCTTCTGCAACCGCCTGGAGGTGGAAGTTCGGCGCGACGCTATGGCCGTGCCCATCATTCACACGGCCCGCGTCGTAATAGTTGACGTCGTTGACGATATAGCTCCCCGGCGGCGGCAGTGAGCCAACGAGAAAACTCTCCACACCATGAGGATAAATGCTGTCCCCATTCTCGGTGGCTTGGGCAGTTCCCGCTGATACCAAAGAGAGCAACAACGCCCCCACCCAGCGCGGCCATTGGGTTCGGATGTTCCCCACATCTGTCTATTTGAATTTATCCGACCTTCTCGTCAGCCAAGTCATCACCACCTGCCATTGAATAAGCATAGAACATCATTTCAACATCCGGACCTTCAGGTCGTCGAAGTAGGTCACCGCATCCGACTTCGTCCACAGGCCGACGCGGCCTCGTGTGAAGGTGCGATCGCAAAGGTCGAACACCTGCCGCTCGTCGTACATCACCCGAATCTGACAGCCGCGGGTGACGACCCGG
>Ga0209802_1000259_pt1 | contig 40289 bp, 44 predicted proteins | sample GraSoiAngelo_129_FD_185886 | JGI IMG/M metagenome (GOLD analysis project Ga0209802, IMG submission 185886) | Grasslands soil microbial communities from the Angelo Coastal Reserve, California, USA - 14_0927_12_40cm (SPAdes) (version 2) | ecosystem: Environmental > Terrestrial > Soil > Grasslands ...
CGAGCACGCGGGACTCTTCGGGACCGCCGTCGCGACCATGGGCATGCTCGGCACCGCCGCCTACATCCTCGCCATGGACACGTTCGGTCCGATCACCGACAACGCGGGCGGGGTGATCGAGATGTCCCATCAGCCCGAGGACATCCGGCGCCGCACCGATCGCCTCGACGCGGTCGGCAACACCACCAAGGCGCTGACCAAGGGATACGCGATCGGCTCCGCCGCGCTCGCCGCCTTCCTCCTGTTCTCGGCCTATCTGGACGAGGTGCGCGCCCTGGGCTCGCCGCTCGCGGCCGTCGATATTTCGAAGCCCGAGGTGTTCGTGGGCGGCCTGCTCGGCGCGATGCTCGTGTTCTGGTTCTCGGCGCTCGCGATCGGCGCGGTGACGCGGGCCGCGGTCAGCGTGATCAAGGAAGTCCGTCGCCAGTTCCAAGCCGACCCCGGCATCCTCAAGGGCACGTCCAAGCCCGACTACGGCCGTGCGGTGGACATCGTGACCGTCGGCGCACTCAAGGAGATGGTGGCGCCCGGGCTCCTCGCCGTCGGAATGCCGATCGCGGTGGGGCTCTTCTTCAAGCTCTTCCACGTCGGCGCCGAGGCGGTGGCGGCCTTCCTGATGGTGGGCACGATTGGCGGGATCCTGGTCGCCACCATGCTGAACAACGGCGGGGGCGCCTGGGACAACGCCAAGAAATTCATCGAGACGGGGCAGTACGGCGGTAAGGGCGGCGCCCCCCACAAAGCTGCGGTCGTAGGCGACACCGTGGGGGACCCGTTCAAGGACACCGCCGGCCCGTCGCTGCACGTGCTGATCAAACTGCTGAGTACGGTGACGCTGGTCTTGGCTCCCCTGTTCGTATGAGACGTCAGACATCAGACATCAGAGCGCTTCCTGACGTCTGATGTCTGACGTCTGAGGTCTCGTTCATGAGCCAGCTCTTCGCCCGCAAACCGATCGCCGAGCTGCTCGTTCAGGGCGAGAGCCCGTACGCGCTGAAGCGGGCGCTGGGCGCCGGCGATCTCATCATGCTCGGCATCGGCGCCGTCATCGGCGCCGGGATTTTCGGGGCGATCGGGACGGCGGCGGCAGGGCAGTACGACGCCGCCGGGCATCTCGTCCGCAGCGGCGCGGGCCCGGCGCTCGTCTTGTCGTTCCTCCTGCTCGGCGTATGCTGCGCGCTCGCCGGCCTGTGCTATGCGGAGCTCGCGGCGATGATCCCCCAGGCAGGCAGCGCTTATGCGTATTCCTATGCGACCCTCGGCGAACTGGTCGCCTGGGTGATCGGATGGGATCTGATCCTCGAATACGCCGTCGGCAACGTCGCGGTGGCCATCTCCTGGGCGGACTACTTCACGTCGCTGCTCCGGAGCTTCGATGTCCACCTTCCCGTCTGGCTCACGACGGGATATCGGACGGCGCTCCTTTCTCCGGACCCCGCCGTGCACGGCCTGCTCCAGACCGCGCCGCACGTGGCCGGCATCCCGATCCTCGTCAATCTGCCGGCCTTCCTGATCGTCGTGGTCATCACCTGGCTGCTCCTGTTGGGGGTCCGCGAGAGCGCCACGGCGAACAACATCATGGTGACGATCAAGCTGCTGGTGCTCGGTCTGTTCATCATCGCCGGTCTCACCCACCTCAGTCGGGCGAACTACCACCCGTTCGCTCCCAACGGTTTCCGCGGCATCCATCAGGGCGCGGCGATCGTCTTCTTCGCCTACATCGGGTTCGACGCCATCTCGACCGCCGCGGAGGAAACGAAGAACCCGCAGCGCAACCTCCCGATTGGGATCCTGGGCGGGCTCGCGATCTGCACCATCATCTACATGATCGTGGGCGCCGTCCTCACCGGGATGGTGCCGTACAGCGAGCTCGGCGTCGCCGATCCGCTCGCCAAGGCCCTGAACAGCGCAGGCTTCACGACGGTGGGGTGGATCGTCGCGCTCGGCGCGATCGTCTCGATGTCGGCGGTACTGCTGGTGTTCCAGTACGGGCAGCCACGCATCTTCTTCGCGATGGGGCGCGACGGGCTCCTGCCGCCGTGGGCCGCCAGGGTGCACGCCAAGACCCGCGTGCCTCATATCACGACGCTGATTACGGGGGTCTTCGTGGGACTGTGGTCGCTCATCGGGGACGCGGGGGAGACCTATAACCTCACCAACATCGGCACCCTGTTCGCGTTCGTCCTCGTGTGCGTCGGCGTGCTGGTGCTCCGCCACACCGACCGCGACCGCCCCCGGCCGTTCCGCGTGCCGTTTGTGTGGTTTGTCTCACTCACCGGCGCCGCTCTGTGCCTGTTCGTGATGGTCGGACTGCCGCTCGAGACGTGGGTGCGGTTTGCCGTGTGGCTCGCCATTGGTCTGGTTCTGTACGGGTGGTACGGCTATCGCCACAGCCGGCTGCACCCCACGGCTCGCGAGATGCCGTGAAGCCCCACACCAAGATCGTCCTCGGCCTGGTCCTCGGTGCCGTGTGCGGCGTCACCGCGAACGCCCTCGCGCCGGATGCCGCGTGGGTGCGATGGATCGGGGACAACGTGGCGGGCCCCGTGGGGCAGGTGTTCCTGCGCCTGCTCTTGATGACCGTGATCCCGCTCGTGTTCACGTCGATCGCGCTGGGAGTCGCGGGCATCGGTGACATCCGCAAGGTGGGGCGGGTGGGGATCCGGACGCTGGTGTACTTCCTGCTCTCCACGGCGCTGTCGGCCGCGATCGGCCTCGGGCTCGTGAACCTGTTCCAACCGGGGGCCGGTCTCCCGGCGGACGTCCGCGAGCAGTTGATGACGACCTACCGCGCGCAGGCGCAGGGGCTGCAGGCGGCCGGCACGACGCATTTCGGCATCGACACCTTCGTGAACATGGTGCCCAGGAATCCCATCCAGGCAGCGGCGGGGATGGACCTGCTGGGGGTGATCTTCTTTTCGCTGGTATTCGGAGCGGCGCTCACCCTGATCCCCGAAGAACGGGCGCGCCCGCTCGTCCGGGTGCTCGACGCGGTCGGCGAGGCGATCGTCAAGATCATCGACCTCGCGATGAAGCTCGCTCCGTACGGCGTGTTCGGCCTGATCTTCTTCACCACATCGCGTTTCGGGTGGGGACTGCTGCGGCAGCTGGGGTTGTACGTGGCCATCGTGCTCGCGGGGCTGCTGGTGCACGGCGCGGTGAGTCTGTCGCTCCTGGTGCGGGTGTTCGGGGGACTCAGGCCGGCCGTGTTCTGGAGCCGCATCCGCGCGAGCGTCGTCACGGCGTTCTCGACCAGCTCGAGCAATGCCACGTTGCCGACCAACATCGCCGTCGCCGAGGAGGAGCTCGGCATCCCCCCCAAGATCGCAGGCTTCGTGCTGCCGCTCGGCTCGACCATGTGCATGAACGGCACCGCCCTGTACGAGGGCGTGACCGTGCTGTTCCTGGCCCAGGTGTTCGGCGTCTCGCTCAGCCTCGGGACGCAGGTCGTGGTGCTGGTGCTGAGCGTGATCACGGCCGTGGGCGCCGCCGGCGTGCCGGGCGGCTCGCTCCCGCTCCTCATGGTAGTGCTCGCAACCGTCGGGGTGCCGCCGGAGGGGATCGCGATCATCCTTGGCGTGGACCGGATCCTCGACATGTGCCGCACCACGATCAACGTGTGCGGCGACCTGACCGCCGCCGTCTACGTGGCGCGGGCGGAGGGCGAATGGAGTCCCGCCACGCTCAACGCCGAGGTGCGGCTCGCCGCCGCGGCCTAGCTGAGCGCGGCGAGCCGCAGCGCGCCCACCGCGGTGTCCACGGGCCCGGTCTGCAGCCGGGCCCGCGGCATTTCGGCCGCGAGCGTCTGCCGCAGCACCGCGGCGAGTGGCGAGGTCGCGAACAGGAGACCGCCCGCAAGGGCGACCGGTATCTCGTCCGCTCCCGGGAAGAAGCGCTCGAGGGCGCGCACCAGCGTCGCGAGCTCCGCGGCCGCGTCGCTCAGGATCCGCAGCGCCAACGCCTCCCCCTCGCGGGCCGCGTTCAGCACGTGGGGCGCGAGCGCGGCCACCTGGGGGGGCGTTGCCGTGGCGGTCCAGCGCACGAGGTCGTCGAAGCCCTCCAGCCCGAGCCCCGAGAGCAGCCGGGCGAGCAGGGTCGATCCTTCGCCGCGGCCGTCCCGGGCCCGCGCGGCCGCATCCAGCGCCCGCCGCCCGAGCCAGTACCCGCCACCCTCGTCCCCCAGTTGCCAGCCGTAGCCCCCGCAGCGGTGTAGCTGCCCGGCGGCATCGCGCGCATAGGCGATCGAGCCGGTGCCGGCGGTGATGATGATGCCCGGCGCGCTTCGGAACGCCGTGGCCAGCGCCACCTCGGCGTCGGCGAGCACGCGCGCCGCTCTGGCGATGCCCGCCGCGACGAGCGCGGCGGCGAGCTCCTGCTGCTCCTGCGCACGGCCCGCCCCCGCCGCCCCGACGACCGCACGGTCCACCGGCAGCGACACGGTCGCCTGGGTCGCCGCCCTGCGCGCTATGTCCGCGAGCACCACGGCGGACGCCGCCGCGCCTCCTGGACGCATCGCCGCACCGGGGCCCTCGGCACGGCCCAGCACCGTCCCGTCTTCCCGCCCGATGGCCACCGCGGAGTGAGAGCCGCCCGCGTCGGCGCCCAGCAGGACGACGGTCAGGTTGTCGTGCGGACGGGCGGTCGGTGGCACGGTTACGACCCGACCGCCTGACTACCTGACCGCCCGACCGCCGAAGACAGCATCCCCACGGCCACCGTCACCGCCGTCCCCAACGGGACGTACCACGGCCACGCGAGCCCCGGGAGCCAGTGCCAGCGCTCTGGAAATTTCGGGATCACCGCCGGGAGCACAATCGGCGCCATGATCAACACGCCCGCCACCATGGCGATGATTACGTCACGCTGACGGGCGCGCCGCCACAAGCCGCCCAGCACGTACGTCCCGAGGAGACTCCCCCAGGTCACGGACGTGATGCTGAGCGCGAGTTGCACAACCGGCGTGTTCTGGTCCCGGAAAGCCATCGCCCCGACGACTAACACCATGGTCCAGAACAGCGTGAGCCAGCGACCCACCCACAAGAGGTGGGTCGGGTCCTGGCGCCCGGTCAGCGGTGCGTAAAAGTCGTGCGTGGATGCGGAGGCGAGCGAATTGACCGCTGACGCATGGCTGCTCATAGCGGCCGCGAGGATTCCGGCGACCACAAGTCCCGCGAGCCCCGCGGGGAGCTGGGTGATCACGAAGGTGGGATAGATCGCGTCGCTGCGCATCTTGAGGTCATCCGCGCCGGCAAGCCACAGGCTCGTGCCAACCAGCAGGAACAGCCCGATCTGGAAAATGATGAACACACCCGACCCGATGAGCGCCCGCTGCGCGTCCTTCAGGCCACGGGCTGCGAGCAATCGCTGCACGATCAGGTGATCGGTGCCGTGTGACGCGCCCGCGATCAGCGCCCCGCCTACGAGGCCGCCCCAGAACGTGTAGAGGATCGTGAACGAGGGGCGGAAGTCGAGCGCCAGGAGCTTCCCTTGGTCCCAGGCCCGCGCGAAGGCGCTGACGCCTCCCGCGACGTGCGTCGCGACCACGAGCGTCGCGATCCCGCCCAGGAGATACACCCCGAGCTGGATCACGTCCACCCATACGACCGCGCGCAGGCCGCCGACCCACGTATAAATCACCGTCACGATGCCGATCGCGAGGATGCCAACCGCGAGGCCGGCGGCGGTGGGCGTTCCGTAGAGAATGATGGCGAGCGGAATCGCGGTCGCGAAGATGCGCACGCAGTCGGCGAGGGCGCGGGTGAGAAGGAACAGCCCCGAGGCCGCGCGCCGCGCCCCCGGGCCGAAGCGGCGCTCGAGGCGCTGGTAGGCGGTGTCTTGAGTGCCCTCGAAATAGCCCGGGAGCAGGTAGGCGGCGACCCCGATCCGCCCGACCAGATAGCCGAACGTGACCTGCAGCCACACGAGGTTGGTGCGCGCCGCGATGCCGGGAAACGAGATCACCGTCAGGGCGGAGGTCTCGGTCGCGACGATGGACAGCATGATGGCCCACCATGGCAGCCCCCGGTGTCCCAGGAAATAGTCGCTCGCGTCCCGCTGGCGCCCGGAGAGCACCAGTCCGAACACGACGACCGCGGCGCAGTAGGCCGCGATGACGGCTATGTCCGGCGGGCGCAGTGCCACAGGAGGGCAGCAAAAAGCCCGCGCCGTGCGCGGGCTAGGATTGCCGAACGTGGGGCCAAACCGCTCAGACCGTGAAGGACGATCCGCAGCCGCAGCCGCCGGTGGCGTTCGGGTTCTCGAAGGCGAACCCCGACTCCTGGAAGTTGCTCCGGAAGTCGATCACCGTGCCGTTCAGGTGCTGGGCGCTGAAGGTGTCGACGAAGCACCGCACGCCGCCCGTTTCCACGACGATATCGTCGTCGAGCGGCTTCTCTTCGATGTTGAGGCTGTAGCGGAAGCCCGAGCACCCGCCCGGCAGCACCGCGACCCGGAGGCCGGCCGTCTCGGGAGCGGCGTGCTCCTCCGCCATGAACTTCCGCACTTCGACCGCCGCCCGCTCGGTGAGCGTCAGCGTAACGGTCGGTGTGGTGCGCTGCGTGGTGGCCATCTCGATCCTCCGTTCTCCCGCGAACTTAGACACTCGTGCCGGGACTGTCAACGGTTGCGGGGCGGAAGCTCGCGTCCCGTCGCAAGTTGCGCGCGATGAGGGCGAACGCGCCCGCGGCTACGGCAAGGAACGCGAGCGCCCCGGCGATCGTTCCCACGAGCAGCTGTCCGATCCCGAAAAGCGCGGCGTAGACGGCGACGCACCCTGCGACCCAGTTCACCCAGGCCAGTGAGCCGCCGGGAATCGGGTCGTCGCCATAGCCGAGCCGCCGCGCCACCGTGCGCCACCCGGCACCGCCCGGGCGCACGCGACGGTAGAAGTTGTCCAGCACCTCCGCCCGCTCGGGGGCGGTCAGGAACGTCACGGCGATCCAGGCGACCGTGGTGACGCCTACGGTCACGAGCATCACGGTCGCGTAGTCCCTGCCCGTGGGGTCGCCGCCCGCCAGGTGCGTCCATTTCCACAAGGCGAGGGACGTGACGAACGAAGCGGCCATCGCGGCAAGCTCGCTCCAGGCGTTGATCCGCCACCAGTACCAGCGCAGGATCAGCACCGAGCCGGTGCCAGCGCCGAGCGCCAGCAGGAAGCGCCAGCCCTGCTCGACGGAGGAGAGGACGAACATCACCGCGATGGCGAGCACCATCAGCAAGCCGGTCGCCGCGCGCGACACGAGCACCTGCTCCCGGCTGCTCGCGCCCCGGCGCACGAACCGCAGCCAGACGTCGTTCACGAGGTAGGACGCGCCCCAGTTGAGGTGGGTCGAGATCGTGCTCATGTAGGCCGCGGCGAAGGCGGCGAGCATCATCCCCCTCAGGGGCGAGGGCAGGAGGTCCACCATCGCCTTCACGTAGCCCTGCTCGGGATTGGCGAGGCCGGGGTAGCGCACGACCGTGAAGCAGCCGACGAGAATCCACGGCCAGGGCCGCACCGCGTAATGGGCGACGTTGAACCACAGGGTCGAGAGCAGGCCCTGGCGCTCGTCTCGCGTCGAGAAAATCCGCTGCGCCACGTAGCCGCCGCCTCCAGGTTCTGCGCCGGGGTACCACGCGGCCCACCACTGCACCGCCAGGAAAACGAGCAGCGAGGAGAGCGGCAGCCAGGGGCTGTCGAGTGGCGGCAGGATACCGAACGCGGCGCCATGGCTGCCGAAATGCGCCGTCGTCAGCTGGACGAGGCGGTCCAACCCGCCCGTCGCCCGCACCGCCACGACGGCCAGTACGATCGAGCCGCCCATCGCGAAGATGAACTGGAAGAGATCGGTCATGACGACGCCCCACAGCCCGGACAGCATGCTGTACCCTGCCGTGATGGCCAGCAGCACGATCGCCGCGCGCAGGCCGTTCAGCCCGAGCGTCGCGTCGAGGATCGTCACCATGGCGCGCGTCACCCAACCCATGATGATGAGGTTGATGGGAAGCCCGAGGTACAGCGCGCGCGCCCCACGCAGCAGCGCGGCCGGCTTGCCCCCGTAGCGCAGCTCGGTCAGCTCGACGTCGGTCATCACGCCGGCGCGGCGCCACAGGCGGGAGAAGAAGAACACGGTGAGCATCCCCGAGAGCGCGAGGTTCCACCACAGCCAGTTGCCCGCGACGCCGTATTTCGCCACGAGCCCGCTCACCGCCAGCGGCGTGTCGGCGGCGAAGGTCGTCGCGACCATCGAGGTGCCGGCAAGCCACCAGGGTAGGCTCCGCCCCGACACGAAGTACTCGGCCACCGAGCGGCCGGCGCGCCCGGTGTAGTAGATCCCGATCGCCGCCGAGGCCGCGAAGTAGACAACGATGATCAGCCAGTCCGCGAAGTTCAGGCTCATAGCTCGGGATGCGTGAGCGCGTCGACCACCAGGTCGGCGACACGGGGACGGACGCGGAGGATCGCCGTGTTCGCGCGCGTGGGATGCACGCGGTTGGTCAGCAGGATGATGAACAGGTCCCGGTCCGGGTCCATCCACAGCGACGTGCCCGTGAACCCGGTGTGTCCGAACGCCCGGCGCGACAGCGTCGCGCCGGCGCTGGTGTAGCCCGACTCGGCCGGCGTGTCCCAGCCGAGCGCCCGGCTCGACCCCGGCGGCAGTTCCTGACGGCGCGTGAACTCGGCGACCGTCTCGGCGCGGATCAGCTGCAGCGAGTCCCACGCGCCGCCGGCGAGCAGCATGGCTGCGAACCGTGACAGGTCGGGCGCGTTGGCGAAGAGGCCCGCGTGTCCCGAGACGCCGCCCAGGCGCCCCGCGTTTTCGTCGTGCACCTCGCCCCGCAGCGAGCGGTGGCGGAACGCCGTGTCGGTCTCGGTGGGCGCGATCCGGTCCCGCCAGGACGTGGGCGGTCGGTACCGGGTCGCGGGCATGCCCAGCGGCCCGAACACGCGCCGCGCGAGCCAGCGGTCGAGCGGTTCGCCGGAAACCCGCTCCACTACCTGCGTGAGCACGATCGCGCCGAGATCCGAGTACACGAAGCGCTCGCCGGGCGCGGTGGCGAGCGGTGTCGTGTCCGCGAGGGCGAGGGCCGCGGCACGGGACCCCGCCTCCCGGTAGAGCGGCCGCCAGGCCGGGAGCCCGGAGGAATGCGTGAGCAGGTGCCGCACCGTGACACGCTCCTTGTCGCCCCCGCCCTGGAACTCCGGGAGGTAACGCCGGACGGGCGCGTCGAGCGCCAGCCGTCCCTCATCCACGAGCTGCATGCAGGCGGTCGTCAGCCCCACGACCTTGGTGAGCGACGCGAGGTCGTACAGCGTGCCGGGATCCACCGGGCGCGCGTCGTCGGTGCCGTAGCGACCCACCGCTGCGAGCAGCGCGACTCGCCCATGGCGGCCGACCGCGAGCACGGCTCCAGGAAACGCTCCGCTGTCCACCTGGCCACGCAGGTAGTCGACGACGCCGGCGAGGCGCGTGCTGTCGAACCCGAGCGCGGCGGGCGACGCCGCGGGAACGCCCGCGCTCGCCGGGAAGGGCGCACTCGCGCGGCAGGTGAGGAGGGCGCCCACGAGCGCAGCGAAACCGACCCTCACGGCCGGGCGTCCGGGATGACAACGCCCGCGCCGATGCGATATGCCGGCGGCAGGCTGATCGGCAGCCGCCCGGTGATCGGGACCTTCCCGAGGAGCGCCAGCGCGACGGCGCGCTCCGAGGCGCGCACGCCGCTCCAGGCGATCAGGTACGATTTGACCGTGGGCGCCTGGCTGAGGAGGTAAGGGCTGCCGAGTGACACGACCACGGTGGGGCGGGCCGTGTCCGTGGCCAGCATGAGCTGGGCGAGCGAGTCCGGCAGGGCGATCGTGCCCCGCCCGGAGATGGGCCGGACGTTGGCCGCGAACACCACGGCCGGCGCACGCGCGATCACGGCGCGCGCCGAGTCGTACGACGGCGTTCCGGACATCGGCCACAGGCGGAAGAAGTCGACGGTGTCCCCGCCCTGGCGGAGCAGCTCGAGGATCCGCTGGCCCACGAAGCTGTTGAGCTCGTCCCCGTACGCGACGAGGGCGAAGCGTGAGCGCTTCGCCCGAAGCGCGTGCAGCGGCCCGCCGATGTCCCGCACCAGGGTGAGGGAGCGCACTGCCATGTCGTTGGCCGCGTCCTGGAAGCGTTTGCTCCCCACCACCGGCATGATGGAGTCGAGCGGCGCGAGGCGCCGCTCGAACAGTCCGAGCCGCTGTTTGACCTGGAGCACGCGGCGCACGGAGGCGTCGAGTCGCGCCGCCGTGATCCGGCCGCTCGCGACGGCGGCGGTGAGGGCGCTGGCTGCCGAGTCGGCGTCCGCCGGGATCAAGAGCAGATCCGCGCCTGCGAGAAAGGCGCGCACGGCGGCTTCGCCCGCGCCGTACTTCGATACGATGGCACCCATGTCGAGCGCGTCGGTGACGACGAGGCCCCGAAAGCCGAGAGAGTCGCGCAACAGGCCGGTCAAGACCGCCGCCGAGAGGGTCGCCGGCTCCTCGGGGCCGGTGAGGTCGGGGAGCACGATGTGCGCGCTCATCACGACGTCCGCCCCGGCGGAAATACCGGCACGGAAGGGGGCGAGCTCGAGCGAATCCAGCCGCCCGTAACCCGCGGCGATGCGGGGGAGGCCGATGTGGGAGTCGATCTGGGTGTCGCCGTGACCGGGAAAATGCTTGAGGGTGGCGAGCATCCCATGATCGCGCAGCCCGCGCACGTACTCCGCGACGAGACGCGACACCGCGCGGGGATCTTCGCCGAAGGACCGGGTATTGATGATGGGATTCGCCGGGTTGTTGTTGACGTCGGCGTCGGGCGCGAAATTGACGTGGATGCCCACGGCGCGCCCCTCGGTGGCCGCGGCCGCGCCGATCGTGTAGGCGTCGCCCGGATCCCCCGTGGCCCCGGCCGCCATGATCATCGGGAATGCCGTGGCGCCGACGAGCCGCATCCCGGCGCCCCACTCGAGGTCGGCCGACACGAGCAGTGGCACGCGGGCGCGGCGCTGCAGGGCGTTGAGCTTGGCGGCGACGTCGAAGGGGGAGCCCGCGAACACGACGAGGCCGCCGACCTCGAGCGAATCGACCCACCGCGCCGCCAGCTGGAACAGCGAGTCGTCGAGCGCGGCGTAGGCGCCGGAGAGCCGGGGGACCACGAGCTGGCCGACCTTCTGGCGCGGCGTGAGGGCGCGGAGCAGCGAATCGACCGGGGTAGCGGTCGGGGCCCGAGGGGCCGGCGGAGCTGCCGCCCTCCCGACCGCTTTGGCACCGGCACATCCGAGCACGGCCGAGAGTACCAGGAGCCTATGCGCCCGCATCTTCTCTCGCTATGGGGGTTGCTCGCCTGTGCCGCGCCCGCCGCGGGACAGGTGCGCCCGGGAATCGAGGTCTTGCTGTCCGACTCGGCACACCTCGTCGCCGGCCAGCGGCTGGCCCTGCTCACGAACCAGACCGGCGTCGACCGTGAGGGCCGCCGCGACGTCGACCGCCTGCTCGCCGGCGGTTATCGGCTGACGGTGCTGCTCAGCCCCGAGCACGGGTTCCGCGGCAGAGAGGACCGCCCGGGGCTCCCCGACGCCGTGGACACGGCCACCGGGCTTCCAATTTACAGCCTCTACACCACGCCGCGCCCACCCAATTTCGCGGTCCTGGACAGCGTCGACATCATCGTGATCGACCTGCAGGACGTCGGCGCCCGGTACTACACCTATCCCGCGAGCGCGGTGCTCGTGATGCGCGAAGCCGCGCGCCGCGGCAAGCGGATCGTCGTGGCGGACCGCCCTGACCCGATCGGCGGCGTGGTGCTGCAGGGCAACGTACAGGCCGCGGGCCCGCTCGACGCGGAACGGCTCGACTTCCTGCCGCTGCCGATGCGCCACGGCCTGACGCTCGGCGAGATCCTGCGCCTCGCGAACGAGCGGTACCAGCTCCACGCCGACCTCGTCGTCGTGCCCGCAGCGGGCTGGCGACGCGGTGCGTACTACGACGCCACGGGGCTGCCGTGGGTGAAACCGTCACCCAACATGCCAGACCTCGAAAGCGCGCTCCATTACCCCGGTACCTGTCTGTTCGAGGCGACCAATCTGTCGGTCGGGCGCGGCACCGGGTTCGCATTCCAGGTCGTGGGCGCTCCCTGGCTCGATGCCGACGCGGTGCTGCGCCGCGTCCGGGACGGGAGCCGAGGGACGGGTGAAGGGTTGGCGGGGGTCGAGCTCTTGGCCACGCGATTCACGCCGCGCGCGCCGACCGACGGCAAATACGACGGGGTCGAAATGCCCGGCGTTCGGCTGCACGTGATCGACCGCGGTGGTTACGATCCCACGCGCGTCGCGGTGACGCTGCTCGCGGCGATTCGTGGCGTGCACCCCGACTCGCTGCGGTTTCGCGGCAACCGCTTCGATCGCCTGGCCGGCGGCGCGGAGCTGCGGCAAGCGCTGTTGGCGGGGCGCGCGCCCGCGGCCATCTGGCGCTCGTGGGAGCGGGCGCTCGAGCGGTTCCGGCGCGAGCGGGCCAAGTACTTGCTCTACTAGGAGTTTTGCCGCGACGCGCCCTTCCGCCCCCTGTGGGGCTCCATTACCTTCACCCCGCTATGAACGTGATCCCCCAGGTGGTCCGGGACGGGTTCGTGCGGTTGCTCGCCCCCCTTGTGCAGGTCCTCGTCCGGCTCCACGTCCACCCCAACGTGATCACGACGCTCGGCACCCTGGTCGTTCTGGGCTCCGCGACGGCGTTCGCGGCGGGCTGGGTGCAATGGGGCGGCGTCCTACTGCTGCTCAGTGGAGTGTTCGATCTCTTGGACGGCCGCGTGGCGCGGGAGGGCGGGCGGGAGACCGCGTTCGGGGCGTTCTACGACTCGACGCTCGACCGGGTCGGCGAAGCGGCGCTGTTTACGGGGATCGGCGTGTTCTTCCTGCGAGGCGGCGTGGCGCCCGGTCGGATGGCCGTGGGGGTCGCCCTCTGCTTCGTGGCGCTCACCGCCTCGCTGCTCGTGTCGTACGCCCGCGCGCGGGCCGAAGGGCTCGGCATCGAGTGCCGGGTGGGGATCGCCCAGCGGGCCGAGCGCGTGCTGCTGCTGGGGGCGCCCACCATGGCCCTCGGGGCCGGGAACCAGGGGGCGTTGTTGTTTTGGATCGTTGCCGTGCTCGCGCTCGCCACCACCGTGACGGTGGTGCAGCGCGTCATGCACGTCGCGCGCATGACGGGAGCACGGCCCGCCCTGCGGGCGCACCCCCGCGACACGCTGCCGGGCCACGCCGCCGCGCTGCAATCTCGGAAAGGGATCTGATCGTGCCAAAGCCGGCCGGCCGGGACATCGCCCCTCCGAAGGGGAAGCTGGGCGTCATGCTGGTGGGGCTGGGGGCCGTCTCGACGACCTTCATCGCCGGCGTGGAGAACGTGCGCCGGGGCGGGGGCCTGCCGATCGGGTCGCTGACCCAGATGGGGACGGTTCGGCTCGGGAAGCGCACCGACCGCCGCTCGCCCAAGATCAAGGATTTCGTGCCGCTCGCCGGCGTCGCGGACCTCGTGTTCGCCGCCTGGGACGCGATCCCCGACGACGCCTACACCGCGGCACGGAAGGCGGGCGTGCTCGAGCCGCACCATCTCGAGCCCATCGGGGCGTTCCTGAAGGGGATCAAGCCGCTGCCGGCCGCGTTCGACCAGAACTACGTCAAGCGACTGCACGGCACCAACGTCAAGCGCGCCAAGACCAAGCGCGAGCTGGCGGAGCAGCTGCGCGCCGACATCCGGCACTTCAAGCAGACGGGTGGCGTGGACCGCGTCGTGATGATCTGGGCGGCGTCGACCGAGGTGTTCTTGACGCCCGGGCCGGCGCATCAGAGCGTGGCGGCGCTGGAGCAGGCGATGGAGTGCAACGACCCCGCCATCGCGCCGTCCATGTTGTACGCCTACGCGGCTCTGATGGAGGATGTGCCCTTCGCAAACGGTGCACCCAACCTCACCGTGGACATCCCGGCCCTCGAACGCCTCGCTGAGGAGCGCAAGCTCCCGATCGGCGGCAAAGACTTCAAGACGGGCCAGACGATGATGAAGACCGTGCTGGCGCCGGCGTTCAAGGCGCGAATGCTCGGTCTCGCGGGCTGGTACTCGACCAATATCCTGGGCAACCGCGACGGCGAAGTGCTCGACGACCCGGAGTCGTTCAAGACGAAGGAAGAGTCGAAGCTGGGCGTACTCGAGTACATCCTGCAGCCCGACCAGTACCCTGAGTTGTACGGCAACGTATTTCACAAGGTCCGGATCAACTACTACCCCCCCCGGGGCGACAACAAGGAGGGGTGGGACAACATCGATATCTTCGGGTGGCTCGGCTATCCGATGCAGATCAAGGTTGACTTCCTGTGCCGCGACTCGATCCTCGCGGCCCCGATCGTGCTCGACCTGGCCTTGTTCTTCGACCTGGCGCAGCGCGCGCGGCTTTCCGGCATTCAGGAGTGGCTCTCCTTCTACTTCAAGAGCCCCCAGACCGCTCCCGGCCTCTACCCCGAGCACGACCTGTTCATCCAGCAGACCAAGCTGAAGAACACCCTGCGGTGGCTGATGGGCGAGGAGCAGATCACCCACCTCGGGATCGAGTACTACGAAAAGGCGTGACGCTCGCCCAGTACATCGTCACGGCGGTCGGTCTGGCCGCGATCGCCGGGGTGCTGTGGTACTTCCTGTTCTCGCGTGGGTCGGCTGTGGTCGCGCAGCAGACGGGGGCGGGCGGCGTGCAGGAGGTTCGCATCCTCGTGAAGGGCGGCTACACCCCCGATACCGTCGTCGTCCAGGCGGGGAAGCCCGTCCGGCTGCAGTTCTACCGCGACGAGACCGCCGATTGCTCCGAGCGGGTCGTGTTCGAAGAGCTCGGCATCGACGTGCCGCTCCCCGCTTTCCAGACCACCGCGGTCGAGTTCACGCCGTCCGAGCCCGGCGAATTCCGCTTTCGCTGCGGGATGAACATGCTGAAGGGCCTGCTGGTGGTCGAGCCGGCCACGGCCGACCGCAAGCCGGCCGCGTCGCCGCACAAGTTCCATGAGTAAGGCGCGGATCATCCTCCCCATCGAGGGCATGAGCTGCGCGTCCTGCGCCGCCACGGTGCAGGAGGCGCTCGCGGGGGCGGACGGCGTCGTGGGCGCGACGGTCAACTTCGCCACCGCGAAGGCGGCCGTCGACTACGACGACAGCCAGACGCACGTCGCGGAGCTGATCAGGACCGTCCGCTCGGCGGGCTACAACTGCGGCAAGGCCAGCGTCACCTTCACCGTGGAGCAGCTCCACTACGCGGCGAGCGTGCTGCCGCTCGAGCAGGCGCTGGCCCGCGCCAAGGGCGTGATTCGCGCCGTCGCCAACCAGGCGACCGAGACGGTCACGGTGGACTACGTGCCGGGCGTGACGACGGGCGAGGAGTTGGAGCGCGCCGTGGAGCAGGCGGGCTTCAAGGTCGCGGCCCCGATCGCGGCCGAGGATCCGCTCGAGCGGGAGCGTCTGGCGCGCGCGCAGGAGATCCGGACGCTCACCTGGAAGCTCGTCCTCGCCGGCGTCGCGACCGTCGTCGCGATGGCGGGCGCGATGCTCCTCATGGCCGACCGGCCCATGGACTCGTTCAAGCGCTTTGATCTCCTGGGTCGACTGCTGATGCCGGCGGCGCTCAAGCTGTGGGCGATCGTGTCGGCCCGAACGACGATCGACCTGTTCTGGGTCAAGGTCGCCCTCGCGGTCCTCACGCTGCCGGTCGTGGCGTGGTCGGGGCAGCAGTTCTACAAGGGGACGTGGAGCGGCTTCAAGCACCGCACCGCCGACATGAACACGCTGATCGGGGTCGGCACGGGCGCCGCGTACCTCTACTCCCTGGTCGCGACGTTCGCCCCGGACGTGTTCGCTGCCGCCGGGCTGCAGGCGGACGTGTACTACGAGGCGGTGTCCGCCATCATCGCGCTGATCCTGCTGGGGCGGCTGCTCGAGGCGCGCGCCCGAGGACGCACCTCCGCTGCGATCCGCCACCTCGCCGGACTCCGTGCCAAAGCGGCGCACGTGGTCCGGGAGGGGAGGGAAGTGGCGATTCCCGTGGAAGAAGTCGTGCCCGGGGATCTCGTCATCGTGAAGCCGGGCGAGAAGATCCCGGTGGACGGCGTGGTCACGGAGGGCGCCTCCGCGGTGGACGAGTCGATGCTTACGGGCGAGCCTCTCCCCGTCGCGAAGAAGATCGGCGACGAGGTCATCGGGGCAACGGTCAATCGATCGGGGAGCGTCACCTTCCGCGCCACGCGCGTCGGTAAGGACACGGCGCTCGCCCAGATCGTCCAGCTCGTCGAGGACGCGCAGGCGACGAAGGCGCCCATCCAGCGCCTCGCAGATCAGGTGGCGGGCGTGTTTGTGCCGATCGTGCTGGCCATCGCGATCGCGGCGTTCGTCGTCTGGTTCGACGTCGGGCCACAACCGGCGCTCGTCTTCTCGACGGTCGCGCTCGTGACCGTGCTCATCATCGCGTGCCCGTGCGCCCTGGGCCTCGCCACACCGACCGCGATCCTCGTGGCTACGGGGCGGGCCGCCGAGCACGGCATTTTGATTCGCAGCGGCGAGGCGCTGGAGCGCCTGTCCAAGGTCCGCACGGTGCTGCTCGATAAGACCGGCACGATCACCGAGGGAAAGCCCACGGTCACGCACATCGTCACGGCGAAACGGCCCGACGGTACGTCGCTCTCCCCGGCCGAGGTGCTCAAGTGGGCGGCGTCGGTGGAGCACCGCTCCGAGCACCCGCTGGCCGACGCGATCGTCCGGGCGGCGCACGAAAAGGCCGTGGACATCCTACTCGTGGACAAGTTCGCGGCGATGGAGGGGCGCGGCGTGCGCGGGACCGTCGAGCGCCGCATCATCGAGGTCATCTCGCTGCGCCACGCCCGCGAGCGCAGCCTCGAGCTGGGCACCCTGGGGCAGGACGCGGACCGGCTGGCGCGGGAGGGCCGCTCCCCCGTCATCGTCGTGGTGAACAATACCGTCTATGCCGTGATCGCCATCTCCGACCCGATCAAGCCGACCGCCAAGGCGGCGATCGCCCATCTCCGCAAGATGGGCATCAAGGTGATGATGGTCTCGGGGGACTCGAAGAAGGGGGCTGCGGCCGTGGCCAAGGAGGTCGGCATTGACGAGGTCGTGGCGGAGGTGCTGCCGTCGCAAAAGGCCGACTTCGTGAAAAAGCTGCAGAGGCAGGGCCGGAACGTCGCGATGGTCGGGGACGGCCTCAACGACGCGCCGGCGCTCGCCCAGGCGGACGTGGGGATTGCGATCGGCACCGGCACGGACGTGGCGATGGAGGCGTCCGACGTGACCCTGATCCGCGGTGACCTGCGGGGTGTCGTCACGGCCCTCCAGCTCTCCAAGCGCGCCCTCCGCACCATTCGGGAGAACCTCGTGTGGGCGTTCATCTACAACGTGGTGGGCATCCCGATCGCCGCGGGGGCCCTGTACCCGTTCTTCGGCGTGCTGCTGTCACCGGTCCTAGCGAGCGCCGCGATGGCGTGGTCGAGCCTGAGCGTCGTGCTGAACAGCCTCACCCTGCGACGCTTCAAGCCGGCGTGGGCGACATGAAGTACTTCCACCGTACGAGCCTCGGTCCCGAGCGGGTGCTCGAGTCCGCGAAGGCCTTCTTCGGATCGCGGATGGCGCCTGCGGAGGAGTCGGCGCGCCGGCGCGCGTACGCGGGAGCGCTCGGCAAAGTCACGATCGCCGCGCGGGCGGAGGGTGGGCACTATACGTTGGTGGAAGTCAGCACGGACCAGGTCGGCGAATCGGAGCTCGACAAGCTGGCGAAGCGGTTCCTCGCCGAGGTGCACCAGCGGGTGGAGCCGACGCACCAGGTGCGCGGCGCCTACTAACCCGCCAGCTTCGCCCCGTACCCGGCCCGCTCGACCGCGTGGATCAGCTGGTCGACCGTCGTGGCGTCGTCGTCGAAGTCCACTTCCGCTTCACCGTCGGGGAGATCCACCACCGCGGTAAACACGCCCGCCATTCCGCGCAGCGCCTGCTCGACCTTCGCCTGGCAGTGCCCGCAGGTCATGCCCGTGACGCGCAGCTTCAGGGTTGCCATCGAGCCTCCAACAAGGCAAGTTTCACGCCCACTACAATTTACGTCATGGCGTCCCGCAGCGCTCCTACCACCCAGTCGCCCCCCATCCCGGCGGGGCTGAGCCGCGACCAGCTGCTCCAAATCTACCGCTACCTGCGGCTCACGCGGACGCTGGAGGAGCGGCTCACCGCCCTGTACCGCCAGACCAAGGTCGTGGGCGGGCTGTTTCGCTCGCTGGGGCAGGAGGGCGAGTCGGTGGGCTCGGCCTTCGCCCTGGAGCGCGGCCAGCACCGCGACTTCCTCTCCCCGTTGACTCGCAATCTCGGCGCGATGCTGGTGATGGGCGTGGAGCCGGTCCAGATCCTGCGACAGTACATGGCCAAGGCCGGGTCGCCCACGCAGGGCCGCGAGATGAACATCCACTTCGGCGACCTGGAGCGCGGCTACCTGGGGCAGATCTCCCATCTCGGGGACATGATCCCCGTGATGGCCGGCATCACGCTCACTTTCAAGATGCGGGGGGAGCCCCGCGTGGGGCTCGTCTACATCGGGGACGGCGGAATGTCCACGGGCGCCTTCCACGAGGGAATCAACTTCGCCGCCGTGCAGCGGCTCCCCCTTGTCGTGATCGGCGAGTACAACCACTGGGCCTACTCCACACCGCCGGCGAGGCAGTTCGCGGTGACCCGGCTTGCCGACCGGGTGAAGGGTTACGGCATTCCTGCGATCACGGTCGACGGCAACGACGTGCTGGCCGTGTACGAGGCGACGAAGTACGCGGTGGAGCGCGCGCGGGGCGGCAAGGGGGTGCACTTCATCGAGGTGACGACGTACCGGCGCAAGGGGCACGCCGAGCACGACGACCAGCACTATGTGCCGAAGGAGGAGCTCGAGCGCTGGGCCCGCGAGAACGACCCCATCGACCGCTACGTGAAGCGTCTGGTGGACAGCGGCTGGGCGGACGACGCGGACCTGAAGGACATCGACGAGCGGGTTGGCGTCGAGATCGACGAGTCGACGGACGCCTGCGAGGGCGAGCCGCTCCCCGCGCCCGACTCGAGCCTGACGGCCGTGTACGCGAGGCCGGGCGCGGCCCCGCGGCTCTGGTTCCGGGACCTGTGATGGCCGACGTCACCTACCTCGAGGCGTTGCGCCAGGGGCTGTGGGAGGAGATGGAGCGCGACGATCGCGTCTTCATCCTGGGGGAGGACGTGGGGATCTACGGCGGAGCGTTCAAGGTCACGGAGGGCTTCGTCAAGCGGTTCGGAGAGGCGCGCGTGATCGACACGCCCATCTCCGAGGCGGCGATCGTGGGAGCGGCGGCCGGGGCGGCGCACATGGGGATGCGCCCCGTCGCGGAGATGCAATTCATCGACTTCATTTCGTGCGCCTACGACATGCTCACGAACTACGTCGCGACTGCGCGTTACCGCGCGGGTCTTCCGACGCCGCTCGTGGTGCGGGGGCCGTGCGGCGGGTACGTGCGCGGCGGGCCGTTCCATTCCCAGAACGTCGAGGCCGCCTTCTTCCACACTCCGGGCCTGAAGATCGTGTATCCCGCGACCGCGCGCGACGCGAAGGGGCTGATCAAGGCCTCGATCCGCGACGACGACCCCGTCATCTACCTCGAGCACAAGTGGCTGTACCGGCGCATCAAGGAGCAGCTCCCCGAGGGCGAGGAGGTGGTGACGCCGATCGGGGAAGCGCGGCTGGCGCGCGAGGGAGGGGACCTCTCGATCATCAGCTACGGCGCGACGTTGTGGAAGTCGCTCGAGGCGGCGGAGCAACTGGCGCGCGACGACGGCCTCGCGGTGGAGGTGCTGGACCTCCGCACGCTGCTGCCGCTCGACGACGCGGCGATCATGCGGACCGTGAAGCACACCAACAAGGTGCTCATCGTGCACGAGGATACCCGCACGGGCGGTCTCGCGGGCGAGATCGCGGCCCGCATCAACGAGCAGGCGTTCGAGTGGCTGGACGGGCCGATCATGCGCGTGACCGCGCATGACGTGCCGCTGCCCTACGCGCCGACATTGGAGGACTTTGTGCTGCCGCAGACCGAAGACATCGTTAAGGCGGCAAGATGGCTTGCGGCTTATTGAGACATCAGACGTCAGACATCAGTGCTGACGTCTGATGTCTGACGTCTGACGTCTCAAGGAGAGCTATGGCCCGCATCGACGTGCTCATGCCCCAAATGGGCGAATCGATCGCCGAAGGCACCGTGAGCAAGTGGCTCAAGAAGATCGGCGACCAGGTGAAGCGCGACGAGCCGCTGTTCGAGATCTCGACCGACAAAGTCGACGCCGAGATCCCGGCGCCGGCGGCGGGCGTGCTGGCGGAGATCAAGGTGCAAGAGGGCCAGACGGTTCCGGTGCAAACGCTCGTGGCGGTGATCGACACGGAAAAGGGCGCCGTTGCGACGCCCCCCGCCCCCCCCGCGCCGCCGGCACCCAGGCCGGAGCCGCCAAAGCCCACGCCGCCGCCGGCTGTCGCGACCGCCGCTCCTTCGGCCCCCCCCGCCCCCGCTCCCGCCCGCCCCGGTCCGACTCCTGCCGTCTCCGTTCCCAAGGGTGATGGCGGCGCTGAGACCGCCGAGGACCGGCTCCGCAAGCGATCCACGCCCCTCGTTCGCAAGATCGCGGCCGAGCATCACGTCGACATCTCGACGATCCCCGGGACCGGCTTCGCCGGCCGGGTGACGAAGCAGGACATCCTCGGCTTCCTCGAGCGCGGGGCGGTGGCGCCGCGGCTTGCGGGCGCCGCGCCCGTCGGCCCGATCGAGCACCCTGTGGTCGAGGCGTGGCCCGGCGATCGCGTCGAGCCGTTCTCCAAGATCCGCAAGATCACGGCCGACCACATGATCATGTCGCGCCGCGTGTCGGCCCACGTGACGAGCTTCTTCGAGGTGGATTACACGCAGATCGCCGAGCTGCGGCGGCGGCACAAGCAGGCCTACGCCGAGCGTGGTGCGAACCTCACCTACCTCGCCTTCATCGCCAAGGCGTGCGCCGAGACCCTGCGCCAGCATCCTGTGGTCAACGCCGCCGTCTCGGGCGACACCATCATCTACCGGCGCGACATCAACGTCGGCATCGCGGTGGCGCTGGAATGGGGCCTCATCGTGCCCGTGATCAAGCACGCCGACGAGCTGTCGCTCATGGGGATGGCGCGCGCCATCAGCGATCTCGGCGAGCGCGCCCGGGCGAAGAAGCTGTCTCCCGACGAGATCCAGCGTGGCACGTTCACCATCACCAACCCCGGGGTGTTCGGCTCGTACGCGGGCGCGCCGATCATCAACCAGCCACAGGTCGCTATCCTCGGCGTGGGCGCGATCGAGAAGCGGCCCAAGGTGGTGACGCTGCCCGACGGCTCGGACGGGCTCGCGGTCCGCACGCTCGGCATGGTGTCGATGTCCTACGATCACCGTGTCGTGGACGGCGCCGACGCCGACCGATTCCTCGCCGACGTGAAGGCAATGTTGCAGGGCTTCCCGGAAGGAGCGGTATAGCGATGCCGAAGGTCCTCACTGCCGCGCGCGTCCGCATCGCGGCGCCGAACGAGGCCGATTACCTCGCCACGCTGCGCGAGCTCTGTCAGTTCGCCGACGCCCGGAGCCAGCGCATCTGGCTGTTCCGCAACGCCAAGGACCCGCAGCTCTTCATCGAGTTCTCGGAGAGCCCCACCGAGATGTCGCACCGCGCGCAGGCGTCGCGGCTTCCCGAGGAGATCAAGCTGGAGAGGCGGCTCCAGGCGCTGGGCACCTACGCACCGGACGCATGGGAGCTGTGGACCGAGGTGCCGCTCACGGCCGCGGCCGAGGCGTAGGGCGCGTGGCGCGGCGCACGATCGTGGTGGACGGGCAGACCTGGGAGGTGTACCCCTCCGGGCGCGTCACGGTCTACGATAAGGACGAGTTCGGGCTCATGTTCCAGCTGGGCACGGGGGCCGAGCGCAAGCGCCGCTTCACGCGCTACGCGCCCCTGGGGAGTCGCCGGCCGGACGCCGCGCTGGCCGAGCTCTCGTCTGCCCAGCTGATCGAGCTGTTTCGCCACTCGCAGCCCGCCTGGACCGCGCCGGAGGCCGCCTACGGCGCGCGTTGACCTCCATTGCCACTCCACCGCGTCGGACGGGGAGTTCGCCCCGGCCGTCGTGGTGCGGCGCGCGCGCGAGGCCGGCCTCGCGGCGATCGCGCTGACCGATCACGACACCACGGCGGGGGTCGGGGAGGCGGTGCGCGCGGGCAGCGACCTGGGAGTGCGGGTGGTGTGTGGCTGCGAGTTCAGCGTGAAGGCGCCCTGGGGCGAGCTGCACCTGCTCGGCTACTTCCTCGACCCCGACCACGCCGGGCTGCAGGAATTCCTCGCCGGCACACGTGCGGCCCGCCGCCGCCGCGCCGCGGAGATGGTCACCCGACTGCGGCAGCTCGGAGTTGGCATCGAGCTGGGCCAGGTTGAGAGCGCGGCGAACGGCGGTGCGCTGGGGCGACCGCACGTGGCCCGCGTGCTGGTCGAGCGCGGCGTGAGCGCCGACATCGGCGAGGCGTTCGACCGCTACCTCGGCCGCGGACGCCCCGGCTACGTGGAGAAACCGCTCCCCACGCTGCACCAAGTGACGGAGCTCGTGCACGCGGTCGGCGGCCTCGCCGTGGCGGCGCACCTCGGCACCCACGGCAGCGAGGGGCAGATCCGGGTCTTCAAGCAGCAGGGCCTGGACGGGCTCGAAGTCCGCCATCCGAGTCACCCGCCCGCGCTGGAGGCCCGGCTCACGCGCATGGCCGAGCGGCTCGACCTCGCGATCAGCGGTGGCTCCGACTGGCACGGCGACATCGAGCTCGGAGAAGCGCACGCCGCGCTCGGCGGGTTGGACGTTCCCCTGGAGTGGCTGGAGCAACTGGAGCAGCGGGCAAACTCGAGGAAGCCATGAACGAACCGCTCGCAGTCGGCAGCAAGGCGCCCCCGTTCACCGCGCAGGCGTCGGATGGCAAGACGTATTCCTTGGCCGAGGTGCTCAAGCAGCGCCACGTCGCGCTGGTGTTCTACCCGGGGAACAACACCCCCGGCTGAAACCGCCAGCTCTCCGCCGTGCGCGATGAGATCGCCAAATTCGAGCAACGCGCCATCCAGCCCTTCGGTGTCAATCCGGCGGGCGTGGACAGCCACCACAGCTACGTGACGAAGATGGGGTTCAACTTCCCGCTCCTATCGGACCCCGAGCGGGCGATCGCCCGCGCCTACGCGGCACTGAAGGACGACGGACACGGCATCGCCCGCACGGTGTACGTCGTGCGCCGGGACGGGAGGATTGCCTTCGCCCAGCGCGGGGCCCCGCCGGTGGACGAGATCGTCGCGGCCGTCGACGGAGGCGGCCGTGCCTGACCTGCACGGCAAGGTCGCGCTCATCACGGGCGTCGGCCGCGTGGGGCAGATCGGTCACGCCGTCGCCAAGGGATTCGCCGAGGCCGGGGCGACGCTCGTGCTCGCGGACGTCAACGCGGTCGGGCTGGCGGACCGGGTGCGGGAATTCAAGGCCGGCGGTCACCGCGTCGCCTCGTCGGCCGGCGATCTCACCACGCCCGCCGCCGCGCGGGCCGCGGTGGCTGTCGCGCGGCAGCAGTTCGGCGGGCTCGACATCGTCGTGAACGTCGCGGGGGGCCTCGTGAACTACGGGCCGGCGCTCGAGCTCACGCCCGAGCAGCTCGAGAAGGAGCTCGCCGTCAACGTCAAGACGACGTTCTACGTCTCCCAGGCCGCCGTGCCGGCGCTGCTGGAGCGGGGCGGTGGCGCCATCGTCAACTTCGCATCGGTGGCTGTCCTGAAGCCGCAGAGCCAGATGGCGTCCTACATCGCGGCGAAGTCCGCCGTGGCGGGACTCACGCGCGCGTTCGCGCGCGAGTTCCGCGACCAGGGCGTGCGGGTCAATGCGGTGGCGCCGGGGACCATGAAGACCGCGGACAACCTGGCGCAGATGAAGGATGCCAAAGTACGCTGGGTGGAGCTCGACCAGCTCGTCACCGCCGTGCTGTTTCTCGCGAGCGACGACGCGCAGGCCGTCACGGGCGAGATCTTGCCCGTCGCGGGCGACGTCTAGCGTGGAGCTCGGCGGCCGGCGGGCGCTCGTCACGGGAGCCGGCCGGCGTGTGGGGCAGGCGATCGCCGTCGGCCTGGCACGCGCCGGCTGCGACGTGGCGGTGCACTATCACGGCTCCGCCGCTGGAGCCGGGGAGACCGTCGAACGGATTCGGGCGGCCGGCCGCAGGGCGGAGCTCGTGCGGGCGGACCTGCGCGACGCCGCCGTCGCGCGCGCGCTGCCCGACCAGGCGGCCCGCGCGCTCGGTGGCCTCGACATCCTCGTCAACTCGGCGGGGGTGATGCGGGAGCAGCGCGTCGAGGACGTCACCCCGCAGGGCTGGGACGAGACGCTCGATCTCAACCTCCGGGCGTATTTCTTCGTGGCCCAGGGCGCCATTCCGCATCTGCGACGGACCAAGGGCCGGATCGTGAACCTCGCCGACGAGGCGGCGTTCGAAGTCTGGCCCGGCTACGTGCCCCACTGCGTCAGCAAGGCGGGCGTCGTCATGCTGACGAAAGGGCTCGCGCGGGTGCTCGCGCCCGACATCACGGTCAACGCCGTGGCGCCGGGCGCCGTGCTGCCTCCCGACGCCTGGGACGATGCGGCGCGCCAACGGCTCGCGCGCACCACGCCGCTCCAGCGCCTCGGCAGCCCCGACGACGTCGTGCGGGCGGTGCGCTATCTGCTCGAGGGCGGTGACTACGTGACGGGCACGACGGTCGTGGTCGATGGAGGACGGCTGATCCGATGAGCGACGTGGTCGCGATGCGGGACGTGATCGTCATCGGAGGCGGGTGCTACGGCACGTTCTACGCGGGCCAGCTGGCGAAGGCGAAGGCCAAGGGCAAAGCGCGGTTCCGCCGCGTGGTCGTCGTGGACCGCGCCGCCACCTGCCGCGCACGCGGCGAGCTCGGGGAGGCCCCCGATCGCGCGTTCGCCGTGGAGGAGTGGGGTGCGTTCTTCGACCGGTTCCTCGCCGGAGTCCACACGCCGCCGCCGGGGGAGCCCGAGGACTACATCGTGCCGTCGCCGCTCATGCCGCACCTCATGTTCGAGTGGGTGCTGCGGCGCGCCCGCCGGCGTTGGCCGGGGCGGTCGGTCGAGATCGCCCCGGTGCCGGGTGAGCCGGGAACGCCCTACGACCGCACGGCGCTCGACCACACGCGCTACGTCTCCTTCGCCGACTGGCTCTGCCCCACGCACTGCGTCGAGCCCGCCATCTGTCCGGCGATCGGCGCCCCGCGGACCTGGGAAATGGGCGAGGCGATCGCCGCCCTGGCGGGACGGCTGCGTGCCCTGGGGCGGCCGGTGTTCGGGCCGGCGCTGTTCGTGTGCCGGCATCACGTGTTCGGCGTGGGGACGTTCGCCGTCGCCGCCGTGCTCGAGGGTGATCGCATCGTGGCGCGCGCGGGCGCGGGCGCGGAGCCGGCCGAGGTGCTCGTGGGGACCATCAGCTCGTGTCACGGAGCGGTGAACCTCCTTCGGATAGGCGCTTTCAGCCGTCAGCCGTCAGCTGTCAGCGCCGGCTGATGGCTGAAAGCTGATGGCGCAGTTTTGAAGCCCGACGAGCGTCGAGCGCACCTGATCCGCGCGCGCGAGCTATTCAACGCGGGCGATTACTGGGCCGCCCACGAAGCCCTGGAAACCGTCTGGCGTTCTATTATTAGCGACGACGCGGCATCGGTGTGGCAGGGCCTGATCCAGGCGGCGGCGGCGCTGCTGCACCTGCAGCGCGGCAACCGGCACGGCGTGACGGTGGTGGGCAGGGGAGCGGTCGACAAGCTCAGGGGACCGCAGCGTCCGGACGTGGAATTCGAAACCGTGCAGTTCGGCGCGCATCTTGCGCGGGCCCTGGCGGGGGAGGGTGATCCTCCGCGATTGGAATTCCGGAGCGATGCCTGAGACTGCAAGCAACGGCTACGACCTGATCATCGTGGGCGCCGGCCCCGCCGGACTCACCGCCGCCATGTACGCTGGCCGCGGCATGCTGCAGGCCGTCACGATCGAGCGTGGCGCACCTGGTGGTGAGCTCCTCAACACCGACCTGATCGAGGACTACCCCGGATTCGAGAGCGTCAAGGGGTGGGAGCTCGCGCAGAAGATGCACGATCATGCCAAGAAATTCGGGGCGGAGATCGTCACCGATATGGTGGAGAGCGTGCGCAAGGGTGAGGACGGCGTATTCGAGGTACGCACCGCCCGCGGCCGGGTGTACCGCGCCCCGACGGTGATCCTCACGGCCGGCGGCACGCCGGTGAAGCTTGGCGTGCCGGGGGAGAAGGAGCATGCGGGGAAGGGCGTGTCGTACTGCGCGGTGTGCGACGGCGCGTTCTTCAAGGGCGAGGTGCTCGCCGTGATCGGGGGGGGCGACGCGGCGGTCGAGGAGGCGGACTATCTCACCCGCTACGCCCGCAAGGTGTACATCGTGCACCGGCGCGACGAGTTCCGGGCCTCGAAGATCCTGCAGGAGCGGGCCTTCGCGAATCCGAAGATCGAGGTGATCTGGAACAAGAAGGTGGTGGAGATCAAGGGGAATGAGAGAGGCACCGACCACCTCGTGCTGGAAGACACGGTCACGGGCCAGCGCTCCACGCTCAAGGTCGGCGGCGTGTTCGTGTTCATCGGCTTCCGGCCCAACACCGACCTCGTCCACGGCCACGTGGAGCACGACGCCGGTGGCTATTTCGTGACGGACGACCGCATGATGACCTCGCTCCCCGGGCTGTTCGCCGCGGGTGACGTGCGGAGCCAGCTCACCCGCCAGATCACGACCGCCGTGGGCGACGCCACCACGGCCGCGATCGCGGTCGAGAAGTACCTCGCCGCGCTGCGGGAGAAAGAACGCGCGTCGATCGCGTCGTGAAGGTCATTCCGATCCCCAACGGCCAGTTCGCCGAGAACTGCTACGTCGTCGTGGACGAGGCGCGCCGCGCCTGCGCGATCGTCGACCCCGGGGAGGAGGCGGAACTCATCACCCACAGGGTCGCGGTGCTGGACGTCACGCCGGTCGCGATCTGGCTCACGCACGCGCACCTGGACCACGTGATGGGGGTGGCGCGTCTCAAGCGGGAGACCGGGGCGCCCGTGTGTCTGCACCCGGCGGACCGGGAGCTGTACGACCACGCGGTGCAACAGGGCCTCGCGTTCGGAATTCCGGTGGAGCCGCCGCCGCCCCCCGATCGCCCGTTCACCCACGGGGAGGTGGTACGGGTAGGGGATTGCGTGTTCACGGTGCGCCACGCCCCGGGCCATTCCCCCGGGAGCGTGTGCCTCGTGGGGGATGGCGTCGTGTTCACCGGCGACGTGCTGTTCGCCGGGTCCGTCGGCCGTACCGACCTTCCCGGCGGCGACTTCGAGACGCTCAGAAAGAGCATCGAGCGGGAGTTGCTCGTGCTGCCGGATTCGACCATCGTGTACAGCGGCCATGGACCCGAAACCACGATCGGACAAGAGCGGCGCGCCAACCCCTTCCTCACGGGCGTCTACCCGCTCGCCTGAGTCGGAGCGGCCGACCTGTCTGCGGTGCGGCGCGGAAGTCCTCCCCAAGCCGTGGGGCTGCAAGCAGCCCTGCGGCAACTGCGGCTTCACCTACCCACTCGGCGACTGCTCTGATTAGAAGCCACGCCGTCGCGCTCGTCCTCTTGGCCCTCGACTGTCTCGTCCGTGCCTGGCGCATTCAGCTGGCGGTGTGGACGGCGGGGGGACGGCTGTCGTTCGGCGACGCGCTGCGCCTGAACCTGTACGGGGAAGCGGCGTCACAGCTCACGCCGAATCGCCTGGGCGGCGAGCCGGCGCGGTTCCTCGGGCTCAACGAAGCGCGCCTCCGGCCCGTGACGGGGCTCGTGGCGATCGGCGTCGAGGTGGCCGGCGAATGGCCGGTCTTCGTGCTCTTGGGCGGGGCGCTGTTCGTTCACTACGTGCCCGATTGGCACGACGCCGCCCGGGTGTGGCTGCACCGGCACCGCGCCGGCGAGCTCGTCACGGTCGAGCTGATCGCGCTCGCCGTCCTGCTCCTGATCTACTTGCTGCAGCGCCTGGTACGCTCGGGCACGATCCCCCACCGGGTGCGTCGCCAGTGGCGCGTTGCATTGGCCCACGTGCGGCGCGCACCCTGGTGGGTGCTGGGAGTGATGGCCGTCCTCACCGTGGTGAGTCTCGCGAGCCGGGCCCTGATCCTGCCGGCCCTCGCCTGGGGCGTCGCGGTGGCCCCACCATTCGCGGTCATGTTCTTCGGCGCCCTCGCGCTGCTGCACGCGCCGGTCGTCGTCCCGCTGCCCGCTGGAGGCGGGGGCGTAGACGTCGCGTTCGTCGCGGGATTCGCCGGAGACTTCGGCTCGCAGCAGGTGTCGATGCTGCTGCTGTGGCGCTTCTACACCGTGGTGGTGCTGACAGGGCTAGGCGTGTACGCGATGATTCGGAGTCTCGGCTACCACGCCGCCACGGAGCTGTTCAAGATCGGGTGGCGCAAGGCCGCACGCACGGACGCTGACTTGCACGGGCGCGCCGGAGAAGAAAGCACTCTATGAGCGAGCCACGCATCACGCCCCTCACTCCGCAGCAGGCCGCGCCCGAGGTGCGGCCGATCTTCGAGACGTACCTGCGGGAGCGCGGCAACGTCCCCAACATGTTCCGCACCGTCGCGCTCCGCCCGTCGCACCTCAGGACCATGATTGCACACTTCCGCACGGTGATGAACGAGGGCACCGTGCCGCCACTCCTGAAGGAGCTCCTGTGGGTGCGCATCTCCCATCTCAACCATTGCCGCTACTGACTCAATTCCCACACTGTCTTGGCAAGACAGAAGGGAGCTGCTGAGGACCTGGTCGAGGCCGTGCAGGAGCGTGGTCCTCGCTCGGCCATCGAGCGGCTCGAGGCCGGGTGGCGGGTGGCGCTGGAGTACGCCGACGTGCTCCACGGCACGGGGCACGACGTCACGGACGTGCTGTACGGCCGCCTCGCGGCCGCATGGGATCCGGGGCAGATCGTGGAGATCACCTTGGTAATCGGGATGACGGAGTACTTCAATCGGTTCAACGATGCACTCAGGGTGGAACCGACCAAGTGACTAGGCGTCTTCCCTGGCGTCTATCCGTCTAACTGCCTGGCGCTGGCGCGATAACGACGAGCACGACGGTTCGCTGCAGCGCCCGATCGATACCATGCGGGACACCGTCCGGCGCCAGCACTAGGTCGCCCGGGCCGGCGTCGCTTGTCCGATCGCCCACGCTGAATCTCGCCTTTCCACTGACAACTAAATAGAATTTGTCGGCGCCCGCGTGCGTGTGGATCGGTTGCGACTGGCCGGGCTCGAAACAGTTGAGTCCCACGAGCAGGCGCGGCGAGCGGAAGCAGTCGCGTTTCGTCATCTTGTCCGGCGCGAATGCGGCGCGGGACGGCAGGTGCTGAATGAGATCGGTGAGCTCCATGGGCGATTCCTGGCTCGAGACCGATGGTGTCCGCAGCGAACGGACGGAGGCGATGAGCGCAACTCGCATCGAGCGCGATCCCCTGGGCGAGCTGCCCGTGCCGGCGGAGGCGCTGTACGGCGTCCAGACGGAGCGCGCCCGCCACAACTTCCCCATCTCCCATCTCGCCCCGCTCGCCCCGTTCGTCGACGCCGTGATCCGGATCAAGCAAGCGGCCGCCCTCACGCACCGGGAGACCGGGCGTCTCGAGCCCCGGCTCGCCGACGCCATCGTCCGCGCCGCCGACGAGGTCCTCGGAGGGGCGCACCGCGAGCACTTCGTCGTGGACCCGTATCAGGCCGGAGCGGGGACCTCCCACAACATGAACTGTAACGAGGTGCTGGCCAACCGCGCGAACGAGATCCTCGGCGGCAAACGCGGCGAGTACCGACCCGTGGATCCCAATGACCACGTCAACATGGCGCAGTCCACGAACGACGTGATCCCGACGGCGATCCGGCTGGCCGCGCTGGCGCAGCTGCCGGCCCTGCTCGACGCGCTGGACCGGCTGGCACGGGCCTTTCTGGCCAAGGGCAAGGCGTTCGACGGCATCCTCAAGTCCGGTCGCACCCACCTCCAGGACGCGACGCCGATCCGCCTCGGCCAGGAGTTCGCGGCGTACGGACGGACGGTCGAACGCAACCGCGATCGGATCGCGACGGCCGCCGACGCGCTGCGCGACCTGGGGATCGGCGGTAGCGCCGTGGGCACCGGGCTGAACGTGGAGCCCCACTATCCCCGGCTGATGGTGAAGCACCTGAAGGAGCTGACGGGCCTCGAGCTGCGAGAGGGGCAGGACCGGGTTCAGTTGATGCAGTCGCTGGGTGACGCGACGGCCTTCAGCGGCGTGCTCCGGACCTACGCCGTGGACTTGGGAAAGATCGCGAGCGACCTCCGGCTGCTCGCCTCCGGCCCGCGCACGGGCCTCGCGGAGATCCTGCTCCCGGCCGTCCAGCCCGGCTCGAGCATCATGCCGGGGAAGGTGAACCCGTCGGTCGCCGAGATGGTGAACATGGTCTGCTACCAGGCGATCGGGAACGACGTCACGATCGCGGCGGCGGCGGAGGCGGGGCAGCTCGAGCTGAACGTGATGATGCCCGTGATCGCGCACAACCTGCTCTTCACGATGCTGATCCTCACGAACGCGAGCCGGATCTTTGCGGAGCGCTGCGTGGAGGGGATCGAGGCCGATCGCGCGATGTGCGAGCACTGGCTGGAGCGGAGCCCGGCCATCGTCACGGCGCTGGCGCCGCGCATCGGCTACGCCGCCGCGGCGCAGCTCGCCAAGGAGGCGGTGGCGAGGAACCTCACCGTCCGGCAGCTCGTGCGCGACAAGGGCTTGCTCAGTGACGCAGAGCTCGACCGCGTGCTCGACCTGCGGGCGATGACCGAGCCGGGCGTGCCGGGGGAGGCGAAGCCGGGCAGGAAGAGGAAGCAGTAGCCGGGAGACGGGCGGTCTGCTGTGCACACTCTCAGGAGGGGGCACGTATGAGTTGGATCGTCGCGGGGTTGATCGCAGGCGTCGGCGCATTCTTCTCCGATTTCGTCATGTGGGGAAAGGTCTTCACTGGTCCGGAAATGCGCGCGTTCGGAACGATGCCGCCCACGCCCCAGGAAGGAAAAAAAATGATGGCGGCGAACATGCCCAAGGCGGCTGCGCTGGCGCTGGTCTTCGGCTTGCTGCTCGCAGCTTCCTATCAACGGCTCAAGGGCGCACTCTGGGTGCAGGGTGGCGGGCCGCTGGCCGGGATGGAGTTCGCGACCCTCCTTTGGTTGTGCACGATCGCGTTGTCCACGATCGGCAGCGGCGTGTGGTATGACAAAGTTCGACCGTTGCTCAAGGCGACGTTCTGGTCGTGGCTCGTCCGGATGAACGTCGCCGGGCTGCTGGTAGGGTTCTTCGTGAAGTGACGTCTCCCGGGGCGGGAGACCGTGACGCCAGTCACGGCCTCCCACCTCTCCCCGGGTGTACCAATTCGCGCATGTCCAGGACGATCCTGCTCGTCGCCGCGCTCACGCTCGCGAGCGCTTTGCCCCTGCACGCCCAGCGGCGGTTCCGCGTCGGACCGGCCATCTCGTCGATCTCGCTCGAGGACCTATCGGGGGCCGGCCACGGCTTCACCGGATACGGTGGCGCCGTCGCCTTGATCACCGGTGACGACGGCGAGAGTGGGCTCTCGGTCGCTCGCTACGGCGAACTCGGGACCGACGGCCGCGTGCGCCGGCTCACCCTGTACGCGCTCGACTCCTACTACTACCCCGTCGGCACGCGCGGCATCGCGCCCTTCGCCGCCACGGAGCTCGGGCTCGCGCGCGTCACCGAGTCGGCGTCGTTGTGTCTCCTCCTCTCTTGCACGGACACGGTCTCGACGTCGAGCCAGGTCGGGCTCGCCTTCGGGCTGGGCGTCCGTATCAACGCGGGCAACGATGCGGCGGCGGTCATCGAGGGCCGGTTCCTCCAGGTGCCGGAGAGCCAGATCCAAGCGCTCGAAGCGCGCGCCAACGTGTCGATCGCGCTCGGGAGCCCACGCACGGGTCAGTTCACCGCTGGCACGCTCGGCCCGGCCGCGAGCTATCTCGTCCCCCTGTCCGGGCCGCTCCGGGCCCTCAGCCCCTTCGTGGGCGTCCGCTTCCGGCGCGACACCAAGAAGCTATCGAGCAGCGTGGGGCTCGAGATCGACTTCGCGCCCATGAAGGTCACCGGCAGTTGCACCGACCCGGGGTGCCGGCCCGCCGCCATCCTGTTCGCGCCGGGCTACGAAGCCGGGGTCCGGCCTCCCTGGGGGCGGGTCTACGGCGAGGTGGGCTTCCTGCTCGCCGGCTTCTACACCCAGGGCCCGGACCGCGGCATCGCTCAGGGGCTGCACGGCGGGCTGGGGTGCGACCTCGCGAGTGGCCCGACGATCTGGAACTTCAACGCCCGCCTGCTGTGGCTGCAGCGCAAGTCGGGGGAAAACGTGTTCGGCGTGCAGGTGGGGGCAAGCCTGAGCCCGAAGCTGGGGCGGTAACCGGCGGTAGGAGCGGTTCCGAGCACCCCTACCGCCCCTTACCGCCCGGGGTGGGGTTGGGTTGTGCGGGGCTACCGCCGTATATTTCTTCTCATGCGCGTTACCACCTGGGCCGAATATGGTCTGATCGTTTCCCTGAACCTCGCCAAGCGGGCGGGGCAGGGGCCGGTGGCGGCGCGCGAACTCGCCGAGCAGGAACGTCTCCCCCACGACTACGTCGAGCAGATCCTCCTCCGCCTGCGGCGCGCCGGACTGGTGGACTCGGTGCGCGGCGCCAAGGGCGGCTACCACCTCGCGCGTGAGCCGCAGGCCATCACCGTCAAGGATGTGATGGAGGCCTCCGAGCACGTCACGTTCGAGGTCAACTGTGATCTGCATCCGGTCGACCCGCATCGATGTAGCCCGGAGGCGTCGTGTAGCATCAGGCCGGTGTGGCGAATGTTGGAGCGACGCATCAACGACTTGCTGGCCAGCATTTCGCTCGCCGACCTGCAACGCGACGAATCCGACGTCCTCTACCAAATCGCCGGGGCCCTGGCCGGGAACTAAGTCCGGCACCCCCACTGTTTTTTTTGGACGCATACCCGACACTCGATGTCGGGTATTACTCGCTTGGAGGCTGCCGTGAGCTACGCTCATCCGGAAGTGCTCGTCTCCACCGACTGGGTGGCCACACACCTCAACGACACCGGCGTCCGACTCATCGAAGTCGACGTCGACACGACTGCTTACGACTCCGGGCACATCGCGGGCGCGGTCGGCTGGAACTGGCAGTCGCAGCTGAACGACCCGGTGCGCCGCGACATCCCCGACAAGGGTGCGTTCGCCGGTCTCCTCGGCGGGGCCGGCGTGACGCCGCGGACGACGGTGGTGCTGTACGGAGACAACAACAACTGGTTCGCGGCGTTCGCGTTCTGGCTGCTGCAGCTGTACGGCCACACGAGTGCGCGGCTGATGAACGGCGGCCGGGCGAAGTGGGTGGCGGAGGGGCGCCCGCTCGTTACCGAGAAGACGCGGGTGACGCCGACCAAGTATCCGGTGCCGAAGAAGGTCAACGCGACACTCCGCGCCAAGCGGCCCGATGTGGAGCGCGCGCTCAAGAACAAGAAAGTCGCGCTGGTGGACGTGCGCTCGCCGGCCGAGTTCGTGGGTGACATCATCGCGCCGCCCGGTATGACGGAGACGGCGCAGCGAGCCGGGCACATTCCGGGCGCGCGCAGCATCCCCTGGGGGCAGGCGGTGGCGGTCGACGGGACGTTCAAGCCCTACGAGGAGCTGTTGCAGCTCTACAAGGGCAAGGTGATCGACGGCAAGGGCGAGATCATCGCCTACTGCCGCATCGGCGAGCGGTCGAGCCACACCTGGTTTGCGCTGAAGTACCTGCTGGGCCAGAAGAAGGTTCGCAATTACGACGGGTCGTGGACCGAGTGGGGTAACCTCGTCGGTGCGCCGATCGTGAAGGGAGCGGGATGAAGACGGCGATAGAAGGCGCTAGAGGACGGAACAGGGCGGCAGAGGTGAGGAGCGCGGAGCCCGCGCTCTGGGGGCTGGTCGGCAACACGCCGTTAATCCCTCTACCGCCCTCTACGGCCCTTGACCGCCCTCTACCAGCCGTCCTTCTCAAGGCCGAGTGGCTCAACCCAGGCGGCTCGGTGAAGGACCGGGCGGCCCTGTTTATCCTGCGCGACGGCATCGCGCAGGGGGTGCTGCCCGGCAAGCGGCTGCTCGACGCCTCGAGCGGCAATACGGCCATCGCCTACGCAATGCTCGGTGCTGCGGCCGGGATCGGCGTCACGGTTTGTGTGCCCGCCAACGCGAGCGCCGAGCGGAAGGCGCTGCTGGAGGCGTTCGGCGCGGAGGTGCTCTTCACCGACCCCCTCGAGGGCGCGGACGGCGCGATCCGCGCGGCGCGCGGGCTCGCCGCCCGCCGGCCGGACGACTTCTGGTACGCGGACCAGTACAATCACCCGGCCAATCCACGGGCGCATTACCTCACGACCGCCGAGGAGCTGTGGCGCCAGACCGACGGGCGGATCACGCATTTCGTCGCCGGCCTCGGCACCACCGGCACGATGATGGGCACGGGACGACGCTTGAAGGAACTGAATGCCGCGATCGAGCTCGTCGGCGTGCAGCCCGACGAGCCGTTCCACGGGCTCGAGGGACTGAAACACCTGGACACGGCCATCGTGCCGGGGATCTACGACCCGCAGATCCCGGACCGAATGGAGTTCGTGGCGACGGAGCAAGCGGAGGACATGGTGCGCCGCCTGGCGCGGGCGAGGGGGTTGCTCGTCGGCTGGTCCACGGGCGCGGCGCTGGTGGCCGCCGAGCGGCTCCTTACCGCCCTCTACCGCCCTCTACCGCCCTCTACCGCACCGGTTGTTGTGGTGATCGCTCCCGACTCGGGGCTGCGGTATCTGAGCGAGCGCCGCCGGCTGGCGGGGGAGGGGGCGTGACCCTGGTCCTCGAGCCGCGCCACGTGACCGCCGTCCGGCGGCACGGCGAGGCGGACTACCCCTACGAGGCCTGCGGCCTCATCGGCGGGCTGGTGGAGGGATCGCGGCTCGTCGCCGTGCAGCTCGTCCCGCTTCCCAACGCGCGCAGCGACGCAGCCCGGAACCGCTACCTCATCGACCCGGAAGCGTTCCGCCGCGCGCAGCAGAAGCTCGACCGGGACGGGCTCGACATTATCGGGGTGTATCACTCGCACCCGGACCATCCGCCCATCCCCTCGCAGTACGATCGGGACCACGCGTGGCCGCGGCTGGTGTACGTGATCGCGGCGGTCGCGGGCGGTAAGGCGGGCGACCTGAAGGCGTGGATCCTGTCGGACGACCGGGCGTCGTTCGACGCCGAACCCCTGACCATCGAAGAACGGACGGTTGCATGGCAGTCACGGTCCTGATCCCCACGCCGCTTCGCGCCTTCGCGGGCGGGCGGGAGGCCATCGAACTGGAAGCCGCGAGCGTGGGCGACCTCCTGGAGCGGTTGACCAGCGAGCACGCCGCCTTGCGGAGGCACCTCTTTGCAGACGACGGACGCTTGCGCAGTTTCGTCAACGTGTACGTGAACGACCGGGACATCCGGCAGCTGCGGCAGCATCAGACGCCGGTCGGGCCGGGTGACACGGTGTCGATCATTCCAAGCATCGCCGGAGGTACCGCCGTGGCGGACGCGCTACCGACGCTGTCGCACGAGGAGATCCTGCGTTACTCGCGCCACCTCATCCTCCCCGACGTCGGCGTCGCGGGGCAGCGCAAGCTGAAGAGTGCCCGGGTGCTCCTCGTGGGCGCGGGCGGCCTCGGCTCGCCGGCCGCGCTCTACCTCGCCGCCGCGGGCGTCGGCACGATCGGCATCGTGGACTTCGACGTCGTCGACCAGACGAACCTGCAGCGGCAGATCCTGCACGGCACGTCGCAGGTGGGTGTGCCCAAGCTCCAGTCGGCCGAGGCGCGCCTGCGCGACATCAACCCCAACGTGCGGGTGGAGACGTTCGAGACGCGGCTTACGTCAGGGAACGCACTGGACATCATCCGCGACTTCGACATCGTGGCTGATGGCACGGACAACTTTCCCACGCGCTACCTCGTGAACGACGCGTGCGTCCTGCTCGGCAAGCCGAACGTGTACGGCTCGATTTTCCGGTTCGAAGGCCAGGCGTCGGTGTTCTACGCCAAGGAGGGGCCGTGCTACCGCTGTCTCTACGCCGAGCCGCCTCCGCCGGGACTGGTGCCGTCGTGCGCCGAAGGCGGCGTGCTCGGCGTGCTCCCCGGGATCATCGGGTCGATCCAGGCGCTCGAGACGATCAAGTTGATCCTCGGCGCGGGCGACTCCTTGATCGGCCGCCTGCTGCTGTTCGACGCGCTCAAGCTCAGCTTCCGCGAGCTGAAGCTCGAGAAGGACCCCGACTGCCCGGTGTGCGGGCCACGACCGACTGTCACCGCGCTGGTCGACTACGAGGCGTTCTGCGGCGTCGGCGCGGAGCCGAGTTATGACGGCCTCGAGGTTACCGCAGCCGAGCTCGCCGCCGAGTGGAAGCGCAACCCCGACCTGCTCGTGCTCGATGTGCGCGAGCCGCACGAGCACGAGATCGCGCGCATCGAGGGCGCGAAGCTCATCCCTCTCTCGCAGCTGCCCGACCGCCTCGGCGATTTGGACGGTCACCAGGAGATCGTCACCCATTGCCACCACGGCGCGCGCTCGCTGAAAGCACTCGAGATCCTCAAGGCCGCGGGTTTCTCCAAGGTGCGGAGCCTGCGGGGCGGGATCGACGCGTGGAGCGTGAACGTGGATCGGGGAGTGCCGAGATACTGAGATCGATCAACACAACAACGTGGGGAGTGGGGAGTGGTTCGTGACGCTGCGCGCCGGACGCTCGGTTCGCATCGGAGGGTACCACTCCCCACTCCCCGCGCCGTTTCGGTGTTGATGCCGAAGGTGGGACTCGAACCCACACGGGCTTGCGCCCACTGCGCCCTGAACGCAGCGCGTCTACCAATTCCACCACTTCGGCGCGCGGGAACGGCAATATTAGCGGGCGGTATAACCTCAAGTCAACTCTTGGCTTGACCGCTTCGGACCCGGTTTCTATCTTGGCGCTGGCGCAGTGGACAGAGTCTCTATCGCACGCAACCCGCGGGCGCGACACGACTACCATCTCCTGGACACGTGGGAGGCCGGTCTGGTGCTCACGGGCACGGAGGTCAAGTCGCTGCGCGACCGCAAAGCGAGCCTGACGGAGGCCTACGCGCATGTGCGCCGTGGCGAGGTGTGGCTCGAAGGTCTGACCATCTCGCCCTATCAGCCCGGCAGCTACAACAACCCCCCGCCCGCGCGCTCCCGCAAGCTGCTGCTGCACAAACACGAAATCCGTAAGCTCATCGGCGCGACCGCGCAGCAAGGGCTCACCCTCATCCCGCTCGAGCTGTACTTCAAGGATGGTCTCGCCAAGGTAGCGATCGCGCTGGGGCGCGCGAAGAAGCTGCACGACAAGCGCGAAGACTTGCGGCGGCGCGCGGCCGAACGGGAGCTGGCGCGCGCGTTCCGGGGCAAACGCCCGTGATCCTCCTGCTGGCCCGTCTTCTGCTCCCCGCCCAGACGGTGCTCATCACCACGCCGCGCGGTCAGTGGGCCGTCCCGCTCGTCACCGAGCGCGGCGCGGCGGCGGTCGCCGCGCCGCTCCTGATGCGGCCCCTGGGATTGACGGTGACGGTCGAGGTGGGCGGCGCGCGGGCGACGGTGCAGCTCGGCGGCGCCGTGTTCGTGTTCCAACCCGGCGCTCCGTTCGCCCGCGCGGGCGGGGCGATCTGCGCACTGGTGGGGGATCCGTACATCGCGCGCGACACGCTGTTTCTGCCGCTGCCGTGGCTGAGCGACTGCGTGCCGCGCGTGCTGGCGGCGCGCTACCGCTGGGACGCCGCGGCGGCCCGCCTCGAGGAGCTCGCCGCGCCGGTCGCGGCCTCGACCGCCGTCGCCTCCACCCCCGTGCCGACCGCCGCCGTCGCCGCTCCCAACCCCATCACTGGCCTGCGGCAACGCCACGGGATCGTGATCGATCCCGGCCACGGGGGCCCCGACCCCGGGAACCCCGGCCGTCACGTTCCAGGGGGACTCGTCGAGAAGGACATTGCGCTCTCGGTGGGCAGGCTGCTGCGGGCCGAGTTGACCCGCCGCGGCATCACGGCGTCGCTTACGCGCCAGACCGACACGCTGATCGACCTTGCGGACCGGGGGGCGTTTTGCCGCGCGGAGTGCGACCTGTTCGTGAGCATTCACGTCAACGCGATGCCGCCCGGCCGGCGCGGGGAGCGCGTGAGCGGCGTCGAGACCTACTTCTTGTCCGACGCGAAGACCGAGGACCAAGAGCGCGTCGCAAAGATGGAGAACGACGCCCTCAGCTTCGAGACGGAGACACCCGCCGGCGCCCCCGGACCGCTCGGCTACATCCTGCGCGACCTGCAACTGAACGAATACCTGCGCGAGTCGGCCCGGCTTGCCGAGCTGGTCCAGGGGCGGATGGCCGTGGTCCATCCCGGCGGCGACCGGGGCGTGCAGCAGGCGGGGTTCATGGTGCTCACGACCGCGCGGCGTCCGGCCATTCTGGTGGAGACGGGTTTCGCCACGAACCCGACCGACGGCGCGTTCCTCGCCTCCGCGCTGGGCCAGCACAAGCTGGCCAGCGCAATCGCCGACGGCATCGTGGCCTACCTGCTGGAGTTGGAGCGAAAGCGCGCCGTCGGCGCACCGGCTGGAGGCCGATGAGCCGGCGGTTGCCGCCGCTCGTCCTCGCGCTCGCCGCGGCGGGCGCGTGCGCCTCTTCCAACGCCATGTGGAACGCTCGGCAGCTCGCGAACGAGGCTCGCGCGCTGGAAGCCGAGGGCCGGGCGGGGGACGCCGCTGCTGCCTGGGCGCGCGTCGCCGTCAAGGCGGAATCGGTGGCCGTCCGTCATCCGGGCAGCCCCCAGATGGACGACGCGCTTGTGCTCCAGCGCGAGGCCCTGGCGCGTATCGGCTCCTGCGGCGTGGCCGTGGCGCCGCTGCGCCGGGTGGTGCAGGGCGGGTCGGACGGGAGCTTGCGGGAGCGGGCCGCCCTCGTGCTGGCGGAGTGCGCCCTCGACGCGGGCGACCCGGCCGCTGCCGGGCGCGCGCTCGCGGGGCCGCTCGCGTCCCGTGATCGCGGCCGGCGCTCGCGCGCCGCCTACCTCGCCGCCCGGGCCGCGGTGCTGCGGGGCGACGTGCCGGCGGCGCTGCTCGACACTCTGACCCGGCGGCGGTTTGTCGAGGGCGAGTGGGCGACGTTGCTCGACGAGGTCGCGCGCGCGATCGGGCCGGACGTGGCCGCCAAAACTCTCGATCGCCTGCTCACGCGTCAGCGCGCGCCGGACGGAGCGCGCGCGCGGCTGCTGCTCGCAGACGGCAACCGCCGCCTCGCCGGCGGAGAGCTGGATGCGGCGCAGCGCCGATACGCTGAGGTCGAACGCCTGGCCCCGGACTCGGTGGAGGGGCAGGAGGCCCGCCTGCTGCTCGTGCGCGTGGCGGCGAGTCGCGCGGCAAGCCTGGACGAGCTCCGCGTCGTGGCCCGCGGCGTGACCGCGCTGCTCGAGTCGGGACCCGCCGGCCCGGTGGGCGCGGCGGCGCTTGCCCTCCAGGGGACGGTGCGGCGCGTGCTGGTCCCCGATTCGGGCGGCGACGCCGCCCTGTTTCGCGCCGCGGAGCTGGCGCGCGACTCGCTCGGGAACGCCCGGTTGGCCGGGCGGCTGTTCCTGCGCATCGTGAACCTCACACCGGGCTCGCTCTTCGCTCCCAAGGCGCTCGTCGCCGCCGCCGGACTGCTGCCCGAGGACCACGACTCTCTGCTCGCGGTGCTTTCCAACACGTATCCCGACTCGCCCTACACGCTTGCCGTCCGGGGTGAAGCGAGCCCGGCTTACGCAGCGGCCGAGGACTCGCTCGCCCGGGCACTGGGCCTGGAGCCGCGCTCGGCAGCGATCGCGGTCTCTGCGACGGTCAGACCACCAGTTTCGGGGCGGCGCGGCCCGACGCTCGACGACGCTCCGTGAGCCCGTCGGCTTCCGCGCCCGCCCCCGCCCCCGTCCGCCTCCTCGGCACGACCTTCCAGAATCCCGTGCTCCTCGCCGCCGGGACGGCGGCGTTCGGCCGCGAGGTCGACGGGGTCATCGACCTCG